>WNFV01002019.1_pt1 | contig 27319 bp, 32 predicted proteins | sample 5400101 | NCBI WGS metagenome assembly WNFV01 (sample SAMN13153361, study PRJNA577476) | soil metagenome | isolation source: 115 cm soil or saprolite under grassland replicate 1 | place: USA:California | collected 2016-06-15
GCTCGCGGATCCGGCAACCTGCGGAAGATCTTGTTGAATTTGCGCATCGGACTCCCCATGCGATTCGGGAGTCCTCCTCAGAATCCATATTGCCTGCCGGTGCAATACCCACTTCAAATCCACATGCGATTCCCCTGCCTTGCGGGGGAGGGCTGGGGAGGGGGGTGGCTGCAAACTCAGAACATGCAATAGGGACGGCGTCATTCCTCTCGGCGCTGATCCTGCTGCTCGGACTCTGTTCCCCGACACTCGCCCGCGCCGCGGATCCAACCGAGGCCGAGATCGACCAAGGCCGCGAGCTCTACGGCGACTTCTGCGCCAGCTGCCACGGCCGCGACATGATCAATCCGGGCGGCGTCACCATCGATCTGCGCAAGTTTCCCAAGGACGACTTCGCGCGCTTCCGGAACGCGGTGCTCAACGGCAAGCCGCCCGCCATGCCGCCTTGGCGCGACAAGCTCAACGACGACGACGTCAAGCTGTTGTGGGCCTATCTGCGCAGCGGCTGGTAGGGCATTGTGTCCCGGTTGATTTGCGCCAATCTCTCCTTGATCTGCGCCAACCCGAGTCCCGCGACCATGTTCACGCTGGCCGAGCTCGAAAGCGTCCTGCCGATCGTGCGCGCCGGCGTGCCGCCGACGCTGCAATATGCCTGGCCATTGTTGCAGGCGCGCACCGGCGTCGAGGTCGTCGTCAAGCACGAGAACCACACGCCGATCGGCGCGTTCAAGGTGCGCGGCGGCCTGGTCTATTTCGACCGGCTGAAGCGCGAACACCCGCAGCTGCCAGGCATCGTCACCGCGACGCGCGGCAACCACGGCCAGTCGCTGGCCTTCGCCGGCGCGCGCGCCGGCGTGCCGGTGACCATCGTGGTGCCGCACGGCAACTCGGCCGACAAGAACGCCGCGATGCGCGCGCTCGGCGCCGAGCTGATCGAGCACGGCCGCGACTTCGACGAGGCCAGGGAGCGGGCGGTCGTGATCGCGGCCGAGCGCGGCCTGCACTATGCGCCGTCGTTCCACGGCGATTTCGTCCTCGGGGTTGCGACCTATGCCTACGAATTGTTCACCGCGGTCGAGGAACTCGACACGGTCTATGTGCCGATCGGGCTCGGCACCGGCATCTGCGGGCTGATCGGCACCCGCGACCTGCTTGGCCTGAGCGCGCGAATCGTGGGGGTGGTGTCCGATCGCGCCAACGGCTATCGCCTGTCGGTCGAAGCCGGCCGCGTGGTCTCGACCAACTCCGCGCTCACCTTCGCCGACGGCATGGCGGTGCGGGTGCCGGACGCGGCGGCGCTCGAGGTCGTTCGGCGCGGCGCCGAGCGGATCGTCGAGGTGTCGGACGACGAGGTCGCCGAGGCGATGCGGATCATGTTCAGCGACACCCATAGCTGCGCCGAGGGCGCGGGCGCCGCGCCCTTGGCGGCGCTGATCAAGGAGCGCGACCGGCTGCAAGGCCGCCGCGCCGCGGTGATCGTGACCGGCCAGAACATCGACGACGCATTGATGCAGACCGTGCTGGCCGGCGGCACGCCGCGGGTCGGGTGAAGCCTTCGGGAATTACGACGCCACTCCGGCAATTCCTGCGGCTTGCAGCAGCGCCGACAATCGTCTGCGCGCGTAGAACATGCGGGTCTTGACGGTATTGACCGGAATGCCGACGATCTCGGCGACCTCTTGCGTCGACTTTTGGTGGTAATAAACGAGATCGATGATCTCCCGATGTTCGGCCGAAAGTCCCGTCAGGCACTTGCGGACGATCGCGCTCCTGTCCTTCTTCTCCAGGGCGAGCTGCGGATCGTCGGCCGGGTCCTCGATCGCCGCTGCGGTGCGTTCATCCAACGCCTCGTCGCGCTGGCGCCGCAGCGCCGCGAGCGCCTTGAAGCGTGCGATCGCCAGCAGCCAGGTCGACACCGCGGACCGCCCTTCGAACCGACCGGCCTGCTGCCACACGTCGAGGAACACGTCGCTGGTCAGCTCCTCCGCGACCGCCGCGTTGCCGACGCGGCGCAATACGAAGCGATAGACCCGCACCTGATGCCGCGCGAACAGGACTTGCATGGCCAGCCCGTTGCCGGCAGCGACCCGTTGCAGCAACGCTTCATCCGATGCCCTCGGTACGGCGGGCGAGCTCCGCCTGCTCGAGACATTTGCGTCGGGACGCGCAATTTCCTTGTGCACCGCTGCCTCCACTGGTCGGACGGCGCTACGCCGGGCCCGACAATTCGGTTGCGTCGTGGTCATGGCGTTCGACTGCGGACGCAGGTGACCACGCGGATGACGGCCGTTGCCGTATCGCCGCGCAGCCTGACCGCGATCGGGGCGCCCGGATGTGACGGCCATCACGAAATGGTCGTTTGCGGCAGTTCCGTTCTCGGTACGACGCGGATGGCCGGAATGGTGCTATCCTGTCGCCGACCGCAACGATCGGTCAGACACTGCGCCGAGCGGCGCGCACGAGCCGAAAGAATCGAAATTCGCCGGCGACACTGGGAGGAAACGCCATGAAGAGAAATTCACTGGCCGCGGCCGCGGCTGCGCTTGCGCTCATGCCGGCGACGGCTGCACCCGCCGCCGAGGTCACGGTCTTGTGCTCCAATGCCTTGAAGTCGGTGCTGGAAGAGCTCGCTCCGCGGTTCGAGCAGGCGACCGCGCACAAGCCCGTGATCACCTTCGGCTCGACCGATCCGCTGAAGGCCAGGATCGAGAAGGGCGACGCGTTCGACCTGGCCATCCTCGGCGTCGCCGCCACCGACGACCTGATCAAGCAAGGCAAGCTCATCGCCGCCACCCGCGTCGACGTCGCCCGCTCCGGCATCGGGGTGGCGATCCGCCGGGGCGCGCCGAAGCCCGACCTCGCCACGACGGCGGCCTTCAAGCGCGCGCTCATCGAGGCGAAATCGATCGCCTATAGCGAGCAGGGCCTGACCGGCCGCTATCTCGAGAGTCTGTTCCAGCGCCTCGGCGTCGCCGCGGAGCTGAAAGCCAAGACCCGGAACGGCCGCGGCGCCGAGCTAGTCGGCCAAGGCGAGGCCGAGATCGGAATGACCCAGGTCAGCGAAATCCTTCCGGTCGCGGGCGTGGAGCTCGCCGGCCCGCTGCCGCCGGAGCTCCAGCACTACACGGTGTTCCCGGCCGCCGTCGGCACCGCCGCCCGGCAAGCCGACGCCGCCAGGGCGCTTCTTACGTTCCTCGCCACGCCGGACGCCGCGCGGGTGATGCAGGCGAAAGGCCTGCAGCCGCCGGCCCGGCCATGACGAGGAGAATTGCATTTCGCCGGTTGATCGATTCCCGGATTCCGGTCAAGCGATGTCGCCCCCAGGTACTTCGACGGTGACGGCGTCGATGCGGCGAGATCGCGGCGGCGGCCGGTTCACCCTTTCAATCGCGGGAACAGCATGAGCGCATTGTCGCGCTCGATCGCCTGCAGCAATTCGGCCGGCAGCTTGATGGCCGCCAGCCCGCTATTGGCGCCGGCGATCGGCAGATAGGGAAAATCCGTGCCGTAGAGCAGGTTCGTCCTGGGCATGACGGCGAGCACCGCGTTGATCGACGCTGCGCTGGTCGTCCCCGCGGTGTCGCTGTAGAGCCGGCCGAGCTCGTAGGGGATGCCGCGCGGGATCTTCTCCTTCACCCCCTTGTATTCCTCGCTCAGCAGGTCGATACGGCCCGCCATCATCGGCAGCGCGCCGCCGCCGTGCGAGACGATGAAGCGGATGTCGTGAGAGCGTGCCGCTGTAAAGCAGGCTCACGATGTTGCGCGTGCTGTCGAAGGGGAATTCCAGGAGATTGGTGCGAATGTCGGGCTGAACGTTGCTGCAGCACGGCGCGAAGGTCGGATGGATATAGACGGTGGCCTTGCGGCGATGCAGCTCGTCGAAGATCGGCGCAAAGGCGGCCTCGCCGAGATATTTCCCCGCATAGTTGGAATGCAGCCCGATGCCGTCGGCCTTGAGCACGTCGAAGGCATGCTCGATCTCCTTGAGGCTGCCGTCGACGTCGGGCGGCGCGAGCATCGCGAAGAAGCCGAAGCGGGAGCGATGGTCGCGCACGATTCCGGCGGCATATTCGTTCCAGGCGCGCATGATTTGACGCGCGGCGGCGGGATCGCCGAACCAGGCGCCCGGCGCGGGCGGTGAGCCGATGGCGGCGGCGACGCCGTTCTTGTCCATGTCCTCGATCATGATCGCCGGGGTCCATTCCTTGAGCGTCCGCGGCGGTGCGAGCCGGCCCCAGGCCGGATTGAGCTTCTCCTGCAGGTCCAGCACCGGGCGCGGGAAGATGTGGTGATGCACGTCGATGCGGTACGGCGCCTGCGCCCCGGCAACGGCGGGCATGAGCGCGCTGGCGCCGAGCGTTGCGAGCCCGCCGATGAATTGCCGGCGCGACGTGCAGCACGCGCATGACATATGAAATGTCATCGATTCCTCCCTTAAATCGACATTCCCGCGGATGAGCTCTGGAACGGCTGTGACGATAGCCGACGGCGGGGTTCCCCCGGAAGCCACCGGCGGGTTGCGAATTTCCGATCCGCGAGCGGACGAGATGGCGGCTGTTCAATGGTCGAAAAACTTCCCGAGTGTGGCACGTGCTGCCGACCGCGTTCGACGGCCGCTCACGGTTCCAACGCGGACTCCGGCAAGCCGACCAAAGGGCGTGTTCATGAACTCACGCCCGAGGTCATCGAGAACAGCGGCATGACGTGGCCGATTGGGCGACCGGCAGAGCTGGCCCGAACTCCCTCGAACGCCACGCTGGCGGCGTGACCGGGGCGGCGATTGCGCCTCATCCCGCAAAAGGTTCGTTTTGTGCATCGCACAATATCGTGATTTGTAAGTTGAAGCAAACAAGTTACATTTGGTTCTATCGAAAATCCCTGAGATATCTTCATATGTTAGGGAAGCTTCGAGCGCCGACATCTTGCCTAAAACGTGTTCAAAACGGAGAAAAACAATGACCAATATTATCCGGGTTGCTGTTACCGCAGCAGTGGTGGTCAGTATTGCTTCCATCGCCATGGCGAAAGACGCGAAAGTACGAGCAAATACCTTCGGCGACGCGCCGCCGACCGCAGGCGAGGATTATGCCCCGCCGTCCAACCCGTTCTCCCTGCCGCCCTCGGTCATCATTCGCAACCCGGAAGCTCCGGGCCTGACCACGGAGGGCAATCACTACCCCGACCGCCCCCTGGTCTACTGAGTTGCGGTCAATTCAGCGCAACGGACGCAGCGGTTGCCTGCCAGGTTTCCCTCTGCGATCCCCCGCTGATGCGGATGCTCACCTGCGTTCATTCAAAACATAAAGGGACAAAGAACATGTTGACCAAGATCACGTTTGCTCTCGCGCTGGCGCTCGCCGCCGTCTTCACCGTTCCGGCTTCGGCGGCCCCGCAAGAGCCCTATTCTCCCGGCTACCAGGACCAGGCCTACGGCAAGAACGGCTGGTGACGTTGCCATCGTCCACGCGATGACGGCGAAGGGCGGGCCGGGTTACCCGGCTCGCCCTTCCTCATGTCTGCGTTGGATGTGGTATCGGTTCGAATTGCGCCACGCTCTCCATCGTCATGCCCGGACTTGTTCCGGGCATTCACGTCTTTCGTGTAGCAAATCTCAGGCCTTCGCAAAGTGAAGGCCTGAGACAAGCGGCGCAATGGGGATCGAACCAAGCAGCGCAACCGGCATGCAGAGGGACGATGAGCGACCGGAAATCGTGGTTGAGCTCATCGACGCTGCGGTCGTTGCAGAGGCGTGACCGGCGCGTCATGCAGCCGCTGGCTCCAGACGATCCTGCGACCTCAAACGACAGGTCGCCGCGCCTTGACAGCTACGGATCGATGCCCTAAATACTTAACCATATGGTAAAGCATCGAGACAGCACCCTGGACCGCACCTTCGCCGCGCTCGCCGATCCGACGCGGCGGGCGTTGCTTGCCCAGCTCGGCCAGCAGCAAAGCCTCTCGGTCAGCGAGCTCGCGCGGCCATTTCCGGTGTCGCTGCCGGCGATCATGAAGCACCTCGACGTGCTCTCCGACGCCGGGCTGATCACGCGGAGCAAAACCGGCCGCACCGTGGCGTGCCGGCTCACCGCGGCTCCGATGGAGCAGGCCATGAACTGGCTCAACCACTACCAGCGCTTCTGGTCCGAGCAACTCGATCGCCTTGCCGCCTTTGTCGAGGAGGAGTCATGTCCACCCAGCCCAGTCTCGCCACCAAGCCCAGTCTCGCCCTCAAGCGCCGGCTCAACGCGCCGCCGGCGAAAGTCTACGCCGCCTGGACCGAGCCGGCGAAAATAGCGCGCTGGTTCGGGCCGCAGGGCGCCGAGACGCTGCGTGCCGAGACGGACGTGCGCGTCGGCGGCCGCTTCCGCGTCATCTTTCGCGGACCCGACGGCGAGCAGCACGACGTCAGCGGCGTCTATCGCGAGGTGGTGCCGAACGAGAAGCTGGTGTTCACCTGGGCCTGGATCAGCACGCCGGAACGGGAATCGCTGGTGACGGTCGCGCTCAAGCGCGACGGCGACGCAACGATGCTGACCTTGACCCACGAGCGATTCTTCGACGAGGCGGCGCGCGACCGCCACCGCTCCGGCTGGAGCGGGGCGCTCGACAGCCTCGAAAGGTACGTCGCGCAAGACTCAAAGGAGTAGACCATGCAACCGCACAAGATCGTATCGCAGGAGCAGTTGATCGGTGTGTACAACTATCTCGACCTCACGCCGAAAGGCCGCAACGAGACCGAGATCATGGACTGGGTGCGGCATCACGACAGATACGACGACGACCCCGAGGGCAGTTGCGGATCGGCGAAGGCGCAGGCGTGAGCACTCATCGTTGCCGGCGCAGAGTGAACTTCGCGGCCCACGGGGCGTTGAGTTTCCAGAACGGCAGTCCGCTCGCGCGGCGACTTCTCGGTCCCTGCTTCGCGGATGTGTTCCAGCAGGAGGATCATCATGGCGAATCCCTTCGTACACGTTGAGCTCGAAACCACGGACGTCGGCAAGGCGAAGACCTTTTATGGAAAGCTGTTCGATTGGGGGCTCGAAGATGTACCCATCGGCGACGACACCTACACGATGATCAAGGTCGGCGAAGGAACCGGCGGTGGGCTGATGAAAAACCCCATCCCGGGCGGATCTTCGTTCTGGTTGGCCTACGTCTTGGTCGACGACATCAAGGCGGCAACCGCCAAGGCCAAGTCGCTTGGGGCGACCGTCATGAAAGACGTGACCGAAGTGATGGAAATGGGTTGGCTCAGCATCATCGTCGACCCCACCGGCGCGATGCTTGGTCTTTGGCAGACGAAGAAGGCCTGAGCGGCAGTGCGGCTTCGTCGACCGGACCGGGCGGTATCACCCGCGAAGGACTCGCACTGCTGCGACGAGCGAACGTCAGGGGAGGGGCTCCGGGTCGAGTGTGCAAATGGTACGCTGAGCCCGGCGAAACCAAATGGAGGATGGTCGGCATGAAGGCGATTTGGCACGGTCAGGTGATCGCGGAGAGCGATCGCACCCTCGAAGTGGGCGGCTATCGGTATTTTCCGCGCGAAGCAGTCCGCATGGATCTGCTGCGCGCGGCGCCGAAGACGCCGCACGATCTGGAATGCCCGCACGGGGTGCAGTTCTACGACGTCGCGGCCGACGCCGCGCGCAGCGAACGGGCAGCCTGGTCCTACGAAGCGCCGCGCTCCGCAATGAAGCAGGTCGATCACTGGATCGGCTTCTGGAACGACGTCGCGATCGAGTGACCGCGGTTCACGAGTGAACCGCTGGCGGTGCGTTTCGTTGAAGCGTGCTCTATCGCGCCGCCCGCTTCGCCTTGAACCGCTTCTCCAGATGCGGCACCAGGCCGCCGTCGGCGATCATGTCGAGCAGAAAATCCGGCAGCGGCTGCGCCGCGAGCCGCTCGCCCGAGGTCTCGTTTATGATCACGCCCGAGTGCGGATCGACCGTGAGCCGATCGCCGTCGCGGATGCGGTCGGTGTCGGCGCAGACGATCACCGGCAGCCCGAGATTGAGGGCGTTCCTGTAGAAGATGCTGCCGAACGACTTCGCCACCACGCAGGCGGCGCCGAGATGCTTGAGCGCTTCGGCGGCCTGCTCGCGCGAGGAGCCGGTGCCAAAATTTCGGCCCGCAACCACGACGTCGCCCGGCTTGATGCGCGTCGCGAAGCTCGGGTCGACGGTTTCGAGGCAATGGGCGGCGACCACCTCGATCGGGCTTTTCAGGTACGTGCCCGGCGCCAGCGCGTCGGTGTCGATATCGTCGCCGAACACGAAGGCGCGTCCCGCACTCATGCGCGGCCCCGCTCGGCGATGACGGCACGCGGATCGGCGATGCGGCCGGCGACCGCCGACGCCGCCACTGTAGCGGGCGATCCGAGATAGACCTGCGCGCTCGCCGGCCCCATGCGGCCCTTGAAGTTGCGCGCGGTCGACGAGATGCAAGTGACGTTCTCGCCGAGCTTGTCGCCGTAGCCGGCGCACATGCCGCAAGCGTTGGGCAGGAGCTTGGCGCCCGCGTCTTGCAAGATGTCAAGTACGCCCTCACGCGCCGCCGCCTCCTGGTCGCGGCGCGAGGCCGGCGCCACCAGCAGCGAAACGCCCGCCGCCACCTTGCGGCCCGCGAGCACGCGCGCTGCCATCCGCAGATCGACGAGCTTGGCGCCGGTGCAGGCACCGATATAGGCAACGTCAATGGGGGTCGGCGCGTAGCTGGTCACCGGCGCCGCATTGGCGGGGCTGTGCGGCGCGGCGACCTGCGGCTCCAAGGCCGATGCATCGAACCGGTAATGCTCGGCGGGTGTTGCGGCGGCATCGCCGCGCCAGCGCGCGGTGTCGCCCGGCTCGGCGCCGGCGTTGCGGATGAAGTCCACGGTCACCTCGTCGGGCTCGATCAGCCCGGTCTGGCCGCCGATCTCGGCGGTCATGTTGGCGAGCGTCATGCGCTCCTGCATCGACAAATGCTTGATCGCGTCGCCGGTGAATTGCACGGCCTGCGAGCGGCCGCCGTCGAGGCCGAGCGTGCCGCACAAAAACAGCATGACGTCCTTGGCGACGACGCAGTCGCCGAATGTTCCGCTCCATTCGATCTCGATCGTGTCGGGCACCCGCAGCCAGATCTCGCCGGTCGCCAGCACGCCGGCCATTTCGGTGGCGCCGATGCCGAACATGTAGGCACCGAAGGCGCCGCCGGTCGGCGAGTGGCTGTCGCCGCCGACCACGAACATGCCGGGCTTGAGATGTCCGCGCTCCGGCAGCACCACGTGGCAGATGCCCTCGCTGTCGTAGAAGTTCTTAAGCTTGTGCTCGGCGACGAAGTTGCGGGTGATCTCGGCGATGCGGCGGGTTTCGTCGTCGAAAGCCGGCACGTAGTGGTCGGTGATCAGCACGACCTTGCTCGCGTCCCACAGCCCGACGCCGAGCCGGTCGAGGATCGGCTTGGCGCGGCGCGGCCCGCCCGAATCGTGGATCATCGCCAGATCGACCGCGCAGGTCACGATGTCGCCAGGCGCCACCCGCTCGCGCCCGGCCGCCCGCGCGATGATCTTTTCCGCCAGTGTCATTGCCATCGGTTGTTCACTCTTGTAGCCCGCACTCCCTGACGAATTCCTCCACCAGCCGGGCGCACTCCGCAGGCGTCTCGATCTGCAGCAGGTGACCGGTCCCTTCGACGAAGCAATAATTGTATCCGTTCTCGGTCCCGAGCGCATGGTTGGTTGGGCCGGTGGCCGGTCCACCCTTGAGGTTGGGATCGGCGCCGATGAGCTTGACCGGACCGCCGAACTCGCTGGCACGCGGCCACAGATTAAGCGTCAACGCCTCGGCATAAATCCCGGCCTCGTTCTCGGGCGCGCAGACCAGAACGTAGCCGTCGCCATCGGGGCTCCTGCGCAACACCGAGCGCGCCATCAATTCCTGCGCGCCCGGAACCCAGCCCTTGGTCGCCCGCGACGCGAGATATTCGTTCGCCAGCTCCTCCACCGAGGCAAATCGGCGGCGGCGGCCGAGCGCCCATTCGGTCAGCTTGTTCTCGAACACGCGCATCAGCTCGTATTTCGGGTGGCTTTGCGGCGGGACGTTGGGCGGATCGAACAGCATCAGCGCGTCCCAGTGCCAGCCGATCTCGATGGCGTGTTTCATCGCGGCGCGGGCCGACATGGAATGGAACACGCCCACCGTCGCCTTCCGACCGAGGCGTGAACTCACCTCTTGCAGCACCCGCTCGAGGTCGCGGCTGAGCTGCGCGTAGGTGTGGTTCGATGACTCCACCGGAACATTCTGGCCGTGATTGCGGAAATCGAACACCAGCACGTCGTAGTTCGGCGTCAGAAGCCGCCAGAACGGCAGATAGGCGTCGGCCGCGAACCCGTTGCCGTGCGTGACCATCAGGCGCACCCCGTCTGGATTGCCGTGGCGCCGCACGCGAATCTTCGCGCCGTCCTCCAGCGCGACATCGATGGTCTCCCGCGGCACCGGTACGACGAAATTCATGCCCTTACTCTCCCATACCGTATCGCCAGCCAACGCGTCGCGCGTAGGTCGCAGTTTGCCCGCCCGAGCGACCCCCTATACTATCCAGTCGTCGTAGCCCGCCCTGAGGGCGTTCACGCCGGACACTAGCCCCGGATTGCGCATCGCTCCATCCGGGCCACAAGCTGACTACCGATTCCTGACATGAGGTGAGCAGTGTCCCAATTCCTCGGCGTTCCGGTGCTGCGGAAAGAAGATCCCGCGCTGCTGTCGGGGCGCGGGCGCTATGCCGACGATCTGCCGGTTCCGGCCGGAACGCTGCACGCTCACGTCATCCGCTCGCCGCACGCGCACGCCAAGATTGCTCGCATTGACGCGGCCGCGGCGCTGGCGCAGGACGGCGTCTGGGCGGTGGTCACCGGCGAGGATGTGCGCAAGCTCTCCGACCCGTTCCTGATCGCGCTCAAGGCCAAGGTCGAGCAATGGTCGCTGGCGGTCGAGCGCGTGCGTTATGTCGGCGAGCCGGTCGCGCTGGTCGTCGCGGACACGCGCTACGTGGCCGAGGACGCGGCCGAGCTGGTGAGCATCGATTACGAGCCGCTCGCAGCGGTGATCGACCCGCAAGCGGCGCGCGCGAACTCGGCGCCGCTGCTGCATGCCGAAGCCAAGACCAACGAGATTTCGGTCCGGACATTTACCTACGGCGACCCCAAGCGCGCGTTCGACAAGGCCGACGCCCGCGTCGCGCTCACCGTCGACTATCCGCGCAATTCCTTCACCCCGATGGAATGCTACGTGGTCGTCGCCGAATACCGGCCCGCCGACGGCAGCTACGACGTGCTGGCGAATTTTCAGGGCCCGTTCAGCACCCATCCGGTGATGGCGCGGGCGCTGCGGGTGCCCGGCCCGAAGCTGCGGCTGCGCATCCCGCCCGACTCGGGCGGCAGCTTCGGCATCAAGCTCTCGGTGTTTCCCTATATCGTGCTGGCCGCGATCGCCGCCCGCATCACCGGCCGGCCGGTGAAATGGGTCGAGGACCGGCTCGAACATCTGCTGGCGGCGAGCTCCGGCCCCAATCGGGTGACCGAGATCGAGGCCGCCGTCAGCAAGGACGGCCGTATTCTGGCGCTGCGGCTCGATCAGCTCGAGGACTACGGCGCGTATCTGCGCGCGCCGATGCCGGGGCCGCTCTACCGCATGCACGGCGCGATCACCGGCGCCTATGACATCGCCAATGTCGAGGTGACCAACCGCGTGGTGCTGACCAACAAGATGCCGGCGAGCCTGATCCGCGGCTTCGGCGGCCCGCAGCTTTATCTCGCGCTCGAGCGGCTGGTGCAGCGCATCGCCATCGAGCTCAAGCTCGACCATCTCGAGGTGATCAAGCGCAACCTGGTGCCGAAGGAGAAGTTTCCCTACCGCGCCGCCGCCGGCGCGCTCTACGATTCCGGCGACTACCTGCGCGCGGTCGAGACCGCGACCGGCGCGGGCCGTCTTGCCGATCTCGAACGCCGGCGCGATGCCGCGCGCTCCGCCGGACGCCATTACGGCATCGGCTTCGCGGTCGTCATCGAGCCCGGCATGTCCAACATGGGCTATCTGTCGACCCTGCTGACGCCCGAGGCGCGCGACAAGGCCGGCCCCAAGAACGGCGCCGTCTCGATGGTCACCGTCAACGTCGATCCGCTCGGCGCGGTGTCGGTGACCGCCGACGTCACCGTGCAAGGGCAGGGCCATGCGACCGTGCTGTCGCAAATCGTCGCCGATCGGCTCGGCCTTGCGCCCGACGACATCAACGTCGTGCTGGAGATGGACACCGCCAAGGACCAATGGTCGATCGCCGCCGGCACCTATTCGTGCCGCTTCACGCCCGGCACCGCGGTGGCCGCGCACCTCGCGGGCGAACGGATGGCCGACAAGCTCAAGGGTATCGCCGCGAAGCAGCTCAACGTGCTGCCGGAGGACATCGAGCTGGTCGGCGGCAAGATCCGCAGCCGCAGCAATCCGGACAATGCCCTGCCGTTCGGGCGGGTCGCCGGCACGTCGCACTGGTCGCCGGTGATGCTGCCGGAAGGCATGGCGCCGGCGCTGCGCGAGACCGCGGTGTGGTCGCCGCCCGAGCTCGAGCCGCCGTCGAGCGACGACCGCATCAACACGTCGCTGACTTACGGGTTCGTCTTCGACATGTGCGGGATCGAGATCGACCCGCTGAGCTATCAGGTGCGCGTCGACCGCTACATCTCGATGCACGACGCCGGCCGCCTCCTCAATCCGATGATCGCCGACGGCCAGATGCGCGGCGCCTTCGTGCAGGGCATCGCGGCGGCGCTCTACGAGGAGTTCGTCTACGACGACAGCGGCCAGTTCCTCACCGGGACGTTCGCGGACTACCTGGTCCCGACCGTGGCCGAGATCCCGCACGTGGAAATGCTGCATCAGGAGACGCCGTCGCCGCTCACACCGCTCGGCGCCAAGGGCCTCGCCGAAGGCAATTGCATGAGCGTGCCGGCCTGCATCGCCAACGCCATCGCCGACGCGCTCGACATCAAGGACGTGCAGTTGCCGGCGACGCCGCGGCGCATCCATGCCCTGATGGAAGGCGTGGAAGCGCCGCCACCGAAGGAGCTTGCTCGTGCTGTGGCCGGAGCCGGCCGATGAAGCCGCGTCCCTTCGACTATGCGCGGCCCGACACGGTCGACGAGGCGGTTGAAATTCTCTCCGAGCATGGCGATGACGCGCGCGTCCTGGCCGGCGGCCAGACGCTGCTGGCCATGCTCAATCTGCGGCTGGTGGCGCCGGCGGTCCTGGTCGACATCACACGCATCTCCGAGCTCGACATCATCCGCGAGGTCGACGGCAAGATCGAGGTCGGCGCCGCGGTGACGCAGAACCGATTGCTGGACTGGCCCGGGCTTTCGGAAAAACTCCCGCTGCTCGCCGCCGCCCTGCCTTTCGTCGGCCATTTCCAGACCCGCAACAAGGGCACGGTGTGCGGCTCGGTCGCCCATGCCGACCCGGCCTCGGAAATCCCGCTGTCGCTCGCGCTGCTGGAAGGCGACGTGGTGTTGCGCTCGCGCAAAGGCGCGCGCGTGCTCGCCGCCGGCGACTTTCAGGAGGGCATGCTGGCGACCGCGCGCGCGCCGGACGAATTGATCACCGCGGTGCGCTTTCCAGTCGCAACCGGATCGCTGGGCGTGGCGTTTCGCGAGGTCGCGCGCCGGCACGGCGATTTCGCCATCGTGGCAATCGCCGCCACGGTCGAGAGCGCCAACAGCATCCGAATTGGCGTCGGCGGCATGACCGGACGCCCGGCCGTTCGCCGCATCAAATCCGACGGCGCCGGCACTAAAGATGCGATCGAGCGGCTCGCCTGGGAGCTCGAGGGCTACGACGATATCCACGCCTCGGCCCGCATGCGGCGCGATCTGTTGCGCCGGATCGGTCCGGTCGTGGTCGAGGAGGCGGTCAGATGCGCTGCATAGCCAAGGACCAGCGCGCCAGGATCGCCCTGACGCTCAACGGCCGCAAGCTTGCGGGCGAGGCCGAGCCGCGCATGCTGCTGAGCGATTTCCTGCGCCACGTGCTCGGCGCCACCGGCACCCATATCGGCTGCGAGCACGGCGTCTGCGGGTGCTGCACGGTGCTGATCGACGGCACCGCGGTGCGCTCGTGCTTGACGCTCGCCGTGCAGGCCGAGGGCCGGGCGGTGACCACCGTGGAAGCGCTGGCTGACGGCAGCGGCAAGCTCAACGCGCTGCAGCAGGCGTTTCAGAACAATCACGCGCTGCAATGCGGGTTCTGCACGCCCGGCATTCTGATGTCGTTCACCGATTTCCTGCAGCGCAATCCCAATCCATCCGAAGCCGAGGTGGTCGAGGTGCTTGGCGGGCATCTGTGCCGCTGCACCGGCTATGCCGGCATCGTCGCGGCGGTGCTCGAGGCGGCGGGCGGCGGCAAGCTCGCGGAACAGCGCGCGAGCAAAGAGAGCACATAGGAACGCGCCATGGCGGACGTGTTCGGCAAGCATGCGCCGAAGATTCCGTACCAGCCGATCGCCGAGCTGCTCGCCGGCTATGCGCGGCGCGATCCGCGGAAGCTCGCGATCGTCGATCTCGATCAGGGGACCTCGATCAGCTTCGGCGCGCTCGATGCGGCGGTGACCGATATCGCGGCGACGCTCAAGCGTAACGGCGTCGGCAAAGGCAGCCGCGTGCTGCTCCTGTCCGACGAGACGCTCGAGAAGCTGCTGGTCTGGCTGGCGACCTGGCGGCTCGGGGCCGTCGTGGCGCCGCTCAATATCGAGCTCAACCAGAAATTCATTGCCGATCTGGCGACGGCGGTCGATCCGGTCCTCGCGCTGGTGCACAAAGAACTCGACGGCAACGCGCTGCTGGCCGGAAAGCCGTTCATCCGGTTCGGCCGCTACACGGCGCGCGTGGCCGATGCCGATCCGGACGACGATCTTTTCCGCACGATGGCGCGCGCGGTCGCGCCCGACAGCCTGCCGGAGCGCAACGAGGCGGCCGACCTGGCGTGCATCTTCTGCACGTCGGGCACCACCGACCGGCCGAAGATCGTGGTCTACGACCACTGCGCCTACTGGCTCAACGGCCTCTCGACCTTGGAATGCCTCGGGCTCACCGAAGCCGACCGCACGCTGGAATACCGCTCATTCGGCTGGAACTCGGCGCAGGTGCTGAGCCTGATGCCGTTCCTCGAAATCGGCCTCACTCTGCACATGGCCAGGCGCTTTTCGCATAGCCACTTCTTCGAGTGGATCCAGAACTACGGCATCACCTTCGCGGCCGGCGTGCCGACCGTGCTCAACATGCTGCTCAACAAGCCGCTCGGATACACCGCCAAGGACGTGCCGACCCTGCGGCTGATGACCTGTAGCACCGCCCCGCTCACGCTCGAGCAATGGGCGCGGTTCGAGGAGATGTACGGCGTCAAGCTGCTGCAGATGTATGGCATGTCGGAGGCCGGATGGATGTGCGGCAACCGCCATTACAGCAGCAAGATGGGCACGGTCGGGCTGCCGGCGCTGCACCAGGAGATCGAGATCGTCGATCCGCAAGGCAGGCCATGCCCGCCCAATGTCGAGGGCGAGGTGACCGCCGGTGGGCCGCACTGCGCGATCGGCTATCTGCTCGACGACGGCACGATCGAGCCGATCCGGGGGAAGCGCATCAAGTCCGACGATCTCGCGATCATGGATGAGGACGGATTCATCAGGGTCAGCGGCCGCACCAAGGACCTCATCATCCGCGGCGGCGTGAACATCGCACCGCTCGAGATCGACGAAGTTCTGCTCAAGCATCCCGACGTGCTCGATGCCGCCGCGGTCGGCGTGCCGGACCCGATCTACGGCGAGGAGATCGTGTGCTACGTGGTGGGAAAGCCCGGCCACAGCTTGAGCGAAGCCGCCGTGATCGACCACTGCCGGGCACGCCTGCCGGCGCCGAAAATCCCCAAGCAGGTGCTCATCGTTGCCGAACTGCCGAAAAGCGACCGCGGCAAGGTGCTGCGTGACAAGCTGAAGGACGACTGGAACCAGCGGATGAAGCTGTCGGCGTGAATTGAACGGATAATTTGATCGTTCAGCGTTCTTGATCGGCGCCGCGCGGCCCGCCATTCTGGCGGACCAAAGACAACGCCAGCTCAGTAGGGAAGGGGAGGCCGCAATGTCGGAAGAGCGCATCCGCGAGCTGACCAAGGGCATGCTGCGCAAGAAGCTCTACGTCGTCCTCTCCAAAGGCGGCGCGGCACCCGCCGAGATCGCCCGGCACCTGCCGCAGCATCTCGAATACATGATTGGGCTGGAGAGGAAGGGCGTATTGTTCGCTTCCGGCCCGTTGGCCGAGACCGACGGCAAGACCCGCGGCGACGGGCTCACCATTCTGCGCGCGGCGAGCGCCGAGGCGGCGCGCCAGATCGCGGAAGCCGATCCGTTCGTGGTCAACGGGCTGCGCAGCTTCGAGCTGCGGGAATGGACGGTGATGGAAGGCTCGCTCGGCATCAAGGTGAACTTTTCCGACCAGTCGCTCGAATTGGCGTGAGCGGTTTGCCAACGGGCGGTGCGCGTAAGGAGTGAAAGCATGGAGACGATCGGCTTCATCGGCATCGGCAAGATCGGGCTGCCGATCTGCGAAAACCTGATCAAGAGCGGCTATCGGGTGCTCGGCTATCGCCGCGGCTCGCTCGCCGAGTTCGAGAAGATCGGCGGCACCGCGGCGCGGTCGCCGGCCGACATCGGCGCGCAGACCGAGATCGTGTTCTCGTGCCTGCCGTCGTCGGAGGCGCTCGCCGACGTGGTGCAGGGCCCGAACGGGCTCGCCAAATCGGCGCGTCCGGGGCAAATCATCGTCGAGCTCGGCTCGCATCCGGTGCCCGACAAGGAGCGGCATGTCGCACCGCTCGCCGCCAAGGGCGCCGCCTTCCTCGACGGCGAGGTGAGCGGGACGCCCGGCATGGTGGCGGCGCGCAAGGCGGTGATCTACCTCGCCGGCGACAAGGACGCCTGCCGGAAGGCCGAGCGCGCGGTGGGCGGCTTCGCCGATTCGTGCCTCTATTTCGGCAAGTTCGGCGCCGCGAGCCGGGTGAAGCTCGTCAACAACCTGCTCGTCGCCATCAATATCGCGGCCACTGCCGAAGCCATGGCGCTCGGCCTCAAGGCCGGGGTCGATGTCGACCTGATGATCAAGGCGATCGCCACCGGCAGCGGCGGCTCGACCCAGTTCGGCATCCGTGCGCCCTGGATGGCGCAGCGCCGGTTCCTGCCGGCGCAGGGCACGGTGCCGGCATTGCAGCATTACTTCGACATGATCGGCGATTTCGCCGACAGCGTCGGGGTGGCGACACCGATGCTCGACCGCGCGACCGAGCTCTACGACAAATTCGTCGAGATGGGTCTCGCCGAGAAGGATGTCGCCGCGATGGTCGATGTCATCAGCGCGCTGCCGTGCTCGAAGCGCTAGCATTCGATCGAACAAGCAAGAGAACGGAGGCTCACATGATCCGCGTCAAGAAGATCGCCCACGCCATTTACGAAATGCCCGATGTCGAAAAACAGACCGAATACTACACCGAGATCCTTGGGCTCACGGTGACCGGCAAGGACAAGGACGCGGTCTATCTCGCCTCGACGGTCGATCATCACTCGGTGGTGCTACGCAAGGGCGCGCAGGCGAAATGCGTGCGGCTGGGCTTCCAGATCGCGCCCGAGGACGATCTCGCCGCGTTCGAGCGCCAGGTCCAGGGCCACGGCCTCAAGACCCAGCGCCAAAAGGACCCCGAGCCGTCGGTCTCCGAGATGCTCACCTTCGAGGACCCGAAGGGAACCACGATAGAGGTGTTCAAGCGCGACGCCTTTTCCGGGCAGCGCTACCCGACCAAGGGCATCGTGCCGCACAAGCTCGGCCACGTCGCCTTCTTTGTCACCGACGTCAAGCAGGTGACCAAGTTCTATTGCGACGTGCTGGGCTTTCGCGAATCCGACTGGATGGGGGACTTCTTCTCGTTCCTGCGCTGCGGTCCCGACCACCACACCATCAACCTGATGCAGACCGAGTCCAACCGGCATTTCCACACCGCCTTCGAGCTGCGCGATTGGGGACACCTGCAGACCGCCTGCGATTATCTCAGCCTCAACGGCTACAAGCTCATCTGGGGTCCCGGCCGGCATGGCATCGGCCATAATCTCTTCGCCTATCACCGCGCGCCCAACGGGCTGATCACCGAATTGTTCGCCGAGCTCGACCGCATGAACGAGGACCTCGGCTATTTCGAGCCGCGGCCGTGGCACCGCGACAATCCGCAAAAGCCGAAGGTCTGGGCCAAGGATCCGGCGGCGTCGAACCTGTGGGGCATCATGCCGACCGACGAGATGCACAAATAGTCACGCGCATGATGAGAGGGCCACGATGAAACTTCCCCGCCGCCGGTTTCTGCATCTTGCAGCGGCTGCTGCCGTTCTCCCCGCCGCAGCGCGAACGGCAAGCGCGCAAAGCTACCCGGCGCGGCCGGTGCGCTTCGTCGTCAGCTTTCCGGCCGGCGGTCCGAACGACATCCTCGGGCGGCTGATGGCGCAATGGCTGTCCGAGCGGCTCGGTCAGCCGTTCGTGGTCGAGAACCGGCCGGGCGCCTCCGGCAATATCGGCACCGAGGCCGTCGTGCGCGCGCCCCCCGACGGCTATACGCTGCTGCTGGTCGGTCCGGCGAACGCGATCAGCGGGTCGCTCAATCAGAACCTCAGTTTCAACTTCCTGCGCGACATCGCGCCGGTCGCCGGCATCACCCGCGAGCCGCTGGTGATGGTGGTGCATCCGTCGGTTACGGCAAAGACCGTTCCGGAGCTCGTCGCGGACGCGAAGGCCAATCCGGGCAAGATCAAGATGGCGTCGACCGGCAACGGCAGCTCGCCGCACGTGACCGGCGAGCTGTTCAAGATGATGACCGGTGTCGACGTAGTGGTCGTGCATTATGCCGGCGGCGGTCCGGCGCTGAAAGCGATGATCGACGGGCAGGCGGAGATGATGTTCGAGCCAATGTCGGCGGCGATCGAGCCGATCAGGACCGGCAAGCTGCGCGCGCTGGCGGTGACCACGGCGGCGCGCTCGCAGGCGCTGCCGGAGGTCGGGACCGTGGGCGAGTCCGTGCCGGGCTACGAGGCGAGCGCGGTGACCGGCATCGGCGTTCCCCGGAACACGCCCGTCGAGATCATCGATAAGCTCAACCGGGAGATCAACGCGGCCTTCACCGATCCCACGATGAAGGCGCGTCTCGCCGACACCGGCGGCGCCGCGCTGCCAGGCTCGCCCGCCGACTTCGGCAAGCTCATCGCCGAGGAAACCGAGAAATGGGCGAAGGTGATCAAGTTTTCCGGCGCCAAGCAGAATTGATGGAACGCCGACGCGCACGACCGGACGGCCCTCCGAGTACAAGACCGGCAACGTCATCTATCCGTATGAGGACGCGAAGAAGAAATAGGGAAGCGTAGCCCGCCTGCGCAATGCGGGGGACACCGCCCCGGATGTCGCTGCGTCGCCGCCCGCTACGGCAGATCGGGCACCGAGCGCACGAGCCCGCCCGGCCATCGTTCGTGCGTGAGCGGAACCACCAGCCGGGTCTGCAGCCCTTCGGGGGCGAAGTTCTGCTGCACCTGGCCGTTGAGTTGGCGCTCGATCACCATGTTGATCAGCCGGGAGCCGAAACCCTGCCGCCGTTGCTTCTTGGGCGCGGGCCCCCGACTTTCCCTCCAATCGAGCATCAACGTCAGCCCCTGCTTGGTGCGGGCGACCGACCAGGTCAGGTCGACACGGCCCGACGGCTGCGACAGGCTGCCGTGCTTGCCCGCATTGGTCACCAGCTCGTGTACCGCCATGCTCAGACCGAAGGTCGGGTCGGGCTCGAGGAAGACGTTCGGACCTTGGAACGAGATGCGGTCGACGAACGGAGCCAGCAGGACATTGAGCAGCTCGTTCAGCGACGTCGATTTCCAGCCGCCCTCGGTGATGAGGCGGTGCGCATTGGCAAGCGCCAGCACGCGGGCCTCGTATTTGGTGACCAGGTCGGCGACGCTGCGCGAATTCTTCGCGGTCTGCGAGAACAAGGCGAGCAGCTGCGAAAACAAGTTTCCCGAGCGGTGGCGCAGCTCGCGGATCATCAGCTCGTGGCGCTGGTCCAATTGCCGGCGCTGGATCGCGCCCGCCACCACGTTGGCGACCGCGGCCAGGAACGAGACGTCGTAGTCGTTGAACTTCCGCCGTTTGGTCGTGTGCGCGCAGAGCACGCCATAGGCGCGGCCGTCGCGTCCGGCGATCGGCGTGGTAAGCCCGCTGACGATCCCTTGGTCCCGCAGCAATTGCGTGCCGGGGAACCGGGTCTCCGTTTCGAGGTCCTCCATGATCACCGGGCGTCCCGAGGCCAGCGTGAAGCCCGCATGCGACTCCCGTCCGGTCGAGACGTGGGCCGTCCCGACCATTCCCGCCGGCCATCCGACCCCGGCGCGCAGCAGCATCTCGGCGTCGCCCGGCACCAGCTCTAGGATTTTCGCCAGCTCGACGTCCAGGATATCGGCGACTGTGGCGACCACCTCGTTGAAGAACTTTTGCAGGTCGCTTTCGGCCAACGCCCGCTCGCCGAGCCGTGCGACGGCCTCCTGTTGGCGCGCGCGAATGCGCACCTCGCGGTTGATTCGCAGGCGTTCGGTCACGTCCCGGCACGTGCCGAGCACTTGCACGGGCGCGCCGTCCTCGACGAGGACGGTCGCCGACACCTCGAACCAGCGTTCCTCGCGTCCCGCCGGCGACGGCAAGCGGTACTCCAGGCGACATGGCTCACCGGTCCGCAGGGTCTCTCGGATCGCGGTCAGCACGCCCGGCTGGTCCTGCGGAGGGAGCTCCTCGGCGATCAACGAAAACGAGCCGTCGAGGCTGCTCTCGGGCCGACCATGCCAGCCTTCGAGGTTGGTCGACCACGTCATCCGCTTGCTCGGAATGTCCCACGACCAGACGCCGAGCTGGCCGGCTTCGAGCCCGGCGCAAAAGGATTCGAGACGGGCAAGAGAGGAGGCGCCGTCGTCTTTGCCCAGCGCGGCGCCTGCCTTATTCTCGGCTCTCTGTTGCTCCTGCGCTCCCGGCACGGCCGCATCCATGGGGCATACTTCTAGTTGATCTTGCGTCGGGCAGATCCGGACCTAGCCGAATGTCAACCCAACGGATGGATTCGCCGACAAAACTGCAATTGGACGAGTGCGAATTGTTCCTCGCCGTCTCTTCGAGTCAAGCTTTCACCGGGTTTAGGTACTCGGGTGACGTGCTCCGGCGTAGGGCGACGGATCGACACGGCGGAGTTATTCACTTTGTTGCTCCAGCGACGGCTTGGTTCGATACCGGCGAGGATGGAATATTTCGCGGCAGGATCTAGGCGTTTCCGGCAACGCGATGCGCCGCTTAAGGACTACAAGCGCGACGGCAATTCAAAGGTTCCCGGCGCGGGCGGTGGCTGCGCAGAATCGTATTCCGCCGCCGCACGTGTCGGTGCAGGCGGCGGTCGGAAAGCCATTCTTGCAATCAAGCTGGGGCGGTGCCCGGCTTCGCTGCCCTTTACGACACGCAGCGTCCGGGGACCTGGGACAACGGCGACTGCGCGATGGAGCTGACGATCGGCTCGCAGCCGTCCGGCAATTCCTGGTTGGCGGCCGGGGCGCGGGGAGCGAGAATCTCGATCGGCCCATTCACGGCGTTCTTGCGGGCCTTCTCGGGGACCAGCGGCAAGCGGTCGCCCTTGAGCGCCCGATCCACCATTTGCGGGGCCTGCTTGGGTCCGGGCGAAGCCGTCGTGGCCGACACTTCGAGCCCAATGACGAAGAAGCCGAGCGCGACCAGCGCGCCTAAGCCGCTGATAACATATTGAGAATTCCGCCGCATGGGTTATTGCTCCCACGATCCCTGTCCCCATTAGTCGCGTTAAGGGTTCGTTAGGTTCATTCGCCGGAAGACGATTTCGGGACGATTTCCTGGTCAGCCAACGCGCGTTCACCGCGGCGGGTTCCGGTTCCACGCCTGGTTGCGGACGCGCGGGTCGGGGACTGGGGCGGCCTTATGAGTGGGCCCGTTCGCGAACCTTGCCGGTGGCGTTCGCTAGGGGCGCCGCCCGCCGTCGTCGGAGGTGGTGCGGTCGGCGCAAGTTTTTTCCATCAGAAAGCGGGAACGAACTGCACGACCGCGCGTTGTCATCGCGACCGGCCGCCCATTTCCCCCCTCCCCGTGCTCGGCCGGTAAATCTCGGACGTAGTCGGCAAACGTCGGCTACGTCCGTGTTTTTTAGGGATCCGGTGCGCCGGAACTTTTGTCGCCGCGTCGGGTTCTCACGCCGTCTTCGGCAATCAAAAACACGCAGAGGAACACAAAGGAGCGAGTGATGAACTGGGATCGCGTTGAAGGAAACTGGAAGGAGTTCAAAGGCAAGGTTCAGCAGAAGTGGGGCAAGCTGACCAACGACGACCTCGATGTGATCGAGGGCAAGCGCAAGGAGCTCGCCGGCCGCCTGCAGCAGCGCTACGGCGTTGCCAAGGACGAGGCCGAACGCGAGATCGACACTTGGCTCAAGAGCGTGCACTAAATTCAGACGACGGAAGACGGACGACCGAGGACGGATGGCTGAAAGTTCGAACGAGGCAATCGGTGGCTGTCATCCGCTGTCTGTCCTCCGCTCCAGAGGAGGCCAGCGATGTTTCGCCAGTCAGGATATTCCCGCTCGATTTCCGCGGACATAACCGAGATCGAGCGCCGCTTGCGCGCCCTCGAGAAGCAGCTCGAACGCGCGGGCAGCCGTACCTCCGCCGGCGCCGCGCAGGCCGCGGATCGCGTTGGCGATGCCGTCGCCTCGGCATTGAGCGATATCGGCGACCGCTTTCGTGACAGGACCCGATCGGTCAGCGGCGAGGCTCATAGGCTCGGCAACGAAGCGGCGAAATTCGGAAACGACGCCTTGCGGCGTCTGGCGGACGAGGTAGAGCACCGCCCGCTGCTGACGCTAGCGGTCGCCGCGGGCGTGGGGTTTCTCGTCGGTCTTGCGGCGCACCGTCATTGACGTTGGCCCGCGCCGTGGGCGCGGGACCATCGTCGTCACAAATCCGGTTTTGGATTGCCTGCTCGCGATCACGCCATCAGGCGCCGTTCGCGGCGTTTCGCGCTGCGCTCGAAGAACAGGGCCTGACTGGCAATGGCCGAGACCGTGGCCGGCTGGAACGGCTTGGCGATCAGGAAGGCCGGCTCGGGCCGTTCCCCGGTCAAGAAGCGCTCGGGGTAGGCGGTGATGAAGATCACCGGCACTTCGAATATCTTCAGCAGGTCGTTGACGGCATCGAGCCCGGAACTGCCATCGGCGAGCTGGATGTCCGCGAGGATCAGACCGGGCTTCTTTTTCTTGGTCAGCGCGACCGCCTCGGCATGGGTGCGGGCGACGCCCAGAACGCGGTGACCCAGGCTTTCGACCAGCGTTTCCAACTCCATCGCGATGAAGGTGTCGTCCTCGATGATCAGCACATCGGTGGCGATCTCGGCGGCGAGTTCGCGGCCGGACTCCTCGACCAGGCCGCGCAGAGTCATAACGTCGATGTCCAGGATGCGCGCCGCGTCCGGCTCGGCGAAACCCTCGAGCGCCACCAGCAGGAAGGCCTGGCGGGGCAGGGGAGTGATGCTGGCAAGCTTCTGCTCGCCCGGCAGCGCGGATTCGCCCGCCCCTTGGGCGCCGTTGACGGAAATCGAGTTCCAGATCTTGGTGAACAGCCGGTAGAGCGCGACCCGCGGTCCCTTGGGCTCCTCGATCACGGCTGGGTCGGCGATCAGCGCTTCCAGGGTGGCGGCCACATAGGCGTCACCCGACGCTTGGCTGCCGGTCAGGGCGCGTCCATAGCGCCGCAGAAAAGGAAGGTATTGAGCTACCGCTTTGGAATTCGGCACAAAGCCCTCCCGTGTCGGTTCCCATAAGGTTACCGTGCGAAAACGCCGGTGGGTGAAAAAAGTTCCATTGGGGCCGGAACGAACTGTTTTGCCTGACGTTATGATCCGATGAGCACCAAAGGGGCCCTGCGCGTCGGGACGCCGGGGGGTAAAACGTGAAAGAGCAGAAGTCAGAGGGAGCGGGGTTGGCGCAGGAGGGGCGTGTACCGGCCGGACCGCAGGGAAAACCGCAGAGGTCAGGTTCAATGACGCAAACCGACGTCCAGATGCGGAAGACGCGCGGCCGGCTCAGCCGGCACGTGCAAAACAAGCTCGGCGAAACGCTGCACGCGATGTTCGACGAGATCGTGAAAGAGGGGGTCCCGGACCGGTTCTCGCAGCTTCTGCGACAGATCGAGGGGAGCGCGGGGTTTCACGGCACCCAGGGAGGCGACAAGGAATTCACCGCCGCCGGGAGCAAGCCTGACCCGCTGGTCAGGGCCAAGGGCTCCGACCGGCCATTTCGAAAGCCCGAGGACAAGGGATCGAGCTGATGACGCTTCAGGCATCCGTGCGCGAAGCCATGCTCGCCGCCGTTCCGAGCTTGCGCGCCTTCGCCATCTCGCTCAGCGGCAACGTCGATCGCGCCGACGATCTCGTGCAGGAAACGCTCCTGCGCGCCATGGCCAACATCAACTCGTTCCAACCGGGAACGAACATGTCTGCCTGGCTATTCACGATTCTTCGCAACCTGTTCCGCTCGGAGTACCGCAAGCGCCGCCGCGAGGTCGAGGACGTCGACGGAAACTATGCCGAGAGTCTGAAGTCGCATCCCGAGCAGCACAGCCGGGTGGAATTCGAGGAATTCCGCACCGCGCTTGCAAAGCTGCCGCCGGATCAGCGCGAGGCGCTGCTGCTGGTAGGCGCCTCGGGCTTCTCCTACGAAGAGGCAGCGGCGATCTGCGATTGCGCGGTGGGGACGATCAAGAGCCGGGTCAACCGCGCGCGCACGCGACTCTCCGAGCTGCTTTCGATCGACAGCGCCGACGAGTTCGGCCCCGATCACACGACCCGCGCCATTCTGACCGCGGGCGGGCGCGGCTGATTTCAGGCTGGGCCGTCACTCAATAACGACCGAACCAAAAAGTTCTCGCCCGACCGGAGGCCGAGCGAGAACGACACGCGCGCCCTGAAAATTGCGAAAAGCTACGGCACCGTCGGCGAGCGTCCGCGGATCAGGCCGAAAATCGCGGAGATCAGGAATAGAACGATCGCGACGAAGAAGATGATCTTCGCGATCTCCACCGCGAAGCCCGCAATGCCGCCGAATCCGAGCACGGCGGCGATCAGCGCAATGATCAAAAACGTCAGAGCCCATCCAAGCATGGCGACGCTCTCCTCCGGTCTCCGCGGTCTTGGCCGCGCTATGCCAATCAACGAATAAAGCGCGGGAATGTTCCGCGCCCGAGCCGGTGGTTCCCGCGGCGGAACCGTTGGCGAAAGCCCGCATTGATGGAGTGCCGGCGACCGGAAGCGTCAATTCCGGCGCTTGCTTACTCAGCCAGGACGGACCATGACCCAAAAGCGTTCGAGAGCCTCACCTAAGGCGGCGACCTCGGCCGATCCGAAGGGCGCGAACAGCGCGCACGACGCAGGTAAGGCGGCCGGCAAGCACAATCACCACGACCAGCCGAAGACTTGGCCGCATCTATTCTCGCACGTCGCCGGCGCGACCTCGCACTTCGCCGGCCAGCCGTTGGCGTTTATCATTGCCGCGCTGGTGGTGATCGTCTGGGCGCTGACCGGGCCGCTGTTCGGTTTCAGCGACACCTGGCAGCTGGTGATCAACACCTCGACCACGATCGTGACATTTCTGATGGTTTTCCTGATTCAGCACACTCAGAACCGCGACACGCTCGCGGTGCAGCTCAAGCTGGCCGAGCTGATCATGGCAGTCCGCAAGGCGGAGAATCGGGTGGCGACCATCGAAGACCTCTCGGAGGAAGAGCTGGAAGAGCTGCACGAGCAGTATCGGGTTCGTGCCGAGCAGGCGCTCGAGCATCTCAATCGACGCCGGGCGCAGCTCAAGCGCGCCAGCTGAAGGCGCCCCAATCGCTAGCGAATCGCCGTAGCTCGCCCAGGCCGCCACCTATGGCGCGCGGGCTGCGTTGCCCTATGATGCCGAGCGGATCCCACGCGAGGCGGCCTCGGCATGTTCGGTTGGCGCAAGCGCATCGGCTACATCACCCCGACCGTGATGGAGGTCGTGCCCTACGAGTTCTACCGGTTTGCGCCGGACGGCGTCGGGCTCGTGGGCGTCACCTGCAACATCGACGACTGGCGTCCGGAGGAATTCGAGAAGGGGCTCGCCCAGGTTAAATCGACGGCCGGCTATCTCGGCTCGCGCGGCGTCGATTTCATCATCCACGGCGGCGGCCCGCTGGTGGTCAAGCGCGGCAAGGGCTTCGAGGAAACCATCGTCCAGGAGATCGAGGCGGCGTCGAAGGCGCCCGCCACCACCGGCGTGCGCGCCGGGATGGAGGCGCTGCGCCACGTCGGCGCGCGCCGCATCGCGATCGCCTCGCCCTATCCGAAGGCGCAGGACCAGGCGATGGCGGGCTATCTCGCCGCGCACGGCTTCGAGATGGATTTGGTCGAGGGCTGGGACATCGGCTTCAAGGCGCTGCAAAACGTCGCCCCCTCGGCGATCTACCGGTTTGCGGCCGACGTGCTCGCCCGCGCCGAGACCTGCGACGCGCTCTATCTGCCGTGCGCGCAATGGCAGGCGTCGCAGATCGTGGATGTGCTGGAGAAAGACAGCGGCAAGCCGGTGATCGCCTATACGCATGCCAATTTCTTTGTCGCGTTCAAGCGGCTCGGGCTGCGCGACCCGATCCGCGGTCATGGCCGGCTGCTGGCCTCGCTCGCCGACGCGGCTTGATGGAGAAGGAGTGATGTCGAGCCGCTCGCGCCGGTCGATCGCAGCGAATGCGAGTTTGGCATTCGCCGCGATGATGTCGGCAGCGGGCGCCGCCGATCCGGTGGCGGACTTCTATCGCGGCAAGACCATCGAGATGATCATCGGCGCGGCCGCCGGCGGCGGCTATGACATCGCCGGCCGCGTCGTCGCCCGCCACATGGGCCGGCATATCCCGGGCCAGCCCGGCCTCATCGTGCGCAACATGCCGGGCGCCACCAGCCTGATCATGACCAATGCGCTCTACAACCGCTCGCCGCGCGACGGCACCGTGATCGGCATGCCCAACAACACCATTCCGCTCGAGCCGCGGCTCAAGCTGCTCGCTGCCGCCGGCAACGTCGCCTTCGACATCAACCGCTTCAACTGGGTCGGCACGCCGGTGCAGGAGCCGCAGGTGTTCTGGGTCTGGCACACGGCGCCGGCGA
>WNFV01006576.1_pt1 | contig 27296 bp, 24 predicted proteins | sample 5400101 | NCBI WGS metagenome assembly WNFV01 (sample SAMN13153361, study PRJNA577476) | soil metagenome | isolation source: 115 cm soil or saprolite under grassland replicate 1 | place: USA:California | collected 2016-06-15
CGCGCCGCCGGGTCGAGCGTATCGGGGTAGCGCAGCAGCAGGATCTCGCGCAGGAAATCGTAGATCGAAGGGTCGATCGTCGGGTTACGGCCGCGCGCGCGATTGACGGCGGTCTCGATCACGATGCGGTCGCGCTCCTCGATCTGCTCGGTGGTGGCGACGATATAGGTGCGATAGACCGGGAAGCAGGCGATCAGCTCACGCAGCGCCTCGCGCAGGCTGTAGAGCGTGAAGTCGCGGTAATAACGATTATGCTCCGAGATGCGGTTGAGCTGATACGCCAGCACATTGATCTCACTGGCCATCGAGACCAGCATGATCTGCTTGCGTGTCGCATACACCAGGTCGTCGAAGCGCAGCCGCGTGCCAATGAAGTCGGCGTAGATCTCGCTGAAGCGCCTCTCGGTCGAGCCATCGACGAAGATGCCGTTGAGTGCGTTCAGGTAATCGTAGCCGCTGGTGCCATGAACCGCCCAGTCCTCCGGCAGGTGCTCGCCGCGCGCCAGGATCTTCTCGGCCACGATGTAGAGCGGCCGATCCGACCGAGGACGGAGGACGAAGGACGATGGGTCCGACCTCGTTGCCGGCACGTTGTTTCCCGCGCCGTTCGCTGAGGTTTCGTCTTTGGTCTTTCGTCTTTCGTCAATGGCATCTACGTAGCTTTCTTGCAGTCGCCGGAAGTAGCCGGCCGGGTCCCACAAGCCATCGGGGTGATCGACGCGCAGGCCGCTGATCTTGCCTTCGGCCAGCAGCTGTAGCACCAGCTTGTGGGTCGCCTCGAACACCTCAATGCGATCCATGCGAATGGCGGCCAGGTCGTTCACATCGAAGAAGCGCCGGTAGTTGATCTCCTCAGCCGCGACGCGCCAATAGCTCAGGCGGTAGGCCTGCCGCTCGATCAGCGCATCGAGCAAGTCGAAGCTGCGTGGGTCGCCGCGCTCGCCATTGAAGCGCAGCACCGTCTGCTCGATCGCGGCGCGCACTTCGGGCGCGGAATCGGCCAGCGCCGACAGCCGGCGCTTGAGAATCTCCTTCTCGCGCCCGCGCTCGACCACCTTGGCGCGCTCGGTCTCGGTGCGTGGCGGCAGGTGCTCCAGGCCAGTCATAACGCTCTGGTATTCCAGCACCTGCTCGTGTTCGCTGCCCAGGGTAACGATCAGCTGCTCGAGCGGCATGCCCAGAATATCGACATAGGTGCGCGGGTTGATCGGCAAATCTGTCTGCCAGTAGCGCAGAAAGAACGCGCCATCGTCGTAGCTCAGCACCAGCTCGCAGTTTTCCAGCACGCGGCCGTACTGCTGGCCCAGGATCGGCAGCAGCACTTTGTTCTCCAGCTCGGCCTTCAGTGGGTGCCAGTCGATATCGAAGAACGGCGCGAAGCGTGAGCTGGGGCCATTCTCGAGCACATCCATCCACCAGCTGTTGGTGCTCTCGCCGATGCCCATATGATTCGGCACCACATCGAGAATCTGGCCCATGCCGCGCGCGTGCAGCTCGTGTACCAGCGCGTCGTACTCGGCTTCGTCGCCGACGGCTGGGTTTAGCTGATTGTGGTCGGCAATATCGTAGCCATGGGTGCTATCGGCGCGCGCCCGCAGGTAGGGCGAGGCGTAGACATCGCTGATGCCCAGCTCGTCCAAGTAGGCCAGGAGGCGGCGCGCATCGGCAAAAGTAAACAGGCGATTGAATTGCAGACGATAGGTCGCCGACGGCAGGCGCGGCGCAAGTTGCCGTGCGAGCGTGCTGTCTTCGATCGGCGTCGCCGCAGGGGTTTCGGTAATCATATACCCTTTTACTGTTTGAGCTCCGTTTCGGGCCGCGAGCGGTCGGTCGATACATCTGGCCGCATTGTATCACTGGATGGTGGCCGGCGCTCATCGGATGGTTGCTGGTCACCGGCCAGCGGGTTGCCTTCGACCTTAGCGCCGCTGGCAAACGCGCCGCTGCTGATCACGCCGGTGGTGCCGGTGGTGCCGGCATACTCGCCAATCGCGTCAGTCGCAGCGTCGGTCTCGAAGACATAGTGCCCCCAGGCAAGCGCGCCGCGATCGGGATCGCCACGCCCGTGATCCGGCGCGGGCAGCGTGCCCACAGCCAGCGGTGTGTACCGGTGCAGCATCTCGGCGGCTCGGTCGCCCGCTTGCGTATCCAGCGCCACCGCCACCGACCAGAAGTGCTCGGGCACGGTAATACCAGCCAGCGCGGTTCGCTCGGCGATATCGGCGCGATCGAGGTCGGCCGGCGTGTGGGCGGCCAGCCGGGTGGCCGGGTACGGCACGCCGGCAGCCTCAAGCGCGTGCAGCGTATTTTCGGCATCGGCCAGCGTGGCGTAGAGCGCCACAATTGTTTGGGGCGCGTATTCGGTTTCCATATGCTTGATTCTCCCTACAATCTTAGGCGGATGAACAGAATTAGGACTTACACAAAAGCGATTATAGCCTGTGGCAGCGTGGTACGTTCCTCCTTTTGCCGGGCGAGAAAATGACCGGCAACGGATCGAAAATCCGTGGCTTACGTGGTCCTAATGACAAGAAAACGCAGCGATTGCCATCGACGGCTTGATTGCGAGAGTATGAGTTCGGCAGTGGAGGCGCAAGAAGCGTGCCAGCGCGGCGCGCTCAGATGACCTGCTGTCAATCATTTTAGCCTGCGGCAGCAAGGTATTTCCTGTTGTATCTGTGTTTCATTTATTGCACTCGCAGAGCGCAATAAATGAAACACAAAAAGAAGATAAAGTACCGCTGCGAATGATCACATTTGGGCCATCGCGTAAGTCCCGAAAAAAGAAGTTGAGAAATCTGAAACGTACAAGGAATAATCTCCCACTTGACAACTGCTCATGCCGCACGTATGATAACATTCACCAAAATCGACACATGAACCAAGGCAATTGTAAAGAGTCGCAATTGTATCATGCGGAGAGCGGCTATGAGTGTTAGCCATATGCATCGGCGCATCGTTCGGTGGAGCATGGTGCTGCTCCTGGTTCTGCTGACCGCGAGCTCGATCCCGGCCGCCAGCGCCCAGAGCGATGTACGTTACTTTAGCGAAACAGGGCATTATCTGCGTGGGGCATTCCGCTACTTCTGGGAAAGTCACGGCGCACTGTGGAACTTTGGCTATCCGATCACCGAGGAGTATATTCGCAAATCCGACGGCCGGATCGTCCAGTACTTCGAGCGGGCGCGCTTCGAGCTGGCCGGCGTGGTCAACAATCAGGCGGTGATCGAGCTGGCCTGGCTGGGCGCCGAGGTAACCGGCTACAAGATCTTCCCGCGTATCCCGCCGCAACAAAGCACTGCGGCGATTCGCTACTTCCCTGAAACACAACATACATTGCGAGGTCTGTTCAAGACCACGTGGGAAACGCGCGGCGGCCCGAATATCTTTGGCCTGCCGATCAGCGAGGAGATCTACGAGCCGCTGGCCGATGGCAGCTGGCACCTGGTGCAGTACTTCCAGAAGGTGCGCTTCGAGCTGTGGCCGGGGGGAGTGCTGCTGGGCCTACTGGGGCGCGAGCTGGCTCCACCGCATCTGCTGGCGCCCTGGCCGCCTGAAGTCGTGCCGCCTGGCCCGCTCTCGGAAGAAGGGCTGCCTGGCCCACCGGCCGCGCCGCCCAGCGGGGGCGCGAATCGCCGCGCGTTTGTGCGCGTCACGCCTAATACCGGCAACCCTGGCGGCACGTTCCAGGTGCTTGGCGAGGGCTTCCAGCCGGGCGAGCGGGTGATTATCTGGGTCACATACCCCGATCAGGCCATTCGCCCGCTGGGCAATGTGCCCGCCGCCGATGGCAATGGGTCGATCAGCGGCGCGGGAATATATGTCACTATCGATAAGCGCCGAGCGCCGCATGGGTACTACTATGTCACCGCGCAGGGCTTGAGCACCGGCCGGATCGGCATCGGCGTCTTTACGATCGGTGTTGCGCCGCCGCCGCCCGCGCCCGCGCCCGCGCCCACCACGCCGGGCGACCCGAACCGCCTGGGCATTATGATCCATCCGTACCTGACGCCGCGCGGCCCTTGCTCGATCAGGCCGCTGGCAACTGCGCCGGGCGGGGCATTCACCTTTACAGCCTCGGGCTTCGATCCCAGCGAGCGCATCGGCGTGTGGCTGACCCGGCCGAACGGCGCCGGCCAGGAAGATGTGCCCAGCAGCCAGATCGCGCAGGATGGGCGCGGGAATGTCACAGTGAACTTCAGGCCGTCGATCGCCACTGAGGGAATCTGGGCGATCTCGGCACAAGGCGTGCGAACCGGCCGCAATGTGGCGGCACCCTTCAAAGTCACGCGCGATTACATCGCGCCACTAGGCACGCCGCGGCCGCCCAGCCGCAATGGCAGCGTGACTCCTGTTGAAGGTGGGCGGCGAACGGTCTTCGCGCTCAGCGGGACCGGCTTTCAATCGAACGAGCCGCTGGAGCTGTGGATCACCTCGCCGGACGGCATCTACTATCTGACATCGGCGCGGGCCGATGGGCGCGGCCGGGTGGGCTATTCGCCGGGCTTGCTGGTGCAGTTCGGCGCGCAAAACCCCACCGGCGTATATGGCTACCACTATCGCGGCACCAGAAGCGACCGGCGCGTGGATCTGTACTTTACCTACAACGGCAGGTAGCGCGCTCACAACCCGAATGACGACGCAGTCGCGGCCTTCGCTGGATCGCACACCCGTGCCAGCGGAAGCCGCGATTGCGATTCACAGCGGTACTTTTCTTCCTTTTGTACTTCGTTTTTGCGCTCTACGAGCGCAAAAACGAAGTACAGAAAAATAGTAAGTCCCATGCTGCCGTCCATCCTGAGCGTGCCCGCCCTGAGGTGCCCCCTGAGCCGGTCGAAGGGCGTGTCGAAGGGTCGAAGGGCAGGCAAACAAGCGTCTAGATAGGCAACTGCGAAAGTTCCATTAGTAATGAGATCCAAACAGATTCAAAATCGCGTACTGATCTATACAGAAATGTAGTACAATTGGCTTCTGCCACACGCACATTCTAGCCGCCATCGAAAACGCAGAACCGGTTTCCTTGCTAACCATGCTCGTACTGCCGGGATGAGTTGGCCGACGCAGCTCCCAACTCCATGATCGAGCGAGCGCCACGCGACGCGGAGCAGCCGGATGGACGGATATATTCTGATTGTCGAAAATGAGCTGGATATCGCCGATGTCATGCGGCGCTACCTGGAATTCGAAGGCTTCGCGATCGTCTGCGCTGCCACGGTCGATCAGGCGCGCGTCGCTTGCGTTCGGGAGCTGCCCAGCCTGATATTGCTCGATTGGCACCTGCCCGATGTCGAAGGCGATCTGTGGGCCAAGGAGCTGCGCACACACGCTGCCACGGCCGGCATACCGATCGTGATGATGACCGGCGGCTACCCATCGCCGCAGCTACTGTCGCAGCTTTCCGCCGCACGCATCCCCATGCTGATCAAGCCCTTTTCGTTAGATAGGCTGGTCGAACATATTCGGCAGCTGGGCATCCGCGAGCGCGCAATCGGCGCTGTGTGAGCTACGCAATGAAAGTACTCCTGCTTGGCGACGATGGCCGGGCACATGCGCTGGCCTGGAAGCTGTTCAACAGCCCGCTGGTCGATGAGCTGATCTGCGCGCCGGGCAACGGTGGCACGGCGCCGCTGGTGCCGGCCGCCGCGCTTGAGCTTGCGGATGCGGCGGCGATCGCGCGCTGGGCGTTTGATGAAGGCATCGATATTATCGTACCGGCCGGCAGCCGGGCCTTGCACGCCGGCCTGGTGGATGAAGTGGTAGCGCTGCATATCGGCGTCTGTGGCCCCTCGGAGCGATCGGCCGCGCTGGAGCGCAGCCGCTGCCAGGCCAAAGAGTTTATGCTGCGCGCCAACCTGCCGACCGCGCCTGGCCGGGCTTTTACCGACCTGGCCACCGCCGAGAAGTATCTGGCGACCCAGCCGCTGCCGGTGATGATCAAGGCCGACCACCCTGATGCGGGCGAAGCGTCATTCGATGATCGCTACGCGGCGCTGGAAGGGCTGCGCGAGCTGTTCAACGCGCGCACGCTCGAAGGCGCCAACAATGGCGTGGTGATCGAGCGCTACCTGAGCGGCGCGCGGGTGGTATTCTCGGCCTTCACCGATGGTCGCGCCGCCGTGCCGCTACTGCCGGTGCGTCTGTATGACCGGGTCGAGCAAGCTGATACCGGCGCGCCCGCGCGCGGCGTTGGTGCGCACACCAGCAACTCGACCTTTGGGCGGCGGCTGGCCGAGCACTTGCATCAGAAGTTCATCATGCCGATCGTGGCCGGGCTGGCGCGCGCCGGGCTGCCGTACTGGGGCATTCTAGGGATCGATTGCATCATCACCGAGAGCGGGCCATGGCTCGTCGGGCTGCGATCGAGCATGCGCGAGGGCGAGGCCCAGGTAGTGCTGCCGCGACTGGAGGATGACCTGATGCCGTGGATTCAGGCGATGATCGCCCAGCGGCTGCACGAGCTACCTGCGCCAGCCTGGTCGCCGGTAGCCAGCGTCGGAATCGGGCTGATGGCGCGCGGTTACCCGCACCATTTTCCAACCGGCGGAGTGATTCGCGGTGTGGAGGATCTGGATGAGGGCGTGCTGGCGTTCCACAGCGCCACCGAGAACCCAGCCGGCCTGCGCTATATCCCGCGCGTGAGCGGTGCGCCCAGCCTTGGCAGGTTGAGCGGGCGCGGGCCGAGCCTTCCGATCTTCGGCGCCGGCTCGGCCGGCGCCAGCGCGACATATACCACCGGCGGCCTGGTGATGACAGTGGTGGCGCAGGGCGCGACCCTGGCTGGGTCGCGCGGCCGAGCGCTAATCAACGCGGAGCGCGTGATGTTCGAGGGGCACACGTTCCGCAGTGATATCGCGGCAAAGGAGTTTGGTTAATATTTATGGTACTTTATCTTTCTTGTATGGCGTTTTTTCGCCCCGCCGGGCGAAAAAACGCGGGTGCCCTCTGGGCGACAAGGGATTGAAATCACCGGCAAGCACCCCACAAGCTACGGCTTCGACACCTTGAAGTAGACCACCGACTGGTGCGTGCCATTCGAGCTCTGGAACACCCACGACCAGATGCCGACCGGCAGCTCTTTGGTGTCGACCGGCAGCCCGCTAATGCTGCCGGTATCGCCAATAGCATACGATCGGCGCGTGCCATAGATGCTGCCATCGGGCGAGTTCAGCCAGAATCCGATTGTCTCGTGCGGCGTGAAGCCAAACACATCGATCGCGATGATCTCGCCCTGTTTGACGCACTTACCGGGCCGGATGCGCCCATTGATCGGGTCGGGTACGTCGGCGCAGGTGTTGGCCGCTGGCGCGGGGGCAGGCGCGGGCGTGTTGCCGGCGCGTACCTCGTTGCCCAGCAGGCCCAGTAGCACGTTATACGGCGCGGCGTTTTCGGGGTGGAGCTCGAAGCGCGCGCGCTCGAACCACTGGACGGTGTACTGCTTGCCGTCGCTCAGTGTCTCGATCGCGGCGTCGCTCAGCGGCAGGCCGAACAGCGCGAGGTTCTCGCCCTCGCTCTTGCCCTTCTTGGCGTCGAACTCCAGGCCGTTGGCGTGCCAGGCCTTAAGGATATCGCCGCAGACATTGTGGCCAGTCTCGGGGAAGAAGCGGCAGCCGGTTTGCGCGCCGCTCTTGGAGAACGTGAACGGGTCGCGGCTCTGCTGCGCCAGTCGGTCGGCGCCCAGCCGGCCGAGCAGCACATCGTATGGCCGTGCGTTCTCGGGGTGCAGCTCCAGCCGATTGCGCTCGAACCACTGAACCTGCAAGGTCTTGCCCTCGATCGTGTCTTGCTGCTGCGGCGTGACCGGCAGGCCGAACACCGGCAGGCCGCCGTTCTGCTCCCAGAACTCACGGATGCGCCCGTCGATGCAGAAGCCGGTCTCGCTGAAGCAGCGCTGGCTGCCTTGCGCCTGAGCGCCGCCGGCCGGGCCCGCCACCAGCAACGCGGCTGCCAGCATAATCAGTGTCAGGTACCGAATGACTGGAATACGAAGCATGTTTCTCTCTCCTAATGTGGATGTGATGAGTATTGGAATGTACGGACAGAGCGATATCACGGTGTTTGTCAGCTTTGCCGGTGTCCCACGAACACCTCAATCACGCTGCTCGGTTGGGCAGCCCTCCAAACTGCCTGATATAAACACTGGGATATCTGTTTGCCAACAAAGTGAGGCTCATTATGAGCCACAGGTTTTAACGCATACTGCTACCCTTTTGATACGGCTGCGGTGAGGCAATTATTACGAAATGGTTAGTTTTAGGCCCGGGCTCAGATTCGATTGGCGTTCCGAGGCTGGTGGAGACGGCCCAGGGCTTCTGCCCAGCGGCGTAGCTTCAAAGCTGCAAGAGGGCAGGGCAAAATGAAGAGCGCCGGGCGTAAGCCAGGTATAGCCTACGCCCGACGCTCTTGAAGAGCTGATGGTGTTATCTGCGCCAGCCGCGCGCGGCCGCCAGGTCGTTCGACAGCAGCCCAAGCAGCACGCCCTGATCGCCGTGGCTCTCGAAGCGCGCGCGCTCGAACCACTGGACGATATATTGCTGCCCATCGGCCAGCGTCTCCACCTGGGCTTCGGAAAGCGGCTGGCCGAATAGCGCCAGGCTTTCTGCCGCAGTCTTGCCCTTCTTGCCGTCGAGCTCCAGGCCGTGCGTGCGCCAGTAGCTCAGAAACGGCTCGCAGACGTTGTGGCCGGTGCCGGCGAAGAACTGGCAGCCCGGCCTGGGCGCGCTCTTCGGGAAATCAAACCAGCTGCGGCCGGACTGCTGGAGCGAGCTATCGCCCAGCCGGCTCAGCAGCACATTGTAGGGCCGCCGATTCTCGGGGTGCAGTTCCAGCCGATGCCGCTCGAAGTATTGCACAGTGTAGTCGTTCCCATCCTCGCCGCGCTCGACAAACTCTTCGCTGGTTGGGTAGCCGAAGATTGGCAGGCCGCCATTAGCGCCCCAATATGCAAGAAATGTCCCGCGCAGCGTGTGGCCGGTCTGTGGGAAGAAGGTCGCGCCATCGCTGGGCGGCGATACTGGCGCGAAGAATTTGGCCGCGTCGGGGCCAAGGCTGAAGTTGAGCGTCGCGACGCTGAGCACCGTGCCGCTCAGCCAGGTCTGCTGGGGGGCCATGGCGGCGCCCGGCCCGCTCACGTTGACGGTGTACGCGCCGGCCGGCAAATTGTCGAAGATATAGGCGCCGCTCGCGTTGGTCTGGGTTTGCTGGCCACTGCTGAGCGTCAGCGTCGCCTGGCCGGATTGCGCGCCCGCCACAACGCCCTGGATGCGCGAATGACTCAGCACATTCGGGTCGGCCGCGATCTGGACAGTGCGCAGCAGATTCAGCCGCCCGTAGCCGTATTCGGGATCTTTGCCGGGCGCGCCCTCGTCGTCGGCGCCGGCTTCCAGCACCTCGGCCAGCTGGTCGGCGGTCAGGTCGGGGCGCAGCGCCAGCGCCAGCGCGGCGGCGCCGGCCACGTGTGGGCAGGCCGCCGATGTGCCGTTGGCTACGCCGTAGGTATCGCCCTCGCCGCGCAGCCAGAGTGTACTCCAAAGCCCAACGCCCGGCGCCGCGATATCGACAAAGCTGCCGGTGGTCGAGAAGCCAGTCACGCCATCGGTGCTATTGGTGGCTGCGACTGCCAGCACGCTCGGGTAGGCGGCCGGGTAGTTCGGCAGATTACCCTCGGCCTGGCCATTGCCCGAAGCGGCGATGATCAGCACATTGTGATCGTGCGCGTAGGCCACCGCGTCGCGCATCACATCGGTGTCGTCCGGCCCGCCCAGGCTCATGCTGATGATTCGCACGCCCTGATCGACCGCCCAGCGAATGCCGGCGGCGATCGTCGCATCATCGCCCTGGCCGCGGCTGCCCAGCACCTTGACCGGCAAAATCTTGCAGCCCCAGCAGATGCCCGCGATGCCGGCGCCGTTGTCGGCGCTGGCGGCTGCCACGCCGGCGGTGTAGGTGCCATGGCCCTCATCGTCGCTGGGGTCGTCGTCGTTGTTGTACAGATCGCGGCCGCGCAGCAGCTTGCTCTTGAGATCGGGATGCGAAGGTGACACACCGGTATCGAGCAGGGCGATCGTGACATCGCCGCCGGTGGTGATATCCCAGGCCTCGTAGGCGTGAATGTCGCGCAGCGCCCACTGCTGCGTGATCACTGGGTCGTTGGGCGTGCGCATCATGGTGCGGATGTGGTTTGGCTCGGCGAAGGCCACATCGGGGTTGGCCGACAGATCAGCGATCAGCGCGGGCAGGTCGGCGCCGGGGCGCACGCGCATGCGGTAGGTGTCGCTGCCGGGAACCAGCTCGCGCGCCACGCCAGCGCCGGCGCTACGTAGCAAGCGGTTGAGATCCACGGCGTGTGGGCCGCGCGCGAGCGCCTGGCTGGAGAGCGCCGCGCCGAGACGCAGCTTGATCACCAGCTCGTCGGCCAGCGCGCCGCGCGGCAGGGCCGCCGCCGCACCTGCGCCGGTAGGCCAGAGCAACAGGAGCAACACGATCAGGAGCGCGGGACGTAGTCGTTTCATAGCTCTTTCACTTCATTGTATGGGCGGTAACGATGCACTGATCGGGTATCACGCTGACGCGCCGGCGTCGCCAGGTATTTGCATTCTACACCTCATGCCGGCGCGGCTGCAAGCATGCAAAGGTTTCAACTTGGTGGCAGAATATAGCTGGTCGCTGGCGACAATGCCTTTCAGCCTGCGGCAGCAAGGTACTTCACTATTTCATCTGTTGTTCGTTTTTTCGCTCGTAGAGCGAAAAAACGAACAACAGCGAATATGTTTCTCCATTCGAGCGCAATCTACAATCGGGTGCCCTCTGGGCGAATCTACAATCTGCGATCAACCTGGATACCGCTGGCGCATTGAATAGAGATGCTGTAATATAGCCGTTCCGACCGACATCGATATACGGAGGCACAAAGGCGTGGCGATTGTTGTGGTTGGCGCAGGCGCAATCGGGCTGCTGGTGGCGGGCCAGCTGGCGGATTCGGGGCAGCCGACGATCCTACTGGCGCGGCCGGCGGTGGCGGCGGCGATCGAGCAGCAGCGGCTGCGCGTGCTGCAGGATGGGGTATTGCACGTGGCCGATGGACTGCTGACGATCACCGACCCGGCCGCGCTTAGCCAGCAGGCGCCGCTCGAGCTGGCGATCCTGTGCGTCAAGGCATATGATACGGCTGGCACGCTGCCGGCGCTCGCCGCGCTAAACGCTCAGACGATTCTGACGCTCCAGAACGGCATTGGCAGCGAGGAGATTCTGGCCGATTGCTTTGGGGCGGGGCGCGTGATCAGCGGCGCGATCACCAGCTCGGTCGAGATCGCGGCGCCGGGGCGAATTGAGGTTGTGAAGCGCGGCGGGATCGGCCTGGCCGCGCTGGCGCCGGATGGCCGGGCGGCGACCGCGCGCGCGCTGGCGGCGCTGCGTGGCGCGGGCTACGACGCGCGCGAATATGGCGATTATCGCGCGCTGAAGTGGTCGAAGGCGCTGCTGAATATGCTTGGCAATGCTACGGCGGCGATCCTTGATATGACTGTCGAGCACGTGTATGCCGACGCGCGGCTAGTGGCGCTGGAGCGGCGCGGCTTCCTGGAGACGCTGGCGGTGATGGATGCCCTCGGCATCACGCCGGTCAGCCTGCCGCGCTACCCGGTGCGGCTGCTAGCGGCCGCGATGCGGCACATGCCGGCGATCATCCTCGACCCGGTGCTGCGCCGTAAGATCGCCGGCGGGCGCGGCGGGAAGCCACCCTCGTTGCAGCTTGGCCTGGCGCGGGGCAACCCACGCTCCGAGGGCGAATTTCTGTATGGGGCCGTCGCGCGCGCCGGGGCTGAAGTTGGCATCGATACGCCGGTCAACCGCGCGCTGTGGGAGACTCTGCGCGCGATCTCCAGCGGCGCGGTCGCGTGGGATGCGTATCGTGGGCAGCCGGCGCGGTTGATCGAGGCAGTGGCCTACTATAAGTAATGCCTGAATCGAGGGACGCTATGTCAATATCCGAGTTACTGTGGGTCGTCGCGCTGCTAGTTGGCGCGTATCTGATCGGGTCGATTCCGTTCAGCTACCTGGTCGCGCGGGCGCGCGGCGTCGATCTGCGGCAAGTCGGCAGCGGCAACGTCGGCGGCGCGAATGTCTGGCGCGCATGCGGCTTCGGGCCGTTTGTGGTGGCTGCGGCGCTGGATATCCTCAAGGGCTACCTGCCGACGCTGGCCGCGCTGTGGCTGTTTCCGGGCCAGCCGACGGTGGTGCTGCTGGTTGGCATCGCGGCGATCCTCGGCCACACGTTTCCGATCTTTCTGAACTTCAAGGGCGGCAAAGCCGTGGCCACCAGCACTGGCGTACTGCTGGCGATCACCCCGCTGCTGGTGCCATTCGGCGTTGGCGCGTGGGCGCTTGCGTTCGCGATCACGCGCATCTCGTCAGTTGCGTCGCTCACCGCCGCCGCAGTGGAGATTATTGCTGGTACCGTATTCTACCTCACCGGACGCATGCCGCTGGCCTATGCGCTGTTCATCTGGCTGGCGGCGCTGTTTGTGATCTACCTGCACCGCAGCAATATTCAGCGCCTGCTGGCGGGGACCGAGAGCCGCTTTGGGAAGCTGTTTTAATGGTACTTTACATTTTCGGGCACAGCACCCCGAGCAGCGCGCCGAGCTGCGCGCCAACCCGGCCCTGATCCCTGATATGATCGAGGAGTCGGTGCGCTGGGATCCGGCGCTGTAAGGCCTGCTGCGCAATTCACCGAACGATCGAGCAGCACCTCGGCTTTGGGTGGGGGCCGCATGTCTGCATTGGCCGGCCGCTGGCACGCCTGGGGATGCGGATTGCAGTCGAAGAGCTACTGCCGCGCCTGGGCGACTACGAGCTGCTGCTGGAGCGCGCCGAGCGGACCCGCAACCCGACCCTGCGCGGCTATCAGGCGCTGCCCATCCGCTTTTGAGCTAGCCTCTGGCCGCGATTAGCTGAGCTGAAGTACATGTTCGCGACGCTGGTCGCCTACGCGGCGCGGCCGCGCCCACTGCACCCCCGGCCCGGGGCGTTGCCCCTGGGAACCCCAACTTGATGTGATTACATCGAGTACGTCAGACGCACATGCCTACGGGCAAAGGTGAGCAGCAGACAGCAATTTGTGTCTCGGCACAACGGAGGCCTGCGCCGATATCTCCTCGCTGAGCGTATCAGGGCCCTATCATAGCGGGAAGGCAATGCTGCTCTTTGGCGCACATTTGCCCTCAATGCCGGGCGGCGCTATAATCATGGCTGAGTTCACAGTTCAGCGGGAGACCTGGCAATGTCCACTGTTCGCAAAGTTGACCCGGCTGAGGCCGCCGATTGGGATCTTGATCTCGCGTCCTTCGTGCTAGAGGCGATGCTTGATCGGAATGCCGGCGCCGATCGCACCGGCCTTACGCGGATCGACCGCGGAGGGGCGGACGGCGGCGAGCACGCCTGGCGAGCGCGCGTCTACCACGGTAGCAGCGAATCGCATCGCCAGTTCGCCGATGCACTCTACGGTGGCACCGAGGGCGCGCTGCGCGCGGCGGTGGCCTGGCGCGATACGATGCGCCAGCAGATCGGCGAGCGCCCGCCGCGCCCTGGCCGCACCTGGCGGCTGGTCAAGGTCGACGACCCAGCACACAAGCTGACCGGCTACTACGCCTACGCCGATCGCCGGCGCTACTTCAGCAGCAACAAGTACGGCGGCTGGAGCGGCGCCTTTCGTCCTTCGTCCTTCGTCAAACAAAGCCGGAGAGGCTGAGGGAGCCCTATGCAGCTAGAAACCCTGCGCGCCTACCTGCTCTCGCGGCCTGGCGCCGTCGAAGATCACCCGTTCGGGCCGCAGCCGCTGGTGGTGAAGGTGGGCGGCAAAATCTTCGCGCTCGTCAGCGAGGATGCGGCGCCGCTGGACATCTCGCTGAAGTGCGAGCCGGCGCACGCCCAGTTCCTGCGCGACAGCTTCCCGGCGGTGCGGCCCGGCTATCACCTCAACAAAGAGCACTGGAACACCGTCACCCTCGACGGCAGCATCGCCGACGACGGCATCCGCGCGATGATCGATGAATCATACCGGCTGGTCGCCGGCAGCTTGAGCAAGGTGGCGCAGCGGCGGCTGGCGGGTGGGGAGTCGGTGTGTTGATTTCTGAAAGCCTTTTGACAATACCTATCATAGCCACCTTGTCAGGCCTGCATCTCCCCACCACTGGCGCATCCTTGATGTTCAGAAAGCGCTCGATCTCCTGCGCACACGCAAAAGAACATCAGGAAAAAGAACTTGGGGCCTAGCCAGCGGCGCGTGATCGCCGGTTTGGCGGAATAGTTATGCTTTTAGTACGCCCGCCCGAAGATTACCTGCTGTGTGGTCTCTTTGCCGGTCAGCACGCACTTGCCGGCCACGCCCGGCTGCTCGAGCGGAATACAGCGGATCGTCGCTCTGATCTCATCCTGGATGCGCTTCTCATCCTCGTTGCTGCCAGCCCAGTAGGCCCGCGCAAAGCCACGCTCGATCTGCTGCTTCAGCTCGTCGTAGCTGGCGACATCGGCGGTGCGCTCTTCGCGGAAGCGCAGCGCGCGATCGAACAGCGCCTGCTGGATCTCGGCCAGCAGCCGCTCGAGATGCTCGGTCAGGCCAGCCTGCGGCACGAACGCCTTGCCGGCCTTGCCGGGCGTGTCGCGCCGCGCCACTGCCACGCTGCCTTTCTCGACATCCTTTGGCCCAACCTCGACTCGCACGGGAATACCCTTCAGCTCCCACTCGTTGAACTTGAAGCCGGCTGTAATCTGGTCGCGGTCGTCGATCTTGAAGCGCAGCCGGCCCTTCCACTCGCCGGTGATCCGCGCGACTGCATCCATCACTGCGCTGCGCTCGGTGTCGTTCTTGTAGATCGGCACCACCACCACCTGGGTTGGGGCTAGGCGCGGCGGCAGCACCAGGCCCTCATCGTCGGAGTGGGTCATAATGAGCGCGCCGATCAGGCGCGTGCTGATGCCCCAGCTGGTTGTCCAGGCGTGCTGGATGGTATTGTTCCGATCGGTGAAGCTGATGTCAAACGCTTTGGCAAAATTCTGCCCAAGGTTATGCGAAGTAGCAGCCTGGAGCGCGCGGCCATCCTGCATCATGGCCTCGATGCAGTAGGAGCGCAGCGCGCCGGGGAACTTCTCATTCTCGGTTTTGAGGCCACGGATGACCGGCATGGCCATCTCGCGCTCGGCGAAATCGGCGTAGACATCCTCCAGAATCATCAGCGTCTCCCGCTCGGCGTCGGCCTCATCCGCATGCACGGTATGGCCTTCCTGCCACAAAAACTCAGCCGTGCGCAGAAACGGCCGCGTGCGCATCTCAGCGCGCATGACATTCGCCCACTGGTTGATCAGCAGCGGTAGATCGCGGTAGCTGCGAATCCACTTGGCGTAGAAGTAGCCGATGATCGTCTCGCTGGTCGGGCGGATGACATATGGCTCAGTCAACTCTTCCTTGCCGATCCGAGTCACCTCGAACAGCTCGGGCGCGAACCCTGCGACATGCTCGGCCTCTTTCATAATGAAGCTCTTGGGGATCAGCAGCGGGAAGTAGGCGTTCTCGTGGCCGGTGTCCTTGATCCGGTCATCGAGCCCGCGCTGCATACGCTCCCAGATCGCATAGCCGGTGGGCTTGAAGACAATACAGCCCTTCACCACTTCGGCATAATCACAAAGCTCAGCTTGCTGCACGATATCCAGGTACCACTGAGAGTAATCCTGGTCACGTAGAGTGATGCCTGATTTTGGCATGAAAGTCCTCTCTGATTCTACTTCGTATACGGCACAGCCGCCGCCACCTCGACCCGCGCGACATCGAGCCGCTCGGCCCAGCGCCGCGGGTCGGCGTCGAGCTGGGCCATCCAGGCTTCAAGCCCGCCGGCCGCCGCAACCTGATCGCCATAGCGATCGGCAGTCTCGAACTCCAGCCCTTCGGTGGCGCAGTAGCCGATTGTGAAGCCGCCGCGCCTTTGCAGGAACAGCGGCCAGGCCACATCGGTGCCAATGCTTTGCTCGTCGCAGCCGGCCAGGATGGCCGCAGCGGCCCGGCGCGAGATCCCGCGCGCGGCGGCGGTGACATCCCAGGCATGGCCGCTGACCGACGCATAGACCGTGTTCACGATCGCCTCCGTATCGCGCTGGATGCGTGGGTGCGATGCGAAGGCGCGCTCGGTACGCCCCAGCAGGGTGAAATCGCGCCCGGCCAAATCACTCACAACGCGCGCCAGCTCGTCGGGGTAGCATTCGGCCCAGTGCAGCACGCGGTCGAAATCGCAGAACAGGATCACCGGCGCATCCAGGCGCAGGGCACATTCCAGCGCATCCCGCCGCGCGCGGCCCAGCAGAATCAGGCTGCTCGACTGCGCGGTTTCTTCCTGCTGCACCAAGGCGCCCGCGCCGGCGAGCAGATCGAGCGAGCGCTGCCGGCTGGCGTGGGTGGCCTGGATCACAATCCCGCTGAAGAGCCGCGCGAGCTGCGGCAGCACCCGCGCTGCCTGATCGTACAGCCGGCCCTCGGGATCGTGGTGGGTGGCGGCGAGGACGACCGGGATTATAGGTTGTAGATTGTAGATTGTAGGCTGGGTCAAGTGGATAGCTGCTACACTCTCGTTAACGCCTCGCGCATGCCCTGGATCGCCTGCACGACTGTCTGCTTCTCGCTGAAGATCGCCGACCCGGCCACCAGGTTGGTCGCGCCGGCGCGCACGATCTCGGCCACATTGTTCTGGTGAACCCCGCCATCGACCTGAATATGCACATGGCCCAGGCCGCGCGCATCGAGCATGTGCCGCAGCCGGGTCAGCTTGTTGGTGGTGGTCGGGATATATTCCTGGCCACCAAAGCCGGGGTTCACGCTCATCAGCAGCACCAGGTCGAGGTAGGGCAGAATCTCCTCAAGCGCGCCGAGCGGGGTGGCTGGATTCAGCGCCACGCCGGCGGTGACGCCGAGCTGCTTGATCTGCTGGATGGTCCGATGCAGATGCGTGGTCGCCTCGATGTGGACGGTGATATGGTTCGCGCCGGCCTTGACGAAATCGGTGACGTAGCGCTCGGGCTGCACAATCATCAGGTGGCAATCAAGCGTCACCCCAACCACGCGACGTAGCGCGGCGACAACTGGCATCCCAAAGCTAATGCTTGGGACGAACAGCCCATCCATCACGTCGATATGTAGCCAGTCGGCGCCGGCTGCCTCGGCGGCACGCGCCTGCTCGCCCAGCCGCGTGAAGTCGGCGGCGAGCACGGAAGGGGTCAGCAGGATCGGATGCCCATTGATCTCGGCGAGCGGCACACCAACCTCACTTTCCGCGATATGAACGGCGGCGCGCGGGACGACAGCCCAACGCGGCCCATTATAGCACAGGGCGTCCGCTTGCTCGGGCAGCGCTTCACTTCTATCGACACAGAATGGGGGTAGCACACCAGTGTGGTGAGTGCGGCAATGGTACTTTTACTGTTCGTCGTTTGGTGCGCTCACCCCGCCGGGCGAGCGCACCAAACGACGAACGTTACATGAAGAGTACCGTGCTGCCGTTCGTCCTGAGCTTGCCCGCCCTGAGCATGTCGAAGGGTCGAAGGGCAGGCTAGAGGTGGGGACGGCAAGCAATACATTCTATTGCGACAAACAATTCGCGAGCCAGAGATTGGCGCAAAGAAAGACAGATAGAAGAGGCATAGACGCAATCAGCTGAGGAAGCGGTATTTCAGCAGCGCCAGAACCGCATACAGGCCCTGGCTGGGCTTCATCTTCTTGCCCTCTTCGTAGGTGCGGCCAAGGTAGCTCACCGGCATTTCATAGATGCGCTCGCCGCGTTTGAGCACCTTCGCGGCGATCTCCGGCTCCAGCCGGAAGTCGTTGCTCTCCAGCCGCAGGTCGCGCATGATCTCGGTGCGCATCACTTTGTAGCAGGTCTCCATGTCGGAGATCCAGCAGTTGAACAGCATGTTGGTCAGAAAAGTCAGCCCCTTGTTGCCCAGGGCGTTCCAGAAATACATGCCGGTATGCCGGCCAAGAAAGCGCGAGCCAAACACCACGTTCACACGGCCTTCGGCGATCGGCTTGACCAGCTCGTAATAATCCTGTGGGTCGTACTCCAGGTCGGCATCCTGCACGATCACGATCTCGCCCAATGCGCGGGCCAGGCCGCTCCGAACCGCAGCGCCTTTGCCGCGATTGTTCGGGTGGCGAATGACGATCATCGTCGGGTCGGCGACGGCCTCCCGGCACAGAACCGCGTAGGTATCGTCGGATGAGCTGTCGTCCACCGCAATGATCTGTTTTTCGAGATCGACCGCGCGGACTTTGGATAGAATGTCGGGGATGGTCGTCGCCTCATTGTAACAAGGCATGATCACTGAGAGCAAGATACACCTCACCGCATGGTCAGGAGCAGGATCGGTGCGGCAATCAGGGCGACCACCAGCAGCAATCCCACCAGGAGCTTGATCTGCTCAGCGCTGCGCCGGGTGGCCAGCTGCTCGCGCGCGGCCGGGGCATAGGGCACATTTGGCTGCTCGGCGAAGAGAATGGTTCCAAGTGTGCCGGGTGAATGCATCAGGCCCTGCGCGATAGCTGTGATCAGCTGGTGAAAGGTCACCAGCGGCGGAGCCCAGTACGCTTCCTCGGCGCTGACGGGCACGCCCGTCAGCGCGCAGTACAGCTGCTCGTGAACGATCTCCTTCGCGCCTGGCTCGGCTGTGGCGTAATCGATTGCCATGGTGAATCCTCCTGTGCTTGAATGAAGAATTGGTCGTTTATGTAATGGTATGAATAAACTTATCGATTCGGTCCAGCGCCATCTCGATCTTATCCATAGATGTCGCATAGCAGGCGCGCACGAAGCCGGCGCCGCTCGGGCCAAAGGCATCGCCCGGTATGACGGCCACCTGCTGTTCATGCAGCAGACGCTCGGCGAACTCCTCGCTGGTCAGGCCGAGGTGGCTGATCTGCGGGAAGACGTAGAACGCGCCCTGAGCCTCGAATGTCGGCAGGCCGATCTGGTTCAGACCGCCGACGATCACGCGCCGCCGCCGATCGTACTCGGCGACCATGCCCTGCACCGCCGATTCGCCGTTGCGCAGCGCCTCCAGCCCAGCATACTGCGCGATCGTCGGCGCCGACATGATCGCATACTGGTGGATCTTGCGTGTGGCCGCCGTGATATCATCCGGCGCAGCCAGCCAGCCCAATCGCCAGCCAGTCATGGCATATGCTTTAGAGAAACCGCCGAGCAGAACCGTTCGGGTACGCATGCCCGGCAAAGAGGCGAAGCAGGTGTGCTCGACACCATAGACCAGCCGGTCGTAAATCTCATCCGAGAAGACCAGCAGATCGTGTCGCTCGGCCAGCGCGGCAATCTCGCGCAGCCGTTCGCGCGGCATGACCGCGCCGGTCGGGTTATTCGGGTAGCCGATCAAGATCGCGCGGGTGCGCGGCGTGATCGCCGCCTCAATCGCCTCGGCGGTTACCTGAAACGAATGCTCGACCGAGGTTGGAACCGTAACCGGCGTGCCGCCCGCGAAGACCACGCTGGCAGGGTAGGCGACAAAGCTTGGCTCGGGAATGATCACCTCGTCGCCGGGGTTGATCGTCGCGAGCATCGTGTTCTGTAGCGCCTCGCTGACGCCGACCGTGATCAGCAGTTCCTGCTCGGGATCGTAGGCAATGCCGTAGAGCTGATCCAGATGCGCGGCCAGCGCCAGCCGCAGCTCAAGCAGGCCCGAGTTCGAGGTATAGGCGGTGTAGGCGGTGCTGCCAGCTTCTAGCCCGCGCATCGCAGCCAGGCGAATATGTTCCGGTGTGACGAAATCCGGCTCGCCGATGCCTAGCGAGATCACATCCGGCATCTGCGCAACAATGTCGAAGAAGCGCCGGATTCCCGAAGGAGGAACTTTCGCCACGCGCTCCGCAATACGTTGGTGCCCCACGCTGCTACTCCTCTCACCGGCAGCCTACCGGCTCCTACTCATGCACTTATGGCCGCAGAGAGGCTCACTGGCGCCCATCTTAGCATGGCGTCGCCAGGCTGCCTAGCTCTGCGCGGATGACTGTAGTACTGTTTATAACCGATATTGGTACCGACCAGGTTCGACCAACGACCAACGACGAAGGACGACACACGGACGAACGACACGCAGACTCGTTCGTCTTTCGTCGTTGGTCGTTCGTCCAAAAAAACTCATCCCACCAGCCGGATGACCAGCCGCGACAAACTAGGGATCGGATTGGCCAGTATGGAGAGCGCGCGCCCCTGCCAGGGAACCACCACCTCGCCATGTGTGCGGCGCTGGATGGCCCGCACAGTGGCTTCGGCAACCTGCTGGCTGGTGCAAGCGACCAGCCGCGTGATGCGCGCGTACCTGGCCGCGTCGGCGCGCTGCTGGAAGCCAGTTGGCGCACTGCCTGGGCAGATCAGCGCGCAGCGCACGCCGGTGCCATACAGTTCGATCATGAGCGTGCGCGCCAGGCCGACCAGCGCAAACTTACTGGCCGAGTAGTAGCCCATATTATGCGTCGCGATCAGCCCGGCGATCGAGGCCATGATCACCACCTGGCCGCTGCGACGCTGGAGCATACTCGGCAACAGTGCCTTGACGCAGCGGGTGGTGCCTATCAGATTCACCTCGATCATCTCCTGTAAATCTTCGATCGGCGCATCCGCGATCCGATCCAGCACGCCGAAGCCAGCGTTGGCCACCAGCACATCGGCACGGCCAAAGCTATCCAGCGTTGTGGCCGCCAGCCACGCCACATCCGCATCGGATGTGACATCGGCAGCGACGGCCAGCGCACGACCACCGCGCGCGCGAAGCTCCTGAGCCAGCTGCTCCAGCGGCTCGCTCGATCGCGCGGCCAGCACCACATTCGCACCGCGCCGCGCGCAACGCCGGGCGATCTGCTCGCCAAAACCGCTCGATGCGCCGGTGATCACAATGACTTTGTCGCGTAGATCCACTGCCGCTCCCTATGCATGACAAGATGACAAGATGACAAGGTGACAAGGTGACGGCGCATTCTCAATTGTGCATTTTCTATTCTTAATTCTCAACTTCGTGGTCCAGCCCGATCCAGATCTGGTAGACCAGGCTTTTATTCAGCCCCAGATCGCGCGCGACCTGGCGGGATGCCGCGCTGCCGCTCTTACCCAGGGCACGCAGTGCGCGCAGACGCGCCGCGACATCGGCCTCGCTCGGCAGTTGCTCCTCATCGGGCAGCATGGCGAGGTCGGCGGCGAGCGGCTCGGTCGCGCGCGCCTTGCGGCTGGTTGCCGGCCAGTGGCGCCCTTCGATCACCAGCGTAAGCTCGCCGCGCGGCCGGTGGGCCTGGAAGTGCGCGATCGCCTGGCTGATCCGTTCGCGCCGGAACTCCTCGTGCGCCTTGGTCAGATCGCGCGCGATCACGATCCGCCGATCGCCCAGGATCAGCAGCAGATCGGCCAGCGCGTCGAGCAGGCGGTGGGCGGCCTCGAAGCAGACCAGCGTGCGCGGCGCATCGGCGAGGCTTTGGAGCAGCGCACGCCGCGCGGCGCCACGCGGCGGCAAGAAGCCTACGCAGGTCCACTGGTCGGCCGGCAGGCCCGACGCGACCAGCGCGGCGATCGGCGCGCTTGGCCCCGGCACCGGCACGATCGCGAAGCCGGCGGCGATGCAGGCATTGATCAACTCGAAACCCGGAGCAGACATGGCTGGCGTGCCGGCATCCGAGACCAGCGCCACGTCGCCGTTGGCCAACGCTGTCAGCACATCATCGAGCCGGGCCAGCTTGTTGTGCTCGTGGTAGGCCAGGCAGGGCGTGCTGATCTCATAGCGATCCAGCAGCCGCTGGGTATGGCGCGTATCCTCGGCGGCGATCAAGCTGGCCTCGCGCAGCACCCGCAATGCCCGCAGCGTAAGATCTTCCAGGTTGCCGATCGGCGTGCTGACGAGATAAAGTGTTCCCATTATGAGCTCCGGAGCGACCATTCATAAGGCGCAAGTCTACGGGTATCGCCTAACACTGTCAAGTTAGGGGTTAGGGGTTAGGGGTTACATTCGTTGATCGCAATGAGCTTAACCCTTAACCCTTAACCCTTACTCCCTGTACAAACGGCCAGTTTCGAAAGTATTTTCTTGACAAAGCTGAAACGCGAGTGCTATACTCATGGCGTCAGAAAGAGATCGAGCATGTGAACGGAGCAGATCGGCACATGACGCTAGACCATCGCGAGCAAGGCGAGACACGCGAGCAGATCCTGGCGCTGCTCAGGCGGCACGGCAATATGACGGCGGCCGAGCTGAGCGATTCGCTGGGGATCGGCGCGGTCGGCGTGCGGCAGCACCTGGCGCTGCTCGATCGCGATGGGCTGGTGCAGACGACCGGCGTGCGGCGCGGGGTCGGGCGGCCGAGCCATTTGTACGCGCTGACCGCCGCTGCCGAGGCGCTGTTTCCAAAGCGCTACGACCGAATGGCGATGGACGCGCTGGCGTTCGTGGAGGCGCGTGGTGGCGCAGAGGCGATCGATCAGCTGTTCGCAGAGCGCCGGCGCTTGCTGACAAGTCAGTACACGCCGCGGCTGGTCGGCAAGAAGCGGGTTGAGCAAGTGACCGAGCTGGCCGCGATCTTGACCGAGCAGGGCTATATGTGCGAGTGCGAGCAGCTGCCCAATGGCGAACTGGTGCTGATCGAGCACAACTGCCCGGTCGATTGCGTGGCGCGCGACTACCACCAGGCCTGCGAGCACGAGCTAAAGCTCTACGAGGATGTCCTGGGTATCCCGCTGGTACGTGAGGAGACGATCTCGGAGGGGGGGATATGCTGCCGCTACCGGATCGACGCAGAGTAGCGGTATACTTCTTGCCACAAGGATCACATCAGAAGCAAAGGTGGGGTGGAGTCGGCCTCTGTGATATTGTTGTATTCTGTACCCCGACACTGTACGTTCACAGCCAAACGACGACCCATTACTTCGAATAATCCGGCTGCCGCGCACCCGCTGCGGTGTGAGCAATCGTTCTCGTAGGTCGAGCGGCGCGTCTTTCAGCCGCCCGGTCCTTTGTTTGCGTCTTCCACATGCGGATAGCCCGCATGAATGAATTGTGAGCATAAGGAGGAGATCCATGGCATTCACAGTACCCCCGCTGCCGTACGACTACAGCGCCCTGGAGCCGCACATCGACACCCAGACGATGCAGATCCATCACGACAAGCACCACGCCGCGTATGTCAACAACCTGAACGCGGCGCTGGAGAGTCATCCCAACCTGGCGAGTCAGAACATTGAGGACATTCTGCGCAACATCAACGAGGTGCCGGAGGCGGCGCGCCAGGCAGTGATCAACAACGGCGGCGGACACGCCAATCACACGCTGTTCTGGGAGATCATGGGGCCAACCGGCGGCGGCGCGCCGACCGGCGCGCTGGCCGAGGCGATCACCAAGGCATTCGGCAGCTTTGCCGATTTCAAGGCCAAGATCAACGACGCCGGCGTGAAGCGCTTCGGCAGCGGCTGGTCGTGGCTGGTGCTGGATAGGAATGGCAGCCTGCAAGTGCTCAGCACAGCCAACCAGGATAGCCCGCTGATGCAAGGCCAGACGCCGCTGCTGGGCGTGGATGTATGGGAGCACGCCTACTACCTGAAGTATCAGAACCTGCGGCCGAAGTACCTCGAGGCCTGGTGGAACACGGTCAACTGGGCCGAAGTCGCCAAGCGATTCGGCCGGTAATGTAGCAATCAGCTCATTTCTGCATATTCTTTTTCACCCCGCCGGGTGAAAAAGAATATGCAGAAAGCAAAATCCGTGTGCTTGCGTACGTCCTATGTCTAAACTATGCCAGTTATCATCCGTCCGGCCGGCGCCGACGATCAGTATGCCATCACGGCGATCGTGCGCGCGGCGCGGATCAACACGTGCGATCTGGATTGGCAGCGCTTTCTGCTGGCGCAGTGGGGCCAGGATGTGATCGGCGTCGGCCAGGTCAAGCCGCATGAGGATGGCAGCCGCGAGCTCGCTTCGATCGCAGTGGTGCCGGAATGGCAGGGCAATGGCGTTGGCGGCGCGCTCATCCGCGCGCTGCTGGCGCGCGAGACCGGCCCGCTACACCTGATGTGCCCCGCCGACAGAGAGCGATACTACGAGCGCTTCGGCTTCCAGCGGATCGAGCGACGCGCTATGTCGCCATACTTCCGCCGCTTCGCACGGATCGCGCCAATCATACGGCTGCTAAGCCTCAACCGGCTGCGATTCATTGTGATGGGGCGTGATGGTTGAAGGGTTAGGGGTTAGAGGATTAAGGGTTACATTCGTTGTTCTCAATGCTTTCAATGCTCTCAACGATCTTACCCCTTAACCCTTACTCCCCTAAATGGCGCGCGGCCTGGAGCACATTCCGCAGTAGCATGATATTCGTCACTGGCCCGGTGCCGCCCGGCACTGGCGTAATCGCGCCGGCCACCTCGGCCGCGCTGGCGAAATCGACATCGCCGACCATCGCGCCATCGTCCAGCAGATTGATCCCAAAATCCACCACTACCGCGCCGGGGCGCAGCATTGGGCCGGTGATCAGCCCAGCGCGCCCGACGGCGGCGACCACGATCTCGGCCGCGCGCACCGTGCCGGCGAGGTCGGGCGTGCGCGAGTGAGCGATCGTCACCGTCGCGTTCTCCTGGAGCAGCAGCAGCGCCATCGGCTTGCCGACGATGTTGCTGCGGCCGACCACCAGCGCGCGCTTACCGGCGAGCGCGATCCCATTGCGACGCAGCAGCTCCATACCACCGGCGGGCGTGTTCGGCACGAGGCAAGGCAGGCCCTGAGCGAGCAGCCCGGTGTTCATTGGGTGAACGCCATCGACATCTTTGCGCGGATCGAGCTGGGCGATCGCGCCAGCGGACACGAGGCCGGCCGGCAGCGGCAGCTGAAGCAGAATACCGCTGATTGCGCGATCATCGCTTAGCTCGCGCACGGTGGCCTCAAGCGTAGATTGAGCGGTATCGGCGGACAATGGCCGGTGGACGAATGCGATCCCAGTATCGCCGCAGGCCTTCTGGATGCTGCGGACATAGCGATCCGACGCGGGATCGCCAATAATCTGGACGACGCCAAGGGTCGGAGCGGCGCCGGCATGCGCGATAAATGTTTGTACATCGGCGCGCAGCTCTTCGCGCAGAGTCTTGGCGAGCGCGCGGCCATCGAGGATTGTAGCAGTCATAGCTCTTTCGTGTTAAATCGTCTCGGCGATATTAGGGCTTACCCAAAAGGCAGTTTCAGCCTGCCCCCTTCGTCAAGCTCAGGATTCCGGCAGCATGGTACTTTACTTTTTCTGTAGGTTCTTTTTTCGCCCCGGCGGGCGAAAAAGAACCTACAGAGGGGAAGAAAGCCATGGCTTGCGTAAGTCCTAGATATTATACACGGTGAGCCGACATGTCGTTCCGGAAGGCACGTATGCTACAATACGCGCGCCGATGGCTCCTTTCGTGCTGGGCGTTCCATTCAGCCCGCAAGGTGTCGCGGATTTCTTCATACGACTTTTCGGTATCCCAGGCGCGCTGAACCGCCGGCTGAAAGACATCGTGGTAGAATGTTTGGCCCATGCGCCGCACGATCTTCTGCTCGAATTCGTCATCAGAGCCGAGATGATTCCACCATGGTACTTTCCATTTATCTGTGGTTCGTTTTTTGCGCTCGTAGAGCGCAAAAAACGAACCACAAAAGAAGATAATGTCCCGCTCTGCCGAAGGCTAGATCGCTGACTACGTAAGTCCTGTTATTGCCATGTTGTTGAGCAAGAATGTGACCACGATCAGGAAGATGATCTGTGCGCTGGCGCTGATGGCCGGGCTGGCGGGCTGTCAGCGGATGCCGACTGCAAATGCACCAGCCGCCGGTATCCCGACGCACGGTGGAGTGCCAAGTGGCAGCTACGCCGTGCTGTTCGATGCCAGCCATGGCGAGACATCCGGCAACGCCGACTGGGTGATTAGCGCCAGCCGGCCCGACCCGTTGGGCGAGCGCGCCAGGCCGCGCGTCGAGACCGACTGGACCGGCGCGCTCTCAGCCTGGGGCGTGGCGCTGCACACAACCGGCCGCTACCGCCTGATGACGCTGCCGCGCGGCGGGCAGATCAGCTATGGTGAGCGCACGAACCAGCTCGACCTGGCGAATTTCCAGGTGTTTGTGGTGCCAGAGCCGAACGTTCGCTTCGCGGATGCCGAGAAGACCGCGATCATGACCTTTGTGCGGAATGGTGGCGGGCTGTTCATGATCGCCGACCACGACGGGAGCGACCGCAACGGCGACGGCATGGACTCGCTGCGAATCTGGAACGACTTGATGAGCGATAACACCGTGCAAGGCGTCGACCCGTTCGGCTTCCGCTTCGACGCGCTCAATATCGGATCGGACAACCCGCGCAACATCGCGCCCGGCGCCGCTGCCGGCCCGGTGATTCGCGGCCCGTTCGGCACTGCGACCGGCAGCATTATTCGGGGCGGAACGACCGCGACGATTGCGCCCGCCGACAACCCAAGCGTGCAGGCGCTGCTCTACCGCAGCCGCGCCGATATGCAGGGAACATCCGGCGTCTTCTTCCTCACCAGCGCGTTCGGCAAAGGGCGCGTGGCCGCCTGGGGCGACAGCTCGCCGATCGACGATGGAACCGGCGCGCCCGGCGAGCAGCTGTTTGATGGCTGGGACGATGCCGGTGGCTCGAATGCGATCCTGGCGCTGAACGCGACCGAGTGGCTGGCTCAGGGTAGCGCCGGCGCTCCAGCGCCGGCGACAAACTGACTGTGACCGCGCCACCTACCGTGCAGCCGAGTGCCAGTCAAACACCGATTCAGAACCGAGATTTCGAATCAGTATTGGACGGCGCACTATGTCCATATGAGCTGAGCAGACCCGGCCAGAAATGGTACAATGTATTGGAGCTTCTATGGAAGGAGTTACTGGATGAGTCACACTCTACAGATTAGCGTGCCGGATACGTTATACGAAACGCTCAAAAAAACGGCAAGTCAGACGGGCCAGCCGCTGGAGGTCATTGTCACCAAGTGGCTGGCGGTTGCTGCCGAGCAATTAGTACATGATCCCCTCGATGCCTTTATTGGGGCGTTTGATAGTGGTGGCGCCGATTGGGCCGATAACCACGATCACTATCTGGGGCGGACTGGACTTAATGATCTAAGGGACTCGAAAATAATTAATCATCCCGGTATGCGGCTGGCAGAATGTCGACGAACCACTTGCCTAATCCAGGCTGGCGTACGATTTGGGCTTCAATTTCGGCCATCGCCGCCTTGGTCAACTTGACCCCCGTTTCG
>WNFV01002024.1_pt1 | contig 27287 bp, 27 predicted proteins | sample 5400101 | NCBI WGS metagenome assembly WNFV01 (sample SAMN13153361, study PRJNA577476) | soil metagenome | isolation source: 115 cm soil or saprolite under grassland replicate 1 | place: USA:California | collected 2016-06-15
GCAGGCCGGCCTGACTCTCCAGCAGGTGCTCGACGCCCAGGGGTTCGACGAGCTGCGGTTCCGGTCCGACGCCCGGGCCCATTCCCTGCGCGCCATCAAGGGCGACCTGGTGCTCGAGGCGGTGGCCCGGAACGAGGGCATCCAGGTGACCCCGGAGGAGATCGGGAACGAGATCGGCCTCCTGGCCATGTCCCTGGACCGGGACCCAAAGGACGTGGCCCGAACGCTCGAACGGACGGGTCAGGTCGTAACACTGGCCGGTGATATCATCCGGTCGAAGGCGCTCGACTGGATCGTCGAGCATGCCGATATCGTTTCGGAAGGCGAGCGCCGAGCGGCCGACCGGGTTTTCGACGAAACCGGGGAACCGTCCGAGCCTCCCCAGCAGGATCGAGCGGAGGAGCAGTCATGACGGAGCTGAAGGACTACCTCGTCCCCGTGGTCGTCGAGCAGACCAGCCGCGGCGAGCGGTCGTTCGACATCTACTCGCGCCTTCTGAAGGAACGGATCGTGTTCCTGGGCACGCCAATCGACGACAACGTGGGGAACCTCATCATGGCGCAGCTCTTGCACCTCGAGTCCGAGGACCCCGAGAAGGACATCAACCTGTACATCAACTCGCCGGGCGGCGACATCACGTCGCTGTTCGCCATCTACGACACCATGCAATACATCAAGCCCGACGTGTCGACCATCGTGATGGGTCAGGCGGCCTCGGCCGCCGCGGTGCTCGTCCTGGCGGGCACGAAGGGCAAGCGCTACGCGTTGCCCCACTCCCGGATCCTGCTGCACCAGCCGCACGGCGGAGCCCAGGGCCAGGCCGTGGACATCGAGATCCAGGCCAAGGAGATCACGCGGTACCGCAAGCTCCTGGAGGAGCTCATCGCCAAGCACACCGGCCAGGCGCTCGACAAGGTGGCCAAGGACACCGACCGTGACTTCATCCTGACCGCAGAAGAGGCCGTGGCGTATGGGGTGGTGGACGAGGTCATCAGCACCCGGAAGATGCTCCCCGAACTTGCAGCGGCGGCCGCCGGAAGCTCGTAGAATCCGTTTCGAGGGGCCGGGTGAGGAACCCGGCCGTTTCCGTCAAGGAGCTCGGAGGCGATGGGGAGGCTGGGCGACTCGGACCTGTTGAAGTGCTCCTTCTGTGGGAAGAGCCAGAAGCAGGTCAAGAAGCTGATCGCGGGCCCTGGCGTCTACATCTGCGACGAGTGCATCGATCTCTGTAACGAGATCATCGAGGAGGAACTCTCCGAGACCTCCGACCTCAAGCTCGAGGAGCTGCCCAAGCCCCAGGAGATCTACACGTTCCTGGACGACTACGTGATCGGGCAGGAGCAGGCCAAGAAGGTCCTGTCGGTGGCCGTCTACAACCACTACAAGCGGATCCAGGTGGGGGCCAAGGACGGCGACGTCGAGCTCCAGAAGTCCAACATCCTGATCCTGGGGCCCACCGGATGCGGGAAGACCCTGCTGGCCCAGACCCTGGCCAAGATGCTGAACGTGCCGTTCGCCATCGCCGACGCCACGGCGTTGACCGAGGCCGGGTACGTCGGGGAGGACGTCGAGAACATCCTGCTGAAGCTGATCCAGGCCGCCGACTACGACGTGAAGAAGGCCGAGACCGGGATCATCTACATCGACGAGGTGGACAAGATCGCCCGCAAGAGCGAGAACCCCTCCATCACACGGGACGTCTCGGGCGAGGGCGTCCAGCAGGCGTTGCTGAAGATCCTCGAGGGGACCACGGCGTCGGTCCCGCCACAGGGCGGGCGCAAGCACCCGCATCAGGAATTCATCCAGATCGACACGACGAACATCCTGTTCATCTGCGGCGGTGCGTTCGCCGGCCTGGAGAAGATCATCGAGAGCCGGATCGGGAGCCGGGGCATCGGGTTCGGCGCCGACGTCCGGCGGGTGGAGGAGAAGGACATCGGTCAGATCCTGGCGCGGGTCCTCCCCGAGGACCTGCTGAAGTACGGGCTCATCCCCGAGTTCGTGGGACGCCTTCCGGTCCTGACCCACGTGCACAACCTTGACAAGCAGGCGCTGGTGGACATCCTCACCAAGCCGAGGAATGCGCTGGTCAAGCAGTACTGCAAGTTCTTCGAGTTCGACGGCGTGGAGCTGGAGTTCGAGGAGGACGCGCTGTCGGCCATCGCCGATCAGGCCATCCTCCGTGGAACCGGGGCGCGTGGCCTTCGGGCCATCATGGAGGAGGTCCTCCTGAACGTGATGTACGAACTTCCTTCGCGACAGGACGTCACGAAGTGCCTGATCGATCAGAACGTCGTGATGTCAGGGGTCAACCCCACGCTCGTCCCGCGGCAGGAACCCGCACCGCGCGTTCGCAAGGAGCGGACGGCCTAGCCCTTCAGCGCAGACGGTCCACGGCGGAGAGTGTATTGCCGGTCCGTCGACGCGACGTCTCGTAGACTCCGCGCATGGCCGTGCCGGAGAAGCCGAGCATCGAAGGACTGGAAGCCACCTGGGGCGAGCGATGGGAGTCCGCCGGGACCTACCGGTTCGACCGGTCGAGGTCGCGCCGGGAGATCTACGCGGTCGACACACCACCCCCCACCGTGAGCGGTTACATCCACGTTGGCCACGTCATGTCCTACACGCACACCGACGTGATCGCCCGGTTCCAACGGATGGCGGGCAAGATGATCTTCTACCCGATGGGATGGGATGACAATGGCCTTCCGACCGAACGACGGGTCCAGAACCACTTCGGCGTTCGGTGCGACCCTTCCCTTCCCTTCGACCCGAACTTCGACCCGGACGCGCTCGAGCGCTCGAACGGTGAGCCCGTGGCAGTGTCGCGGCCGAACTTCGTGGAGCTGTGCGGCCGGCTGACGGCCGAGGACGAGCGGGCCTTCGAGGATCTGTTCCGCCGCCTGGCGCTGTCGGTGGACTGGTCGATGACCTACGCGACGATCGACGACCGCTCCCGCCGGGCGTCTCAGCGAGCCTTCCTCCGCCTCTTGGCCCGGGGCCTTACGTACCAGGTCGAGGCCCCCACGATGTGGGACGTGGACTTCCGGACCGCCGTGGCGCAGGCGGAGATCGAGGACCGTGAGGTGGACGGGACGTACCACCGCGTGGCCTTCGAGCTCAAGGCCGGCGGCTCGGTCGAGATCGAGACGTCACGCCCCGAGCTCATCCCGGCGTGCGTGGCGCTCGTGGTGAACCCCGAGGACCAGCGGTTCGCTGAGCTGGTGGGCAAGCATGCTGTGACCCCGCTCTTCGGCGCGCGAGTGCCCATCGTGGCCCACCGGCTCGCCGACCCGGAGAAGGGGACCGGCATCGCCATGATCTGCACGTTCGGCGACATGACCGACGTGGTCTGGTGGCGGGAGCTCTCGCTTCCCACACGGGTGGTGGTGCAGCGTGACGGCACGATCGCGCCGCCGCGATGGGGCCAGCCCGGCTGGGAGTCGCACGACGCGGAAGCCGCGAACGCGACCCACTCGGAGTTGGCCGGGCTCTCCGCTTCCCGAGCCCGAAGGCGGATCGTCGGGCTCCTTTCGGAGTCCGGCCACCTGGTCGGCGAACCCAAGCCCGTCCGGCACGCGGTGAAGTTCTACGAGCGAGGGGAACGGCCTCTCGAGATCATCTCCAGCCGGCAGTGGTTCGTGAAGACCCTCGAGTTTCGGGAGGACCTGGTCAAGCGGGGCCGCGAGCTCCACTGGCACCCCGAGCACATGCGGGCCCGGTACGAATCCTGGGTGGAGGGGCTGAACTCCGACTGGTGCGTCAGCCGCCAGCGGTTCTTCGGCGTCCCGTTCCCGGTGTGGTACGCGCTCGACGACCGAGGCGAGCCCGACCACGAGTACCCTCTGCTCGCTCCGGAGAGCCGGCTGCCGGTGGATCCCTCCAGCGATGTCCCCGAGGGCTTCACGGCGGAGCAGCGCGGCGCGCCCGGGGGCTTCGTCGGCGATCCGGACATCATGGACACGTGGGCCACCTCGTCGCTCACGCCCCAGATCGCCGGACAGTGGTGTGAGGACGACGACCTGTTCGGCCGGGTCTTCCCCATGGACCTTCGGCCCCAGGGCCACGACATCATCCGGACCTGGCTGTTCTACACGGTGCTGAAGTCGCATCTGGAACACGGTTCGCTCCCCTGGACCAACGCGGCCATCTCCGGGTGGGTCCTGGACCCCGAGCGCAAGAAGATGTCGAAGTCGAAGGGGAACGTGGTGACGCCCATGCCGCTCCTGGAGCGATACGGCGCGGACGCCGTCCGGTACTGGGCGGCCAGTGCGCGTCTCGGCGCCGACACCGCGTTCGACGAGAGCCAGATCAAGGTGGGACGCCGGCTGACCATCAAAGTCCTGAACGCGTCGCGGTTCGCGCTCTCGATCGAGGCAGGCGACGGGGCGGTGACCGAGACCCTCGATCGATCGATGCTACGGCAGCTCGCCGACACGATCGAGGAGGCGACTCGCGCGTTCACCGCGTACGACCACGCTCGGGCCCTGGAGGTGACCGAGCGCTTCTTCTGGAGCTTCTGCGACGACTACCTGGAGCTGGTCAAGGGGCGGGCGTATGGGGCGCGCGGCGCCGACGCGGCCGCATCGGCCGTGTCGGCGTTGCGCGCCGCCCTGTCCGTGCTCTTGCGGATGTTCGGGCCGTTCCTACCCTATGTGACCGAGGAGGTCTGGTCGTGGTGGCGGGAGGGCTCGGTGCATCTTGCACCCTGGCCCACCGGGACGGAGCTCGTCCAGGCGGCCGTGGGAGCGGATCCGTTGGTTCTGGACGTGACGGCCGCCGTCCTGGGAGAGGTTCGCAAGTTCAAGGCCCTGAACAAGCAGTCGCTCCGGGCCAGGGCCGAGCGCGTGGTGGTACGCGACAGGCAGGAACGCCTGGCCATCCTCGAGACGGTGGCGGCCGACCTCCGTGAGGCCGGCAACATCGAGCGCCTGGAGACGGTCGAGGGCGACGGGTTCGCCGTCGAGACGACGCTCGCGTCTGCCTGAGACGGCCATGCGATTCGACGAGGCACTGGCGGAGCTCGACGACCGGCAGCCCGACCGTATGGTCCCGGATCTCGCTCGGATCTCCGCGATGGCCGACCTGCTCGACGACCCACAGCTGACGTATCCGACGATCCACGTCACCGGGACGAACGGCAAGACAACCACCGCCCACCTCATCGCGGACCTGGCCTGCGAGCAGGGCCTCACGACGGGGCTCTACAGCTCGCCGCACCTGCACTCGGTGACCGAACGGATCTCCGTGTGCGGCGAGGCCATCTCCGAGACGGAGTTCGGCGAGGAGTACGGACGGCTGCTGCCGTACTTCCTGCTCGTGGACGGGAAGGGCGAGCGGGTCACGTACTTCGAGGCGCTCACGGCGCTCGCGTTCGTATCGTTCTCGGACAAGCCGGTGTCGCTCGGCGTCTTCGAGGTGGGGATGGGCGGCGCGTGGGACGCCACGAACATCGTGGCCGGCGATGTCGGGGTGATCTGCCCCATCGCCTTCGACCACCCAGAGCTCGGTTCCACACTGGAACAGATCGCCGCAGAGAAGGCCGGCATCGTGAAGCCAGGTAAGGTGGTGGTGTGTCGGGAGCAGCCCCCCGAAGCCTTCCGGGTGATCCAGGATCGGTGCCAGGCGTTCGAGGCGCGACTGCTGTACGAGGGACACGATTTCGCCCTTTCGGATCGCCGCCGTTCCGTCGGGGGGCAAGTCATCGGAGTTCGAGGGCTCTTCGACCAGTACGAGGAGATTCCGCTCGGGCTCTTCGGTGAGCATGCCGCGAGGAATGCTGCGGCGGCGATCGTTGCCGTGGAGTCATTCCTGGAGAAGGCGCTGACACCGGACGCGGTCCGATCGGCGCTGTCGGCCGCCACCTCTCCCGGGAGGCTGGAGGTGGTGGCCCACCGGCCCACGATCGTCGTCGACGGCGCGCACAATCCCGCCGGGGCGGAGGCACTCGCGTCGGCGCTCACCGAGGCGTTCGGGTGGAGCCGGTTGCACCTGGTCATCGCCATCTCTGCGAATAAGGACATTGGGGGTATCGTCGCCTCTCTCGCCCCCTTCGCCGACCGGGCCTACGCCGCGCGCAACGCCAGCACACGATCGGCCGGCGGGGAGCGCGTGGCCCAGGCTCTGGCCAGAGCCAGGATCCCCGTGGAGACCTTCGGCTCGGTGGCCGAGGCGCTCCAGGCGGCGAAGGACAGCGCCGGAGGCGACGACCTCATTCTGGTGACCGGCTCTCTCTATACTGTCGCGGACGCTCGCCGCGCACTCGGAAAGGCTCCCTGAAATGGCCCTGGAGTCGACGCTGCTCATCGTGAAGCCGGACGCCGTGCGGCGCGGCTTGATCGGTGAGGTCCTGCGACGGGTCGAGGCCAAGGGGCTGCGCCTCGCCGAGATGAGGATGATCACCATCGAGCGGGTAACGGCCGAGGAGCATTACGCGGAGCACAGGGAGAAGGCGTTCTTCAACGAGCTCGTCGGGTTCATCGGCTCCGGGCCGGTGGTCGTGGCTCGGGTGGAGGGCGAGCATGCCGTCCCGGTCCTTCGCTCGCTGATGGGCCCGACCGATCCCGCGCTCGCCCCGCCGGGGACCATCCGCGGCGATTACGGCGTGATCATCACCGAGAACCTGGTCCACGGAAGCGACTCGACCGAGTCGGCCGAGCGCGAGCTGAAGCTCTTCTTCGGATAGGTCCGCATGGGGAAGACGGCGGATCCCGTCGCCCACGTCCGCCGGTTCGTCGAGCGCCATCTCTCGACCCTCCAGGCGCCGGGGATCGCCATCGGCCTCACGAGCCGTGACGGTTCGCTCGGAGTGATCACCGTTGGTCATGCGAACCTCCCAGCCCGCCAGCCGGTCCGGCCGGAGCACTGCTTCCAGATCGGCTCCATCAGCAAGTCGTTCACGGCCATCGCCATCCTCCAGGAGCACGAGGCGGGTCGGCTCGATCTGCATGCGCCGGTCACCGAATACTTGCCATGGTTCGATGTCGCATCGCCGTCGGCGCCGGTCACACTTCACCACCTCCTGACGCACACGGCGGGATTGCCGACCGGCCAGGACTTCACCGGCGAGGGCGTGCACGAGCTGTGGGCTCTCCGCGGGTCGGAGCTCGGCTTCGCCCCCGGAACCCGGTTCCATTACTCCAACGCCGGGTACAAGGCGCTGGGGTTGGTCCTCGGAGCCGTTACGGGGCAGCCGTGGTGGGAGCTCGTGCGAACCAGGATCCTCGAACCGCTCCACATGGCGTCGACCGATCCGATCACCACGCCGGAGGGAAAGGGTAGGAGCGCCACCGGCCACGTCCCACCGTTCGATGACCGGCCCCGGCACCCCAGCCACGGTCTGGTCTCCGCCCCGTGGATCGAGAGCGCGACCGCGGACGGGACGATCTGCTCCACGGCCGAGGACATGTGCGCCTACATGCGCATGCTCCTACGGGGCGGCGACCCCCTGCTCTCCGGACCGAGCTTCGCACGTCTGATCCAGCCGATCGCGGAGGATCCCGAGGCCCGGGGCGAGGTCTACGGCTACGGGATGAAGACCATGACCGTGGACGGGCGTACGTCCATCGGGCACACCGGGTCCACCGTCGGGTTCTCGGCGTGGATGGAGGTGGATCCGGACGAGGGCGTCGGCGTCATCATCCTGGCGAACGCGGACGCGAACCGCGGACCGGCCGCGCGGTTCGCTCTGCGGACCCTCTCGGCGTGGTCCAGGGACGAGCCGTTGCCCGACATCTCCCATCCCATGCCCCTCGACCGTGTGGAGGGGGCTGAGGACTATGCGGGCACGTATCGCTCGGAGTACGGCGAGCTCACGCTGATAGCCGACGATGGCCGGTTGCTCCTGGCGAACCACGGCGAGCCGGCGGCGCTGGTGCGGCAGAAAGGCGACACCTTCGTCGTGGCTCATCCGGGATTCGAACGTTTCCCGCTGTCGTTCGAGCGCGACGTGACGCACGTGACCCACGCGACGCATGGCGACCGGTGGTGGGGAAACGATCGGTACGCCGGACCGGTGACGTTCGAGCGGCCCACCGGTTGGGAGGTGGTTGCCGGCCATTGGCGCTCGCACAACCCGTGGTACTCGAACTTCCGGATCCTGCCCCGGCGCGGATCGCTCCGGTTCCTGTGGGGATGGGGCGACGAGGACTGGGAGCTCGTCCCGCTGCCCGACGGCCGGTTCCGAGTGGGGACCGAGGAGTGGTCGACCCGGCGGATCCGGTTCGACACCGTCATCGACGGTATGGCCACCCGTGCCGTGCTCGACGGAGCGTCCTACTACCGGACGTTCACGCCCTGAGCATCGGAGGTCGGTCGTCAGGACGGGCTGCGGAAGGCGACGACGGCGTTCTGGCCGCCGAAACCGAACGAGTTGGAGATCGCCAGGCGCACCTCAGCGTCTCGCGCTTCGTTGGGCACGTAGTCCAGGTCGCAGTCCGGATCGGGCGTGCGGTAGTGGATGGTCGGAGGGATGACGCCTCTCTGGATGGCCAGCGCGCACACCGCTCCCTCCACTGCTCCTGCCGCACCCAGCATGTGTCCGGTCATCGACTTCGTGGAGGACACCGCCACTTCGTGCGCAACCTCGTCGCCGAGCGCAGCCTTGAGGGCCGCGGTTTCGGAGGCATCGTTCAGGGGAGTCGATGTGCCGTGCGCGTTGACGTAGTCCACCGCCGAGGGCTCCTCGCCCGCGTCCTCCAGTGCCAGACGGATGGCCAATGCCGCCCCCGAGCCCTTGGGGTCGGGCGCCGTGATGTGGAAGGCGTCGTCGGAAGCCCCGTACCCAACGACCTTCGCGTACACCCTCGCTCCACGGGCCCGTGCGCCGTCCTCCGGTTCCATGATCAGCGCGCATGCGCCCTCGGAGAGCACGAACCCGTCACGATCGGCGTCGAACGGGCGGCTCGCGGTCTCGGGATCCGGGTTCTTCGTGAGGGCCGTCATCTGGGCGAACGCTGCCACAGTCAGCGGCAGGGTGGCCGCCTCGGAGCCTCCCACGATGGCGAGGTCGAGCATCCCGTCCCGGATCATGCGGTAGCCCTCACCGATCGCGTGTGCCCCGGACGCGCATGCGGACACGGTGCAGAAGTTCGGGCCCATCAGGCCGAATTCCATCGCGATGTGGCCGGCAGCGGCATTGGCCATGAGCGCGGGGACCATGAACGGGCTTACCCGGCCCGGGCCCTTCTCCAGCAACACCTTGTGCTGGTTCAACAGCCACTCGATCCCGCCGATACCGGTGGCGAACACGACGCCGCCGCGGTCTGCCTTGATCTCCGGGTTCCCTGCGTCCTCCCAGGCCAGCTTTGCCGACGCGATCGAGAAGTGGACGAACCGGTCGGTCCTCCTGGCCTCTTTCACGTCCAGCCAGTTCGAGACGTCGAACCCGTCGACCTCTCCCGCCAGCTTCACCGACAGATCGGAGGGGTCGAACCTCGTGATCCTTCGGATCCCGCTCCGGCCCGACGTCGCACCGGCCCAGAAGTCATCGACGCCGATGCCGATCGGCGTGACCGGCCCGATGCCGGTGATCACGACCTTGCGTTCAGCTGACACCGAGCTTGGAGGCCACGAGCTGAACGGCCTGCCCAACGGTCTTCACGCCGTCCATCTCCTCCTCGGGGATCTCGATGTTCCACTCCTCCTCGAGGGCCAGGACGGCCTCAACGAGGTCGAGCGAGTCCGCGTTCAGGTCCTCGGCGAAACGGGCGTCGGGGGTCACCTGGCCCTCGTCCACGGCCAGTTGCTCCGACAGGACCTTGCGGACCCGGGCCTCGATCTCTCCCTTGTCCATCCTTCCTCCTTGGCTCTCTTCGACGCTCGGCAAACTCTAGAGGCACCGGGCCCTGGCGACTATGCCGTGAGCCCGCCGTCGACGGCGATGGCTGCGCCGTTCACGTAGGACGCGTCGTCCGACATCAGGAACCGGACCACCGCGGCCACCTCCTCGAGGTGGGCCGCGCGTCCGAGGGGGGTCTGGTCGACGTAGTACGCCCGGGCCTGCTCGGTCAGGTGCGAGGTCATCTCGGTATCGAGCAGGCCGGGGCAGACGGCGTTCACGGTGACGCCCTTGCCTCCCACCTCTCGGGCCAGCGACTTGGTGATGCCGACGAGTGCCGACTTCGACGCGGCGTACGCGGTCTGCCCGGCGTTGCCGTGGAGCGCCACGGCGGACGACATGTTCACGATGCGTCCCCATCGGGCTCGCAGCATGCTTCGGAGTGCGGCCTGGGTGCACAGGAACGCGCCGCGAACGTTCGTGTCCACGGTCCGATCGAACTCCTGCATGGAGTACTTCAGCATCAGTCCGTCGCGCGAGTAGCCGGCGTTGTTGACCAGGCCCGTGACGGGACCGAGCGTCGCGCCGACCTCGCGGAACGCCTCCGCCACCGAGCCCTCGTCGAGGATGTCGAGCTTCACGATCCCGCCCGCGCCGCCGGCGATCTCGATCGCGTGCAGCGTCTCCTTCGCGTCGGTGTCGCTGGTCCGGTAGCCCACGGCCACCGTCCACCCCGATCCGGCCAGCGCCTCGGCGCACGCTCGGCCGATACCTCGAGACCCCCCGGTGACGACGGCGACCTTCACGATGCCGGCTCGGGCGCCGTCCACCGAAGGAGGTTCGCCCCCCATGCGAGGCCGGCGCCGAACGAGGTCAACAGGACCAGCGCATCCGGCGCGATCCGGCCGGCGCGCCACGCCCGGTCCAGGGCGATGGGGATCGATGCCGCCGATGTGTTGCCGATCTCCGCCACGTCGACGACGGCACGTTCCATGCCGATCCCCAGTCGCTCCGCCACCGCCACCATGATCCGGGAGTTGGCCTGGTGGGGGATGAGCAGGTCGACGTCACCGGGCTCGAAGCCGGACTTGTCGAGCAGCTCGCGGCAGGCGCCGGCCATCTCCGTGACGGCCCGCTTGAACACCTCTCGGCCCGAGGGCATCCGGATCGTGTGCTCCCGGCGAACCACGCTTTCCGCCGTGGCCGGCCGAGCGGAACCGCCCGCCGGGATGATCAGGATCTCCGCGGCCTTCCCGTCGGTTCCCAGGACCGAGCCGATGAGCCCGGGGGTGTCCGAGGGCCGAAGGACGACCGCACCGGCGCCGTCGCCGAACAAGACGCACGTGCTTCGATCGGTGAAGTCCAGGACCCGTGAGAGCACCTCGGCGCCGATCACGGCGACGGTCTCGGCCGCACCGGACTCGATGAACGCCGCTCCGGTGGAGAGCCCGAAGGAGAACCCCGCGCACGCCGCGTTGACGTCGAAGGCGGGGCATCCGATGCCCAACTTGCGCTGCGTCCACACCGCGGAGGCGGGGATCGGCGTATCGGGCGTGAGGGTGGCGCAGATGATCAGGTCGAGCTGGTTGGGGGCGATGCCGGCGGCATCGAGGGCCGACCGGATCGCTGCCGTCCCCAGATCGGATGTCGCCTGGCCATCGGCGGCGAACCGCCGTTCGCCGATGCCGGTCCGCTGGCGGATCCATTCGTCGCTCGTATCGAGGATCGACTCGAAGTACGCGTTCGGGACGACGCGATCGGGAAGCGACGACCCGATACCGGCGATCGTGGCGTGGCGACGCCCGCTCACGCGGAGGATTCCCCTCCGCGTTCGATCCAGGCGACCGCTTGGCCCGTCTTCACGGGCTGCCCCTCGTGTCCGAGCAGCCCTCCCATCCGTCCGTGCATGGGAGCGAGGATATCGTCGGTCGACCCCCCATGCTCGACGCGGGCGACCGGTTGGCCCGCCTCCACCCACTCGCGTCCGCCACGGAACCGGACCGGGGGTAGGACGCGTAGCCTCCCGTTGGCCGGTGACACGATGAGCGTGATCGGAAGACCGACCGATTCGCCGGAGCCCTCGTCCGGTTCCCGGCGCCATGGGCTCACGACACGACGTCCTGGGAGATGGAGCGGGCGAAATCCTCCGCCTCCTCCGGGGAGCCGACCGCTGTCACGCGCACGCCCTTCAACTCCCGCTTCACCAATTTGGAGAGCACCTGGCCGGGGCCGGCTTCGACGAACACGTCGAAGCCGGCCCCTTCGAGCACATGCATCGAGCGCTCCCAGCGCACCGGGGAGACCACGTGGCGGGACAACCCATCTCGGAGCGCGGCGGGATCGCCGACGAACCGTCCGGAGACGTTGGCCACGATGGGGAACCGGGGCTCCCGGAACTCCAGCCTCGCCAACGCGGCACGGATCGGTTCCACCGCCGGTTGCATGAGCGGGGAGTGGAACGCTCCCGCGACCTTCAACCGGATCGCTTTGACGCCCCGGCTCCTCGCGGCCTCCTCGGCCCGCTCGATGGCGGCCACCGATCCGGACAGTACAACTTGGTTCGCGGCGTTCTCATTGGCGACGGCGAGGACGTCGCCGCGGCCGGCGGCCTCACAGATGTCGGTGGCTTCGGTCGGCCCCACGCCGATCAGCGCGGCCATCGTTCCGGGCTGCTGCTCCGCCGCCATCTGCATGGCCCGTCCCCGCGTGACCACCGCCTCCAATGCCGACGCGAAGTCGAGGACGCCGGCGGCGACCAACGCGGCGAATTCGCCGAGCGAGTGGCCGGCGGCGGCCCCGAACGTCGCCCCGTCGGCCTCGAGGACTTTGCTCGCCGCGACATCGCAGGCGAAGAGGGCCGGCTGCACGAACTCCGTCGTGGACAGAGCCCGATCGTCGCGGCAGTCGGCGACCACGTCGCGCCCGAGGGCTTCCGATACCTCCTGAATCACCGAGTCGCCGGTTGGATGTTCGGTCCACGCGTCGGCCATGCCAGGAAACTGAGATCCCTGTCCGGGAAACAGGATGGCTATCGCCATCGCGCCACTTCCCCCGCGCGAGCGATGATCATCGGCACCTGTGACCCTACTCCCAGGTCGGGGGTTACGGCACCCCGGCGTCGGGCTCCCGGCCGTGCCTGAGTTGCCACCTCAGGGTTCCTCCTGTAGAACAGGGCGCGAATCCCATGGCCGAGAGGGTTCAGCGAAGAATTCCCACGTCGGAGCGCCGGCGAGGTCTTGGCGCCGAAGGCGTATTTGGGTTCCTGGGGCAGGACATGGCTGTCGACCTGGGGACGGCGAACACGCTCGTCTACGTTCGGCGGAACGGGATCGTACTGAACGAGCCCTCCGTGGTCGCCGTGAACACGCTCACGGGGGCCATCGTCGCGGTCGGCAACGAGGCCAAACGGATGATCGGCCGAACGCCGAGCCACATCCAGGCGGTGCGCCCACTGAAGGACGGCGTCATCGCCGACTTCGATGTCACGGAGAAGATGCTTCGGTACTTCATCCAGCGGGTCCACAAGCGTCGCCTCCTGGCCAAGCCGCGGGTCGTTGTCTGCGTTCCCTCCGGATGCACCGGTGTCGAGCAGCGCGCAGTCGAGGAGGCGACGATCGCGGCGGGCGCGCGACGCGCGTACATCATCGAGGAGCCGATGGCCGCGGCCATCGGCGCGGGCCTGCCCATCCACGAGCCGAGCGGGAACATGATCGTGGACATCGGTGGCGGGACCACCGAAGTGGCGGTCATCTCGCTCGGCGGCATCGTCACCAGTACCAGCCTTCGGATCGGCGGAGACGAGCTGGACGAGGCGATCATCAGCTACGCGAAGAAGGAGTACTCACTGCTGCTGGGGGAACGCACATCCGAAGCGATCAAACTCGCCGTGGCGTCGGTGTATCCCATGCAGGAGGAGCTGATCGCAGAGATCCCAGGCCGCGACCTGGTGAGCGGTCTGCCCAAGACCATCCAGGTCTCCGACAGCGAGATCCGCCAGGCCGTCGACGAGCCGGTCACCGCCATCATCGATGCCATCAAGGCCACCCTGGACCGGACGCCGCCCGAGCTCGCGGGCGACATCATGCACAAAGGGATCGTGCTCACCGGCGGCGGCGCCCTGCTGAGGGGTCTGGACAAGCGACTCCGACACGAGACGGGGATGCCCGTCCGCATCGACGAGAACCCACTGTCTTCCGTGGCCATCGGATCCGGCCGGTGCCTGGAGGAGTTCGAGGTGCTCCAGCGGGTCCTGGTGAGCCCGTCCCGCGGGTAGCGGGATGGCCCTCCCGACCAGAGCGCGAAGCGCGAGGCTCGTGGTGGTGGCGCTCGTCTCCGTGTCGCTGCTCACGATCACGGTCGACTACCGAGAGGGAGACAACGGTCCGCTCGCCAGCCTGGGACGGATCGCGCTCACGGTCATGAGCCCGCTGCAGGAGGTCGTGTCCAAGGTCACGCATCCGATCGGCAACTTCTTCTCCACCCTGGTCCGCCTGCCCGCCATCCGGAGGGAGAACGAGGATCTGAAGGACCGCCTCGCCCAGGCCGAGTCGAAGCTGGCCACCGAGGCCACGGACGAGCAACGCCTTCACGAGCTGGAAGGGCTGCTCAAGGTGACCCAGAGCCTCGGTCCGAACGTGCGGACCACGGCGGCACAGGTGATCGCCAGCGGGCCCTCGAACTTCGAGTGGACGATCACAATCAACAAGGGTTCGAACGAGGGGATCAAGCTCGACCAGCCGGTCGTCGCGAGCGGCAAGCGCCTGGTGGGCCATGTCGTCCGCGTCGCGCCTGGCTCCTCGATCGTGCAGCTCATGGTGGATCAAGATTCCGCAGTCGCGGGGCGGTTGGAGTTCTCTAGGACCACGGGCCTGCTGACCGGTCAGGGCGACCAGGACATGAAGATGGGGCTGGTGGACACGACGACCGAGGTCCAGGCGGGGGAGCAGGTCGTCACGGCCGGGTACCGGATCCCGGGCGGGGCCCAGAGCCTGTATCCGCCCGGTATCCTGATCGGAACGGTCTCGCACGTGGTTCCCGACGTCGCCGCACTCGAGAAGTTCATCACCGTCGCGCCGGCCGTCGACTTCTCGAGCCTCGACATCGTCTTGGTGGTCCTTTCGGGTGGGTCGAGGTAGCCTGGCTCGTGCGCCGGTTCCTCACGCTTGCCACGGTGATCGTGACGGCGTTGCTGCTCCAGACGACGGTGCTCGCCGAAATCCGCCTGCTCGGCGCCCGCCCGGAGCTCATGTACCTGCTGACGATCGTATTCGCGATGCTGGAGGGACCGTCATCGGGCGCGGTCACCGGCTTCGCCGGGGGGATGGCCCAGGACTTCCTGCTGAACCAACCCAAGGGCATCACCGCGCTCACGCTCACCCTGCTCGGCTACGCGGTTGGGCTCCTCCGCCAATACGTCGTCAGCCCTTCACCGGTGCTTCCGGTCGTCGTCGTGGCATGTGGGACGTTCTGCGGGGTCCTGTTCTACGGGCTCGTATCCTTCCTACTCGGACAGTTCGACAGCACCGCCGTGTACCTGTTCAGAGTGGCTGGGCTCTCGGCTGCGTACAACGCCATCCTGACCCCGCTCGTCTACCCCGTCCTTCGACGGGCGGCCGAGGCCTCCCGGTCACGGCGGGTGGTGCGATGGTGACGGAGCGGTGACCGAGGGGCGGACCGGGCTACGACTGAAGGTGTTCGGCGCGCTCGTGGCGTTCATGTTCGCGGCGCTCACCACTCGACTGTGGTTCCTCCAGGTGCTGGCGGCGGACCAGTTCCGCGATCAGGCGAAACAGAACGCGGTGCGCCTCATGGACATCCCCGCGCAGCGAGGACGGATCCTCGATGTGAAGGGCAGGCTCTTGGTCGATAACCGGGTCAGCCTGGTCGTCACCGTGAACAAGCAGGAGGCCGGGTCGAACTTGGAAGATGTGCTCTTCCGGCTGTCGAAACTGCTCGGCGTGCCGGCGGAAGAGCTTGCCGCCCGGGTCGAGGATCCCCGCTACTACGTGTTCCAACCCGTCCCGGTCGAGGCCAACGTCGGCAAGCGCATCGATTTCTACATCAGCGAGCATCATGACAGGGAGTTCCCCGGGGTGGAGGTGGTGAAGGAGCCCGTCCGCGTGTACCCGGAGGGGAGCCTCGCGGCCCACGTGCTCGGGTACCTCGGGCAGGTCAACAAGGAGCAGCTGAAGGAGCCGGCGTTCCACGACTATCGCCCAGGCGACGAGGTCGGCGTCACCGGCGTGGAGGCGGCGTACGAGCGCTTCCTGCGAGGGACGGAAGGCGTCGTCAGCTACCGGGTCAACTCAGCCGGCCAGACCCTGGGCCAGTTCGGTGAACGACTGCCCGTCCGGGGCCAGGACGTCGTCCTCACCATCGACATCAAGGCCCAGAGGATCGCCGAGGAGAGCCTGAATCTCGGCCTTCAGTACGCCCACGGCATCTACGACTCGGACACGGGGCGCGACCTCGCGGCGAACGGTGGCGCCGTCGTGGTCATGGACCCGGCGACCGGCGCCATCAAGGCGCTGGCCTCCGCGCCGTCGTTCGATCCCTCGCTGTTCGTCCGGAGCATGAGCTCGGACGAGTTCGAGCGACGGTTCGGCGCGGCGAAGAGCTACCCCCTCCTGGACCGGGCCACGCAGGGCCAGTACCCGCCGGGGTCCACCTACAAGCCGTTCGTCCTGTTGTCCGCGCTGCGACGGGGGATCGTGTCGACCACGGACTATTACCCCTGCCCCCCCTCCTGGGACGTGCCCGAGGACCCCCTGCACGAGGTGTTCCACAACTGGACCACGGTGGATCTCGGATCAATGACCCTCGCCCAGGCTTTGTACGACTCGTGTGACACGGTCTTCTACCCGATCGGGTACGAGTACTGGCGCCGGTACTATCCACCGACCGATCCACCGGTCGAGCAGATCCAGCGCGACCTCCAAGCGTTCGGGTTCGGCCGGTACACCGGTATCGACCTTCCGTTCGAGGAAGAGGGGCGGGTTCCGGACGCGGCATGGAAGTCGGCCATCCACAAGCAATACCCGAAGTCGTTCCCCGATGGTCAGTGGTTCCCCGGCGACTTCATCAACATGTCGATCGGGCAGGGCGACACGCTCGTGACCCCGCTCCAGCTGGCCGCGGCGTACTCGGCGATCCAGAACGGCGGGCGGGCCTGCCCGCCCCACGTCTTCGCCCGGGCCCAGGAGGCTGACGGCGATGTCCTGCATTCGTGGCATGCCCGGTGCCACAGGATCCCGTTCCTCAAGGCGCATATCGAGTACGTCCGCGAGGCCCTGACCCAGGTCCCGATCCAGGGAACCGCTGCCTCGGCGTTCATCGGGTTCCCCTTCTCGCAGGTCCAGGTGGCCGGCAAGACCGGCACGGCCCAGGTATTCGGCCAGCAGGACTACTCGTGGTTCGCGGCCATGACCCAGGCGCAGGGCAAACAGTACGTCGTGGTGGCGCTGGTCGAGCAGGGAGGACACGGCTCGAGCACCGCAGCGCCCATCGTGCGGCGGGTGATCGAGGGGCTCTACGGCCTTACGAACACTCAATTCACCTACGGCGGAGTGACGGACTGATGGACGTCGTCGCGACCAAGCTGTATCGCTGGGAACGGCGTCCGCTCCGGCACCTCGACCCCGTCCTGCTGATATCCGTGCTCGCTCTGGGGATCGTGGGCCTGGTCACGATCTACTCCGCTACACACGCCTCGCTCGTGGCTCAAGATATCGACCCGGGGTTCTTCCTCAAGAAGCAGCTGGCCTTCGTCACGCTCGGCATCGTGGTCATCCTGGTGGCCGCGAGCTTCGACTACAGGTTCATCAAGGTCTACGCCGGCATCATCTACGTGGCCAGCCTCGCCCTGCTGGTCCTGGTCCGAACTCCGCTCGGCACCACGATCCGTGGGTCCCAGCGGTGGTTCCAGCTGTTCGGGTTCCAACTCGCGCCGTCCGAGCTGGCCAAGCTGGCGCTGGTCGCCATGCTTGCGGCGTTCCTCTCGGCGCTCCGATCGAGCGACCTGTCCCTGCAGGACCTGTACCGGGCAACCGCGATCGCCGCCGTCCCCGGGCTTCTGGTGTTCCTTCAGCCCGACCTCGGGACGTCGATCGTCCTCATGGCCATACTGGTGGGGATACTGGTCGTGGCGGGAGCCAGGGCACGGCACCTGGGGGTGCTCGCGCTCACGGCCATCGTGCTGATCTTCGGAGCGCTCCAGCTCGGCCTGGTCAAGGACTATCAGATCGCCCGGCTCACGGCGTTCCTCGACCCCCAGAACGACCCGCAGCGAACCGACTACAACCGGACGCAAGCGGAGATCGCCATCGGCTCGGGCGGTCTGCTCGGCCGAGGGTACCTGAAGGGCACGCAGACGAACCTCGACTTCGTGCCGGAGCAGCACACCGACTTCATCTTCACCGTGATCGGAGAGGAGTTCGGCTTCATGGGGGCCATCTTCGTGCTGATGTTGTTCGCCCTCCTCATCTGGCGAGCAGTAAGGATCGCGCTGCTAGCCAAGGATCCCTTCGGGACGTATCTCGCGGCGGGCATCGCATCGATGCTGGCCATCCAGGTGTTCGTGAACGTGGGGATGACGCTCGGGATCATGCCGATCACGGGGATCCCACTCCCGTTCGTGTCCTACGGTGGCAGCTCGTTCCTGACGAACTGCGCGGCCGTGGGATTACTCCTGAACATCCACATGCGACGCCTGACGTAGCGCGCCGGGCGCGACACGTTACCTTCGCATCATTCCTCGATGTGGATGGTCCACAGGAACGTGGATCCCTCCGGCCCCGAGGTCTCGAGGACCACGTCGCCTCCCATCGAACGGGCCGCGCCGCGGGCGAGCGACAGGCCGAAGCCCAGACCCGGATGGACCCGTACGTTCAGATCCTCGACCTGCTCGAGGAAGCCGAAGATCCGCTCGCGGTCGTCGGCATCGATCCCGGGTCCGGCATCCGCGACCCGGACCTCCATCTCGGCCCGGCCCCGGGCTACCTGGACGGTCACTCCCGCGTCCGGTGGTGAGAACTCGAGCCCGTTCGCCACGAGTTCGCCGAGGATCCTCCGCCCGAGGACCGGACTGAGGGTCGCCGTGAACGGACCGCCCTCCGCCATCACCCGAACCCGGGGGTGCGGCGAGGCCACTTCCTGGGCCAGGGCAGCCACGTCCACTTTCTCCGCCATCCCCGCGTCGATCGTCAGCTCGAACCGTTCGACCAGCCGAGCGAGGGCCTCCGACCGCTCGACGATCCGGTCCGCGAGCTCCTGACGTTGGGCGAACGAGTCGTCCGCCTTGGCCAAGGTCTGGGCCATCCCCAGGATGACGGTGACCGGCGTGCGGAGCTCGTGAGAAAGCCGAGCCACCAGCTCGTGACGCTGCGCGGCCCGCTCGACCAATGCCGCGTGGGCCTGCTCGAGCTCACGGGTCCGGCGGCGCTCCCGCTCCAGCGCTTCCGTGAGCTCCTCGATGACCGAGGGGGTGACCTCGGGGGAGAGGACGCCACCGCCCTGGGCAGCGTGCAGGACGGCGTTCAGGATCTCATCGCCGTCGGAGTCCTTCAGCACGTACCCAGAGGCGCCGGCCACGAGCATCTCTCGGACGATGTGCTGGTCCTCATGACCGGACAGCGCGACGATGCCGATGCCCGGATGGAGCTGCTTCAGACGGCGGGTGGTCTGGATACCGTCCATGTCCGGCATTCGCACGTCCATCAGGACGACGTCGGGGTCGAGCGTCGGGACGAGCTCCAGGGCCTCCGGCCCAGACCGGGCCTCGCCCACCACGTCCAGGTCACCGGTGTCGAGCAGGGCGAGCAGCGACTCCCGGAATCCAGCGTTGTCGTCCACTACGACGACCCGCACCCGACGGCTGGGGATGGGGGTCGCCTGCGTGGAGGCGCCACCGCCGTGGTCGTGCTGGCCCATGAGGGAAGTGTCGGCCACTGAGGGCCGCGAAGTATATCGGACGCCTCCCCCTTCCTGTTCGAAGTCGAGCCGACAACGCGCTAGCCACATCAGCCTAGCCCGGTGACCAGGCGATCTACCTGGAACCGGTCGGTGGGTTGCTATCCTGTATGCAGGTTTTCCTCGCCGGACCGAGGCCGCGGGCTTCGGGTCCCGAGCGAGACAGAGGTGGCGCGGGCCAGGCCCCGCCGGCTCCGGGCGATCGCCCGCAGGGCCGCGGCCGGGGCGGCCGGTGCCGGAACAGGGCGTACAGGTTGCAGGACGAGCGGCGCTTCGCCGCGCCGAATGGCTCACAGCCATCCAAGCGCGGTCGCGCGCCACGAACCACCCGAGCCATCACCCTCGAACGAGGGCAGGCTGGTGCACGTTGTCGGCTCCTGCTCATCCCCACCCTCCGGCACTGCCGCGCCCACGAGCGAGTGGGAAGGAGTACGAACGGATGACGGAGCACACAGAGTCGCTTCAAGCACCGGTCGTGACATCGGGGTCCGGGGACGAGGTCGGTGCGGCGCCCCGCCCACGCCGTCGGCGCCGCAGCAATTCGGGGCGAGGACGGGCCGGGTCGGCCGGTCGCGCCGGAGAAGCGACCTCGTCCGACACGACCGGCGAGGGCGCGGAGGGGGCCCCCGACCCGATCGACGGCACCTCGTCGACGGATGGTCAGGCAGGCACGACAGCTGTCCGTCGTCGGCGACACCGCGGTGGTCGGGGTCGACGCCGACCCGGGACGGCGGCCGCGGAAGGGGAGCCCCAGCCGCAGGTGCCGTCGCCCGACGAGGCGGATCTCGCCGGAGAGCCCGAAGGGATCGAGGAGTCAGATGGCGCGAGAACGGCCGAGAGCCCCTCGGCGAAGCGGCGGCGGCGCCGGCGGCGGCGCAAGGCCGCGCTCTCCGGCGGCACGGAAGGCGCCGCGGGCGCCGAAGGGTCCGTCGTGGTCGAGCCGGCCGACACGAGCGCCGCGGGTGCCGATGGGGATGAGCCCGCCCCTCAACCCTCACGGCGACGGACCCGACGTGCGGGCTCGGCTCGATCCAAGGCGGGCACCACGGCCGGGTCGAAGGCCGATGCGAAGCCTGAGGCGGCCGTCTCGACCGAGACGGCTCCCGAGCCGTCCAGGCCGCCCGGGCGCCGGACGCGACGCAAGGCGGTCGACCCGACCGACACGGTCGTCGCCGGCCCAACCCGCCTTCGTCGAGGGCGGCAGGCCGTCGGGAGGAGGCGCCGGGAGCCCACCATCGCCCCGCCGAGGGTCACCGACAAGCTGATGGTGATCACCGAACACGGCGAGCGCGACCAGATCGCCATCCTGGAGGGCCGTGAACTCGTCCAGCACTACGTCACGCGAGCGGGCGCGAGGTCGATGGTCGGCAACGTGTACCTCGGCAGGGTCCAGAACGTCCTCCCCGGGATGGAGGCAGCCTTCATCGACGTGGGCAAGGGCAGGAACGCCGTGCTGTACGCGGGTGAAGTGAACTACTCACCGGAGGATCTCGAGGGCGCGGCACCCCGGATCGAACACGTCCTGAAGAGCGGCCACTCCGTCCTGGTGCAGGTGACGAAGGACCCGATCGGTGGCAAGGGGGCCCGGCTCACCGCGCAGATCAGCATGCCCGGGCGGTACCTCGTGCTGGTGCCGAACTCCGACATCACGGGCATCAGCCGTCGCCTCCCGGACGAGGAACGCAAGCGGCTCAAGCAGATCCTCCGCACGATCCGGCCCGAGGGCCACGGCGTCATCATCCGGACCGCTGCGGAGGACGCCGACGAGGAGGCCTTGGCGGCCGACCTGACCCGCCTCCTCGAGGAATGGAAGGCCATCGAGAAGAAGGCGAAGCGGGCGAAGGCGCCGGCGATGCTGTACGAGGAGCCCGAGCTCACGGTCCGTTCGGTCCGCGACCTGTTCACCGACGAGGAGTTCCGCGAGCTCGTCACCGATTCGTCGCGGGTGTACGAGCTGGTCACCAAGTACCTCGCCGGGATCGCCCCCGACCTCCTGCCGAAGGTCCGGCTACACCAAGACAAGCTGCCGGTATTCGAGGAGTTCCACGTCGTCGAGCAGATCCACAAGGGTCTGGACCGCAAGGTCTGGCTGCCCTCGGGGGGTTACATCGTCATCGACCGGACCGAGGCGATGACCGTGATCGACGTGAACACGGGCAAGTCAGTGGGCAAGACGAACCTCGAGGAAACCGTGGTCAACACCAACGTCGAGGCGGCCCGCGAGGTGGCGCGGCAGCTTCGCCTCCGCGACATCGGCGGGATGATCATCATCGACTTCATCGACATGCTTCTCGAACAGAACAAGCGGAAGGTCGTGGACGCCCTGCGCGAGGATATGGCCAAGGACAAGACCCGGTCCCAGATCTTCGACATCAGCCCTCTCGGGTTGCTCGAGGTGACTCGCAAGCGCGTTTCTGGTGGACTCTTGGAATCGTTCTCCGAGACCTGCCCGACGTGCGAAGGGCGGGGCGTGATCGTGACCTACGAAGCCTGAGGAGGAAGCCGATGTACGCCGTCATCAAGACGGGTGGTAAGCAGCACCGGGTGAAGCCCGGCGACGTCATCGAGGTGGAATACATTCACGGCCTGGGTGACACCGTGACGTTCCATCCCTTGCTCGTGGTGGACGACGACGGCAAGACGCACTTCGGCAAGCAGGCCGAGGGGGCCGTGGTCACGGCCAAGCCGGTCGGCGAGCAGAAGGGGGACAAGGTCCGGGTGATGAAGTACAAGAACAAGACGGGCTACTCCCGGCGCCAGGGCCACCGTCAACTGATGACCCTCCTCGAGATCTCCGACGTCAACATGGCCGGAGAGAAGAAACCGGCGGCGAGGAAGCCGGCCGCCAAGGCTCCGGCCGCCAAGTCCCCGGCCGCCAAGTCCCCGGCCGCCAAGTCCCCGGCCGCCAAGTCCCCGGCCAAGGCTGCTGCCAAGAAGGCCCGCCCCAGGGGGACAACGGGGGCGGCGGGCGAGGCGGCGGAGGGCGCCGGGGAGTAGCGGGTCCTCTGGTACGCTCGGTCGCGCGATGGCACACAAGAAAGGCGGCGGTTCCACAAAGAACGGGCGTGACTCCGAGTCCAAGCGGCTCGGGGTGAAGGCCTTCGGCGGTCAGGAAGTGAACGCCGGATCCATCATCGTGCGCCAGCGGGGGACGAGGATCCACCCAGGCCCCGGCGTCGGGAAGGGCGGCGACGACTCGCTGTTCGCCCTGGTTCCGGGGATCGTCCGGTACCGCTCGTCCCGGGGCCGCCGGGTGGCCTCGGTCGATCCCAAGTAGCCAGGCTCAGCGCCGATCACGCGCCGCAGGGCGGATCGCCTTTTCCCACTCCTGGATGTCGGCCTTGAGCTGCCGATTCCACGTGCCGAGGTAGCCGATGTTCTGTCGTCTGGCCTTTCGTTTGGAGCTCTTGCGCAAGCCGAGGGGCGCCGGCCTTTCGGGGCCCTCACCTCGGAGGTCCTCGAGCGGTGGCGGCTGCACGAAGTAGAGGGCCGTCCGAACGGTTCGGCCGCCTGCATCGTGGGTTACCAGGAGTACCGGCGAGCCGCGGAGCCGTCGAGCCTTTCGAACCTGAGCAAGCGGGATACGCAGGTCTTCGGAGCCGTCGGACGGCGAGAAGGCGATGACGTCCGGCTGCAGGCTCAGAGTACCCTTCCGCTCCCGGGCGGCCAGGCCCGTTGAGAGCTCGACCAGCCACACGGTGACCGACTCGGGCATCGTGCCCATCTTCGTCGCATGAGCGGGTTTCGACCACAATCTCGGTATGGCCTTCGTTGACGAGGTGACGGTTTGGGTTCGCGCTGGCCGGGGAGGACACGGCTCGGCTGCGATGCTCCGCGAGCCGTTCAAGCCGCGGGGTGGACCCGAAGGTGGCGACGGCGGCCGAGGGGGGGACGTCGTGTTCGAGGCCTCCTCGGGCGTCCGCGACCTCTCGGCGCTGGCCGACCGGCCGCACCTCCACGCCGAGGACGGCAAGCCAGGCGGTGGGAGCCGGCGCACCGGGGCGAGCGGAGCGGACCTCGTGATCCAGGTCCCGGAGGGGACGATGGTGTTCGATCAGACCGGTCTGATCGCCGACCTCGTCGGCGAAGGTCCCCGGGCGGTGGTCGCCCGGGGCGGCCGCGGCGGCCGCGGGAACGCCTCGCTCGCGTCCGACCGCAACCGCCTGCCCCGTACCGCGGAGGCGGGGGAGTCGGGTGAGGACCGGAAGGTGTCCGTGGAGCTTCGGGTCGTTGCCGACGTCGGCCTAGTGGGCCTGCCGAACGCGGGGAAGTCGACACTGCTCGGCAGGCTCACGGCGGCCAGGCCGAAGATCGCTCCCTATCCGTTCACCACGCTCCAGCCCAACCTGGGCGTGGCCGAGAGGGACCGCCGCTTCGTCGTGGCCGACGTCCCCGGCCTGGTGGAAGGGGCCCACGAGGGCAAGGGCCTCGGACACCGGTTCCTCCGCCATCTCGACAGGACGCGCGCGCTCGTGGTCGTCGTCGACCTGTCGCGTCATGACCCGGCCGCCGATCTCCAGACGGTGCGGGGGGAGCTCGCGGCCCACGATCCGGGGCTTGCGACTCGGCCCTGGATCGTCGTTGGGACCAAGGCCGACCTGGTGGATGGTGCCGAGGCGGCGGCGTTCACACTCGCCCCGGACTCACTCGCCGTCTCCGGACTCACGGGGGAGGGGATCGACCGGCTGGCCGATCGGGTGGCCGAGCTGGTCGAGATGGCCTCCCGGGACAAGGAGGATCGGCAGCCGTTCGTCGTGCTCCGCCCTGCTCGCCTTCCTTTCGTGGTGCGCAAGGAGGGTGCCGGCTTCCGCGTGGTCGGGCGAGCCGTGGAACGATGGGTCGCCGAGACCGACTTCGAGGATCCGCGCAAAGTGGTACAGCTCCAGAAGCGACTGGCCAAGGAGGGGGTGGAGAAACAGCTCGCCGCCCTGGGAGCCCGGCGAGGTGACGAGGTCCTGATCGGCGAGCGGGCCTTCGAGTTCCTCCCGGAGAAAGAAGGCTGACCATGGTCCCACGAGAGGACCTCCTGCGATCCGAGGATCGAGGTTGGAGCGAGTTCCGCTCGCTGTTGGACACCCTGTCGCGTCAGCAGGTGCTGGAGCCGGGGCTCACGACCGAGGGATGGTCGGTCAAGGATCTGCTCTGGCATCTGGGCGCCTGGTGGGCTAAGGCCGGCGTCATGCTCGAGCGGATCCGCGTTGGGACCTACGAGGGAGAGGACCACGGCTCGAACGTCGATGAGCTGAACGCGCGGTTCCTCGAGGAGGGCCGCAGATTGGACCTGTCGACGGTGACGTCCGAGCTGTACGCCGCGCGGAATCATGCGCTGGTCGAGTTCGCCGCGCTCCCGGAGGTGACCCCCGAAGCCGAGGAGTGGTTCCGGGAGTCGGGCGCCGAGCACTACGACGAGCACCTGGGCGATCTGCGGGCCTGGATCGGCAAGCTCACGTCCGCCGGCTGAAATACGAAGGAAGGCCAGGTGCCGGCCGTAGGATTGCCGGCGTGGGACGACGCCTGGGCGTCATGGGCGGCACGTTCGACCCGATCCATCACGGACACCTTCTGACCGCAGAGGAGGCCGCCGTTCAGTTCGGCCTGGACGAAGTGGTGTTCGTGCCGACTGGACAGCCGTGGATGAAGGAGGAGCGGGACGTTTCCTCGCCGGAGCACCGGTACCTGATGACGGTGATCGCCACCGCCAGCAACCCACGGTTCTTCGTGTCGCGGCTTGAGGTGGATCGGGAGGGTCCCACGTACACGGTCGACACCCTTCGCGAGCTGAGGGAGCAGCGCGGCGGGAACGTGGATCTGTTCTTCGTGACGGGCGCCGATGCTGTGCTGGAGATCTTCCAATGGAAGGACCCCGACGAGATCCTCGAGCTCGCGCACTTCATCGCGGCCACCCGGCCCGGCTACGACCTGGCTCGCTTCGAGGCGGAAGAGCCCAGTCGCCATCCGAACGTGAGCGTCATGAACATCCCGGCCCTGGCCATCTCCTCCACGGACATCCGCGAGCGCGTTCGGGAGGGGCGGCCCATCCGGTACCTCGTGCCCGAGGGCGTGGAGAGCTACATCGAGAAGGCGGGGTTGTACCGGTGAAGCGCGCGCACCATCGCGGCAAGGTCCATCTGTTCGTCGGACCGGGCCGTCATGCGCGGCTCCGGGCCATCACGGCGGGTTGGCTGGCGCCGGTTGCGACGGTGCTCCTGGTGGTCGGAGGGGTGGTGGTCTGGGGCACCGTGTCGGTTCGCGACCAGAACGCGGCGCCCGCATCGGGGAGCTCGTTCGCCCCCTCGAAGCTCCTGCTACTGGAGCTCCGGTCGAGGGACGCGGTCATGATCGCAGTCGTTGGGTCCTCGGGGACCCCGCTGCCGGCCGCGGTCGCCATCCCCCCGAACGTGGTGATGACGATCCCCGGCCAGGGTGACGGCATGGTCAAGGAGGTCACCCCTCTGAACGGATCCGAAGCCGCCGTGGCCATCTCCAACCTCGTCGGCGCGTGGATCCCGCACTACGTCGTGACCGATCCGAGCCATCTCGCAGCGGTCGTGGACCGGGTGGGAGGGATCCAGCTGTTCGGGTCGGTGGCGAGCGGGGGAGAGGTGGCCGCCGGCCTGACTGAGCCCGGGCCGGCCCGAGCCCTGACGTGGCGGGAAACGCTCATCGGGCTGTTCCAGGCCGGTCCTCAATGGGCCCCCGGTGACTTCCTAGGATCCGACGATGCGGCCGCGGGCGCTCGGCTCCTCACGGCGGCGAAGGGCGCGGCATTGCAGGTTCTCCCCACAGCCAACGTGACGCCCGGATACCTCCGGCCGGACTACGAGGCGGTGGCCGCCCTCATGGAGGAGTGGTTCGGGATGGCGAGACAGCCACCCGTCCGGGTGCTCGTACTGAACGGGACCGGCGCCCCCGGCGTCGGTGAGTTGGTGGCCGAGCGCCTCATCCCGGAGGGCTACCGGGTGGTGGTCTCGGAGAATGCGTCGAGCTTCGACCATCGGGAGACGCTCGTCGTGGCGGGCTCGGAAGAGTCCCGCGAGGCGGCCGAGCGGATCCGACGGCTCTTGGGGGTGGGAGCGTTGTCCGTGTCCGCGGTACCCTCGGGGCTGGGAGAGGTCACGATCCTGGTAGGAGAGGACTACACGAACGGATGACGGTGGAAGAAGGCAGTGCCCGGTAACGCCGCCGGGATCCCGGGGAGCAAGGAGGTGGCGCTGGCGGCGGCGCGGGCCGCGGCCGCCAAGCAGGGCGAGGACATCGCCATCCTGGACGTCCACGAGCTCATCGTCATCACCGATTTCTTCGTGATCGCCAGCGGATCCAGCGACCGGCAGGTCAGGACCATCGTCGACGAGGTGGAGAAGGCGGTCCGGGAACGGGGAGTGCGCCCGGTCCGACGGGAGGGCGAGACCGAGAACCGATGGGTGCTGCTGGACTACGTCGACGTAGTGGTCCACGTGTTCGCCGACGAGGAGCGGGAATACTACGACCTGGAGCGGCTGTGGCGGGACGCTCCCCGGGTCAGGTGGCAGGACTCGGACGCGGT
>WNFV01002031.1_pt1 | contig 27257 bp, 31 predicted proteins | sample 5400101 | NCBI WGS metagenome assembly WNFV01 (sample SAMN13153361, study PRJNA577476) | soil metagenome | isolation source: 115 cm soil or saprolite under grassland replicate 1 | place: USA:California | collected 2016-06-15
GGAAGCCAGGTCCTTCTTGGTACGTGTGCCGCAACCAGCGACGGTCGGGGTCCCGCTGTTTCTGCGTGTCGCCGAAGATCTCGTCCATGGGCGAGACGCTAGCGACGTATCAGAGACCGCTGGGAATCTCACCTAGGTGTTCCTCGACCGCGCGCGAGTGACCGTGAAGGCGGGTGACGGCGGCAAGGGTGTGATCTCGTTCCGCCGCGAAGCGCATGTGCCGCGCGGCGGCCCCGACGGAGGCGAGGGGGGTCGCGGCGGCGACGTGGTCCTGCGGGTCGACGCGCAGCTCGCATCGCTCGGTGACTACCGCTACAAGCACGCATTCAGTGCCACGAGCGGTGGTGCCGGCGCCGGGTCGAACAAGTCCGGCAAAAAGGGCGGCGATCTCATCCTGCGCGTGCCGCCGGGTACGACTGTGAAGGATCCGTCGAGCGGGCAGATCGTCGCTGACCTCGTCGCACCCGACGAGGACATGGTCGTGGCGCGCGGCGGTCGCGGTGGTCGCGGTAACGCGCGCTTCGTGTCGAGCACGCGACGCGCGCCGCGCATCGCCGAGGATGGCGAACCGGGTGAGGCACGTGAGCTCGAGCTCGAGCTTCGGCTCATCGCCGACGTCGGGCTCGCGGGCATGCCGAACGCCGGCAAGTCGAGCCTGCTCGCCGCGCTGACGCGCGCGCGCCCGAAGATCGCAGACTACCCCTTCACGACGCTGTCCCCCAACCTCGGAGTCACACGGCTCGACGAGCGGGAGCTCGTCGTCGCGGACATCCCCGGACTCATCGAGGGCGCGAGCCGCGGCGCGGGACTCGGAGAGGAGTTCCTCCGTCACATCGAGCGGACGCGCCTCGTCGTCCACGTCGTCGACGCCGCGCGACCGGACCCGCTCGCGGACATCGCGACCATCGACGCCGAGCTCGCCGCGTACGGCCACGGACTCGAGGAACATCCCGAGCTGATCGCGCTCAACAAGATCGATCTCGCCGAAGCGCGAGATCAGGTGCCGATGCTCGTCGAGTCACTCGAGGCCCGCGGTCGCGAGGCGGTCGCGGTCTCGGCCGCGACGGGCGAGGGCGTCGACCGGCTGAACAAGCGGATCTTCTCGCTGTGCGGACCGCGTCCGCGAATCGACGAGAGCGCTCCGGCGGAGCGCCGCATCGTCTTTGCCGGTGGTCCGAAAGACGTGAAGGTCCTCCGCGAGGGCGACGCGTTCCGCGTCCGCGGTGATCGCCTCGAGCGGCTAGCGGCCGGCATCGATTGGGAGAGTCCGGAGGCTTCCGCGTATTTCCATCGCCTGCTGACGCGCTCGGGCGTGGAGCGCAAGCTCCGCGCGCTGGGCATCCATGAAGGGGACACCGTGCGCATCGGCCGTCTCGAGCTCGAGTGGACGGAGGCGCCGCAGCGCTGATGGCGCGAGTCGGCGTCTTCGGTGGAACGTTCGATCCGGTGCACATCGGTCACCTCGCGATCGCGCTGGCGGCGCTCGACTCGGTGCCGCTCGACCGCGTCATCTTCGTACCCGCGCGCCGGTCGCCGCTGAAGGATCGCGACCCAGTCGCCTCCGCCCGCGAGCGCGTCGCGATGCTTGAAGCCGCGATCGCCGACGAACCGCGATTCCAGGTTTCGATGGTCGAGCTCGAGCGCGACGGTCCCTCGTACACGATCGACACGCTCGAGTCACTGCGACGGGAGGGCGAGCTGTTCCTCATCCTGGGGAGCGACGCGCTCGCGGGTCTGCCGCGATGGCGCACGCCCGAGCGCATCCGCGAGCTCGCGACGATCCTCGTCGCGGCGAGGCCGGGCGCTCCCGAGCCCGATCCGCTGCACGGTGGGCGCGCGTTCGACGCACCGCGCCTCGACATCAGCGCGCGCGAGCTGCGCGCGCGCGCCGCTCGCGGGATGTCGCTGCGGTACCTTGTGCCTGACGCAGTGTGGCGGCACATCGAACGCACAGGCCTGTATCGATGACTGAGACCGGACGCGCCGATCTTCCTCCGCGAGCGCTTGCCGACCTTGTCGTCGAAGCGGCGAGCGACAAGAAGGCCGAGGACATCCTCGTCCTGAACGTCTCTGAGGTCACCACCATCGCCGACCTCTTCGTGATCTGCAGTGGGCGCGGCGAGCGGCAGGTGCAGGGGATCGCGGACGGCATCGTGGAGAAGGCGAAGGCCGCTGGGAGGCAGCCGATAGGCGTGGAGGGCTACAGCGCGGGCCGCTGGGTGCTCATCGATCTGGGGGACGTCGTCGTTCACGCGTTCGTGCCAGAGGAGCGCGAGCTCTACCGCCTGGAGCGGTTGTGGGGAGACGCGCCGGTGGTGCTGCGGATCGCGTGAATGCTTTCGTCGCGACATGGCTCGCGGCCGACGTGATCGTTGTCGCGGCGATCGTGGCGATGCGGCGACGGGACATCGTCAGGCTACGGCTTGGCTGGGTGGCGCAGGGACTGGCGCTGTTGTCGGCCGGAGCCGCAACAGTTGTCCCAGAGTTGACCACCATCGCCTTCTGGCTCTTGGTGGCTTGCATGAACGCGAGTTTCGCGTTCTGGAGCGAAGCACTTGGTGGCCGGAGGGTGCTCGCCCGAGTCGGCGCCGCCTCAACTCTCGCGGCGGTCGCCTTGTTGCTACTTCGATCGATGCTCAGCCTGATCCTCGCGGCTGTGGCCACGGTGCTATGCGCGGGCGGCGTGCTCGTTGCGATATGGCATCGACGCAGTGGCGTCACATCGGTGCCGCACTCGTCCGCGCTCGGTTACGATTGAAAGCGGCTCCGCCGTCGGGGCTGTAGCTCAGCTGGGAGAGCGCTTGAATCGCACTCAAGAGGTCAGGGGTTCGAATCCCCTCAGCTCCACCGAAGGCCCGCATTCATTGAAGCTTTCGCGTCGACATTGTGAGGGCAATCCCGAGAAGTCACTTGACGGCTATTCAAATGCCCCACGATCGTTCGATTTGGTGGCTCTTCGTCCTTGTGCCGACCCATCACGGTCAATTGACCCGCCGCGGTTGACTGCCTGCTAACGCGAGCCGAGGAACGACTGCGGCACATGATCGCCGAGGTCGCGTTCGTGGCCAGTCCAATCGGTGAAGATCCCGAGTAGCCACGAACGAGCCACCGATGCGGCCTGAGGGGATTTGACATCAGATGTTCTCGGTAATAGCATCACGCATCATGCCGAGAACGACATTAAATCTCGATGCGTCCGTCCTGCGAGAAGTGAAGCGCCGGGCGAAGGACCAGGGCAAGAGCGTCGGCGACGTGATCTCCGAGCTCGTTGGGCCTGCGCTCGCGCAGAAGAACCGGAAAGGCAGCCACCCAGAGTTTCGTTGGCGGACAGCACGGATGGGACCCGCGAACGTCGATCTTGAGGATAAGGAGGCCGTCCGCCAGGCCCTCGCCGATCGATGAGCGCGACGATCGACGTCAACGTGCTGCTGTACGCGTCAGACGAGTCGAGCGCGTTCCACGCGAAGGCGGCAGAGCTGCTGGAACGGCTCTCGCGGGGCCCCGATCTCCTTTATCTCTTTTGGCCGGTGCTCTTGGGCTACCTGCGGATGGCAACCCATCCGGCGATCTTTCCGCGACCGCTTTCCGTTGAGATCGCGACCGGGAACGTCGGGCAGCTCCTGGGGCTTCCGCACACCCGTGCCCCGGGTGAAGGTGACGACTTCTGGAACGTCTATGGCGCGGTAACGTCTGGCGCCGTTGTGAGAGGAAATCTCGTCTCGGACGCACATCTCGTCGCGCTGATGCGGGAGAACGGCATCGGCACGCTGTGGAGTCACGACCGCGACTTCCGGAAGTTCGAGGGGGTGCTCGTCCGCGACCCGTTCGTATAGGGCAGTGCTGGCGAGGTAACGAAAGGCCGTCATAGGATGCCGCTGTGACGAAGGAGCGCGTGCGTCTCCGCATCGGGAACATGGGCAAAGCGGTGCTGATGACCGGCCAGGTCTACCAAGATCCGAAGGACGCCCTGAACGAGTTCGTCTCGAACGCCGCGGATGAGTACGCGCAGGCGGGTCTCAGCGGCGGCCGAATCCGCATCGTGCTGCAGCGGCGGGGTCGACATCCCGTCATCGCAGTAGACGACGCGGGCCGAGGCATGGATGCCGACCGGCTCCGTGAGATCACACGGAATCTATTCCAATCGGCGAAGGCGGGCGATAACCGAACGATCGGCGAGAAGGCCATCGGGCTCCTCGCGTTTCAGCAAATCGGCGGTCGGTGCGACATCATCACGCGTCCTCACGGCTCGGCGCAGACGCTCGCCCTTCGACTCGAACGCGGCAAGCCCATCGCGGAACTCGACCTCAACGAACGTCGTCGAGCCCGACCGGAGGCAGGGACGACGGCCTACATCGGAGATCTCGATCCCGACGCGCTGCGCGTGCTAACCGTTCGCAGGGTGGTGGACTACTTGCGCCGCCGCAGGGGAGCCGCGCTTGCACGCGGCGACTACCAGATCGAGGTGGCGGAGGGTCGCCGTTCGGAGACCGTCACCCCGGAGGAACCCGACGGCATCCGGCTCGACATCCCAGCGCGCCAGACGCCGTGGGGAAGGGTCGAGTTCGCACTCTATGTCGCACCGCGACCGGACCGGCATCGGCGAGTCGCTGTTGTCGGAGCGGGAGGGACCACGATCATCGATGACCTGGCTGAGATCGAAGAGTTCAACAATGCGCCGTGGTCAAGCGACCAGATCTCGGGGCGCATCGCCCTCGAGGGGCTCAATCAGACGACAGGCCGGCGTGCTGTCCTTCGGGATCGTGAGGCGTTCCCAGCATTCCTCGATGCCGTTGCGACAATCGAACCGCTCGTGCTTAAGACCCTCGAGCGCGTTGCGCGCGAAGTGGATCTCTCGGTGACCGAGCGATTGAACGACGCCGTTCGTCGCATCTTTGGACGCGTCCTGAGGGAGCTCTCCGACCTCGAGAACCCCATGCGCACGGCGATTGGCATCGAGCCTGGTGAAGGCGCGCTGCTCGGCAGCAGACGTGAGACTCGTGCGCTGCAAAGAATCTCGGCGTGGGCAGGTGCGAGGAAATCCGAGCCGCTCTCCATCGATGAGCTCATGCCGACTGCCAGCGCGCCGCAGGATCATTCGGGACGGAATCCGTCCCACGCGAACCCCGTCGCGGGCCGCAGCAGGTCGTTGCCCAGCATCGCACCGGATCCATCGCCCAACGGCCTCAGGAGCCGGTTCGACGACGAAGCTGGGCTCGTCTACTACAACGACCGTCACCCCGACTACCTCCTGGTCAAGGCGGAGGAGGCGGCCCTGCTTGACTACCTTGCGACGTTGGTGGCGAAGGAGTACGTCGTCTTCAACAACCCGCGCGCAGCGCCAGGGGAGTTGGCGGAGGAGCTGGTCCGGATGCTCGTGCGCGTTCGTCGATATCTTCCGCGCCGCCGCTGAACCTCAGCATCGCGTAACCCACGAGCCGAGGTCACTTGACTGGTGAGACACGGAGGCTGGGCAGCCACCCTGTTCTTTCGTATTCGCTAATGTTTTCGCGTGGTGCGCCAAAATCTCGGTCGAATGAATCGCACTCAAGAGGTCAGGGGTTCGAATCCCCTCAGCTCCACCACACACAACGATTCAGCTCACGTTGATGACGACCTTGGCCCGAGCTTCACCGCTTCCCACATAACGTACGGCGTCGGGGACCGCGCTCAACGGGTACTCCCGATCGATAACCGGGCGCAGCTTCCCGGCTTCGACGAGCTCCTTCAGAACGACTAGATCCTCGTAGCGCACCGCGGATAGGAACGGCACGAGGCGCACCGCGGATAGGAACGGCACGAGCCATGTGCTTCCCAAGCGTGACCGAACGATCCCCATGAGCGCCCGTGACAGCACCGCGGACCAACCCTTCTTCGCCGCACCGGCCAGCACGATCCTCCCGTTCGAGGTCAGCACGCGCCGGAGGTCCGCGAACCAACGGTTCGCGGCGACGTCGAACACGACGTCTCTGAGTGCAATCGATGACCTCCCTGGCCTCTGTCACGCAGACCCTGCAGGGCGGTCATGCCCGCGACGCCGATGGCAGCGGCCTGCGCGAACGTCAGCTCGGGAGGCTTCGGCACCAAGCGGTCTTCTCTCGAGGTTGTGTACTCCGCGAAGGTGCCTCTGCCGGTGCCGAATGCCTCATCGCCGGGCCGCAGTCGCGTCACGTTCTTGCCGACCGCCTCCACCTGCCCGGCGACATCCACGCCCCGGATGGGGAACGTGGGCTGGCGCATGACGAAGGTGGCGGCGCACATCGCTGTCCCGCCGTGCACGGTGTGCTAGTGCCTCTCCAACTTAATGTTGCTATGACGGCGTATGCTCTTCCCACCACCAGGGGAGCGGAGGAGGATCGGCATGGCGAGGCGATCCGTCCGACTGCGTCCCCTGACCCGCGGCGAGCGGGCACATCTCGCGCGCCGGCTCGGCGACCTCTCGCTCTCGGCGCGCATCCACCAGCGGTATCGGGTCATCGCCGAGGTGCGTCGGGGCCGATCGATCGGCGAAGCCGCCGAGCGCGCCGGCTGCCACTTCACCCGGGCGTACGCCTGGGTGCGGCGCTTCAACGAGTCGGGGTTTCGGACCTTCGAGCTCGCCACCAACCCGAACGGTCGCCCCGCGATCATGCGGCCCGAGCAGCTGCGCGAGCTGGTGGAGATCGCGCTTTCGAGCCCCAGCGAGCGCGGGCTGCCGTACACCAGCTGGTCGGTGGCCAAGCTCGCGGCGTACTGCCGAAGGAAACGGGTGCTGCCCGACATCAGCGAGGAGTGGGTGCGCCGCCTTTTGCGCCGCGAGGGCCTCAGTGCCCAGCGGGTGAAGACCTGGAAGGGCTCGACCGACCCGCGCTTCGACGAAAAAAGGGGGCCATCCGCCGGCTCTACGAGCGCCGCCCGCCGCGCGCGCGAGTGATCTGCTTCGACGAGTTCGGGCCGCTGGAGCTGCGACCCGCGGGCGGGTCGGTCTGGGCGCGGCGGCGCGAGCCGGCCCGGGTGCGTGCGACCTATCACCGCGGTGGCGGTACGCGGACGCTGCTGGCCTTCTATGACGTGCACGCCGGAGCGCTCGGCGGGATCTTCCGTCGGCGCAGGCGCGTGGCCGAGGTGGCCGAGGCCTTCCGGCGCCTGCGGGCCTGCTACCCGCGCTGGCGCCTTTTCGTCGTGCTCGACAACCTGCGGCACATCCACGACAGCCCGCGCTTCTTGGCGCTGCTGCGCCGCCTGCGCATCACCCCGGTGTTCACCCCGACCGAGGCCTCCTGGCTCAACCTCATCGAGGCGCAGTTCGGCGCGCTCAAGCGCGCGACGCTCACCAACACCGACGACCCGGATCACGCCAGCCGCCAGCGACGCAGCTATCGCTACCTGCGTTACCGCCACCGCGAGCTCGGCATCCGCGGGCACGCGCTGGAGCGTCTCCACAGTATTCGTGGAATTAAGTTGGAACGGCACTAGATGAGCGCATTCACCGATGCCGCGCGAACTCGCACCAGCACGCGGTCGTCAGTGAGGACCGGTTTGTCGATCTCGCGAAGCCGTAGAACCTCCGCCGAGCCGTACCCCTCCTGGACGATGCCCTTCATCGTCCCATCGGGATGCACCGCCACGTGGGATTCCACGATCTTGTCCTCTCTGCCTTGCCGCCAGCGTCGCACGGCGGTGTGAAGGAGTTGTGCAGGCACGAGTTGCAGTCGACGCGAAAACGCCAATGAATTCGGAGGCGACGGCGAGAATCGAAACCGCGATTCGGGGTTCTACAGGTCTTCATCGCGATTCCATATCACGCGCTCGTGCGAGCGAATCTCAGAAGTCACCTGAACACGATTCAAGCCATCTTCGCTTGCGCTTAGAGCGCGGGGCCGCGCTCGCGCACCGTTGACAGGCTCGTCACTCCCGATGCAGCATCGCGCCCTAGCGACGCGTGCCCGCCACCTCGGACGTCGGGCGAAGGGGATTGACTCATGACATCCAAACGATCCCGCGAGGGCATTTCCCGCCGTGAACTCCTGAGTAGAGCTGGCACCCTCGGGCTGCTTGCCGCGGGCGCAGGCGCTCTGCCCGCGCTCACTGCGGCGTGCGGACCCGGAGGCGGCAGCAGCTCGGAGGCGGTGAATCTCACCCACTTCATCTGGGTCGGCGGCGGCCAGGGTGTCGTCCCCCGCGAGGTGGTGCCCGCCTACGAGAAGGCGCACCCGAACGTGCACATCGAGCTCTACGAGGGCACGAACGCCGTCACCTATCCGAAGATGGTGGCCGCGAAGGAAGCCGATCCGAACAAGCCGCTCATCAACTTCGGCTTCTACAACGTCGACGCCACGGTGAAGGGCATGAAGGACGACATGTGGCTCAGCCTCGACGAGAAGAAGATCCCGAACATGAAGGGGATCTTCGCGGGATTCAAGCGTCCCGAGAACAAGGGCATCGGCTGGGGCATGAGCGCGATCGGTCTCATCTACAACAAGAACCTGGTCAAGTCACCGCCAACGTCGTGGCTCGACCTACTGGATCCGAAGTACAAGGGCAAGGTCGTGACGTTCGACTACGGCTTCAACCTCTTTCTGCTCCCGCTCGCGTACGCGATGGGCGGCAGCGCGAAGAATGACGAGGACGCCTGGAAGGCGATCTCGAAGGCAGCGAAGGAAAAGCAGTTCCTCGCTTTCGGAAGCGCCAACGAGGACGTGAAGAACCCGATCGTGCGCGGCGACGCGTGGATCGCTCCATGGTTCAGCTCGCAGCAGCGCGTCTGGGAGAAAGAAGAAGGGGCGCCGGTCGGATACGTGATCCCCAAGGAAGGACAGGAAGCATTCCCGCTGTACTTCCAGATCGTGAAGGGGTCCACGCAAAGGCAGATCGACGTCGCCTCCGACATTCTCAATGAGTATCTCGACCCGAAGACGCTCGGTCGGTACTGCGACCTCACCAAGTCGATCCCCGCGCACAAGGACGTGAAGCTGTCCGACGAGCTGAAGGCCGACCCGGCGTTCGCCCCGGCGGCCATCGAGAAGGCAATCCAGGTCGACTGGGACACCGCGGCGCAGCGTGATGCCGAGTGGCGCAAGCGATGGGACCGAGAAGTCAAGGCGGTCATGTAGAGCCGTGCATTCGGTGCTGAGCGGCGCGCGCGCCGCTCAGCGCAGATGGTGACGTCCGGCGCGGCGCGGCCCGTCCCAGCTGTTCCAGATCCTCAGCGCCGCCGCCGACGGCGTCGTCTCGCCGCGATCGCGGCGTTGCTCACGCCGACAATGCTCTTGCTGCTGTTCGCGTTCGTGCTGGCGATCGTCGTCCTCTTCTCGTACAGCGCATATCACTTCGACGGTTTGCGCATCGAATACCAGGCGACCTTTGACGCGTACGAACGCTTCTTCACCGATCCGTTCTACTGGGACGTCGTCGGTAGGTCTCTGCAGCTCGCGACGCTCGTGACCGTGCTGGCGGTACTGATCGGGTATCCGACGGCCTATGGCATCACCCGGATCAAGCGTCCGGGAATCACCGTGCTGCTCTACATCCTCGTCTTTTCGCCGCTGCTGACGAGCGTGATCATCCGCGCGTTCGGCTGGGTCGTGCTGCTCGGCGAGTCTGGCTTCGTGAACTACGCGCTCGTTGCGCTCCATATCGTCGAGCGTCCGATCCGATTGATCTACAACGTCGAGGGCGTGACGATCGCGCTCGTTCATGTGATGCTGCCGTTCGCGGTCTTCCCGATGATCAGCGTCCTGAATCAGATCGATCCAACGTTGAAAGAGGCGGCCAACGACCTGGGCGCGGACCGCTGGCAGACGTTCCGCCGTGTGACGTTACCGCTGTCGCTGCCGGGCGTTCTCTCCGGCGCGCAGACGACCTTCGTGCTCGCCGTGAGCGCGTTCGCGACGCCCTCGATCCTCGGGGGAGGCCGAGTGCTGGTGCTTCCGCGCACGATCTATGAGGGGATCGTGAGCCGCGACTGGCCGCTTGCGGCCGTCATGGGCATCGTGCTGCTCACGATGACATTGCTGATGGTCTTCTTGTCCAACCAGCTGTTCCGCGTGGTCTATCGCGCGCCGCAGGAGCAGGAGTCGTGACGAAGCGGCTTGTCGACCCGCTGAACATCGGATTCGCCGTCGGGCTCACGCTCGTGGGCCTGTACATGCTCGCGCCGATCATCTTCGTCGTCCTGAACTCGTTCAACAGTGCCTCGTACAACGTGTTCCCGCCAGAGGGATTCTCGTTCCGCTGGTACCAGAACGCGCTCTCCATTCCGCGCTTCCGCGGCGCGTTCATCACTTCGGTCGTGGTCGCGCTCGGCGCGACCGCGCTCTCGCTGGTGCTCGGCACGATGTCGGCGCGCGTGCTCACACGCTACCGCTTCACCGGCCAGAGCTTCCTTCGCTCCTTCTTCTTCGCGCCCGTTCTCGTTCCCCGGATCGCCCTAGGCGCGGCGTTGTTCCTCCTCTACATCCGTGTCGGGCTGTACGGAGGCCACGTCGGCCTGATCATCGCGCACTCTCTGCTGGGGTTGCCCTTCGTGATCTCGATCATGACGGCCGTCATGTACAACATCGACCGCTCGCAGGAGGAGGCCGCGCAGGACCTCGGTTGCGGACCGATCGAGAGCTTCTTCCGTGTGACGCTCGCCCAGCTGCGCACGGGGATCGTCGTGTCGGCCGTGTTCGCCTTCATGATGTCGTTCGACGAGCTCGAGACCTCCTTGTTCCTGGTGCGGCCGGCGAACAACACGTTGCCGATCGAGATGTTCCTGTATGTGCAGGAGCAGCAGAACCCGACGCTCGCGGCGCTCTCGAGCATGCTCATCGCGCTTACCGTCGTGCTCGTCCTCGCGCTGATACCGATCTTGAAGACGCAGGAGGCGCGTCGGATGCTGGCCCGCAGGTGACAGGGAGAACGCCGGCCGCCGCACCGGCCATCGAGCTGCGCGACGTGACCAAGCGCTTCGGCGATCTGGTTGCCGTCGACCGCGTCTCGCTCGAGATCGAACAAGGTGAGTTCTTCTCGCTCCTCGGCCCGAGCGGATGCGGGAAGACGACCACGCTACGGATGGTCGCGGGCTTCGCATACCCCGACGAGGGTGACATCCGCATCGCGGGGCGCGTGGTGAACGACGTGCCCGCATATCGCCGCGACACGAATCTCGTGTTCCAGCAGCTCGCCCTGTTCCCGCACCTTGATGTCTTCGACAACGTGGCCTTCGGTCTCCGCGTCAAGCGAAAGGCGGGCAGATCGGAAGTCAACGACCGCGTCCGAACGGTGCTTCAGCTCGTCGAGCTCGGCGGTCTCGAGAGCCGGCGCATCAAGCAGTTGAGCGGCGGGCAGCAGCAGCGCGTCGCGATCGCGCGCGCGTTGATCAACGAGCCAGCGGTGCTCCTGCTGGACGAGCCACTCGGCGCCCTGGACCTCAAGCTGCGCCAGCAGATGCAGCTCGAGCTCAGAACGATCCAGCAGCGCGTCGGCATCACCTTCCTGTACGTGACGCATGATCAGGGTGAGGCCCTCACGATGTCGGATCGCATCGCGGTCATGAACAAAGGACGCCTCGAGCAGATCGCGTCAAGCGAGGAGATCTACTCGCATCCGGCAACGCGATTCGTCGCGAGCTTCATCGGCGACACGAACCTGCTCGACGGCACGTTCGTCGGAGTGGATGGTCGCGATGTGATCGTGGACTGGCAGGGCCTTCGTGTGCGCGCCTCGGGCGGCGAGCGGCCGCCGGCGGGCCGCGTCGCGATCTCCCTGCGTACGGAGAAGGTCCGGCTGGGCAGCGCGGCGTCCGCTGCGAGCGACGACAACGTATTCGACGCCCGCGTCGCCCGCGCGACCTTCATCGGCTCGTTCCTCCGGTACGACCTCGTGCTGCCGAATGACCTGCGGCTCACCGCGCAGGCACCGAACGACACGGCGGAGCACTGGCACGATGGTGACACCGTGAAGGTCCGCTGGTCGAAGGACAGCTGCGTCCTGCTGCACGATCAGATCGCGGGCTGACCGGCTCGTGGAGTTTCAGCGCGTTGTCGAGAAGCGCCGCATGGTCCGCAGCTTCGAGGACCGCGCGATCCCACAAGACGTGGTGGACCGCATCCTGAAGAACGCGGTGCGCGCGCCCTCAGCCAGCAACATCGAGGGCTGGGCGTTCCTTCTGCTCGAGGGCACGGACGAGACCGGACGGTTCTTTGACCTCACGGAGCGCAAGACGTACGGCGCGCCTGACCTCTTTCGGGCGCCACTCGTGATCGTCTGCCTTTCCTCGAAAGATGCGTATCTCGACCGCTACGCGCAGCCGGACAAGGGTTGGACGGATCGCGATGAGTCGCGCTGGCCGGTGCCCTACTGGGACATCGACGCCGGCATGGCGGCGCTCCTGATCCTGCTCACGGCTGTGGACCAGGGCCTCGGGGCGCTGTTCTTCGGAATGGGCGGCCCCGGAAGCGCGCTGCGCGGCGCCACCGACTTCACCGCGTTCCGCGCCGCGTATGGCATCCCCGAGACGCACCGCCCGATCGGCGCGATCGCCGTCGGGTACGGGGCCGACCCCACGGTCGGAACGCCGCGCCGCGTTCGGAAGCGTCGCTCCGTCGAGGCCGTGGTCCACCGCAATCGCTGGTGACGGATCGCTAGCGCGGCCACACCTCGGCCAGCACGCGCATCACGTTCCCACCGATCACCTTCTGGATGTCGCCGTCCGAATAGCCATGCGTGACGAGCCAGCGGACGATGTTCGGGAACGATTCCGCCGGGTTCTCGATGCCATCGACGTACTCGATCTCCTCGAACTCGAGCCCACCGCGAGCGGCCGCGACCGAGAACTGTTTGGCGAAGACGTTGTGCATGCCGACGTGGTCGCCGAAGAAGATGTCGGGGCCGAACGCGACCTTGTCGATGCCGACGAGCTCGGCGCAGTAAACGAAGTGCTCCATCACGGATTCGAGCGAGTGCCGTCGCTCCGTATATGTGATCGTCGTGTTCGCCGCCGCCGAGATGCCGACGATGCCGCCCCGCTCGGCGCAGGCGCGCAGGACGCTGTCAGGCTTCATGCGTTTCGTGTCCCAGAGCGCGCGCGCGCCCGCGTGAGTGATGAAGACGGGCCGGTCGCTCGCCGCGATGATGTCGAGGCACGTCTGGTCGCTCGCGTGCGACAGATCGATCGCGATCCCGAGCTTGTTCATGCGGCGCACGGCATGCCGGCCGAGATCCGTCAGACCGCCGTCACGCGTCTCGCGCAGGCCGCTGCCAAGCGTGTTCGATTCGCTGTACGCGATCCCCGAGCACCGGAGTCCGAACCCGTACAGCACGTCGAGCCGATCGATCTCGTTCTCTATGACCGTCGCCGCCTCGAGGGACGGGATGAACGCGATGCGGCCGCTGCGCTTCGCTTCCTGGATCTCGGCGATCGTGCCCGCGCGCACCAACAGGTCCTGGTGCGCGATGTCCGAGAGGCGCATGCCCATGTCGAGGATGATGTCGTCCCACTTCCAGCCCGCGCGGGACGTGATGGTGGCGCTGCCGCCCATGAACGCATCGAACACGGCATCGAGGCCCGAAACGCTCAGCCCCTCGTAGCCGGTCCACTCGCGGCCCTGGCGGCGGTACTCGGGCATCTCGCGGAGATCGGCGGGCGCGACGTGGACGTGATCATGGAGCGACACGACGAGCGTTTCCTCGAGCAACCGCTGCGCGCGTTGCTCCTGCTCATCAGAGACGTCGACCCGTCTCGACGGGACTCGTCCGATCTGCTTGGCGAGCGTGAACTCGCGGTAGTCGACGCCGGGCTCGAGGTACTGGAACGACGTGTAGCCGTCGTAGGCTTTGCGTTTCACGAAGGGGCCATCGGTCCGAGCAGCATATTGTAGGAACGCATGGAGCTCAGCGGCCGGATCGCGATGCTCACGGGCGCGGGTCGCCTCGGGAACGCGATCGCCGCAGAGCTCGCCCGCGCGGGTGCAAGCGTCGGCGTTGTCGATGTGAACGCCGATGCGGCCGCGAAGGTCGCGGATCGCGCGCGCGCCGCGGGCGCGCCGAAGGCGACGCACGTCGCCGCGGACGTCTCGAAATCCGCTGAGGTGGAGAAGGCCGTCGAGACGATCGAGCGGGAGCTGGGCCCGGTCGACATTCTCGTGAACGCGCACGGGATCTTCCCCAACCGGCCGCTCCTCGAGATGGACGAGGATGAGTGGGACCGCGTCTTCGCCGTGAACACGCGCGGGACGATGCTGACGTGCCGCGCAGTGGCTCGCCGCCTGGTGGACCGCGGTGCGCCCGGTGCGATCGTGAACATCTCCTCAGGCGCCGCCACGTCGGCGCGCGCCGGAGGCTCGCACTACACCGGGAGCAAGGCCGCCGTGAACATGCTGACCCACGTGCTCGCCATCGAGCTCGGTCCCCATCGCATCCGCGTCAACGCCATCGCCCCGGGCTTGATCATGGACGACGTGCTGAAGGAAGGCGACCAACACCATTCGAAGTACGCCGAGATGATGCTGGCGATGACGCCACTCCGCCGGACCGGCGCGCCCGAGGACATCGCGCCTGCCGTCGTCTTCCTCGCGAGCGATCGCTCTCCCTGGACGACCGGCTCCATCCTTGAGATCACGGGCGGCAGCCATGCCGGCCGCACGCACGTCCCGCTCAGCCGCGACCTCCGCTGAGACCTAAGCGCTCGCCCGCCGCTCGACCTCGTCGAGGTTCTCCCACGCGAAACCTCTTCGCCCTGTCTCCAACTCGGTGATCAGCTCGAGTACCGCGCGGTTACGCGGCACGGGCACGCCGACGCGCTCCGCCGCCGCGATCAGCCCACCGAGCTGCGGTCCGGCTTCCGTCTTTCGCTTGCGCACGGCGAGGTCGATCCAGATCCCGGTGCGCGGCTGCGCGCCGTTCAGCCAGTACTGCCGCATCACGTCGATGATCCGGGCCGACGACGCGGTGGACCGCTCTCCGAAGCGCACCGTGCGCGGGTCGAACCCGTGCAGGTCGTCCAGCCGGACGCCACTCGCCTCGGCGACCGCGACCGTCTCCGCGATGAGGTCGACGATCAGGGTCTGGTAGCGCGGCCGGCCGAGGATGTCCGCGACGTCCGCGTCCACGAGCGCCGTCGCGAAGAAAGTGCTGGCCATCGCCAGCTTCGTCCAGATGCACCCGAGGATGTTGTCGGTGGCCTCGCATTCCTGGACCGCGGCGAGAGCGTCCCGCAACTCGCGCAAGCGGGCCGTGATGCGACCGTCGAGCTCGCCCACGGCGAAGCCGCCCGTCGTGCCATGGAGGATCCGGCCAGGACTTTCGTAGTGACCACCGAAGTTGAAGCACGCCGCGAGGGTGCGCTGTCGGCCGACGACCGCCGCGACATCGCTGAACGCAAGACCATTCTGCATCGAAACGACGCATTCATCCGCGGCAAGCAGCGGCGCGACGGGAACGAGCGCTTCCGCGGTGTGGAGCGTCTTCACGGCGCAGAGCACCGTCCCGAGCGGTGCCCGGAGCTGAACTGGCGCGATCGCAGCGGCCACGCGTTGCGTGAGCTCGGTGCGGCCCTCGAGCTTGATCCCTCGTTCGCGGATCGCCGCGACGTGTTCCCCGACCGTATCCACCAATGTGACGTCGTGGCCGGCACGCGCGAGGTGCGCCCCCGTGATCCCCCCGATCGCGCCCGCCCCGATGATGGTGAACTTCATGGGGCCGCAATCACGCCGACCGCTCCGCCCGGCGGCGTACAGGGTCGACGCGCGCGCGATCGGCAGCACGAGGAGCAACTAGCCCCCGCGGCGCGCTCGGACCGAGCTTCACCAGATTCGCATCGCTCGCAGAGGCCCCGCAGGTTGCCGACTCACGACGGACCCGATCGTAGGACCAACAGCGAGGTCCGCGCGCGACACCCAGGATGGAACTCTTGGCTCGCTGTCGGCCAGGCGACGACGAAGAGTCTCCTTCCTGCTCGCACTTGAGACACCTGTCCAGCTATGAGGCGAAACCAGACACACTCAGCTCCAGACGAGGCTGATCCGCGTCGCAACGTAGGTTTGGTTCGTCAGTCGTTGAGGACCGCGAGGTCGAGCCGGCGGAGGCGATCGGGATCGGCGACGATGCCGATCGTGACGATCTTCCCGCGCGCGATCGTGAAGCCGAATACGATCCGCGGCTGTCCGCCCTGCGCCCACACGGCTCCGACGGCTCCATTCACTAGCGCCAGTCGTGCGGCCCGGGCACGTCCCGAGAAGGTCTCGGCCACGGCCTTTGCACCGCGGACCTCCCTCGAGGCTCCGGCCTGCACGGCGGCGCGGTCGGCTCGGAGCACGACGTCTGGGTCGAGCACCGCGAGAAGCGCGTCGAAGTCACCGCCGCGCGAGGCAGCGAGAAAAGCGTCGACGATTTCTCGCTGGCGGGCAAGATCGGCATCGGGAACCGTGGCCGTCGCCTGCACCCGGCGGCGTGCGCGGCTGGCGAGCTGCCTCGCCGCGGTCGAGGAGCGCCCGACGATCGGAGCGATCTCGTCGAACGGAACCGCGAACATGTCGTGCAGCACGAACGCGAGCCGCTCGGCGGGAGCGAGGGTTTCGAGTACCACGAGCAGCGCGAGACCGACCGAGTCGGCCAAGAGCGCTTCGTGCTCGGGATCGACGCCGCCCTCGCGGCTCAGGATCGGCTCGGGTCCGTGCGCACCGCCCAGCGGCTCCTCGCGCCGCGCTTTGCGCGAGCGCAGCATGTCGAGGCACACCCGCGCCACGACCGTCGTCAGCCATCCGCCGAGGTTCTCGACGCCGGTGGTGTCGGCGCGGCTCAGGCGGAGCCAGGACTCCTGCACGGCGTCGTCCGCCTCGCTCGGCGAGCCGAGCATCCGGTACGCCACTGCCCGCAGTCGGGTCCGGTTCTCCTCGAACCGTTCCGCCAGCCAGTCCTGCTCGTCCATCGGTCACATTCCCCCGACCCGCTCCGTCATAGGGTTGACGAGCGAAATCACCCTGATGTGACAAGGAGATCAAGATGAGTCGCCAATATTTGGGCCCCTACATCAACTTTCAAGGCCGCGCCCGCGAGGCCATGGAGTTCTATCAGAAGGTGCTAGGCGGCGATCTCGACCTGCAGACCATGAACGAGCAGGGCGTACCCAAGCCCGCCGCCTCCGGGGATCGCATCACGTACGCGCGACTCGATGCCGACGGCGCGCTCATCATCGCGTCGGACGGCCACCCCGACTACCCCGCGAAGGTCGGCGAGCACATGGCCATCGCCCTGGGCGGCACCGACAAAGACGGGCTCACCAGAGCCTTCAACGGCCTGGCCGAAGGCGGCAAGATCAAGGGGCCGCTGGCCGTGCAGCCCGGGGGCGCAGCTGTTGGCTGGCTCGCGGACAAATTCGGCATCAACTGGATGGTCAGTATCGACAAGGCCTAGCGACTTTCGGACTCGCTCACCACGCCGCTCGGAACGAGCCGGACTCGTGCAGGTTCCGCTCGCGCGTGGCGCTCGGACGCTCGATAATCGAGCGACGTGGGCCTCTTCTCCGGCGACGATCCCGAACGACAGGCGAACATCGCGTTCGCTCTGATCTTCCTCGGCATCCTGTTCGTCGGCGCGCTCACGATCTGGCTTTTCTATGGAGCGCAGTTCTAGCCGAGCGCGCGCGGTCGCTCGAAGGGGAATGCGATGACGACGCAGCTTCACAATTACATCGATGGTCGCTGGGTCGAGGGCGCCTCCGGCGAAGCGTTCGAAGACCTCGATCCCGCGACGGGCGAGATCATCGCCCTGGCCACGCGGTCCACCACGGCGGACGTCGACAAGGCGGTCGAGTCCGCGCGTCGCGCCTACGACGCGTGGCGCCTCTATCCCGCGCCCAAGCGCGGAGAGATCCTCTACCGCGCGGGCGAGATCATGCTCCGGCGCAAGGAAGACCTCGCGAAAGAGATGACGCTCGAGATGGGCAAGGTCGTGGCCGAGTCCCGCGGCGACGTCCAAGAGGGCATCGACATGACCTACTACATCGCCGGCGAGGGTCGTCGCCAGTTCGGCGACGTCGTGCCGGCGGAGCTTCCGAACAAGTGGGCGATGAGCGCGCGCCACCCGCATGGCGTCGTCGCGGCGATCACGCCGTGGAACTTCCCGTTCGCGATCCCGACCTGGAAGATCATGCCCGCGCTCGTCCTCGGCAACACGGTCGTGTTCAAGCCGGCGTCGTACACGCCGATGCTCGCCGTGCGCCTGGTGGAGATCCTCGAGGAGGCCGGGCTGCCCAAGGGCGTCCTCAACCTCGTGCTCGGTCCGGGTGGCGAGCTCGGAGACCACCTCGTCCAGCACCCAGCCGTGGATCTCATTTCGTTCACCGGCTCGAGCGACACCGGTTCGCACATCAGCGAGATCGCCGGCCGTCTGCTCAAGCGCGTGTCGTGTGAGCTCGGCGGAAAGAACGCGATCGTGATCGCCGACGACGCGGACGTGGACCTTTCCATCGACGGGATCATCTGGTCGGCGTTCGGTACGTCCGGACAGCGGTGCACCGCCGCCTCGCGCGTGATCGCGCACCGCGGCGTCGCGAACGAGGTGATCGACAAGCTCGTCGGACGCGCGAAGAAGCTGCGGCTGGGACACGGGCTCGAGGCGACGACCGACGTCGGTCCGGTCGTCAGCAAGCAGGCGCAGGAGAAGGTCGCCAGCTACATGCCGATCGCCGAGAAAGAGGGCGCGACCATCGCCGTCGGCGGCCGCGTGCCCACGGAGGGCGCGCTCGCGAAGGGCTTCTTCCACGAGCCCACCGTCCTCGTCGACGTGAAGCCGAACATGCGCGTCGCGCAGGAGGAGATCTTCGGGCCGGTGACCGCGGTGATCGAGGTCGCGAGCATGGACGAGGCGGTCAAGGTGCTGAACTCCACGAAGTACGGGCTCTCGTGCTCGATCTACACGCGCAACGTGAACAACGCATTCCGCTTCATGCGCGACGCCGAGACCGGCCTCGTGTACGTGAACGCCGGGACGATCGGCGCGGAGATCCAGCTGCCGTTCGGCGGTATGAAGTCGACGGGCAACGGCCACCGCGAGGCCGGCCGCGCCGCGCTCGACGTGTACTCGGAGTGGAAGTCGATCTACATCGACTACTCGGGCAAGCTGCAGCGCGCGCAGATGGATACGGTCGAGAAGGGCGGGAAAGCGCCCTAGGACGCGACGGGCAGCGTGAACCGCATCTCGGTCCCCTGACCGAGGGTGCTTTCGGCGGCGATCTCGCCTCCATGCGCGACGACGAGACTCTTCGCGATGGCGAGACCCAGCCCCGCGCCACGTGACTCATCCGATTTGTAAAAGCGATCGAACACATGCGGCAGCGCGTCGGGCGAGATGCCCGCCCCGGTGTCACGAACGCTGATACGGATGCGGTCACCGTCGCGCTCGACGCGTACTCGGACCGAGCCGCCTTTCGGCGTGTAGCGCAGCGCGTTCGTCAGGAGGTTCGCGAGCACTTCCTTCGTCCGCACGGGATCGGCGTCCGCGGCGGGCAGATCGGTCGCGCCGCTCACCTCGAGCGCGACGCCCGCGTGGTCCGCGTGCGGCCGGAGCGACGCGGCCGTCTCGGACGCGAGCGCCACGAGATCGATCGGCTCGCGGTGCAGAGTGAGCGCGCCGGCCTCCGCGAGCGAAAGCGTGCGCAGGTCGTCGATCAGCCGGGACAGCACTCTGGTCTCCTCGAGGATCGTCTCGAGATGCGCGTCGTCGGCGGCGTAGACGTGATCGAGCAGCGCCTCGAGATTCCCCTGCACCACCGTGAGCGGCGTCCGCAGCTCGTGCGTGACGTCCGCCAGCAGACGGCGGCGCTGCTCCTCCGCACTCTCGAGACGCTCGCTCATCGAGTTGAACGCCCGCGCGAGGGCGCGCAGCTCCCGCGGGCCACGTTCGGCGACGCGCGCGGATAGGTCGCCTGATTCCACGCGGCCGGCTGCGTCGATCACGTCATCGAGGCGCGCGGCGAAACGTCGCACGCCGCGCGCCGTCAGCGCAACGCCGGCGAGCCCGAGGAAGAGGAGCAGCAGTAGGGCGCCGCGCACGGTGTCGCCGAGGTTGACGGCGCCGATCGCGCTGGCGAGCGTCCAGAAGAGGAAGGTCGCGCCGCCGAACGTGAAGATCAGGAACGACGCGGCAAAGAACGCCATTCGCCGGAAGAAGCGTCCACGCCTCGCGCGCCATTGCTCCCTGCCGCCGCCGCTCGGCGGCCACGCTTCGTCCTCCGGCCACCACGGCGGACGGCGCCGCGGTCCGCTCCGGGGTCCGTGCCGCCACCATGGATTCATGCCTCTTCGTCCGTGAAGCGATAGCCCACGCCGTAGACGGTCAGGACGTACTTCGGCTCGCCCGGCTCCGGCTCGAGCTTGCGCCGGATGTTCTTCACGTGCGCATCGATCGCGCGCTCGTACGACTCGAACGCGACGCCGTGCACCGCGTCGAGCAGCTGCGCGCGCGTGAAGATCCGGCCGGGCGAGCGCGCGAGTGCCGCGAGCAGCTGGAACTCCGTCGGCGTCAGATCCACGGGACGGTCGCCGGCGCGCACGCGCATGCGCGGCACGTCGAGGGTCACGTCACCGGCGCGGATCACGTCTCCGGCATCGGCCGGCCGCTCGGTCCGACGCAGCACGGCACGGATCCGCGCGACCAGCTCCTTCGGGCTGAACGGTTTCGTGACGTAGTCGTCCGCGCCGAGCTCGAGCCCAGCGATCTTGTCGGCCTCATCGCCGCGGCCCGTGAGCATGACGATGGGAACGCTCGAGTCACGGCGCAGCGCGCGCGCGACATCGAGGCCGTCGAGCTCGGGGAGACCGAGGTCCAGCACGACGAGATCGGGATGTGACGAACGCGCGGTCGTGAGGGCCGACCTTCCGTCGGACGCGCTCACGACCGCGAATCCCGCGTGCTCGAGGTAGTCCCGCGCGAGCTGGACGATCTTCGGTTCGTCGTCGACGACGAGGATCGTCTTCATCCGCGGCGATGCTAGGTGCTGGTGCCGGACGATGGACCCGACGTGCCACCGGACTTCGGCGCCTCGCCGTGCATCTCGCGATGCAGCTCTTCGAGGCGTGACCGCGCGTCACCCCATCCGTGCGATCCCGGTCCGTACCCGTAACCGCCGCGCCAGCCACGGCCACCCCAGAAGGCGGCGCGCAGCAGGCCGAAGATCAGGAAGAAGAACAGGAGCGGGAACAGCAGGCCGAAGAACCCGAATCCAAAGTGCCAGAAGGGATAGCCGTAGTACGCGACGGGAGCCGCGCCGGCGGGCACCGCCGTCGCGACCGCTTGCGAGATGCCGATCTGGTAGCCGATGAGACCGACGATCAGTGCGATCCCTGTCACCACCAAGACCCTGAGAGCGTTCATGTGTGACTCCTTTCGTCTATACGCTTCGAGGAGAAGGGTCGCTGCCGGATGTGAAGTGGTGATGAAGGCCGCGCGGATGTCCTAACGCAGCACGGAATCGAGCCAGCGCGCGGCCTGCTCCACCGCCTCGCCCTCACGCGCGCCGAACTCGTGCCCAGCCCCCTCGATGACCGCGATGTCGATCAAAGGATTGGTGAGCGCGATCCGCTGCAGGACGGCGAGCGGACCGAGCTCGTCGCGCTCGCCCTGGACGACGAGGGTCGGGCAGCGGACACCTTGGAGCGCCTCCTCGTCGCGTGGCCGGGGCCGGTCCGGCGGCGAGATGGGGTGTCCGAGGATCGCGAGCGCGTCGGGCGGCTCGACCGCCGCGAGGAACGCGCACATGCGACCGCCGAAGCTGCGACCGACCAACGCGACCTTGTCGTGATCGCGACGCAGCTCGTCCCGCGCCGCGCGCAGATCGTCGAGCTCCATGATGTATTCGCGGCTCGGACGTTTACCGCGCGTGCGGAACGTGATCGCGCGGCTCGCGATCCCGTACGAGCGAAGCTGATCGGCGAGCGCGCGCAGTATGCGTTGCTCCGCTCCGCCGCCGTATCCGGGAGCCAGGACCGCGGCGCGCACGAGCTAGCGCGCGCGTGCGCGCGCCGGCAGCTTCTGCTCGAGACCCATCGCCGGAGCCAGCAGATCGCCAACGGCCTCGAGGCGCGCCGACATGTTCGCGATCGTGAACGCATCGGGCCGCCCCAGCGCGCCGATCTCGTCCCAGCGCAATGGCGCGGAGACTGGAGCGCGCCGGATGGGGCGGACGCTGTACGGCCCCGCCGTCGTCTTGCCGCCGACGTTCTGAAGGAAATCGATGTAGATGCCGCGGCGGCGCTCCTTCACTACCTCGACGGTGATCAGTTTCGGCGCGCGCTCGCGGGCGGCCTTGCCGACGTCCAGGACGAAATTGCGCGACTCCTCGAAGGTGTAGCGGCGCGCGATCGGGACCCACACGTGGATGCCGCGCGAGCCGGTGGTCTTGGGGAAGCCGCGCAGGTCCATCGCGTCGAGGATCTCGTGGACGACACCGGCAGCCTCTTTCACGTCATCCCAGTTCCCGGTCGCGGGATCGAGGTCGATGATCGCGATGTCGGGGTGCTCCGGATCGTCCACGCGCGCGAGCCAGGGATGGATCTCGATCGCCGTGTAGTTGGCCAGCCACACCAGGGTCGCGAGATCGTTACCGAGCACGTAGTCGATGCCACCTTCACGTTCCGCGGTGACGTCCACCCACGTGTGCACCCATTTCGGCGTGAAGTCGGGCTTGTCCTTCTGGTAGAAGTGAGGCCCGGCGATGCCGTCGGGGAAGAGCTTCAGCGTGAGCGGACGATCCCGGATCGCTGGAAGGAGGAACGGCGAGACCTCCGTGTAGTAGCGGATCAGGTCCGCCTTCGTGTAGCCGTCCTCGGGGAAGAGGACCTTCTCCAGATTCGTGAGACGGATGTCGTGCCCTTCGATGTGCAGCACCGAAGGAACGCGCGCCTTCGGCGAAGCCACTTCGCCGCCATCCCGCCGCGCGGCCGCGCGCGCGGATTCCCGGAGGGCGCTCTTCGTCGACTCGCGCCGCTCCTCCCCGGTGCACTCTTTTGGATCGACGTCGCCGCGAAGCCCCCGGTAGGTGGGGTGCCGGAGCGTTCCCTCGCGCGTCACTTCGGCGTAGCGGACCTCGCACACCAGCTCCGGCAAGCACCAGCGCGCGGGCTGGTTCACGCGGGGCTCGACCGCGAACGGCATCGTCGGCGACTCTCGCTCCTTCAGCGTCATGAGGAGCTCGCGCAGCGTTCGCTCGTCGAAGCCAGAACCGACGTGACCGACGGGCGTCAGCTTGCCGTCGCGATACACGCCAAGGAGCAACGCGCCCAGCGTGTTCGATCGTCCACCCTGACCCTCGGTCCATCCGCCGACGACGCACTCCATCGTCCGGAACGCCTTGATCTTCACCCAGGCCGCCGAGCGGTCCTGCACGTACGGGGAGTCGAGACGCTTCGCGATGATCCCTTCGATCCCCTGCTCCTGCGCGGCCGCGAACAGCGCCTTCCCGGTACCGACGAACTGCTCCGACCGGCGTATGGCGCCCATCGGCGTCAGGATCTCGTCGAGCGTGCGCTGCCGCTCGCGCAGCGGGCGCTTCGTCAGGTCGGCGCCGTCGAGCCAGAGGATGTCGAAGACCTCGTAGATGACGGGCGTCGTCTTGCGCAATCGGCGGAGCTGGGCCTCGTCGCGGTTGTGCATTCGCGGCTGCAGGCGCTGGAAGGACGGGACGCCCTTCTCGTCGAGCGCGACGACCTCGCCGTCGACGATCGCCTGATAGCCGCCGGTCAGCGCCTCGGCGACCTGATGGGCCTCGGGATACTGGGCGGTGCAGTCGAGTAGGTTGCGCGTCTGCAACCGGACGACTCCGCCGTCGACGAACGCGACCGTCCGCACGCCGTCCCACTTCGGCTCGAACCCAAAGTCCGGCGAGTCAAACGGCTCGTCCGCGGTGATGGCGAGCATCGGTGTGACCTTCGCGTCCAGCGGATGATCCTTCGACGCACTCCCGTGCTTGATCATCAGCCAGTCGCGCCCTTCGTTCTGCTTCGTGCGCACCAGGACCCATTCGCCATCGAGACGTTGCCCGTGGAAGTGGACCTTGTATTCGTTCTCGCTGTCCTTCAGCAGGTCGTACGTCCCGCTGTCCCAGATCGTCATCGTCCCGGCGCCGTAGCCATCGGGGATGACCCCGTGGAACATGAGGTACTCGATCGGATGGTCCTCGGTGTGCACCGCGAGCCGGCGCTTGCCGCCCTCGAGCGGCGGGCCCTGGGGCACCGCCCACGACGCGAGGACCCCGTGCATCTCGAGACGCACGTCCCAGTGCAGACGCGACGCGTGATGGCGGTGCACCACGTAGCGGCGCACCGGCGCGGCCTTCGGGCGCCCGCCTTTCGGCTCGGGCGTCCGCTTGAAGTCGCGTTTGCGCTGGTATTCCTCGAGGCTCACGCTTACGGCTCCAGTCAATTCTCAGGGAGGTCCGCCTGTGCCGTCTGAGTTCGCCACGCTGGTCAGCTCGTTCCTGAAAGAGGAGTACGAGGACTCGCCGACGATGGCTTCGAGCCTCGGCCTGACCGAATACGACGAGCGTCTCGACGACACGTCCGCGGGGGCGTTCCGCCGTCGCGTCGCATCCGACGCGGAGTGGCTGGCGCGCTTTCGCACGGTGCCCGAAGCGGGACTGGCGCCGGAGGACAGGATCGACCGCGAGCTGCTCATTTCGGTGCTTCGCGGCCGCGAGCTCACGCATCCACTCGACATGTGGCAGCGGCAGCCGAATGCCTACCTGAACCCCGGATTGAACGGCGTGTTCTCGCTGTTCCTCCACCGTCTCCGTCCGGAGCGCGAGCTCGCGGAGGCGGCGCGCGCGCGGCTCCTCCAGGTCCCGAACAACGTCCGCGACGGGATCGCGAACGTGGACTTCGCCCGGACGCCGCGCGTCTACCTCGAGCGCGCGCTGGGACAGGCGAAGGCTGCGGCGAAGTACGCGCGCGAGCTCGTGCCCGCGGAAGTAGAGGGCCCGGCGTCCCGCGCGCGGCTGGCGGAGGCCGGCGCGACCGCCGCGACGGCATTCGACGAGTTCACCGCGCACCTCGAAGCCAATCGCGACCGGGCGAAGGGCGACTACGCCATCGGCGAGGAGCTCTACGGCGCGTTGCTGCGAGAGAAAGAGCTGCTGCCGTTCGGCACGCGCGAGCTCCGCGAGCGTGGCAGCGAGCAGCACGATCTCCTGTCGGCTGAGGCCAACCGCATCGCGACGCAGATCGACGGATCGGGCGACTGGGTCAAGACCTGCGACCGCCTGAACAAGATCCACGCCCCTACGCCCGATGCCATGCGCGAGGAATACGCCGAATGGACCGAGCGCGCGCGCTCGTTCCTTCGCGATACCGGTCTGGTCACGCTGCCGAAGGGCGAGGAATGCACCGTCGAGCCGTCGCCACCGTTCCAACGTCCGGTGCTCGCCGTCGCGTCGTACCAGCGGCCGCCGGCGTTCCGCGACACGCTCCACGGGCACTTCTTCGTGCCGTATCCGCCCGACGGCACGCCGGAGGCCGAGGTGCAGAAGCGGCTCGAGGGCAACTGCAGCGCGGGCATCCCGACGACCGCTGTGCACGAGGCCTATCCGGGCCATCACTGGCATCTGGTCATGGCCAAGTCGAACCCGTCGCACGCGCGCCGCATCTTCGGTACGCCGTACTTCAGCGAGGGCTGGGCGCTCTACGCCGAGCGCGTCATGCGCGAGCAGGGCTTCTTCAGCGACCCGAAGCACCTCCTCTATCAGTACGAGGCCACGATCTTCCGGGCGGCGCGCATCGTCGTCGACACCGGTCTGCACATGGGCGAGATGACCTTCGACGAAGCGGTGAAATTCATGGTGGCAAAGGGGAACCTGACCGAGCCGAACGCGCGCGCCGAGGTCGGCCGCTACTGCTCGTGGCCGACGCAGGCCTCGAGCTACCTCACCGGGATGCTCGAGATCGTCGACATCCGGACGCGCTGGCTCGCGAAGCGCGGACAGACCGACCGGCCCGCGCTCCGCGCGTTCCACGACGGGATCACGTCGGCCGGTATGCTGCCGACCTCGCTCGCGGAGAAGGCCATCACGGTATAGCCGTGGACGATCTCTGGCGAGGATTCGCCATCGCCATCGCGATCTACCTCGCCGTCGTCGTCGCGCTCATCGTGTCCGGCCGCGGTGCGCTCGCGCGCGAGGTCGCGGCACTGCTGCCGAACCTGCTCTTCCTGTTTCGCGGACTCGTTGGTGACCGCCGCGTGCCGCGTCGCGCGAAGGTCGCGCTTGGCCTGGCCACGCTGTGGATCGCCTCGCCGATCGATCTCATCCCGGAATTCATCCCCGTCGCCGGTCCGCTCGACGACGCCATCGTCGCCGCGCTGGTCCTTCGCTTCGTGCTCCGAACGACGGATCGCGCGGTGCTGTTCGAGCATTGGCGCGGAGACCCCCGGATGCTCGACCGCGTGCTCTCCCTTGCGCGTGTCTGACCGACGGCTCCGCGATCGCATCACGCGCCGTTACGAAACTGTTGCTATCGGCAGGGAGCCGTGCGCTGGTAGACCACTCGGTCAGTGACGACTCGATTCGACCCGGGAACAGCCGGCGTTGCCATCGCGGTGGGCGTGGCGCTCTTCGTATTGGCAAGATGGGCCGCGCGCCGTCGCGGCACGAAGTGGGACTCGCTCGTCGCCCTGCGGATCGGCGACGTGCTGTTCACCGAGGTGCTCGGCGCCTTCCTCATCGGATTCGCGGTCGGCAGTCTCATCGCGCCGCAGCTCGACAGCGGGGGCCCGCCTGGGCCGCCGGGCAGGGTGATCGGCCCGGCCGGACGGTTCGGCCTCGGTGGCGACCGCTTGCCCTTGACGCTCGGCGTCGTCGCCGCCGCGATCGCGGCACTCATGCGCATCGATCTGGGCGCGCTCCTCCTGCCGGGCCGCTCCGCACCGAACGCACTCTCGAACTACATCGGAGCGCACGCGCGCGTGATCGCACATATCCCGGCCGGCGGGTATGGCGAGATCGCGGTTCGTGATGGCATCGGCAACGTCATGTCCGTCGCGGCGACCGCGGACACCGACCTGGTCGTCGGGTCGGAGGTACGCGTGGTCGGCGCGAAGGGGCTGAACCTCGTGGTCTCGCCCGTCACGGCGCCGGCGGGCGCGACCCTCTGAGCGCGGTACGACCCATGCACGTCTGTCGCTGGTCCGGGATCCTGACAGCTAACGGTTCGGGTATTCCGTCAGTGGTGGTCGGCCGCGCAGACTACCCGGAGCGTAGCGCCGCCAGGGGTGATTCTTGTCACGCGGCAGCGGCGTGACACCGCCCACCGGTG
>WNFV01004392.1_pt1 | contig 27243 bp, 28 predicted proteins | sample 5400101 | NCBI WGS metagenome assembly WNFV01 (sample SAMN13153361, study PRJNA577476) | soil metagenome | isolation source: 115 cm soil or saprolite under grassland replicate 1 | place: USA:California | collected 2016-06-15
ATCGGCTGATCCGAGGTCGTGACACGCGTGACGCTGACGTGCACGGTCTGCTCAGCGCTCGCGCGACGACAGGTCGAATGAGTCGAGCGGTCCCCATGGGCCCATGCGAGGAGCGACCGCTTCGACGTTGTCGAGCACTCCGGTCCCGAACAAGCGATCGATGAGACTGCGGTGCGTCGGCGTGAGGATCATCGCCAGCGCCGAGCCGGCACCCACGATGACGAGGACGTGTGCGACGGTGAGCGCATAGGACGAGGCATCGTCGAGGGCGTGGGGTTTCTCGAAGCTGGACCAGACGAGATAACTCGCGTAGAACGAGGCGGCCAGTGCAGTCGCTGCGACGCCACGGATGGAGGCCGCGACGTACGACGGCGCCCTTCCGGTCCTCACCGAGACGAGGCGCAGACCCAGTGCGCGCATCCCGTAGGTGTTGCTCGTCGGCAGCAGGAGGCCGAAGTAGGCGATCACGGGCACGACTGTCAGGATTTGTGTCACCACCACCAGCACGTGGCCCGGCACGCCGCCGAGATCTCCCTCTTCGCGTGAGACGGCGCCGAGTCCCTCCACGGCGCCGAGCGGAATCGACACCAAGACAAATCCGACGTAGCACAGCGTCCAGTCGATCGCGTCGCGCTGCGGGAGAGCAATCGTCCGGGCTCGATCAAGTGACTTCGAACTCTAGTCCTGCCCTGCGACCGCGAAGGTGTGTGAGGGTGCGGCCGTGCGCTGGCTCGACCCCGACTGGCGGGCGGAGGCGATCGCCTGGATCGAGGAGGCGATCGGCGGCTCGCCTGCGGGCGCCGTCGAGCAGCCGCACGTCTTTCCGTGGTCGACGGTGCTGCGGGTGCCGACACGCGAGGGCGATCTCTGGTTCAAGGCAAGCGCGCGGGGCTCGCGCTCGAGCTCGTCCGCGTGATGCCGGACCGCGTGCCCGAGGTCGTCGCGGCGGATCCGGGCCGCGGCTGGCTGCTGATGCGTGACGCCGGAACTCGCCTGCGCGACCTCGTCGGCGGCCGCGACCAGCTCGCGCACTGGGAGCGACTGCTGCCGCTGTACGCGGAGCTGCAGATCGTGCTGGCGCCGCGTGCCTCGGGGCTGCTGACGCTCGGCGTGCCGGACGAGCGGCTCGAGAATCTGACGGCCCACTTCGAGCGGCTCCTCGGGGATGAAGATGCGCTGCTCGTCGGCCAACCGGAGGGCCTGTCGATCGACGAGCTCGCTCGGCTGCGGGCCGCGGTGCCGGAGGTCGCCGCGCTCTGCCGGGAGCTCGCGGCGTACGGCGTGCCCGAGACGCTCCAGCACGACGACTTCCATGACGGCCAAGTCTTCGTCCGCGACGGCCACTACCGCTTTCTGGACTGGGGCGACAGCTGCGTCTCGCATCCGTTTCACACGCTGGTCGTCACGCTGCGCGCGATGGCATACAAGCAGGGCTTCGAGCCCGGCGGCCCCGAGGTCGAGCGTTTGCGCGACGTCTACCTCGAGCCGTTCGGCGGCTCCGAACTCGCGGCGGCCGTCGATCTCGCGTACCGGACCGGCACGATCGCGCGGGCGCTCGCCTGGTACCGCTTCGTCTCGGCGCCCGATGCTGGGGTTGGCTCGGACGACGCGGTGTCGGTGCCATACGGCCTGCAGCTGTTCCTCGCCGGCGGTCCGCTCGGCAGCTGGGATCCGGCGGCCGGCCGTCAGTAGTGTCCGCGGTGTGGTCGCTACGGATGCCGCCGCCTTGCTCGAAGCCTACGACGCGCAGCTGCGCGCGCACCTGCCCGACCGGCTTCCTGCGGGCCTGCGCCTCGAGCGTGACGGTCCGTTGCTGCGCTTCATCGGCGAGCACCGCGGGTTCGTCGGCTATCGCGACCTCGGTGGGCTCGGAGGCCCCGAACTCAACGAGCTGATCGCTCGGCAGGTGCGGATCTTCCGAGAGCGCGGCGAATCGTTCGAGTGGAAGCTCCACTCACACGATCGGCCGGCGGACCTCGCGGAGCGGCTGCGCGCGGCGGGCTTCGTTCCCGAGGACGAGGAGACCGTGGTCATCGCTCCGGTGGCCGCCGTCGCCGCCGAGCCGAGCGTCCCCGACGGCGTGACGCTGCGCGAGGTGCACGAGCGCGCCGATCTCGACCGGATCGTGCGGATGCAGGAGGCAATCTGGCACCACGACTCGAGCTGGTTGGCCGACAGCCTGGAGCGGGAGCGCGCCGCCGATCCGGAGGGCCTGATTATCGTCGTCGCCGAGGCCGGGGACCTCGTTGTCTGCGCCGGCTGGGTGCGCTTCCCCGACGAGACGGAGTTCGCCACGCTCTGGGGTGGCGCGACCCTCCCGGATTGGCGCCGTCGCGGCATCTACCGGGCGCTCGTCGCGTACCGCGCCAGGCTCGCCGAGCAGCGCGGGCGCCGCTACCTGCAGGTAGACGCCTCCGACGAGAGCCGGCCGATTCTCGAGCGGCTGGGTTTCGTCCCCGTGACGACGACGACGCCGTTCGTCTGGTCGCCGCCCGCCGAGCGATGACGGAAGCACGACTCGAGGAGCTGGACTCGGGCCTCGCACCCGTGTCCGACGGCTGGTTCGTCGTCAACGTCCGGGAGGCGGCCTGGCTGGAGAACGATGCATTCGGGCTCCGCTGCGTCTTCGAGGCCGACAAGCCCGTTGTTCGCAGCCGTCCCGATCTCGAGCCGCAGCGGTTTCCCCAGGTGGGCTGCACGCTGACGGTGCTCGAGCCCGGCAAGCCGAGCGGGCTGTACCACGCTGAGTCCAACCAGGAAGACTTCCTCGTCCTCGCCGGCGAGTGCCTGCTGCTCGTCGAAGGCGAGGAGCGGCGCCTCGAGGCGTGGGACTTCGTGCACTGCCCGCCGGGCACCGCGCACGCCTTCGTCGGAGCTGGAGACGGTCCGTGCGTGATCTTCATGACGGGTGCGCGCACTGGGGAGAAGAGCATCGTGTATCCGAGCTCCGAACTCGCCCGCAACCGCGGCGCCGGCGTCGAGACGGAGACGAGCTCCCCGGCCGAGGCGTACGCGCCGTTTCCGCATTGGCAACCGGAGCGCCCGGACAGCTGGAACGGACTGCCCTGGGTTTGACGATGGCACGGCTGGAGATCGTTCCCTTCTCGGACGACCACCTCGAAGACGCCGGCCGCCTGCTTGCCGCCCGGCATGCGCGCCAGCGCGAGGCCGAGCCGCTGCTGGCCGAGCGATTCGAGCAGCCGGCGGAAGCGCGCGAGGAGGTGGTGGCGGCGTGCCGCGCTGAATCCGCGTCCGGCGCGGCGGCTTTCCGCAACGGCCGGCTCGTCGGCTACCTCATCGCCGCGCCGCGCGACGTCGAGGTCTGGGGAGAGAACGTCTGGATCGAGGCGGCCGGTCACGCCGTCGAGGAGGCGGAAGACGTCCGCGATCTGTATGCGGCTGCCGCTGCCGGCTGGCTCGCCGAGGGGCGACGGCGCCACTACGCGCTCGTGCCGGCGACAGACGCAGAGCTCGTCGACGCGTGGTTTCGCCTCGGCTTCGGCCAGCAGCAGGCGCACGGAATTCGCGAGGTTCCGGCGCGCGTGGAGGTCCGAGTCCCGGACGGCTTCGAGATCCGCGAGCCGCGCGAGGAGGACATCGATGGGTTGCTCGCGGTCGACATGGCCTTGCCGGAGCACCAGCGCAGCTCGCCTGTCTTCTCCACCAGGCCGCTGCCCACCGATGACGAGATCCGTCGGGAGTGGCACTCGACGCTCGCCGGCGACGAGGAGAAGGTGTTGGTCGGTTTCGTCGAAGGCCGGCCCGTTGCGTGCTGGTCGGTCTGCGCCGCCGAGCTCTCGTCCCACCACCGCGGCCTCGCGCGGCCCGACCGCGCGTGCGTTCTCGGCTTTGCGTCGACGCTGCCGGAGATCCGCGGCTCCGGCATCGGCGTCGCGCTCACGGACGCATCGCTGGCCGCCGCGGCCGAGGACGGCTATGCCGCGATGGTCACGGATTGGCGCGTGACGAACCTGCTGGCCTCGCGCTTCTGGCCGAAGCGCGGCTTCCGTGCGTCCTTCTTCCGGCTCTACCGATCGATTCCATAGCGGCCGCCGCCCTAAAGGATTCGGCTCTCGAGATCGTCAGATGAGACAGATGAGGCGCAGAGGGGCACGGTCGGCGGAGATCGAGGCGATCTACCGCGAGCGCTTTCGCGGCTTCCTGCTGAGCATGACGGCTCTGCTCCGAGATGGCGAGGCGGCGCTGGACGTCGTTCAGGAAGGCTTCGCGCTCGCGCTGTCCCGCCGAGAGAGCTACCGGGGCGACGGCAGCCTCGAGGCCTGGGTGTGGCAGATCGTGCTCAACGTCGCGCGTGATCGCCTGCGTTCGCGGCAGCGACACGATGAGGGGCTGCGGTCCGAGACCGTACGCGCCGAAAACGAGCTCGACGGCGACGGCGAGCTCCTGGTGTCGCTGCTCGCACTGCCGGAGCGGCAGCGGCTTGCGATCTTTCTCCGGTACTACGCCGATCTCTCTTACGAGCAAATCGCCGAGGCCCTCGGTGTTCGCCCCGGCACGGTGGCGGCCTCTCTGAACGCCGCGCATGCGGCCCTGCGCCGGGATCTCGCGGAGGTCGAACGATGAACGAACTGACGATGGTGCTCGACGAGCTTGCGGCTGAGGCGCCGCTCGACCAGGCCAATTGGGCTGACGTCGTGGCGCGAACCCGCAAGCGGCCACGCCGCGCGCGCAGGCGGCTTGTGCTCGTGCCGGCCGTGTTGGTGCTGCTTGCGCTGTCCGGAACGGCGGTCGGCGTCGGCATCAGCCTGCTCAGCCAACAGGAGCATTTCCACGCGGCCATGCCCGACGATCCAGAACGCATCGGCCCACTCGTCGAGATCACGGGCGGACCTGACTGGGCACTGATCGGCTGGAGAAGCGAGGACGGAATCTGCCTCGACTTCGCTATCCCGGGCAACTCGCCGTTCGGCTGTGGCTTTCCCGTGCGCGGCGCGAAGCCTGCGACCGATTCCTCGGGCAGCGGTCTCCCGACGCATGCGGTGGCCGGCTTCTTCAGCGGCAGCAATCTCGTGGGCGGTGACGGCAAGGCAACGATCTTCGGCGTCGCTGCGCACGAGGTCGCCGCCGTCAAGGTCGAACTCGGCGACGGGCGGGTCGTGGATGCACCCCTCTATGATGCTCCGGCCGCGCTCGGTACGGACGTGCGGTTCTTCATCGTTCGTCTTTCGCTCGGTCCGCTGGAGCGTCGTTCCGGGAGTCCCATCCGTGCCTATAGCGCGTACGACCGCGACGGCAGGCTGATCGAGCGCGCCGAGGACTGAGCGGACTTAAGAATTCACGCCGGCTCGAAGAGCTCGACGGCGTTGCCGGCGGGGTCCTCGAGGAGGATCTGCTTTCCGCCCGGGCCCGTCACGACCTCGTTTCTGAAGCTCACTCCGGCGCGCTTCAGCTCGGCCGTCTTGGCCTCGATGTCCTCGACGACGAGGACGATGCGGTTCCAGCCTCCCGACTCAGGGCGGCGGCCGTCCGGCATCGGCCTCGCGGCGGAGCTCTGCGGTCCGCTGAGCCAGAGCGTGAGGTCGCCGCGCGACACCAGCGCGAAGGCGGGCCCCATCTTTCGGTCGAGGCTGAACCCGAGCTGCTCGGTGTAGAAGGCGATCGCCCCTTCCACGTCGTTGACCAGATATCTCGCAATTCCGATACGGAGCACACTCGCGGACCCGTTGACAGGCCGTCAAGAGCCACCTACAACGAGCATGGATTGCGTTCGCAGTCCACGACCGAGGGGGTCGAGATGAAGGAGCCGGAGCACGCGGTCCAGCCGCAACGCGGCACGGCGACTGCGCGTGAGTACGTCGAGTTCTGGCCGGCCGGGGCGATGGCCACGGGCCGGTTCCATTGCACCGCGTGTGGCAACGCCGTCAGCGTTCGGCGTGCCCTGCCTCGTTGCATGCTGTGTGGGGAACGTTTGTGGGAGCGGGAGGAGTCGAGTCCGTTCGCGGAAGGGGTGGGACCTCTCTAGGCACCGACGAGATAGCGCCGCCACTCGCACTCGCTCTCGCTTCAAGCCGTAGCGGCCGGTTGCCGATGGTCGGATGCGATGGGGTCGAGCGTTCAGTGGAAACATCTCGGGGCCGGGGTGGTGATCTTGCTGGCCGTGGTTGCGCTCCGAACCCTGCCGAGCGAGGGCGGGCAGCCTCTTCGCCACGACCACACGAAGGAGTGGGGCTACGTGAAAGTGGCGCATCGCCCTGCATCTGAGCTGGAACGACGCCTGGGAGAGATCGCGTCTGTCGTCGCGCGCCGGCCGGTTCAAGTCCGCTGCGAAGACTTCTCCGCTGGAAAGGCTCTCGAGCCGGGAGGGGTGGTGCAGTTCAACGGCGAACAGTCCGCGGATTTCACCCGGATCCGACCGGACGTCTGCACTGCGCTCCTCCAGTTCATGCGGAGACCGGCTGGAACTGCGGCCTGCGCCAGAGCTGGAAGCTGCGACAGCCGGGTCCTACGCTCTGCGGACGCTTTGACGGTCCTCGCGCACGAGTCGTCTCACCTGGAAGGGATTCGCAACGAAGCCGTGGCTCAGTGCTACGCGATGCAGGCGGTCCCGCGGATCGCCCGTGCTCTAGGGGCGTCGACGGAGGATGGGCATGCTCTTGCGTCGCTCGAGTACGCGTTCGCGTATCCGCGCATGCCGCCCGCCTATCGATCCCCGGATTGCCGTTCCGGCGGCGCGCTCGACCGAAGCCCGCGGGCGGACTGGCCTTAGCCAATCTACTGCGCGGCGGGAACCGCGAGTTGCGACCATACCGTCCCGCCGTCGACGGTCGGTGGACACTTCGGCTCGCGGGTCGAGATGCTCGCGACGACGCAGACGTCCGAGTACGCGTGCCCGACGACCACGGACAGGCGCCGGTCGAAGACGCCCTCGGCATCCGGCGCGAGTGACCACTCCGCCAGGTTGCGCGGCGGCTGACCGGCCGCGATCCCAAAGACGCGTAGCGTCATCGAGCGCGCGGGACGCTGCGGCAAGTTGCGCGCCTTGAGCTTGATCAGAATTCTCGGCGCCCTCACGAACGTCTCCCACACGACGGAGAGCTGCGGTCGTTCCTGTGGCCGCGGAATGTGGACGCGTACGCAGCCCGTCGTGTTCCCGTGCGTGTAGCACGGTCTCGGCTCGTCGCCGACCCAGGCCCGTGCGCCGACGTCGTCGAAGTCGCCCGGCGGCAGCGGCAGGTCGACCGTCTGCTCGATCTCGCCCGCGCCGTTCGGCCCCAGCGAGGCGCCGTAGAGCGGCTGGCCCGGCTTCCAGAGCTGGTGGCCGCGCCTGTCGTTCACCCGTAGCAGCTGCTCCACCTCGACGACCATGTGATCGCTCGAGCGAAGACCGATTCCGTGGACGGAGACGGCGACGATCGATCCGCGTTTCGGCGTGACGGTGATGCTCGGCTGCGGTCTGTCGCCCCACGTCGTGACGCCGGCGTAGACGGTAAAGACGAGACCGACGCCGAGCACGACCAGTCCGGCGTAGAGCACGCGGCGCTCTGCACCGGAGTTCTCCTTGAGGCTGAACGCTGCGACGGCGCCGAGGAAGACGGCGAGCACTGCACAGCCGAACGCGGCGAAGCTCGCCCACGGATGATTGCGCGCCATGCGACCCACGAGATCGCCCGTGATCGCGAGGGCGGTCAGGAGGGCGCCCAATGCCGGAAGCGCTGCGAGGAGAAACCGTGCGGCGCCTTGCGCGTCCTTCCCAACCGGGAGGAACCTCGGCATCGTCCGGACGCTACTCCGCGGTCGTTACGGAACGATCAGGAGAGCTTGTGGAATCTGGAAGGCGTCCCGCTACGCTTTTGGCTTCGGATCCCTGGCCATGCGCGTGGCCACGGTGCTCGCCAGCGTTTGCTTGGACCCTTCGCTGAGCGGAACCTGGTTGAACGACAGCATTCCGAGTACGGCGGTCGCCCGCCCGCTTCCGAGGATGACCAGGTCGAAGGTCGCGGGCAACGAGATCGTCTTCCGCTTCTTCTTCACCTTCTTGGTCATCCTGTACGCGATCGAGAATCGGTAGGCGGCGGTTCGCTGACCCAAGGCCGGATACGTGAGGGAGCGCTTGCCCGTGACGACCAGCTTGATCTTCTTGGTGCTGGACGAGCTGAGGGCAGCCGAGACACAGCTCAGAAGGGCCGGCTGAACCGTGCGATCCCAATCGGCCTGCGCATGCTCCGGCGTCTGCCAAACGGTGACGGCAGAGAAGACGACGGCGCCGCCGTCCTCGCGGATGAAGTCGGACGAGCTTCCGCCGGTGATGGTGAGGTCCGATTCGTCCGGCCCGAGCGGTGCCGGGCAGATCGTGTTGTCTCTGGGGTCGCCGGCGATGTCGCCTGGAAGTGCCTCCCAGGTGGAGCCGAAGTCGGTGGAGGTCGGCACGATCGACTGCGCCCAGCTCTGGTCGGCGGGATCGATCTGCAACTGGGGCTCGATCGGAGCGGCGATCGCTGCGCTGCTGAGGACGAGGCTGACGACCGCTGCGAGCAAGACGGTCCGGCACGTGATCGAGCGCATTCGGCGTGAAGACATGGAAACCCCTTGTGCGACGGCGGAGACTGCTCCGAATGTCGTCGGCGCGAAGCCGTCCCGGAATCGCTCGATCGAGTGAGGCCCGCTTCTCAGCCGCCGCGAAAGCGCACCGCGCCGAGCTCGAGCAGCTCGCGGATGACGTCGAGCGCCTCCTCACGCAGCGTCGCCGTCTCGTCGGCCGAAAGTCCGAGGCGGTCGGCGGCCGCCTCAATCACATCTCGGAGACGCAGGTCGGGGTCGAGCATGGTGACGACCTCCTGCGCGTCCGCCGTGGCCTCGACCGCGTGTTTCGTCCCCTCGGCGAGCTCGATCCGTCCCTCGACGTCGACGGAACGCCCGCCCTGCGGCTCGAGCTCTCGTTCCAGGCGCAGCGCGACGGCGGGGGAAAGACGCGTCTCGAGCAAGTCCTCCTCCTTGCTCAGCTCGCTCAGCCGTGACCGCGCTTCGAACGCGCGCAGGATCTGTCCGCCCGCCTCGTCGAGGTCGTCCTCGTCGACCGGGTCGACGCGTGACGTCTGGCGCCGGCCGGAGCGCCGGTGGAGCAGGACCGCGCCCTCGCTTATCTCGCGCACGCCGAGGCTGTCGAAGTACGCCAGCCATTCGTCGAGTGCTTCGCCGAACGCGTCGGGGTCGCCGGCCAGGTGTGAATTCCACTCTGCGGCATGGGCGAGCGGGTCCATGTTCAAGATGGGCAGGATCCAGCTGTCGCAGCCGGTCTGCTCGACCCAGGCCAGCACTCGTTCGTCGGGAGCGTTCTCGTCGGTGGCGAGCCAGCTGACGAGCAGCGTCGCAAAGCCGCCCTCGGAGAGGTGGCGGGCCGCATCGCCCACGACTCGCTCCGAGACCTCGTCGTCCTGGAACTCGCTGTCACGGTACGCCCAGCGGCGCTCCGGCGAGACGACATACGGCGCGTTGCAGGTGATGAGGTCGAACGTCTCTCCTGCGACGGGTTCGAACAGACTGCCGCGGCGGCATTCGACGTTTGTCAGTCCGTTCAGCGCAGCGTTGAGCTCCGTGTAGGCGAGTGCGCGCGGATTGACGTCGGTTGCGACGACCTGCTCCGCGTGCTGCGCCGCCAGGAGTGCGTGAATCCCGCTTCCCGTGCCGACGTCGACCGCGCGCCGCACCCGAGGGCGCGGAGTCAGCGAGTCGCACACCCGAGCCGTCGGCGTATAGGTGGCGACGTAGTCCGGCGGATCCTCCGCGTCACGCGAGTAGCCGTCCGACGCCAGCAGCACCTGCTCGATCGGCAGGATGCGCGCCCGGAGGACGAGCTCGTCGTCGACTTCCGCGAGCGCAGTCGCCTCGAGTGCCTCGACCCCCGGCTCGCCGAGGGCACGGACGGCGTCGCTCGTCGCGACCGGAAGCTGAAGGAAGAACGCCCGCACCACGGTCGCGAGCGGCGTCTCCGGCAGCCGGCGCTCGTCGACCGGTGCATCGTCGAGATCACCCGCGTATGCCTCCTCACCGAGGAGGTCCTGGACCGCTGCCTCGGAGTAGCCGACGGCTCGGAGCGCCCTGCCGAGCGTCCTCGCCGCCGAGCGGTCCGGAACGGGATGTTGGCTCATTGCGAGCGCGCATCATGACGGCTCACGCGAGCTCGGCGAGTGCTGCCGGGAGATGGGCGAGGTCGGCGATCACGACCTCGGCATCGGCGAGCTCGTCCGCGCCGTAGCGTCCACTCGTAACGCCCACGCAGCGGCAACCCGCTGCGTGCGCGCTCGACACGTCGAGGGGTGTGTCTCCGACCGCGACAGTTTGCTGCGCCGGCCAGCCTCCGGCGCGCTGCCGGGCAAGGGCGAACAGCGCAACGCGGTCCTCCCGTTCGCAGCCGAACGCACCGTGGCCCGGCGGGAAGAAACGCGCGAGACCGAGTCGCTCGATGCGCGCGCGCGCGACCGCGAGAGGATTGCCGGTGAGGAGGGCTCGCGGCTCGACAGCCGCAAGTGCGTCTACGGCGTGGGGGCCGAGCTCCCAGTCGCTCGTGTCCGCGTCCCTGAGCATCGTGACGTAATGCGCGGAGAACGTCTCGCACCAGCGGGCGAGCCCCGTGTCGATCCGGCCCTCGTCGAGCCCGGCCGCCCGCAGGGCGCGTCGAACGTGCGCCGTGGCGGTATCGCCGGGGACGTCCGGTCCCTCCGCGTTCGTTCCGTAGACCTCTTCGAGCGCGAGCCTGCTCGCTTCGACGTACACCTCGTCGTGGGTCAGCAGCAGCGTTCCGTCGACGTCGAAGAGAACGAGCCAGGGCGTGGCGTTTGCTCGGGCTCGATTCGTCGCGGCTGCCAAGACGCGGGATTATCAGAGGAGCGGGCTGAGCCCGCTCCTCCTCTTAAGCGGCACCGACAAGCGGTGCCTAGTCAGGAGGCCGGCACCACCACGGCGTCGACAGCCTCGCGCAGGGAGCGGACGTACGCACGCAGCGCGTCGGGACCGTCTTCCGCGACCTCCACCGCGCGCGAGCCGACCACGATCCCGTCCGCGAGCTGCGCTGCGGCCCGGGCGTGGCCGGGAGTCGAGATCCCGAAGCCGGCGTACAGCGGGAGGTCCGTGATCGCGCGCGCCCGCGCGACGAGTCCGGCGAAGGCGGGAGAGAGGTCGGTGCGCGCGCCGGTCGTGCCGGTGAGCGTGACGAGATAGAGCCACCCGTCGGTCCGCTCGGCCGCGACGCGGAGCCGCTCGTCCGTGGAGGTGGGAGCGACGAGCTGGATCCGCTTCAGCTCGGGCCGCTCGCCGGCGGGAAGGTCGGCGACGATCAGCGACGTCGCGCCGGCCGCGCGCGCATCCGTCGCGAAGCGCTCCCAGCCGTACGCCTCCAGCAACGCCGCATACGTCATCGGCACGAGCGGCGTGTCGGGGACGAGCTCGCGCGTGCGCGCAAGGCAATCGAGACAGGCGCGGGTTCGCATTCCCTCCGCGAGCGCACGCTCGGCCGCGCGTCGGATGACCGGTCCGTCGGCGAGCGGATCGGAGAACGGGAATCCGAGCTCGACGAGGTCGGCGCCGCCTGCCACGGCGGCGGCGGCCAACTCAGGCGTGGCCGCACCGGACATGAGATAGACGGCGAGGGTCTTGCCGTCCGTCACAGAATCGGCCCGAACTCGGCACAGATGCGCGCGCGTTTGCTCGGTATCGTCGAGCTCGAGGGTGGTGGGAATTCACCCCACCCTGATGGGTGGGGGTGTGGGCGGACTCGGGTCAATGGGAGAGGACTTCCGCCAGGTCCTTGTCGCCTCGGCCCGAGAGGCACACGAGGATCAGGTCTTCCTCGAGGTCGCGGGCGCGGGCGAGGGCATGAGCAGGCTCGAGCGCGGGAATGATGCCCTCGAGCCGCGTCAGCTCGCGAAAAGCGGCGAGCGCCTCCTCGTCCGTCGCCCGCAGGTACTCGGCCCGGCCTGTGTCGCGTAGCCAGGCGTGCTCGGGGCCGACACCCGGGTAGTCGAGTCCCGCCGAGATCGAGTGCGCATCGGCAATCTGACCGTCCTCGTCGGCGAGCACGGACGATCGGGCACCGTGCAGCACGGCCGCCTGGCCCGTGCTCAGCGATGCGGCGTCGGCCGCTTCGACGCCGATCAACCGCACAGCGGGCTCGTCGAGGAAGCCCGCGAAGATCCCGATCGCGTTCGATCCGCCGCCGACGCATGCCACCACGACCTCGGGCAGCCGCCCCTCGGCCTCCTCGAACTGCGCGCGCGCCTCCCGCCCGATCACGGACTGAAGCTCCCGCACGATCTCGGGGTACGGCGCCGGGCCGACACACGAGCCGATCAGATAATGCGTCGTCTCGACGTTCGTGATCCAGTCGCGGATCGCTTCGCTCGTCGCCTCCTTCAGCGTGCGCGTGCCGAAGGCGACGGGACGCACCTCGGCACCGAGCAGCTCCATGCGCTCGACATTGGGACGCTGTCTGCGCATGTCCTCCTCGCCCATGTAGACGACGCACTCGAGGCCGAAGCGGGCGCACACCGTCGCCGTCGCGACGCCATGCTGACCGGCGCCGGTCTCGGCGACGATGCGCCGCTTGCCGAGCCTTCGCGCAAGCACGGCCTGCCCGAGCGCGTTGTTCAACTTGTGAGCGCCCGTGTGGAGGAGGTCCTCGCGCTTCAGATAGAGGCGCTTCCCGGGTGCGAACCGCTCCGCGCGCGTGAGCGGCGTCGGCCGGCCGGCGAAGGTGCGGCCGAGCACGTCGAGCTCGGCGCGGAACGAGTCGTCGGCCTGCGCGGCGCGCCAGCCTGCCTCCAGCTCGTCCAGCGCCGGCACGAGGGTCTCGGGGACGTAACGCCCGCCGTAGGTTCCGTAGAGGCCGGTCGACGTCATCGCGCCGCGGCGACGAACGCGCGCACCTTGTCGTGGTCTTTGATCCCCGGCTCGCGCTCGAGCTGCGAGGCGGCGTCGACCGCCCAGGGGCGCACCGCGCGGACGGCCTCACGCACGTTGTCCGGCCCGAGCCGGCCCGCGAGCATCACGCGCCCCTCGGCGGCGACGGCACGCTGCAGGTGAAGGGGATCCTGCTCCTCCCAGGGCAGATCGACGACCTGCGCGACGGGCTCGCCGTGTCGTAACAGGACGGCGTCCCGCCCCCGGACGCGTCCCTCCTGGCGCTGGTAGAGCTGGACCAAGTCGGAGCCGGCCTCGTCCGCTTCCCCGACGAAGACGGCGACGCTGAGACGGTCGTCCGGCACGGGGAGAACGCTCGCCGCTCGCCGCGGACTCTCCTCGGCAAGGATGAAGCCCAGCATGTCGGCGCCCGCCTCGACTGCGGCGTCGACGTCCTCTCGGCGGGTGAGGCCGCAGACCTTGACGAGCGGCCGCGACAGGATCTCCCTCAACTTCGCGGGCGGATCCTCGGCCTGCATCAGCGCCGAGCCGACGAGGATCGCGTCCGCGCCGGCCAGCTCGGCCGCCGCGCCCTGCGCCCGCGAGTGGACGCCGCTCTCCGCGACGATGACTCGCCCGTGCCGTCGCGTCCTGGCGATGAGCTCCAGCTGTGCCTCCCGGTCGATCTCGAAGGTCGAGAGGTCGCGGGCGTTCACGCCGATCACCTCCGCGTCGAGCGCGACTGCACGCTGCAGCTCGTTTGGATCGTGCGCCTCGACCAGCACCTCCATGTCGAGCTCGCGGGCATAGGAGATGAGTGCCGCGGCACGTTGATCGTCGACCTCGCGGAGGAGCACGAGCACGGCATCGGCCCCGGCGATCTTCGCCTTCAGCAGGTCGAACTCCTCGGTGAAGAACCCCTTCGCGAGGAGCGGGGCGGCGGTCGCCGCACGCGCAGCCCTGAGGTCGTCCATCGAACCGCCGAACCGCTCGTCGACCAGGATCGACACGGCCGCAGCACCCGCGTTGGTGAACTGCGCTGCGAGTCGTGCGGGATCGGCATCCGGCCGCAGGTCACCGGCGGAAGGGGAACGTCGCTTCACCTCGGCGATCGCGCCGAGGCCGGGAGCGGCGAGAGCGTCTCGGAATCGCCCCATCTAGGCAGTCACGGCCTCGCGCGAGAACGCGATCAGCTGTTCGAGCCGTTCGGCCGCCGCGCCGGAATCGATTGTCTCGCGCGCGAGCTCGAGTCCTTCGCGGAGGTCGGCCGAGTGTCCGGCAGCTGCAATCGCCCCCGCGGCGTTGAGCAGGACGGCGTTGCGCCGGCCGCCGTCCGCCCCGGCGAAGACGTCGCGGATCGCCGAGGCGTTCTCCGCGGGCGTGCCCCCGCGCAGCTCGTCGACGCTGCAGCGCGGAAGACCGAGCTCGACCAGGGGGTCGAGCTCCCACTCGCGCACCGAACCGTCGACGACCTCGCCAATGAGGTTCGGGCCCACCGGCGAGAGCTCGTCGATGCCGCCGGCACCGTGGACGACGAACGCACGCCGCGCGCCGAGCCGCGCCAGCACCTCGGCGATCGTCCGGACGAGGGGCTGCGAGTAGACGCCGACGACCTGCGCGCGGGCGCCGGCCGGGTTCGTCAGCGGCCCGAGCACGTTGAACACGGTCCGCGTGGCGAGCTCCTTTCGCACCGGCGCGGCGTGACGCATCGCCGGATGGTGCGCCGGAGCGAACAGGAAGCCGAAGCCGAGCTCGTCGATCGATTGCGCGATCCGCGCGGGTTCCTGCTCGAGCATGAACCCCAGCGCGTCGAGGACGTCCGCGGACCCGCAGGCCGAAGAGACTGCGCGGTTGCCGTGCTTCGCGACTGCCGCGCCGGCGGCCGCCGCAACGAGCGCCGCCGCGGTGGAGATGTTGATCGTGTGCGCGCCGTCCCCGCCCGTTCCCGCGGTGTCGACGAGGTCCTCGCGACGCGGCCGGACGGGCAGTACATGTGCACGCATCGCTTCCGCGCACCCGGCGATCTCGTCCGGTGTCTCGCCCTTGCCCCGCAGCGCCACGAGGAAGGCGCCGATCTGCACCGGCGTCGCTTCGCCGCGCATGATCTCGCCCATGACCTCGCGTGTCTCCTCACGGCCGAGGTCGTGACCGTCGAGGAGCCGCTGCAAGGCCTGCTGGATCATCGCTCGAGGAAGTTTCGCGCGATTTCCAGCCCGAGCGGTGTCAGCACCGACTCCGGGTGGAACTGCACACCGTCCACCGGCAGCTCGCGGTGGCGGACGGCCATGACCTCGCCGTCCTCGGCCGTCGCGGAGACCTCCAGCACCGCCGGGATCGTCGCGGCCGCCAGTGAGTGGTAGCGCCCGGCCTCGAGCTCTTCCGGGAGGCCGGCAAAGAGGCCCCTACCGTCGTGCCGGACCGTGCACGCCTTCCCGTGCACGAGCTCTCGCGCGGCTCCGATCTCCCCGCCGAAGCTCTCCACGATCGCCTGGTGGCCGAGGCAGACACCGAGCGTCGGCGTCGTCGCGGCGAGCCGCCGTACGATCTCCGGCGTCGACCCTGCGTCCGCCGGCCGGCCCGGGCCCGGGGAGATCACCAGGTGCGTCGGGCCCAGGCGCACCGCACCATCCGCGTCGATCGCGTCATTACGCCGCACGATCACCTCGACACCGAGCTCGCCGAAGAGGTGGGCGAGGTTGTACGTGAACGAGTCGTAGTTGTCGACGAGCAGGATCACCGCTGCTCGGCCTCCGCGAGGTCGATCGCGGCCTCGACCGCAGCGAGCTTTCGCAGACACTCCTCGTGCTCGGAAGCGGGATCGGAATCCGCGACGATCCCCGCGCCGGCCTGCAGGTGCGCAACGCCGTCACGGAGAACGATCGTCCTGATCGCGATGCACGTATCGAGGGTGCCCTCGCCCGGGAGTCCGTAGCCGACCGCGCCCGCGTAGGGGCCGCGCCGCCTCCCTTCGAGCTCCGAGATCAGCTGCATCGCCCGCACCTTCGGTGCGCCGGAGACTGTTCCCGCCGGGAAGCACGCACGTAGGAGGTCGAAGGGGGAGACACCGTCCCGAAGATCGCCGCTCACCTGCGAGACGAGATGCGTGACATGGGAGTACCGCTCCACCTCGAGGAGACGCTCGACCTCGACCGTGCCCGGAACGCAGACGCGGGAGAGGTCGTTGCGGCCGAGGTCGACGAGCATGACGTGCTCGGCGCGGTCCTTCTCCGACGCGAGCAGCCGTTCCGCGTCCCCGGGGCCGCGCTCGGTGGTGCCGGCGATCGGGTTCAGGCTCGCCCGCCGGCCTTCGCATTTCACGAGCGTCTCGGGCGACGAGCCCACAAGCGCGAGGCCGTCCAGCTCGAGCAGGAATAGATACGGGGACGGATTCACGCGCCGCAGCGCGCGGTAGAGCTCGAGCGCCGAGGCCGACGTCGGCCGCTCCGCGCGCTGCGACACGACCACCTGGAAGACGTCGCCGGCGCGAATGTGTTCCTTGGCGGCCAGCACCGACGCCTCGTAGTCGTCACGGACAGGGCTCCTCCTCGCAAAGCCACGCCGACCGTTCGTGTGCGGCAGGCGCGGGACGGGCCGCGCGAAGAGCGCCGAGACCTCGGCGGGATCGCCTCGAATCACCTCCGCGGTCCCGAGCGCATGATCGAAGCGAACCAGGACGTCCGCGACGAGGAAGCGACTCTCCGGCAGCTCCGTGCTCTCGTCGGGCAGCGGCACCGTGGGCTCCAGCCGCGCGGCGTAGTCGTAGGAGAGGTAGCCGACGACGGGCTCGCCGCACGCCTCGGCCTCTGCCAGGTAGCAGAGATGGGATCCACACCCGACGAGAGAGTGCCGCCCGAGGCGGCCGCGCTCCACCGACTCGAGCAGGAAGGCCGCGCGTCCCTCTCGCCGGAGCCGCAGGTAGGCGCCGAGCGGTGTGACGAGATCGGTGGCGATGTCCGGTGCGATGGTCATGACGAGTCCTCCGGTGAATGGACGGGTACGCAAAAAGACCTTCCGGCTGGAAGGTCTCGATCGAGCGGAACGGGCTGTTCTGGCCTAGCTCAGTGCAGGCGCAGGCTCCCGCCCCGCTCATGGCGCCAGGCCCAGATGCGATTGGCGAGAGTCATCCTCGTCTGAGGGTACGGGCGCCAAGCCGGCGCGTCAACCCCGTTCGGGGTGCCGTTTCACGGCTATGCGCGCGGTCGGCACGCCGGAAGCGGATTGCTACGCTCGAACCATGGGTCGCTCCGTGATCGTCTCCGCAGTACGCACCCCGTTCGGCAAGCTCGGCGGTTCGCTTGCCGACAAGGAGGCAACCGAGCTCGGCTCGATCGTCATCCGCGCTGCGCTCGATCGCGCAGAGATCGAGAACGCGGAAGTCGAGTACGTGATCATGGGCCAGGTCCTTCAGGGCGGTGCCGGTCAGGCGCCGGCGCGCCAGGCCTCGATCGGCGCCGGACTCCCGATCGAGATCGGCTCGGACACGATCAACAAGGTTTGCGCCTCTTCGATCCGGGCGGTCGAGATGGCCGATCAGATGATCCGCGCCGGCGATCACCAGGTCATCGTCGCGGGGGGAATGGAGTCGATGTCGAACGCGCCGTACATCCTCAAGAAGGCGCGCTTCGGCTACCGGCTCGGTGACGGCACGCTGATCGACCTCATGACCCACGACGGGCTCACGTCCACCTTCGACAAGCGGCACATGGTCGAGCAGGCCTCGTTCGTCTCGCGCGAGCTCGGCATCTCACGCGAGGATCAGGATCGCTGGGCGCTGCGCTCGCACGAGCGTGCGGTCCAGGCGATCGACGAAGGCAGGTTCGGCCAGGAGATCGTTCCCGTCGGGGAGTTCGCCGTCGACGAGGGGCCGCGGCGCGACACGTCGTTCGAGCGACTCTCCAAGCTCAAGCCGGTGTTCGATCCCGAGGGAACGACGACCGCGGGCAACGCACCCGGGGTCAACGACGGCGCGGGGGCGCTCGTCGTCACGAGCGAGGAGTTCGCGCGGAAGCGCGGGCTCGAGGTGCTGGCGACGATCGTCTCGCAGGCGTACGTGGCCGACGACTTCGCGTATCTCGCGCGCACGCCCGCGAAGGCTGGGAAGGAAGCGCTCGCCAAGGCCGGCAAGAAGATCGGCGACGTCGAGCGCGTCGAGCTGAACGAGGCGTTCTCGTCGGTCGTCCTGAACTCGGCCAAGATGCTCGACGCCGATCCGGAGAAGGTGAACGTCAACGGCGGCGCTGTCGCCCTCGGCCATCCGATCGGCGCCTCGGGCGCCCGTATCCTCGGCACGATGATCTACGAGCTCCGCCGCAACGGCGGCGGCCTCGGGCTCGCGGCGATCTGCTCCGGCGGCGGGCAGGGCGACGCCCTTCTGCTCGAGGTCTGAAGACCTCGAGCAGGGCGGCGGCGCTGAAGCGTCTCCGCCCGCATTAGTCCGGTCGGCAGCTAGTGTGGGCTTCGCCTTGCACTAGCTGCCGCCCCCGTTCGTTCTGGTCACCGTGCGTCAGGTAGGCGGTCTGCGGGAATGGACCCGGCGATGGCGATCGCGACCGGCCGCGTAGAAAGACTGACGCTGCGACTGGCGGTTTCCGTCGCGGGACGAGACCCGGCGCCCGTCGAGTTGGATGCGCCGGGCGACACCACGGTCGGCGCAGTCGTGGAGGCACTCGCGCACGCGGTCGGGGTCGAGGCCGAGGAAATCGTGCTCGGGCGGACGGGCCGGCGGCTGCCGCGCGAGGCGCAGCTCGGGGACGTCGCGCTACGGCACGGAGATCGGCTCTTCCTCACCGGCTCGCACGACGGTGGGCGTCAGCGCCCCCGAAGCATGGCACCCGCACCCCTCGAGCTCGCGGTCGTGGGCGGGCCGGATGCCGGACGCAGCTTCTCGCTCACTCCCGGCGACCACGTCGTCGGCAGGGACGAGGGCTGCGCGGTTCGGCTCGACGACCCAGCGCTCTCGAATCGCCACCTTCGCCTGCGCGTGAGCGACGACGGAACCGTGACGGTCGCCGATCTCGGCTCGCGCAACGGCACGCAGCTCGAAGGAGCGGCTCTCATGTCCGAGGCGTCCGAGCGCGCGCCGCTCGGCGCCGTGATCTCTGCGGGTCGATCACAGCTCATGGCCGTCCAGCCGGCGACCGACGGGCATCCACCGCCGGTGGCCGCGGACGGAACGATCCCGTTCAACCGGCCACCGCGCGTCCAGCGGCGGCTCGAGGCCGCCGTGCGTCCGTTTCCGCCGCCGCCCGACGCCGCGCAGCGCGCGCGCCTACCGCTCGGCGCATCGTTGATCCCCCTCGCGCTGGGGCTCGGCCTGTATCTCGCCACGCGCATTCCGACGATGCTGTTCTTTGCGGCGCTCTCCCCGCTGATGGCGCTCTCGACGTTCCTCGAGGACCGGCGCAGCGGCCGCAAGGGCTTCGAAGCGGGACGGCGCGAATACCGGCAGCGGCTCGCCGCCCTCCGGGACGAGCTCGAGGAGGAGCGAGGCCGTGAGCTGGCCGCACGCCGGGCGGCGGCGCCCGACGCCGTCCAGCTCGTACGCCGCGCGACGCGGCTCGAGCCGGCGCTGTGGGAGCGGCGCCCCGGTGACGCGGACTTTCTCAGCCTTCGGCTCGGCGCGGCCGACCGTCCGTCGCTGTACGCCGTGCGCATCGACCAGGGCGGCGACGCAGCTCTGCGGAAAGAGGCCGAGGAGGTCGCGGAGTGGTATGCGACCGCACCGGCGGTCCCGGTCGAGCTGCCGCTCGGAGAGCTCGGGACGGCCGGCATCTGCGGCCCTGACGATCGGGCGGACGCGCTCGCGCGCTGGCTGGTGGCCCAGGCTTCGGTGCTGCATTCGCCGCGAGAGCTCGTGATCGCCGCCGCGCTCTCGGCGGAGCGGGCGGCCGGGTGGGAGTGGCTCGTCTGGCTTCCCCACACGGCGGGAGAATCGGTGCCACTCGCCCGAGGCCTCGTCACCTCAGCGCTCGGAGCGCGCTCGCTGGTCGAGGACGTCGTGCGGCTGATCGAGGAGCGCCGAGAGGCGGACGCGGGGCTCAGCGTCCGGCGCCGCGCCGACCGCGCCTCGGTGCTGCTCGTGCTCGACGAAGGGGTCGCGCCGGAACGGGCGCTCGTGGCCGATCTGCTCGGGCGTGCGGCCGAGGCAGACGTCGCCGTGCTCTGGCTCGGACGCCGGCGGCGCGATCTGCCGGGCGAATGCGCCGCGATCGTCGAGCTCGATTCGGGTACGTCGCGTCTCGCGTACACCGAGACCCGCACGGGCGAGACGGTGGACGACGTCTCCGCGGACGGCCTGGCTCGCGATCTCGCCGACGAGCTTGCGCTTGCGCTCGCACCCGTGCGCGACACGAGCGCGCGCGCCGGCGGCGGCGTCCCCGAGCGCGTGACCCTCCTCGAGCTGCTCGGGCCGGACGATGTCGGCGCGGCTTGGATCGGCGCGCACTGGGATGAACGATCGGAAGGCTTCGGCGCGGTCGTCGGTGCGGGCATGCAGGGGCCGTTCAGCGTCGATCTCCGTGCGGACGGTCCCCACGCGCTCGTTGCCGGGATGACGGGCTCGGGCAAGAGCGAGCTCCTGCAGACGCTGATCGCTTCGCTCGCCGCGCGGCATCCGCCCACACGCCTGTCTTTCCTCCTCGTCGACTACAAGGGCGGTGCGGCGTTCAAGGATTGCACCGCGCTTCCGCACACCGTCGGGCTCGTCACGGATCTGGACGCGCATCTCACGCAGCGTGCGCTCGTCTCGCTCAATGCCGAGCTACAGGCGCGCGAACGCCTGCTGCGCGATGCCGGCGCCAAGGATCTCGCCGACATGGAGCGTCGCGACCCGGACGCAGCTCCGCCGAGCCTCGTCATCGTCATCGACGAGTTCGCGACGCTCGCGAAGGAGATCCCCGACTTCATCGACGGCGTGGTGGACGTCGCGCAGCGCGGACGCAGCCTCGGCGTTCACCTGGTGCTCGCCACGCAGCGTCCCGGCGGGGTGGTCAGCGAGAACATCCGCGCCAATACGAATCTGCGCATCGCGCTACGTGTCAACGAGGCGGCCGAGAGCACGGACGTGATCGGGGTTCCCGAAGCGGCGCGGATCCCTCGCGACCGGCCGGGACGCGCGTACGCCCGCACCGGGCACGGAGAGCTGACCGAGTTCCAGGCCGCGTACGTCGGCGCGCTCAGCGCACGCAGTGCTGACGACCGCTCGATCCGCGTGCGCAGGCTCGGCTTCGATGCGGCGACCGAGCCTCGTCCGGCGAGCGCGGATGCGGAAACCGACCTGCGCCGCCTCGTGGCGGCCGCTTCGACGGCGGCGGAGGAGCGCGGCCTCGAGCGGCCGCGGTCGCCCTGGCTGCCGGCGCTGGTCCCGGTCGTCACGCTCGAGGGACTTCCCGCCGCGGCGCAACCCGGCCGCGAGGCCGTTCTCGGTCTGAAAGACGATCCGGCCCGTCAGCGTCAGGAGCCGCTCGTCCTCGACCTCGAGGCGGAGGGCAGCATGCTCGTCTACGGCACGAGCGGCTCTGGGAAGACCACGTTCCTGCGCACGCTCGCGCTGACGCTCGTCGCGGACGCATCGCCGGACGAGCTCCAGCTGTACGGGCTCGACTTCGCGACGCGCGGCCTGAAGATGCTCGAGGCGCTCCCTCACTGCGGCTCCGTCGTCACGGACGAGGACGAAGAGCGAACCGCGCGGCTCTTCGCGGTTCTTCGTTCGACCCTCGAGCAGCGGAAGCGCCTCTTCGCCGAACGCGGCGTCTTCAACCTGTCGGAGTACGCGCGCGTCGCGCCCGGCGAGGCCCCGCCGCGGATCGTCGTTTTGCTCGACGGCTATTCGGGTTTCGCCGCGGCGTTCGAGCGCGTCAATCTCGGCGAGCTGGTCGAAGCTCTGCCGCGGCTCGTCGGCGAGGGGCGGCCCCTCGGCGTTCACTTCGCGATCACCGCCGACCGGCGCGGCGCGGTGCCGAACGCGCTCGCGGGCATCATCCCGACGAAGGTCGTGCTGCGGATGGCGGACGAGGACGAGTTCGCCGCCCTCGGCGTCCCGCCTCGTTCGGTACGCGGCGCGCAGCTGCCGCCCGGGCGAGGATTTCTGGCCGGAGGCCTCGAGCTGCAAATTGCCCTGGCCGGAACGGACACCTCAGGGGAAGGGCAGGCGGCGGTCGTCGCAGACCGCGCCGAGCTGCTGCGTGCGCGCTACGGCGATCGGCGGGCGCCCGCGATCGAGCCTCTGCCGGCGCGGATCGAGCGGTCGTCTCTGCCTGCACCGGCAGAGCCGCTTCGCGCGATCCTCGGTCTCGGGGACGCCGAGCTCTCCCCGGCGGAGCTCGATCTCCGCGATCGCCACTTCCTGGTCGCCGGGCCGTATCGGAGCGGCCGCTCCACCGCGCTGGGCACGATTGTCGAGTCGCTGCGGAAGAGCTCCTTCGGCTTCGAGCTGCACTTGCTCGCGCCGCGGCGCTCGCCGCTCACGGAGCTCGACGGCTGGACCTCCGCGTCAGTGGGCCTGCAGGCGTGCGAGGAGGCGGCGCTCGGTCTGGCCGCGCAGGTCGAGCAGCGCGTGGCCGGCGAAACGCTCGTGGTGGTCATCGACGACGGCGAGGAGCTCGCGGAGTCCGTCGCAGCGCCGTCGCTCGAGACGATCGTCCGGCGCGGCCGTGACGCCGACGTGCGCGTGCTCTGCGCCTGCGAGCGCCAGGCCGTCCAGCGCGCGTTCGGCGGCTGGTTGCGCGAGCTCCGCAAGGAGGAGCACGGGTTGCTGCTGGCGCCCGATCCGGACGTCGACGGCGATCTTCTTGCCGTGCGGCTGCCGCGGCGTACGAACCCCGTCTTCCCGCCGGGCCGCGGCTACCTCGTCGAGCGCGGCAGGCTCGAGCTCGTCCAGGTCGCGATGTAGCCGGCTAGCAGTCGGGGTGCGTCTGCGCGCGCGCACGCTGGCGTTCGTCGTACGTGAGCTCGGCGACGCGCCCGTTGTTGATCCAGAGCAGGAGCTGGTTCTTGTGCGCGACGTCGAGGCGGAGATAGGGGAGGAGGTGTCCCGATCCGTCAAAGAAGGACGCGCCCGGGCGTCCCGGGACGCCGAGCTCGGATTCGACCCGCTTGCGTGTGCCCAGCTTGCCCTCGTCGTACATCCGCGCGACGGCGGCGACCTCGGCGGCGTTGTAGGCATCGCGAAGGCAGCGCGCCTTCGCCTCCTTGTCCGTGCCGCACGCCGAGAGGGCGAGCGCTCCCGCGAGCGCCACCGCCACCCGGCTAGTGCGGAACAGCGGGATACGCACGATTGTCGCGCGCCTGGTCCGCGCGGTCGAACGCCTCGCCGGCGACCTGGTCGAGCCTCTCGTTCGTGTTCACCCACAGCATGTACTGGCGAATCTTGTCAGGGTCCTTCAGCTCGGTGAACGGGACGAGATGCCCGTTCACCAACAGCTCCCTCGGCGGAGCGCCTTCGGGACCGAGGACGCCGTTCTCGTAATAGCCGGCCGCGATCGCTGCGTGCGTCGTCGCGATCAGGAGCTCCTTTTGGTTGTCCACGCTCTGCACGAGCGCGTCGTAGGAAGGCTTTGTGGCTTCGTCGATGCCGTTGACGAGGAGTGTCGCACCCGCGCCGCCGATCGGATGACCCTCGCCGACGACGCCGATTGTCGACTCGACGAACTTGAAGAAGATCTGATGCCGGAGGTTGTCCTTGTCGAAGTCCTCGGCGAGGTCGAGATCGTGCGCGTTCATGACGATCCCGTCGAAGTCGCCAACCTGCGTCGCCCACAGGAGCTTCGAAGCCGACGTTGCGGGCTCCGTCGTGTGCATCCGGATCAGATCGGCCTGGTGGTTCCGCGCCCCCTGGAGGAAGGTCTCGTCTGCTGAAGGCTGGTCGGCCAGCGCGCGGACGAGGGAGACGAGCTCGCCCTTGTCGAGAATGAGGTGAAGCCCCTTCGTCCCGTCGACCTCCGCCAGGCCGACCCAACCCGCCTCGTAGTCGCCGCTCGGCCCGCCGATCAGCGCACCGGAGGAGGAGATGAAGAGATCCGCCATGTGATGGTCCGCGAGGTCGTGGGCGAGCGCATCGGTCATCGGATCGAGGTGCTGCCAGTCGCTGTTGATCGTGCGGTCGATCAAGGACGCCGTCATCGTGTACGCACGCCCGGCGTCGCCGTTCTGGTAGCACCAGTCGATCCCGGTCTTGTACAGCGACGCGAGCTCCTTGCCGCCGTCGTCCCAATCCAGATGGTCGTAGAGGATCGCGATTGGATTGCTGTTTCCCTGGAGCAGGTTGGAAATCTGGAGCGCGGCCGGAACCGGATCGGAGAGGGCGAGCGCGACCGCATGCGGATTGCGTCCGAGCGCGTCGAGGATGAGACGCGTCTGGTCGGTCGTGACGCCGTGATCGCCGCCGATGCGGATCTCGGTCTCCCAGGGCTTCATGCCCTGGTTGCCGGCCTCGCGTCCGATCTCCGCGATGACGCCGTTCTGGAAGACGTCGCGCAGGAACGTCGCTCCGAACGGGCCCTTGTAGGCGAGCAACTGCGCCACCGACCACGAGTCCGGGTCGTAGCCGATCTTCTCCTCGGCGCCGGGCGCGTAGCGCGCGAGCTGGCCGGTGTACGTCGCGACCGCGACGGCCATGCCGAACGTCGTCAGGAAGTCGATCGCGTCCCCGTCGTCGAGATGGACGTTGTCGTGGAAGTACCGGTACATCCGGTCGGTGTCGTGCCAGCCGACGGCGTCCTGGTACGCGCCGGGGATCTCCATCTCCTGGATCACGCGCGCGATCTGGGCGACGTTCGTGGGACCGAAGCCGTCGATGAATCCGGCGAAGAACGCACCATGGGTCTCGTCGAAGGTGCCGCCGTTCGCGTGCAGGATCGTCACGAGCTCGCGCAGCTTGTCGGGCCCGTCGTCGTAGCTCGAGCGATACATGTTCCCGAGGTACCGGCCGGCGAGGTCGGCCTGCCACGGCTCCCCGTACCTGACGAGCGTGCCGTCGCGCAGGCCGGCCATGAACTCGGAGAGCTGCGCCGGCGTGAGCGGGACGCCGGCGATCAGCTCGTCCGCGATCTCGGCCCACAACGCGCGCCGGTCGAGCTCGGTCGCCGAGTCGGCGAGCGGCTGGACGAGGGAGTCGAGCGATCCCCCGAGCTGCCGCACGGCTTCGGGGACGCCGGCGACCTCCGGCGCGGTTACGGGCACCGGCGCGTGGCGAAGACGCCCCGCGGCGACCTTCAGGTGGCCCGAGAGGTCGCGAAGCCGCTTGGACCCCCGCCGAAGCTCCGCGGGGTTGAGGACGATCCGCCCGCCGAATCCGCCGGAACCGGTCCTCACGGCAGCACCTTCAGCACCGTGGCACGCTGCTCTTCTGCCAGCTTCTGGAGCGCGGCGTTCCGCTCGGCGATCTGGCGCATGACCTCGGCGGCGGCACTCTCGAGCCGGCCCGCGTAGTCCTGTAGCTGGTGGGCGGCCGAGGTCACCTGCGACCCGGCCGACTGCATGCGTGCCTGGAACGCGTCTGCCGCCGGCCCTTCGAACGTCATCTGCTTCGGGATCGCGGTGACGTCCTCACCGAGGGAGCCGAGCGTTCCGGCCACGTCCTTGCACAGCCCGGCGAGCTCTTTCATGCCCACGGGATCGCCGACGGGCAGCGGCGGGATGACGACGATCGAGCTCATGCTCGAGCGTTCGGTGCTCTTCTACGAGCCTGCTTGCAGCAGCGCCTCGTGGCGGCGGGAGACCTCTCCGCTCGCCTGGTGGAGTGCCGCCTCGAGCCGGCGCAGGGTGGGCGCGAACTCACTCTCCCACGAAGCCCGGAACCGGTCTGCGGCCGGACCCTTCCACCACGTGCTGTTCACCTGGCTGCCGATGGCGGCCGTGAGGCGCGCGACATCCTGGCTCTCGCGGGTAAAGCTCTGTCCAAGGGACTGGAGCTGTCCCATCTCGGCGCCGATGGTCGACACGACCCCTCCTTTCCTAGACGGCTCTCGTCACCCGAGAGATGCCCGCCACGCGTAGGAATCCAAACCCTTTGGAATATGCGGATTGAGTAAGGAGTGGTTCGAGCCGGCGCGCCGTCGGTGAAGGAGAGAAGTGTGGGAACGGGTGTCGTCCACGCGGTGCGGGCGCGGTTGACGAGGCCGCCGCTCACGCTCGTCGCCTCGCTGGCCGCAGCGCTCGCCTTCGGGATCGCGCTGCTCGTGGGGTGGGCGACGGCCGGCACACGCGAGGACCTCCGCCGTGCCCAGCAGCAGAGGGCTCCCAAGCCGCCGCCGGGCCTCGTCCTGCTCGGGGCGGCCACTCCGCTGCCGGCGGCACCGCCTCCGCGCTCTTCGCCGGCTCGGAAGACCACCCACGTCCCGAGGCTGATCGTTGGCTCCGGCTAAGGCCCTCCTGTTCGGCGTGTGCGCGCTGCTCGCCTCGGCCTCGCTCGTGTGCACAGATGCGGCCTCCGCCCCGGCGGCGGGGTGCGACCTGTTTGCCTCCGCGAGCGGTCGCGATCGCAACAGCGGCCGCGCGGGCGCGCCGGTGCGAACGCTCGGGCGCCTGATCGCGGGCCTCCGAGCCGGCCAGACCGGCTGCGTCGAGGCGGGGACGCGCTTCGGAGAGCACGTCAGGATCGCGAGCGGCGGCGATCCCGGCAAGCCTGCCCGCATCCGCGCCGCCGGGGCCGTCCTCAACGGCGTCCTCCGCGTCAACCACGACGGCCACGACCTCGTGATCGAGAACCTGCAGGTCCACGGCGACGGGTCGCCGGCGCGCGCGATCGTCTCGATCGCGGGACCTCGGATCACGCTGTCACATGTCACCGTCGACGGGCCGAACTATCACGACGCGAACGTGGCGTGCATCCACCTCCACGGGCGTGCCGTCGGCGTGGTGCTGCGCTGGCTCGTGGTTCACGACTGTACGCGCGCGAAGCGGCGCGATCTCTACGCGCCCGGCATCGTGGTTGCGGGCGCCCGAGGGACTCGAATCGTCGACAGCATCGTGTACCACACGCTCGGGGACGCGATCGTCCTCGCTCCGTACGCGCGCGGCACCCGGATCTCACACACGCTGCTCGACGGCAACTCGTCCGGCATCTACATCAACGGCAGGTCGTCCGGCAACGTCGTCTCCGACAACATCATCTCCTTCTCGGGCCGGTACGGGGTGCACGGCGACGGCGGCAGCGGCAACGTCGTCACCGGCAACTGCATCTGGCGCGGCTATACCGCCAACGTCGCCGGTCACGGTTTCCGCGCGTACGGAAATCTCGCCGTCTCGCCCCGCTACGTCAGCCGTGCGCCGACGTTCGAGATGCGTCCCGGGCCGTGCACCTCGAAGCGTCCGGGTGCGCGGGGCGGATCGACGCCCATTCGGCCGCAGCCCAGGGCGCGCCCCACGCCGAAGCCTGGGCCGGCGAAGCCGCGT
>WNFV01002115.1_pt1 | contig 27230 bp, 27 predicted proteins | sample 5400101 | NCBI WGS metagenome assembly WNFV01 (sample SAMN13153361, study PRJNA577476) | soil metagenome | isolation source: 115 cm soil or saprolite under grassland replicate 1 | place: USA:California | collected 2016-06-15
GAGCTCCTCGAGCCCGTTGCAGCCTCGACCCGGCTCGGCCAGAAAGGCGTCCGCGACGAGGCCCTGAGCAGGGACGGCCGCTACCTCTACGCGATCGACGCGGACGCGCAGAAGGTCTACGGTTGGACGGTGCAGGGCGACGGCCGGCTCGTGTCTCTGGGCGAGTTCGAAGGTGTTCCGGACACGGTCGCGGGGTTGGCCGCGAGCTGATGGGCATCGTCTCGCGAGGGTTCAAGGGCCGCCGCAGCGAGGGGCCTCCCGACCGGGTTCCTCCGGGTCAGTACCTGACGGACGACTTCCCCGTCCTCTCGGCCGGCCCCACGCCGCACACGCCGCTCGCCGAGTGGACGTTCTCGATCGAGGGCGGCGCCGAGCCCGTGAGCTGGAGCTGGGACGAGTTCCGGCAGCTGCCGAGCGAGACGTTCACGGTCGACATCCACTGCGTGACGAAGTGGTCGAAGCTCGACACGGTCTGGGAGGGCGTCTCCCTCGACACCCTCCTCGACCAGGTCGAGCACGACGCCTCCTACCTCGTCGCCTTCTCCGACGGCGGCTACACGACGAACCTGCCGCTCCCCCACCTCTACTTCTGGAAGAGCGCGAAATGGGTCCGCGGCCTCCGTCTCCGCGACGAGGACGAGCCCGGCTTCTGGGAGACGAACGGCTACCACCTCCTCGGTGACCCATGGCAGGAGCAGCGGTACTGGGGCGACTGACGTGGCTCGTCGCCGGCGTGACCGACGCCGTCGAGGAGACGCCGCGGGTTCGGACGCTCCTGCTCGACGCGCCGGGCTGGACCGGCCATCGCAGCGGCCAGCACCTCGACGTGCGCCTCACGGCCGAGGACGGCTACCAGGCTCAGCGGAGCTACTCGATCGCCTCCGCGCCGGAGAGCCCGCTCGCGATCACGGTCGAGCGGCTGGAGGACGGAGAGGTCTCTCCCTACCTCGTCGACGAGCTGCGCGAGGGTGACCGCTTCGAGGTCCGCGGGCCAATCGGCGGCTACTTCGTCTGGGACGCCTCCGACACCCGGCCGCTCCTGCTCGTCGGCGGCGGCTCCGGCGTCGTCCCGCTGATGGCGATGATCCGGCATCGCGCCGCGGCCGGCGGCACGGCGCCGACACGCCTGCTCTACTCCTCGCGCGCGCTGGAGGACGTCATCTACCGGGAGGAGCTCGACGAGCTCGCCGGCCGCGGCGACGGTTTCGAGGTCTTCCACACGCTCACGCGGTCCCAGCCGGAGGGCTGGACAGGCTACGCGCGGCGGATCGACCGCGAGCTCCTGGAAGAGGTCGCGTGGCCGGCGGAGGACGAGCCGCGGGTGTTCGTGTGCGGCTCGACCCGTTTCGTCGACACCGCGGCCGACGGCCTGGTCGAGCTCGGCTATGACCCGCTCTGGATCAAGACGGAGCGCTTCGGCGCCACGGGAGGCTGACGTGCGGACAGAAGACCTGAAGCTCGACGGCAACGCGATCGGCGGGCTGCTGCTCGAGGTGTTCGGGGTCGAGCTGACGGCTGCGACGAGCGTCTGCAGGTCGTGCGGCGCGCACGAGCACGTCGCCCGCCTCGACGTCTACGTCAACGCTCCGGGAGTCGTCGTTCGCTGCCGGAGCTGTCAGGCCGTGATGATCCGGATCGTCCGCGCGCCCGGGCGGACATGGCTCGACCTGAGCGGCACGGGCACCCTCGAGCTCCCGGGGCCGGACTGACCGGGCCGTGCGCCTCGAGCCGATCTATCGCGCGCGCTTCTCGACTCCCGAGGCCTGGAGCGTCGAGCTCACCGGCGACCATGGCACGGAGGGTCAGAGCTTCCTGATTGCCGAAGGCCGCACCGAGGGTCGCATCGAGGCGCACCTCCGGGCCTCGAACTATCCCCGCCGGCGCACCGACGGCGTTCTCACGCCGGATTTCCGCGGCGTGCTCGAGACGGACGACGGCGCCACGATCCTCTTCGCCTGGGACGGCTATGTCCGTGCGGGCGCCGGGGGCGCGCGAGAGCTCCTGGGGAGCATGACGCACGTCAGCGACGACGGGCGCTACGGCTGGCTGAACGACATCCTCTGCGCCGTGGCCGGCGAGGTCCGGCCGCGCGCCGAGGGCTCGGGGGCCGACGTCGTCATCGAAGTCTCCGAGCTCGTCTGGGAGCCGCTGCCCGCGGCGCAGGGCGAGACGTAGGTCGCTCGCTCCTTTCGTCCTAGACTCAACGGCGTGATCACCTGCCCCCAGTGCAGGAGCCAGAACCCCGCGGAGGCGCGGTTCTGCTCGGCTTGCGGAAAGGCGCTCGCGGCCCCCGAGCCCGACGCACCCGAGGTGCGGAAGACGGTGACGGTCGTGTTCGCCGACGTCACCGGCTCGACGGCGCTCGGTGAGCAACTCGATCCGGAAGCTGCGCGCAAGCTGATGGCGCGCTACTTCGAGGTCGCGCGCACGATTCTCGAGCGGCACGGCGGAACCGTCGAGAAGTTCATCGGCGACGCCGTTATGGCGGTGTTCGGGGTGCCGCAGCTCCACGAGGATGACGCGCTTCGGGCCGTCCGCGCCGCGGCCGAGCTGCGAGACGGCGTCACCGAGGTGCAGCTGCGAATCGGCGTCAACAGCGGCGAGGTCGTCGCCGGAGGCGGGGAGACGCTCGTCACCGGAGACGCGGTCAACGTCGCGGCGCGCCTTCAGCAGGCTGCCCGGCCGGGAGAGGTCCTGCTCGGCGAGAGCACGCTCGCGCTCGCGCGTGACGCCGTCGAGGTCGAGGCCGTCGAGCCCATCCGCGCCAAGGGCAAGACGGAGCAAGTCGCCGGCTTCCGCCTCCTGCGCGTCCTCGAGGGTGCCGACTCGTTCGCTCGCCGTCTGGACGCTCCGCTGGTCGGACGTGAGCGCGAGCAGCGACTCTTGCGAGAGGCGTTCGAACGTGCCGTCGAAGAGCGCTCATGCCACCTCTTCACGCTCCTCGGGACCGCGGGAATCGGTAAGTCGCGGCTGACGCAGGAGCTCGTGACGAGCCTGGACGGCAACGCTCAAATCCTCAGCGGCCACTGCCTTCCCTACGGCGAGGGCATCACCTATTGGCCGCTGGTCGAGATCCTGCGGGAGCTCGGCAGCGAGTCGCAGCTCATCCAGTACCTGGAGGCCGACCCGGATGCGAGAGTCATCGTCAATCGCGTCTTCGCAGCGGTCGGGCTCGCCGACGAAGATCTCTCCCCCGAAGAAGCCTTCTGGGCCGTGCGCAAGCTCTTCGAGGCCCTGGCCCGCGAGCAGCCGCTCGTTCTCGTGCTGGACGATCTCCACTGGGCGGAGCCAACGTTTCTGGATCTCGTCGAGCATCTCGCCGACTGGAGTCGAGAGGCCCCGATCCTCCTGCTCTGCCTCGCGCGGCCCGAGCTGCTCGATGCGCGGCCGGCCTGGGGAGGCGGCAAGCTCAATGCCACGTCGCTCTTCCTGGAGCCGCTCTCCGGAGACGAGACCGACGAGCTCATCGACAATCTCTTCGCCCGTCTCGCAGAGAAGACGAGAGCCCGGATTGTGGCCGCCGCCGAGGGAAACCCGCTGTTCGTCGAGCAGATGCTCGCCATGCTCACCGAGCAGTTCGAGCTCGATGCGGAGCTCGAGATCCCGCCGACGATCCAGGCGCTGCTGGCCGCACGTCTCGATCGGCTCCCCCCGGCCGAGCGCGCCGTGCTCGAGCGGGCGGCCGTGATCGGCAAGGAGTTCTCGCGTGCGGCGATCGAGGAGCTCGGCGGCGACGCCGCGGTCCTGCCGGCGCTCATCCGCAAGGAGCTGATCCGTCCCGACCGGTCGACGATCAGCGGCGCCGAGGGTTTCCGCTTTCGCCACCTGCTGCTTCGAGATGCCGCGTACGAAGCGATCCCGAAGGAGCTGCGCGCGGTCCTGCACGAGCGGTTCGCGAGCTGGACGGAGAGCCAGCGAAGCGAGTACGACGAGATCGTCGGATACCACCTCGAGCAGGCGTACCGTTATCAGCAGGAGCTCGGCACGAGCGACGACGACCTCGCAGGCCGCGCTGCTACCCGCCTCGCGGCGGCAGGCCGCCGAGCCGACTCACGCGGCGACGCTCATGCGGCCGCGAACCTCCTCGGCCGCGCGGTTGCGCTGATGCCTCAGGACAATCGCGAGCGGTTGGAGCTGGTTTTGCCGCTGGCCGATGCTCTTTTCAGCCTGGGCAAGGCCGCCGAGGCCGAGATGCGCCTCGAGCGGGCGGCTGAGGACGCACGATCAACCGGCGAGCGGGCGCTCGAGCTGCGAACCTCGGTCCAGCTCCAGCAACAACGTTTCTGGCAGGAGCCTGAGGGAGCCCCCGAGTCCCTTCGGAAGAACTCCCAGGAGGCGATATCCGAGCTGGAGCAACTCGGGGACGATCGGGGTCTCGCCGAGGCGTGGGGAGCGCTTGGCCTGGTCCATATCAACGAGTGCAACGCGGCTGGGATGAGCACTGCCGCGGAGCGCGCTCTCCTTCATGCGAGGCGCGCGGGCGACCGGCGCCTCGAGCAGCGCGCGGTGATCTCCACGGGAATGGCTGCCTACCTCGGTCCGACGCCGGCCGGCACGGCGATCTCCCGTCTCGAGCAACTCCTGTCCGAAGCGGCCTCGGCGTCGAACCGGCTCGCGGAGGCGGCCTTGTGGATTTGGTCGGGCGACCTCCGCTCACAACGAGGAGAGGTCGCCGAGGGGCGTCAACTCGCCGCACGGGGCCAGGTGCGTCATCAGGAGCTCGGCCACGAGCGATTGGCAGCGTCGATGACCATGCACACTGCGGAGATCGAGCTCCGCGCAGGCGATGTCGCTGCCGCCGAAGCGCAGCTGCGGCCTGCGCACGGAATCCTGGAGGCGATGGGAGAGAAGGGAGCTCGCTGCGGTGTCGATGCGCTCCTCGCAGAAGCTCTGTACAGGCAGAACCGACTCGATGAGGCCGAGCACTTCACGCGCGCGAGCGAGGATGCTGCCGCAAGCGACGACGTGGTCGCGCAGGTCTGGTGGCGCGGCGCGAGGGCGAAGGTGCTCGCCCGCCGAGGAGATGCGCCGTCGGCCCTACGCCTGGCGCGCGAAGCCGTCGAGCTGTCGGAGCCCTCGGACCACCTCGTCATGAAGGGCCAGGCCTTCGAAGCGCTCGGTGAGACGCTCCGCTTGCTCGGGAACGCGGAAGAGGCCCGCCCGGCATACGAGCGGGCGATCGAGCTCTACGAAGGCAAAGGCGACGTCGTCGATGCTGCCCGGGTCCGCGATCAGCTCGCCGACCTGGAGGCCGGTGTCGTCGTAGGCGACTAGCGGACCGGCGCCCTGGTTCGAGCGCGGACGCTAGCGGCGCCCGACGACCAGGTTGACCCTGGTGCCCGCGGCGCGGCGTACGCCGGCCCGAGGGCTCTGCGAGAGCACGCGCCCAACCCTCCGCGGCGACCGTGCGCGGCGAACACGGCCGACCCGGCAGTGCGCCCGTGTGATGCGCTTCCGCGCCGTCGCCAGCCGCAGGCCGATCACCCGAGGCACGACGCACTGCGCCGGGGGCGGAGGCGGCGGCGGGTTCGCGGTCGTGTCGCGGACGAAGATGTCCGTGAAGTGATTCGTGTCTCCGGAGACGAGATTCGCGGCATCGGACTCGTAGACGACGAGCGTCCCGTCGGAGCTGATCGCGGGCCTGATGCTGTCGCCGTCCGCTTCCTCTCCCGAGTTGCCGACGCTCTCCCGCTTTGCGGCCCCGCTCTGCCTGTCGTAGAGAACGACGTCCGAGGCTCCGTTCCTGTCGCCCGGCACGAGGTTCGAGGCCTCGCTGGAGAAGGTGACGTGGCGCCCGTCGGCGCTGATCGAGGGCCTCATGCTCGGCCCGTCGCCGAGGTTCCCGGCATCGTCGACGCTGACGGGGAGGAGCACGTCGGCCTGGCGGTCGTAGACGAAGACGTCGAACGTGTCGTTCGTGTCCCCCCAGGCGAGGTTGAACGAGTCGGAGTCGAAGGCAACCAGGCGGCCATCGGCGCTGATCGCGGGCCGCAGGCTGTCGCCGTCGGCCTCGAAGCCGCCGTTGTACACGCTGACGCGGGTCGTCTCGCCGCTCTGACGGTCGTGCACGAACACGTCCGAGGTCTCGTTCAAATCGTCGCCGACGAGGTTGTCGGAGAAGGACGCGAAGGCGACGAAGCGTCCGTCCGCGTTCAGCACGGGCGTCTGGCTGACCGCATTCCCCTGGACGCCGGTCGTACTGACGTTGGCGAGCGCGGTCGTGCCCGCAGAGCGGTCGTAGACGAAGACGTCGCGCACTCCATTCACGTCCCCGGAGACGAGGTTCGTGGCGTCGGACGTGTACGCGACGACCCCGCCGTCCGCGCTGATGGCCGGGGCATAGCTGCCGCCGTTCGACTCGGCACCCCCGGACGCGACGCTGATGCGGGTCGTCGTACCGGCGACGCGGTCACGAAGGAAGATGTCGTCGGCCCTGTTCGTGTCGCCCGGAACGAGGTTCGACGCGATCGAGGAGAAGACGACGTAGCGGCCGTCACCGCTCAGGGCGGGCGCGAAGCTGTCGCCGTTCGCCTCGACCCCGGCGGGCCCGACGCTGATCCTCGTCGTCTCGCTCGTCTGCCGGTCGTGGAGGAAGACGTCGCGCGCATGGTTCGTGTCGCCTGAGACGAGATTCGTCGCATCCGAGTAGAAGGCGGCAAAGCGCCCGTCTCCGCTGATCGCGGGCACGAAGCTGTGGCCGTTCGCCTGGGCACCGCCGCTCGCGACGCTGACGCGGCTCGTCGGCACGGAGACGGCCCCCGCGGCCGGCAACAACAACAGCGCGCCTCCGACACCGGCCGAGGCCAGTGCCAGTCTTCCTTTCCTCACCATTCCTCTAAAGGTACAAGCGATCAAGTTTTCCCAGCGCACGCCCGATAAAGGCCAGATGCACCGCACTGCCCTGCTCGCGGCGGTGTTGACCGCCGCCGTAGCCCTCGTCGCCCCCGAGGTGGCCCAGGCCTGCTCGCGCGACGACACCGTCTTCTACGAGACGTTCGTCGACACCAGCTGTCTTCAGCTCCCGCTCAACAACACGACGCTCGACGCGCTGGGCGGCTTGCGGCTGACGACGAATGGGGTGCCGAGCGCCACGCCGTGGGACAGCGACACCGACTTCGACACCGGCATCACCTACCAGAGCGTGAATTTCCCGCCGGTCGGAGTTCGCACGCTCGTCCGCAACGGAGCCGGCCCCGCCGCGACCCTGGGCCTCCCGACGACGCTGCTCCCCTTGAGCCTCGACCCGGCCAACCCCATCCTGGGCCCCGCCGCCTCCGCTGCGCTCGACAGCGACAACGTCGATGACCCGGCCCTGACGAAGGTCGGCGCCACCTACGTCATGTGGTACTCGGGCACCGCGGAGGACGGCAGCAGCTCGGCGATCTTCAGAGCCACCTCGAGCGACGGGCTGACGTGGACGCGCGGCGGAGCTCCCGTCCTCCAGGGCACGCCCGGCGCCTTCGACGAGAACGGGGTCTACGGGCCCGACGTCGTCTACGACCCGGCCGACCCGGCCACGCCGTACCGGATGTGGTATTCCGGCCGCTCAGGCGTCTTCGGCGGAATCGGCTACGCGACCTCGATCGACGGCGTCACCTGGACGAAGTATCCGGGCGTCGGCCTCCCAGTCCCCATCCTGACCCACGGGTCCGCCGGCTCGGCCGACAGCTTCAGCGCCGCCGATCCGACTGTCCTCAAGGACGGCTCGACCTGGAAGATGTGGTACACGGGCGACGACTCGAGCAAGAAGCGCATCGCGTACGCCACGTCGACCGACGGCGTCACCTGGTCGAAGGGCGGCAAGGTGATCGCTCCCGAGGATCCCGGGGTCAACGCGAACATCGCGTTCGGCGCCTTCGCGCCAACTGTCTGGAGGACCTCCACCGGCTACTCGATGCTGCTCACCGGCCGCAAGCTCGTCGGCGGCGGAGTGTTTCAGACGAAGCTCATGGGCACGACGTCGACGGACGGCGTCTCCTGGGCCGGGCCGAGCGTCTCGCTCAATCCTTCCGGCTCGGACACGAACTTCGACTACTCGAACCTGAATTCGCCGGAGCTGCTCCAGGATCCGGGCACCACGACGCCCTACAAGCTCTACTACTCGGGCAATACGATCGACGCGAACGGCAACTTCCACACGCGCGTCGGGCTCGCAACCTCGAGCAACGGCAACTCGTTCAACAAGGTGACGGGCTCGCAGACCGGCGGCTCGGTCCTCGACGTCGGGGCGCTCGGCTCGGCCTTCGACGGGCGCCAGGCTTCCGGTCTCACGGCCGCCGTCCCGGCCGGCGCGACTCCGAAGTTCGCCGGCTTCTACTGGGGCACGCGGGGCAGCGACTTCAAGCCGCGGCTCGGAGAAGCGACGTCGCCCGACGGCACGACGTGGACGAAGGTTCCGGTCTCCGCGCCCAACGGCGGCGCGCTCTTCGGCCTCGGCAATCCTGCTTCGTTCGACAACGGGGGCCAGCGCGACCCGGCCGTCCTCTACGACTCTGGGACGTTCGACCTCTACTTCACCGGTCTCGATTCAGGCGCCACCCGGTCGATCGGCTTCGCGTCGACACCTGAGGATGGAGCCACCAAGCAGCCGAACAACAACACCTGGTCGGCGCGCAGCCAGCTCCTCGACGGCGACGGCTCCGGCTTCGACGCGAGCGACGTCGCCCATCCGTCCGTGATCAAGGACGGGTCGACCTACGTCATGTACTACACGGGTCTCGACTCCGGCGGAACCGGGAAGATCGGACGCGCGACGGCCACTGCGGCCAGCGGGCCCTTCACGCGCGCGGCGACCCCCGTCCTCGATCTCGGGTCAGCGGGCCAGTTCGACGCGACGTCGGTCAAGGACCCGGTCGTCGTGAAGGCCGGCGCCGGCGACTACCGGATGCTCTACACCGGTGTCGAGACACTGGACGGGGCGACGATCGAGCGCGTCGGCTACGCGACCTCGGCGGACGGCGTCAGCTGGACGAAGGGTGGCGTCGTCCTCGGTCCGAGCCTGACGGCCTTCGCGAACGACGAGAGCGGCGTGGAGCCAACCGGGATGCTCGTCGACGGCTCGGTGCTGCACGTCTGGACATCCGGCGTCGATCGCACCGGCCGTACCCGCGGCGACCACGCGACGACTCCGTACCCGACGCCCGCCACACCGCAGCCCGGGGTCCCGACCGGCTGGGCTACCTACCAGCTGGGGAACGCAACGACGACGAACCGCGATTTCCGCCAGATCGCCCGCACCTCGACCGGAGGCGCCGTCACGCTCTGGCTCAGCTTCCTGCAGCCGTATTCGGCCAACGGGGACGAGTTCTGGTCGGATTTCTTCCCGGTCACCCTCTCGAGCCCGACCGAGGCGCTGAACTTCCTCCTCACCGTCCACGGCGTCCGCTGGCAGGCCCGGCTCTCGGGCCCGGCGGGCAACCCGCAGCTGGACAAGGTCGAGCTGACACACGCGCCGGTGAGCTTCTCCCCCACGGGCAGCGCCGCGTCTCTTCCGATCGGGCCCTCGACGGGCCGAACGGTGACCGCCTGGCGCTCGTTCACGGCCAACATGAGCATCTTCTCGCCCGGAGGCAGCGGGACGGGCTCCGCCACGGCCAGGCTGCTCGATGCCACGACGGGCGAGCAGGTCGCAACCACACCGCTTGCGCCCGGAGACACGACGGTCGACCTGGCCGCGATCCCCGCCGCGGCACATCAGACGCTCACGGTGGCCCTCGACCTGCAGTCGGCCGACGGGCAGGCGACGCCGCGGATCAACTCCTTCAAGGTCCTCTACGACAGCATGGTCACCCCGGAGGCTCCCGCCCTCACGCTGACGGCGGCGCCGACCACGATCGTGTTCGGAAAGTCCGTGACCCTCTCGGGGACCGTCACGCGCGCCGGTGCTCCCGTCGGAGGTCAGGCGGTGGCGTTGAGCGCCCAGGCGGTCGGTGCGCCCGTCTTCAGCCCGCTGCCTCCCGCGACGACCGACGCGGCCGGAAACTACACCTCGGTCGTCAGGCCGACCGGGCGAACGACGTACAAGGCCAGTGTCGCAGGAGCCACGGTGGAACCGACGACCCAGGTCCTCGTCAAGCACTCGATCACCCTGCGCGCGGTTCGCAGGCGCGGCAAGGTCTACCTCCGCGGAACGGTCGGGCCGCGCCACGTGCGCCGCGTCGTCGTCATCCAGAAGAGGAAGGGCTCCCGCTGGGTGAACGTCGCCAAGGTGCGCACGTCCAGGCGCTCGACGTTCCAGCTCGTGCGCAAGGCTACGGCGAAGCGGTCGAGGTTCCGCGCCAAGGTCGGCGCCGACCGCGAGCACCTCGCGAACTTCAGCCGCACCGTCCGCGCGTAGTACCGGGTCCCGGTTTGGCTTGCTGCTGGCCGGGTATCAGCGTCCGGTCGAGAGGAGGTGCACATGTACATAGGAGTCGGAACAGTGCTTGTGATTCTCCTGATCGTCCTCCTGATCTACCTGATCGCGTAGAAACGGCGCGAGGGGCGAAATTCCGCCCCTCGCGAGCTATCTCTCTAGGAGGCTGCCGCCGTCCGGCGCAGCGCGGGCGTGCAGGTTGAGCGGCCGCGCTTCTCGAGGTACTGCTGGTGGTAGTCCTCGGCGACGTAGAAGCTCTGCGCCGGCTCGATCTGCGTGACCACCGGCTTCTTGTGCCGTGTCTGCTCCTCCGCCTTGGAGCGCGTCGCGGCCTCCTCCTGCTCCTGGTCGTGGAAGAAGATCACCGAGCGGTACTGGTCGCCGACGTCCCAGCCCTGGCGGTTGAGCTGCGTCGGGTCGTGCTTCGCCCAGAAGACCTCGAGCAGCTGCTCGTACGAGATCCGCTCCGGGTCGTAGGTGACCTGGACGACCTCCGCGTGGCCGGTCGTGTGCGAGCAGACGTCCTCGTAGGTCGGGTTCTCGAGGTTTCCGCCCTCGTAGCCGACCTCCGTCTTCGTGACGCCGTCGAGCTGCCGGAACGCAGCCTCGACGCCCCAGAAGCAGCCTGCTCCGAACGTTGCCTTCCTCTCCACTACTTTCTCCACTACTCCTCCTCCATTTTCAGTGCCGCCGAGTTGATGCAGTAGCGCTGCCCGGTGGGATGCGGCCCGTCCGGGAAGACGTGCCCGAGATGGCCGCCGCAGCTCGCGCACAGGACCTCGGTCCGCACCATCCCGACGCTCGCGTCGGTCTCCTCCTCGATCGCGTCCTCGCTCGCCGGCGCGTAGAAGGCTGGCCAGCCGCAGCCGGAGTCGTACTTCGTGTCCGACTCGAAGAGCTCGGCTCCGCAGCCGGCGCAGCGGTAGGTGCCCGGCTCGAAGACGTGGTCGTACTCGCCCGTGAACGGCCGCTCCGTGCCTTTCTCCCGCAGCACGTGGTACTGCTCGGGTGTCAGCTCGGCGCGCCACTCCTGTTCTGTTTTCTGGATTTTCGTCATCACAGAACAGTCTGCCGAAGACGCTGCGCGTTACGCGTCCCGAGATGGAAGAAGCGGCCCCGGAGGGCCGCCTCTTCGCTTCCGAGCGGAGTCGCCGCTCAGCTTGTGGCCGTCACCGGATGGCGCGCCGCCTCTGCAGCGGCCACATCCTTCCGGCGCAGCGTGCCTCCCAGCGTCAGGATCAGGAACCCGATCCCGGTCAGCAGGAGGGCAATGCCCATCACGATCCCGAACACGCCGACGCGCTCACCGAAATACGCCTGGTTGAGCGCCGTCGTCAGCGCGGTCGCCGTCACCCAGAGGTCACGGGCCCTGTTCGGAACGGGCTGACCCGTCTTCGGATCCTTGGCCGCGAGGGCCTCGTCCGAAGTCTGGTTGCCGTTCTTGTCCAGGAAGCGGCCCATCTGGGCGTACGTCTGGCCACCGGTGGCCTCGAGCGCATGGATTCGCATGTAGCTCGCGAAGCACCGCGCCTTGCTGCCGGTGTCGACCGCCTTGCCGGCGACGTTGCAGGTCGGGTACGAGACGTCCTTCAGGCCTGCCTTCTGGCCCTCGGCCTTGATCGCGCTCGGCGTCATGTCCGGCGACCCGGTGATCTGCTCGAGGGCGAGGTTGTCACGCACGTTGTTGATCCCCCAGGCGCCGATCCCGATGGATCCGGCCCCGAAGGCGATAAGCACCACACTAGCGGCGATTCCGCCGTATTCGAAGAGCTTGCGCATTGCGACTCCTTTCTCGGTTCCATGCATCGCTCGCAGTGTCGGGGCGGCCGGGGCGAACCGCCATCAGGGAGCGCCCGCCGAGCTGTCGCGGCTTTCCCGCAGTAACGATCCGGGGCAAACCGCGACAATTCGACAGTGCCGCGCAGCCTGCTGCGACATCGCGACTTCCAGCTCCTCGCCGGCTCGGTCGGCCTCTCCGCGCTCGGCGACTGGCTCGCCCTGACCCCGATCGTCCTCTTCCTGCAGGAGAGCACGGGCTCGGGGCTCGTCGTCGCGGCCCTCTTCATCGCGTTCTGGTCGCCGGCGATCGTCTTCGCCGGCGTGGCCGGGCTTCTTGTCGACCGCTTCGAGACTCGCCGCCTGCTCGCCGCGATCTCGCTCGTCCAGGCCGTGATCGCGCTCGCGCTCGCCTTCACCGGCTCGACGGCCGGGATCCTGATCCTCGCGACGCTGCTCGGCGTCGGCTTCGCGCTCGCCCAGCCGGCGGAGTTCGCGCTCGTGCCCGTGGTCGCCGGCGAGCAGCGGCTGAGCGACGCGAACGGCTACGTCGAGACGGCGCGGTACACCGGCTTCTCGATCGGGCCGCTACTCGGCGGCGTGCTCGCCGCGACGGGCGGAATGAAGGTTGCGCTGCTCGTGAACGCGGCGACGTTCATCGCAGTGGCGGTCGCCGCCACCTTGATCCGCGCCCGCCGCGAGCCTGTCGCCCGTGCGGCAGGCGAGAAGGATCGCGCGCGCGACGGCGTCGTGTTCCTCTTCCGCGACCGGCTGCTCGCGCTGGTCATGGCCGTGGCCTTCGCGTCACTGACGTTCATGACCGCCTCGGCGACCGCCGAGGTCTTCTTCGCCAAGGACGTCCTCGATGCCGGAGACGTCGGCTTCGGCGCGCTGATCACCTCGTGGACGCTGATGATGGCGATCGGCTCGCTCGTGGTCGCCCGGCACTTCCGCATGGCGCTGGCAGCGGGGGCGCTGACGGCGATCGTCGTCCAGAGCGCAGGGCTCGCCCTGCCGACGTTGTGGCTCTTCTTCCCCTTCGCGCTCGCGTCGTTCGGCCTGGGCGGCCTCGCGCACGGGCTGAAGAACGTTCTGATCCGAACGCTGATCCACGAGCGCGTCCCGGATCGGCTCCACGGCCGCGCGTACGCCGCCTACAACGGGCTGCGAAACGGGGCCGAGCTGATCGCGATGGCCAGCGGGGGCGTGCTCGTGGTCGCGATCGGAGCCCGCTGGACGCTCTTCCTCGCCGGCGCGATTCCTGCGCTCGCGGGTCTCGCGGGCCTCGCCGCCTACACGCGGTTTCGCGAGCGCGATGTCGAGGCGGCTCCGGCCCTCGCTCCGGAGCCGGAGCTCGCGGTCGCGCCCCCTCTCGACTAATCGAGTCAGTGAACGAGCGCGGGGTCCCGCGCTTCGAGGCGAGCGGAGAGGTCGATCTCGACCGGGATCCCCCTCGGCGGCGGACCCGAGAGGGAGACAAAACCGGCATGCTCGGCCAGGAACGGGGCGAGGTAGCGGCCCGCGATCTTGCTGGGAGGCCACCAGAGCGGGTCGATGTCGTGGTCGAACGCGCCCTGTCCCCACTTGGCGAGATCGGCCCGCAGGAACTGAGGGATCCCGCCCGTGAGCAGGAGGCCGCGAAGGACGGCTCTGAAGGGCGTCGGAGCGACGTCGGCGCCGGCTCGAGCGGCGATCGTGCGCGAGGCCGCATCGGCCTGCTGAGCGGCGAGGCCGCCTTGCTTGATCGGGAAGGACGTGGCGTCGCCGGCCGCATAGACATTCTCGGCGCCTCGAACGACGCCGGTCTCGTCAGTCGGGATGAAGCCGTCTGCATCACACGGCACGCCGGGAATCGCGGGCCCCGTCAATCGCGGAAGGCTGACGACGCAATCCGTTTCCAGCTCGCCCTGGGGAATGAGCTCGAGGCGGCCGTCCCGGAATCCGACCGGGTAGTAGCCCGTGCGAACGGCGACGCCGCGCTCGGCGAGGAGCCGTCCTATCGCCTCCGACCCCTCCGGCGCGAAGATCGCGAGGGGCGCGGGCTCGGGAGTGATGAAGGTGAGGTCGGCGTCGGTCCCACGCGCGGCAAGGTAAGAAGCGGTGAGGAGAGCGAGCTCGTAGAGCGGAAGCGGCCACGAGGTGCCGCCTGGCACCGCGAAGGCGAGGCGCCGGATCACGCCGGTCTCGGCGTCTTCCAGTAGTCGAGCAAAGCCCTCGGTATCGGCAGGTCCGCGGAAGGTGAATGCGCCGCGGACCTCGGGCCTCGGGCATGCTCCGACGGCGAGCAGAAGGGCGTCGTAGGCGACCTCTGCCCCATGCGTCGTCCGCGCAACTTGCCGCTCCCAGTCCACGACTGCGAGCCCGTCGAGGGAAAAATGAGCCCCGGCGGCTGCCGCCAGCCGCGCGAGCTCGAGCCGGTGGACGCGACCGAGCCCGAACGGCTCGGCGACGGCCAGCGGCCGGTACCAGAAGTCCGGCTCAGGCGCGAGGAGCTCGACCTCGACGCGTTCGCCGGCGAGCGCTCGAAGAGCGAGCATTGCCTCCAGGGCGGCAACCCCCCCGCCGGCGATCAGCACGCGCAACGGGGAGGTTTCCGAATTCGGAGGCGGCATGCGAGAAGATTGCGACTGCGATGCCGCGCGGGACATCCGGGCTTTCCCCGATTCCGCTGCCCTTCGCATCGGTAGAAACCCGAGGCTCTGAACCGAGCGCGCCCCGATGGCCGGGCCTGGCCACGGGCGCGAGGATCTGCTCATGAGACCAAGCACCTGCCACCTGCTGGCGTCGGTCGACGTGCATGAGCCTTGCCCGGGCGAGGCCTGTCCCTTCTGGGAGGGGAACTGCCTGCTGACCGGGATGCGGAGCGAGATGGGCACGAACCCGCCGCTCGTCCGCTTCCTGCTCGGGCTTCGCGAGGATCTCGAGCAAGGCTCGCGGCCGTTGCTCGACCACGCGCCGGGGTTCTAAGCAGGACGACTGAAGACGACGAGCACGCTGAGGCCTTCGTAGCCGGTGAAGCGGTGCTCGGCGCCGGCAGGGACGAACGCAGCTTTCCCCTCGTCGACGGGAATCTCGCGGCCCTCGACCGCGAGGACCCCCCGGCCTTCGAGGACGATGTAGAGCTCGTCGTCCTCGTGCGGCTGCTGGCGATCGGGCTCCGGGGCGACGAGGACGTAGACGCCGAGCTGGAGACCCGGCGAGCGGTGAACGATCTCATAGCCTCCGCCGGCCGCGAGGAGCCTTTGCTGCGCTCCGGTGATGTCGATCGGGCTCATCGCTTCGAGCCTAACGTTCTCTACGGCGCGCCAAGGCGCCGCTTGCGGCGCCGCCCTCAGCAGGGACGGGCTTCGTCCGTCGCTGCGTCTGAAATGACCGGTCGACTCAATTCGAACTCACGCTACGGCGCGAACACATCGCCGCCCTCGCTGTCGCCAGGGCCGGGGGTGGCCCCGAAGAAGAGCTCCTCGTGAGCAGGCGGCCGCAACCACGAGTAGACGTCCTCGGCCAGGCGCGGAGGGCCGGCGACGAGCTCCGTCCAGCCGCTGAGCGCCTCCCAGAGCCCAGGCCCGGCGGCCAGGCGCTCGACGGCGCTTGCCTCCGCGGCATCGAAGGCGAAGATGGCCTCCTGCTCGCCGAGGAAGACGTGGTGGCGCTCGAGCCCCGCCTCCGCAGGGTCGAAGGGCGGCCCCCGGCGGAGAAGAGCCGCAGCCTGGTCGCGGACACCCGGGCGCAGCGGCAAGACGAGTAGGAAGCGGCTCAGCGGGGGCTCCTCGGATAGATCGCGGGCGGAGAGATGATCGGCAAGCTCGGAAATGATGCCGGGCTGGGCGATGCTCGCGATCCGGATCGGCCCTCCCCGGCACCGCTCGACGACGAGCGTCGGGCGCCCGCTCAGGCGCTCGCCGGCGGCATGGGCGACGTGAACGGAGGCAAGCTCCGCGTAGGGAAGCTCATGCGCCTTGGGCCCGTTCCCGTTTGCGCCCTCGAAAACAAGGCTCTGCTCGCGGAGCTCGAGGCGGCCCGAGCGAGGCTTTGCGCCCGCTTCCTGCCAGGTGACTGCGTAGCTCTCCGCCATGGACCAAGCCTGCGGCTCCGGCGCGCCTGCGGCATCGGTGCCCACCCCGACCGCTCTGCGGAAAAGCCGCAGCGGGCCCCGGCCGGATACCGATGCGTCCTCGGGACAGTTAGAGGCAGAGTGACCGAAATGCGAAAGGAGCCTTGATGCAAGCCGCCGAGACGAAAGGCCCGGCCGGAGCCCTCGATTGCTGGACGAGTGGGTACTGGCTCGACCACTGTGAGGACTTCTCGGTCGAGTCCGCCGGGGGAAAGGTGGGCTACGTGACGCTCGTGGACACGGTCCACGACGAGCTGACCGTGATCGGGGAGGACGGCGTGACGACGGTCGGGTTCCGGGAGATCGGCCGCGTCGATCCTCACGCGGAACGGATCACGCTCGCCAAAGCGGGCTAGGCGCGAACCTCCGCCATCGGGGCCATCTCGGGCACCGCCTGCTCCGCGGCTGCCTTCACGCCCTCGCCGAAGGTCGGGAAGGTGTGGTGCATGCCCGCGAGATCGTCGACCGTGGCCTCGAACTTGAGGATCAGCGAGAAGCCCTGAACGATGTCGCCCGCGTTCGGCGCGACGACGTGCAGGCCGAGCACGCGACGCGAGCCGCGCTCGAAGACGATCTTGTAGAGGCCGTGCTGCTCGTCGGTGTACGAGGCGCGCTGGACGCGCTTGAGCTCGTGTGTGACCGTGTCGTAGCCGAGGTCCTGCTCGCCGGCCTCCTCCTCCGTCAGCCCGACGCCGGCGAGCTCCGGCTCCGTGAAGATCGCCGTCGGCAGGACCGAGTAGTCGGCGGCGGGCGCGTCGTCTCCGAACATGTCGTCGATCGCGATCCGCGCCTGATACTGGGCGACCGGCGTGAACTGGTACATGCCGGTCACGTCTCCCGAGGCCCAGATGCCGTCGACCGAGGTCCGCATGTGCTCGTCGACGACGATCCCGAGCTTGTGCGTCTCGATCCCCGCGGCCTCGAGCCCGAGCGCCTCGACGTTCGGCGCGCGGCCGGAGGCGAGGAGGACTCGGGCCGCGCGCACCTCTTGCGGGCCCTCGCCGTCGCGCGGGACGACAGTCGCCACGACCTCGGCGCCGTCGCTGCGGACGCGCTTTACGAACGAGCCCAGGACGATGTCGATCCCCTCGTCCTCCAGCGCGGCCTGGAGCTCCTTCGCCGCCTGCAGGTCGGAGCGCGGCGCGAGCTGGTCGAGCGCGTCCACGATCGTCACCCGGGAGCCGAAGCGCGCGAACGCCTGGCCGAACTCGAGCCCGACCGCGCCGCCGCCCACGACGAGGAGCGACTGGGGGAGCTCGGTCAGCTCGAGCGCCGAGACATGGTCGATCCAGTCGATCTCGTCGATGCCTTCGATTGGCGGAACCGCTGTGCGCGAGCCGGTGGCGATCAGGATCCGATCGGTGGACAGGTCCTCGTCACCGACCCGCACCGTGTGCGCGTCGACGATCGTCGCCTCGCCGTCGTAGGTGTCGAAGCCCTGACTGTTCAGATCCTCGACCCACTTCGGCTGCGGCTTGGTGAGCGAGTCCTTGCGGGCCTTGACGCGCGCCATGTCCACCTTCGCCGGGCCCACGTCTATTCCCAGCCGCTCGGCGATCGCATTGATCTGATGCACGAGCTCCGCTACGACGAGGTAGGCCTTGGTCGGCTTGCAGGCGACGTTGGGGCAGCTGCCGCCCCAACGGGTCGACTCGACGAGGGCGACCTTCGCGTCGTACTTCGTCGCCGCCTTCTTCGCGCCGTCACGCGCAGCCGAGCCCGCGCCGAGGACGATCAGGTCGTAACGCTCCATCTAGCCAACCTCCTGCATCGTGTCGAGAGCCATGCCGAACCGTCCCCCGCGGCGCGCCCGCGTTACACAAAGACGTCCCAGCGACTTTGCAACAGACTGTTGCAAAGTCTGTTCGGTGTAACGCTTACGGCGGGACGAGCGACTGAGGCGGCGTGGAGATCTTCGACGTCAGTGTTCCGATCCGCACGGGCATGGTCACGTACCCCGGCGACCCGACGGTTCGGCTCGAGCGCTGGAGCTCGATCGGCGAGGGCGCCGTCGCCAACCTGAGCCGACTCGACTTCGGCGTCCATACCGGGACGCATATCGACGCGCCGCTGCACTTCATCGACGGCGCGGCCGGAGCGGAGAAGCTGCCGCTCGACGTGCTCGTGGGTCCCTGCGTCGTCGTCGGGACGGAGGGACTGTCCCTCGACGACGTGACGCCGGTTCCGGAAGGCGCCGAGCGGGTGCTGTTCAAGACCCCGAACTCGGAGCTCTGGGCGCAGAACGAGTTCCCGGAGGAGTTCGCGCACCTCGACGGCGAGGCGGCGCAGCTGCTCGTGAACCACGGCGTAAAGCTCGTCGGCGTCGACTGGCTCTCGGTCGGCGACGAGGACGCGCACCACGTGCTGCTCGAGGCCGGCGTCGTCCCCATCGAGGGCCTCGACCTCCGCGGCATCGAGACGGGCGACTATTTCCTCGTCGCAGCCCCGCTCAAGATCGAAGGCTCCGACGGCGCGCCGGCGCGCGTGCTGCTACTCCGCTGAGTGCATTGAGAGGCCGGCCGGAGGGGCCCTCCAGCCCCTCCGGCCGAGCGAGGACTACGGACAGCCTGCAGGTGCCGGCTTCGGAATGGTCTGGTTCGGTGTCCCGGTCGGGGTGACGAACGTGACGTAGGCGTCGAAGCCCACATCGGCCCGCGCGATTGCGCGGTGAACGTGCCCGAATCCAGGATCCATGAAGCCGGTTCCCGCCTCGTAGAAGGTCGTCACGCAACGGTGGTGGTGCGCCCGCTGATACCCGAGAGCCCCGCTCACAACGGTGACGATTGCAGGCCCGGGGTGGGTGTGCCACGGCAGCGCGCCGCCAGCGTCGACGTGCACATGCTGGACGAAGACGTCCGCTTGATGGTGCCTGACCGCTCGCGCCAGCGGGTTGATCCTGATCGATGAGACGTGATTGTGTGACGCGAGCAGGCCGACCGGAACGGTTGCCGGATCGATCTGGGGCGCATGCGTTGCGACCGCTCCGCCGACGCCGAACACCATGCCGGCGGCGATCGTCCCCAGAATCCATCGAAGTCGCATGAATCCTCCTTCCTCCCGCGCGGGGCCGCAAGGCCACAGTAAAAGTCGGCCCGCATCGGGACAAAGCGAGTTATGCCCGAGGCAGACTCGATCAAACCCCTCCCTTCTCTGCGCGGGGCTAGGTGCGCCGGACGGAGGACTGCCGTACGATCGCGGGTCGCGGCAGGCCCGCGGTCTCGAGCTCGCCGAGGTCTGGGGTTCGCGTCAGGACCTCGGCGCCGCTTTCGCTGACGAGGACCGTGTCCTCGGACTTGGCGCCGCCGGCGATCGACGGGTTCCACGCGAGGGCGGCTGTTGCCGGGATCCGCGTCGGCTGGCCGGGGACGGCGAAGACCTCGCGGCCCCGGTACCCGGTCAGGCCGCCCTGATGGTGGCCGCGCCATTCCTCGGGAAAGCCCTGAGCAGCGTACGCTTCGGCGCCGGCGGCAAAGGCCTCGCCGAGGGTCGCACCTGGACGCGAGGCGGCGATGCAGGCGGAGTCGACCTCGGCGCAGGCCTGCACCAGCCTCGCCAGCTCCTCGGGCGGCGGGCCGAAGGACACGAGGCGCGTCATCGAGACGTGGAGGCCGTCGCGCTGGGCGGTGATCGCCAGCAGGGCGTGGTCGCCGAGCGGCGCCTTCGTGGGCACGGGATGCCGGTGCACCTTCTGGCGCTCCTCGCCCGCGACGAGGTCGACGAGCGGCACGAGGCCGCGCCGCACGGCCTGGCGCGCCAACTCACCGGCCGCCTCGAGCTCCGTCGTCTGAGGCGTCAGCGAGCCGAGCGTCTCGCGCATCGCGTCCGCCGTGTCCACGCCGGCGGCGCGGTAGCGCTCGACCTCCTCCGGACACAGATCCAGCCGCAGCTCGTCCAGCACCGGCTCCGTCTGCTCGAGCCCGTGCCCCTCGAACCACGGATACGGCTCGAGCTCGTAGCCAAGCTCATCGAAGCGCTCCTCGGCCCGCACGCGCGAGTCCTCGATGTCCTGGAAGAGCACCCGACCACGGCCTTCCTCGAGCACGACCGTGTAGGGCGAGGTCGGCGCCGAGACGTCGACCGGGCGGCCCCGCCCGCAGAGGAGCCAGCGCACGTCCCAGGGCCGCGACGTGACGAGCCGCCCGCCCGATGGATCGAACGCGAGCCGGCGCTTCCGCTCGGCCTCAGGCACCCGCGGCCGCGCCGCTCTCCATCGCCGTCATCGACTTCTCGGGCATGTCGGGCGCGATCGCGGCCAGGATGATTCCGAGGTGCGAGAAGGCCTGCGGGAAGTTCCCGAGCATCTCGCCGGAGTGCGGATCGATCTCCTCCGCGAGCAGGCCGACGTCGTTGCAGAAGGAGAGCAGCCGCTCGTAGAGCTCACGCGCCCGCTCGGTCTCGCCCGCGCGCGCGAGGCACTCGACGAGCCAGAACGAGCAGATGGCGAACGTCGCCTCGTCCCCCGAGAGACCGTCCACGCCATCCGTCACGTACCGGTAGACGAAGCCGTCGGCAGAGAGCTCGTCCGCGATCTTCTCCACGGTCGCCCGCGCCCGTGGGTCGGTGTGCTCGACGAAGCCCACGATCGGGATCATCAGATTCGAGGCGTCGAGCTTGCCGCCGTCGCCGAAGGACTGCGTGAACCCGCCGCTCGCTGGGTCGACTCCCTCGCGCTCGACCTGCTCGCGGATCGCGTCGCGCGCGGCACGCCAGCCGTCGAGATCACCCTCGCGCCCGTCCGCCTCGGCCAGTTTCAGCAGCCGGTCGAGCGCGACCCAGGCCATCACCTTCGAGTACACGAAGTGACGCGGATCGCCGCGGATCTCCCAGATGCCCTGGTCGGGCTCCTGCCACTTGTCCATGACGGCCCCGCCGACGCGGCCGAGGAACTCCCAGAAGACGTCGTCGATCTCGCCGCCGTGCTGCCTGTAGAGCCACGCCGTGTCGAGGAGCTCGCCGAACGTGTCGAGCTGGAACTGCGAGGCGGCGCCGTTGCCGATCCGCACCGGCCGCGAGCCGCGATAGCCCTCGAGGTGGTCGAGCTCGACCTCGGGCAGAAACCGCTCGCCGCCGACGCCGTACATGATCTGGAGCGCCTTCGCCCGGCCCGCCGTCGTCCGCCGCAGCCACGCCATGTAGCCGTCGGCCTCATCCACGTAGCCGAGCGCGAAGAGCGCGTTCAGCGTCAGTGCCGAGTCGCGCAGCCACGAGAAGCGGTAGTCCCAGTTGCGCTCGCCGCCGACCTCCTCCGGGAGCGACGTCGTGGCAGCGGCGATGATCGCGCCGGTCGGCCCGTTCGTCAGCGCCTTGAGCACGAGCGCGCTCCGCTGCACCTGCTCGCGGTACGGGCCGTCGTAGCTGCAGCGGTCCGACCATTGCTCCCACGAGCTGATCGTCGCCTCGAGCTCCTTTCGAATCTCCCGGTGTGACAGCCGCTCCGGCTCGAGCTCGTGCGGGAGCTGCCAGGTGAGGACGACGTAGGCCTCCTCGCCCTCCTTCAGCGTGCCGGCGATAGCGCAGGCGGAGACCTCCGGGGTCGCGATCGGGAGGTCGGACTGGAGGACGAGCGCATCGGGCCCGCCGTAGGCGATCGCGAGGTCGGACTCGAGCTGCTCGACGCGTGGCTCGGTGATCCCGTAGTCGAACCTCGGCTCGAACTTCGCCTTCACGGTCACCTCGCCCTGCTCGCAGCGGACGTGTCGGATCAGACGGTGCTCGGGGTGGCCCTCCTCCAGATGCAGTGCGAAGCAGTCGGTCAAGACGAGCACGCCCTTGCCGGTCTGGAAGCGGGTCTCGACGACGTTCGTCCCGGGCAGGTAGCGCCGGGTCACGTCGTAGTCCTCGGTCGGAGCGATGCGGAAGAAGCCGCCTTTGCCCCAGTCGAGCAGGCGGGCGAACACCGGAGGCGCCTCGAAGCGATGGAACGAGCACCAGTCGATCGAGCCGTCCTTCGAGACGAGCGCTCCCGAATGGCAGTCGGAGATGAGCGCGTAGTCGGAGATCGGCGGGTATTTCTCGACGCTCATGTGCTTCCGTTCACCTCCACGTAGACCTTGATCCCGTCGGCCTGCTCGAGGTGCTCGATCATCTCCTGGTAGCGGTCGAGCCCGTGCACCGGGGTCGTCAGGAGCTTGGAGAGCCAGCCCGGGTAGACCGCCTCGGCCTTGATCAGATCGGTGACGCCGCGCTCGAAGTCGTCCCGCGACGCATTCACGGTTCCGACCATGACCTTGTTGCCGAGGACGAAGCCCTGGTTGATCCGGTCGGCCGGCACCTCGGCCTTGCGCTCGCCGCCCGTGACGCTGGCGAGGACGAGGACGCCGTTCTTGCCGAGAGCTTCGGCGGCCTCGAAGACGAGCGGGGAGAAGCCCGTCGCCTCGAGCATCAGGTCGAACGGGCCGTGCTTCTCGGCAGCCTGGGCGAGTGTCAGGTCTTGCGATGACACATAGGTCCCGCCGAGCTCCTCGATCAGGTCGCTGTTCAGGTACGGCGGGCGCGGCAGCGAGAAGCAGACGACCTCGAGCCCCCGTAGCCGAAGCGCAAGCGCGGCGAGGAGGCCGATCGTCCCCGAGCCGAGCACCGCAGCGCGCTGCGGCCGCCACACCTTCAGCCGCCGCTGGATCTCGAACGCCTGGTTGATGCCCTTCTCGGCGACAGTCGTCGGCTCGAGCAGGACGCCGACCTCGCGCAGGCTCTCCGGCAGCGGGACGACGTATTGCGCATCCTCGACGTAGCGCTCGGCGAGGTAGCCGTGCAGCAGGTTGATCCCGCGCTCGTAGTACGTGTCGTCGGTGGTCATGTCCTGGAGGCCGATCTCGTCGTAGAGCGAGTGCCCAGGCCGGCGCACGGTCGAGACGACGAAGCCTCCGGGCCGGATCGTGCTCGGCACGTTCGGGCCGACCTCGAGGACGCGGCCAAAGTTCTCGTGCCCGATGACGAGGAAGTCGTCGCCGGGCGGCGCCTTGCCGTACTGCGCCTCGTTGATCTCCTTGTCCGTTCCGTCCACGCCGACGCGGAGCACCTCGACGAGAACGCCGCGGCCACCGGGAACGTCTTCGACAGAGGGCTCGGCGACCTCGGCGAGATGGATCGACATCGCCTTCCCCGGATGCACGGCGATCGCCTTCATGTCGCCATTGTCTCGGCCTCGGGCGACTCGTTACAGTCGAGGCGTGGAGCACGTTCTTGAGCTGGAGGAGGTGCAGCTCGTCGAGGCGCTGCGCGGAGGGGACGAGCGCGCGTTCGAGGACCTGATCCGCATGTACCAGGCGGCGCTCCTGCGAGTGGCGCAGATCTATGTCTCGAGCCGCGCCGTAGCCGAGGAGGTCGTCCAGGAGACCTGGCTCGCCGTGCTGAACGGGATCGACCGCTTCGAGGGCCGCTCGTCGCTCAAGACGTGGATCTTCAGGATCCTCGCCAACCGTGCCAAGACCCGCGCCCAGCGCGAGGGGCGGACGATTCCCTTCTCGGCGCTCCGGAGCCCCGAGGGAGTGCCCGAGCCGGCCGTCGACGCGGACCGCTTCAACGACGGCGAGCATCCTCGCTGGCCCGGCCACTGGGCCTCGCCACCGGCCGAGTGGCCCGAGGAGCGCCTGCTCGGCGAGGAGACCCAGCGCCTGATCGACGATGCGATCGAGCGCCTGCCGGCAGCGCAGAGGGCAGTGATCACGCTGCGCGACGTCCAGGGCTGGAGCGCGGACGAGGTCTGTAACGCGCTCGAGCTTTCCGAGACCAATCAGAGAGTGCTCCTCCACCGCGCTCGCTCCAAGGTGCGGCGCGCGCTGGAGGACTACCTCGCGGAGCCCACGTGATCGAGACCGTCGAACAGCTGAGCTGCCAGGAGCTCGTCGAGCTCGTCACCGACTACCTCGAGGACGCGCTGGCCCCCGACGAGAGAGCCCGCTTCGAGACCCATCTCGAGCCCTGCAGCGGGTGCCGCAGGTATCTCGAGCAGATCAGGACGACGGTCGAGCTCACGGGCAGGCTCACTCCGGCGCACCTGAGCCCCGACGCGGAGGCTGCGCTGCTCGGCGCCTTCCGCGACTGGAAGTCCGGCTAGCCCCTGCCGCGCGCCGTGCGGCTCTTCGTCCTCGCCCGCCATGCCCAGTCGACGCTGAACCTCGAGCGGCGGACGAACGGCGACCCGGCGCTCGACGTGCCCCTCACCGAGCTGGGTAGGACTCAGGCTCGCCTGCTCGGCGTCCAGCTCGCGGAGCTGCCGCTAGAGACCTGCATCCACACTCGCTTCCCGCGGACGCTGCTCACGGCCGAGCTCGTGCTGGCCGGCCGCGAGGTCCCTCTCGAGACCGAGCCGCTGTTCGACGACATCGCAATCGGAGAGCTCGAAGGATCGACGGTCGAGGAGTACCGCGCCTGGAAGGCGCGCCACACCAGGCACACGGCCTTTCCCGGAGGAGAGAGCCTCGACGCGGCCGCTCAGCGCTATGCCCGCGCGTACCGGCGCCTGCTGGAGACAGACCACTCAGCGGTGCTCGTCGTCTGCCACGAGATTCCGATTCGGTACGCGCTCAACGGCGCCTCGGGGTCGGACTCACTCGACGGGCCCGTGCACGACATCCCGAATGCAGTGCCCTACTTCTTCGACGAGGACGGTCTCGAGCGGGCGGCGGCGGGGATCGAACGACTGTCTCTATAGGCCTACTGAGCCTCTGCAGCAGGCGACATCCGGACCGTCGCCATCCGGCCGCGCAGGACGCTGAGTGCGGCCGAGGGGAAGACGAGCACCGAGACGAGCCCGGCCGCGACGAGCGCCGCGCCGTTCGCCGCGCTCAGCAGACCGAGATCCATTCCGATCCGCCCCGCGACGACGAGGAAGCCGAGAGTCGTCGCCTGGAGGAGGCCGGCCGCGACGGCGCCGCGCGTCCCCGCCGTTCCCCGGTAGACCAGCGCAGGCAGGGCGCGCACCGCGAGCAGCGCGGCGACGAAGAGCGGCACCCGCGCAAGCGTCGAGCCGTTCCCCAGCGCGCCGAGGTCGAGCTGGATGCCGGCGGTGACGAAGAAGAAGGGGACGAAGACACCGTAGCCCGCCGCCTCGAGCTTCCGGTGGAAGAAGGGGTGGGTCATCATCCGGTCGCGGTCGACGAGCTTGAGCACGGCGCCGGCGATGAAGGCGCCGAGGATCGACTCGATGCCGAAGCGGTCGGCGAGCACGACGAACCCCGCCAGGAGCAGGAACGCGCCGCGGACGCGGATCTGCGCCGTCGTGTCCTGGAGGCGGAGGAGCGCGGCGGTGATCTGTCGCGAGCGTTCCGCGCCGTAGAGGGCGAGCCCGACGGCCCCAGCGAGCACGACGAAGAGCCCGAGCAGGACGGCACGCGAGGTCGTGCTCCCCGACTCGGCGGAGAAGAAGAGCGAGAGGAGCACGATCGTCGCCACGTCGGCGATGGTCGCGCCGGCGAGGACTAGCTGTCCGAGCTGCGAGCCGCTCTCGCCGGCGTCCTTCAGCACCGGGATCACGACCCCGAGCGAGGTCGCGGAGAGCATGATCGCGAGGAGAAGCGGAGACTTGACGAGACCGGCCGCGTCGAACGCGAGCCCGACCGCGAGCGCGATGCCGAACGAGAGCAGGAACCCGAGAACCGCGAGCTCGAGCACCCGGCCGCGTAGGCGGTCGAAGTCCACCTCGAGGCCCGCCAGGAGCAGCAGGAAGGCGAGCCCGAGCAGGGAGAGCGTACGGACCGGCGCGTCGATGTCTGCCCAGCCGAGCGCCGAGGGGCCGACGAGGATGCCGCCGGCAAGCTCGAGGACGACGGCCGGCACCGGTGCGCGGGGCAAGAGGCCGAGCAGGAGCGGCGCGAGAAAGGCGATCGCCGCGACGACGAGAGCGCTCGTGAACGAAATGTCCACGCAGGACCGTCCCCGACGGGGGCGGAACGTTACCCAGCTGACCGCAAGAGAATCGACCCCAGGGCATCTGTCTGACGAGCCGGGTGATCCAAGGCGTTCCCGGTGAGCGCAAGTGCGGCCTTGCGGCTGTCGGGGGTCGCGGTTTTCGCCCGGCTCTCTACCATTGGGGCGATGCGCGCAGCAGCGGCGGCCCTCATGGCTCTGCTCCTGCCGGCGCTCGCCGCCGGCGCGGGTGCCAAATGGCGGCAGGCGGCACCGCTGCCGACGCCGCGTGGCGAAGTGACCGCTGCCGTCGTCGGCGGGGAGATCTACGTCGTCGGCGGCTTCACGGCGAACGGCGAGAACTCGGCTCGGATCGACGCCTACTCACCGGCCCGGAACACGTGGCGCCGGATCCCCGACCTGCCGCTCGCCGTCGACCATGCGATGGCCGCCGGCTATCGCGGGACGCTCTATGTCCTCGGCGGCTACGCCCCGGCACGCGCTCGCCTGAGCACCGTGTTCGCCTACTCGGGAGGCGCCTGGACGCGGCTCCCGCCGATGCCCGAGGAGCGTGCGGCCGGCGGTGTCGCCGTCGTGAACGGGAGGATCTACGTCGTCGCTGGCACCTCCTCCTCGATCATCGCGAGCCAGGGCGACCTGGCGAAGACGATGCTCGTCTACGACATCGCGGGCCGGCGCTGGTCGACGATCGCACGCGGCCCGCCCCCGCGCGAGCACCTTGCCGTCACGGCGCTCGGCGGGCGGATCTACGCCCTCGGCGGCCGCACGGCGGGCTTCGACACGAATCTCGCACTCGCCGAGGCCTACAACCCGCGGACTCACAAGTGGCGACGGCTTCCGCCTCTGCCCGGGAAGCGGGGCGGCACCGGAGCCGCGGGCGTCGGCCGTCGGGTCGTCTCCGTCGGCGGCGAAGCGCCGGGTGGGACGATCCGGGCCGTCTACGCTTTCAACGTCCTGCGTGGGCGGTGGAGCCGCCTGCCCAACCTGCCGACGCCGCGGCACGGGCTGGGCGTCGCCGCCGTGGGCCACCGCGTGTACGTGATCGGGGGCGGGACGAGCCCCGGCCTCTCGGTCAGCCCGGCGAACGAGTTTCTGACTCTTCGATAGGCAAACCGCTCG
>WNFV01003169.1_pt1 | contig 27226 bp, 23 predicted proteins | sample 5400101 | NCBI WGS metagenome assembly WNFV01 (sample SAMN13153361, study PRJNA577476) | soil metagenome | isolation source: 115 cm soil or saprolite under grassland replicate 1 | place: USA:California | collected 2016-06-15
AAAACCGGCCGCTGCCGGGGTCGAACCCGATGATGCCCTGACCCTGCATCTCGGAGTGATCCAGTTGCTCGGTCCATTCCACGCGCAGGTCGTCGAACAGCGCCTTCACGACCCGCGTTCCCGACGCGTCCGGTGCACCGTCGAAATTCCCCGCAAACCAGATCTCGTACCGCCACGTTCCAACCAGGTTGCGGAGAATGCCGCGGGCCGGTTGCAGGTGGGCCGATTCGCGAGGCGCCGGCGAAGCCCCACCGATCGCGCGGTTGACCTTCTCGCCGCCTTGGGCGAGGAGTGTTTGCGCCGATACCGCGGCGATGGTGAACAGGCCTGCAGCGACTCTCATGACCCACCCTCCCTTGCTACGGGAGGTTCGCACGGGCCATGCCACCCACCTGTGGGCACCGCCGCGACACAGCCCAGTGGCACGGTGCCGCGTCTCGCACGCGCTTTTGCAACCTGCACGCGACGGAGAAACCGCTTAGCCGAGCGTAAAGAAGAAGGTCGCTCCGCGGTCCACGGCGGCCTCCGCCCAGATCCGCCCGCCGTGCTTCTGCACGACGCGCCGGGCGGTCGCGAGCCCCACCCCCGTGCCGGGAAACTCGGTGTCCGCGTGGAGGCGCTGGAAGACGCCGAACAGCTTTCCGGCGTGGGCCATGTCGAACCCTGCCCCGTCGTCCCGCACGAAGTACGCCGTCTCGCCCGCGGGCGTGGTCGCGGCGCCCACCTCGATCCGGGCCCGCGGATGCTTTGCGGTGAACTTCCAGGCGTTGCGAAGCAGATTCTCGAACACCACGCGCAGCAGACGCGCGTCCCCGCGCGCCGGGAGCCGTGAGGGGATGACGACCTCCACCGCGCGCGCCGGCTCGGCGGCCTGAAGCTCCGCGACGACCTCGCGGGCCGGCGCGGCCAGGTCGACGCTCGTCCGGTTCACGGGCAGCAGCGTCGTGCGCGACAGCGTGAGCAGATCTTCGATGAGCTGCCCCATGCGCCGCGTGGCCTTCTCGATCCGGGCGACGTGCTCGCGGCCCGTCGCATCCAGCGCGGCCCCCGAGTCCTCGAGCAACGCCCGCGTGAAGCCGTCGATGTGCCGCACCGGCGCGCGGAGGTCGTGGGAGACGGCGTACGAGAACGACTCGAGCTCCCGGTTCGCCGCCTCCAGCTCGGCCGCGCGGTCGCGCACCCGCTGTTCCAGCTCGGCGTACACGTGGACGTTCTGCATCGCGACGGCGGTCGTGTCGGCGAGGGCCTGGAGCAGCTTCACTTCCTCGGGGGCTGGCATGCGCTGCTCGGCCCAGTAGCTGCCGATCGCGCCGATGGGATCGAGCGTGCGGATCGGCACCATCGCGAGACTCTTCACGAACGTGGGCCGATAGGCCTCCGCGGGGATGCGGGGGTCCGCGTAGATGTCCTCGATGACCGCCTGCTGGCGGTTGAGCATCGCCCAGCCGCTGATGCAGGCGGTCATCGGGAACCGCCGCCCCTTCCATAGGGGGGCGATCGCGTCCTCGTCGGCGTAGTAGCACCGGTCGCCGTCGCGCAGAATGAACGTCGCGCCGTCCGCCCCCGTCAGCTCGCGCGCGGCGTGCCGCACAATCGCCATGACGGCCGGCAGGTCGCGGGCCAGGGACAGCTCCTGCACGACCGTGACGAGCCGCTCCATGCCGCGTTGATACCATGCGGCGCGGTCGCTCGAAGGTCGAGGGCGAGACGTCAGCGGTGAAGCCCACCGTTGCGGGAGGCCCCCAGGATGCAGCGTCCGGCCGCGGGATGCAAGAGTCACGCAGCGCACTGGCCCGAAAGCCGCTCCCGCTGTTGCGGGGTCGCCGCTCCTAGCGCCGCGCGCAGCAGCGCACATGCCTCGCCCTGAATCGGGCCGATCCCGATGGCCGCTTCGAACATGCGAACCGCCCGGTCGGGCGCGCCGTTCGCCAGATGGAATCGAGGCTCGTAGAACGACAGAAAGACGAAGATCCTCGCGAGCAGCCGCCGGGCGCTCGCCGCCTCGAGGCTGTCGCCGTGCCCGACGGTGTGCCGCAGCTCGGCGATGCGCAGTTTGCGCGTCAGGGTCGCAGGCGCCGGCGGATCGCGTTGCGATCGCGCCCACGACAGCACCTTCAGCAAGTCCGCCCCGTGCCGCGCGTCGCGGTCCGCGAGACGGTGCGCCTCGGCCTCGTAGCGGGCCATGCGGGGGCGGCTGCGCAGGGCGGACGCCCGCGCAGCAGCGCCGCCCGCGTCGGGCCATCGGCCGTAGTCGCGCGCGATCGCTTCGTCGAGACGCACGGCCTCGTCCCAGCGGCCCACGCGCTCGAGCTCCGCCGCCCGCGCGAGCTCGCTCTGGAGTCGCGCTCGCACCCACTCCGGGTCGACCGCCCGACGACCGCCGATCATCGCGCGGAGCTCGAGCCACTCGAGCGCCTCACCGCAGATCGCGGCCGGGGACCAGCCGTGCGGCCCGTCGAACACGGCGACCCGAAACGGCACGCGCGTCGCACGAAACCGGTCGCCCAACGCCCGCACCTCCTCGTAATTGAAGTCTCGAGTCCCGGCGGCGCCGAAGTACGCGAAGGTCGAGTCTGCGGCGAACGTGGTCTCCGGGCCGCCGAGCTCGAACCCGAGCGCTCCGCCGACGGCGATCACGCCCGCCACGTGCCCGCGCAGCGCGACGGCGAACCGCAACGCGGCGCGCGCCGTGCCCGAGAAGCCGGCCAGGTACAGGCGCGCCGAGTCGACCGCGAGGCGCGCCTGCGCCGAGGCGAGCATCGCGTTCAGCGCGGCGACGTTCGGCTCCGCCCGGCCGTCGCTCAGCGTGTTGTACGAGCTCATGACGATCCACCCGAGCCGGGCCGCGGCGTCCCGGAACAGCTCGAGTCCGAGCAACGCACGCCCGCGCGGGTCGAGCACGAACAACACCGGCCAGCGCCGCTCGGGCGAGTACCCGGGCGGGAGGGAGAGGGCATACGTCTGGGACGTGTCGGTCACGCTCGTGACGCGCTCCTCCACTCGGCTCGGAGGCGTCTGGCCGGCGCCCGGACGCGACAACCCGACCAGCAGCCCCAGCGCCGCGAAAATCGCGCGCGCGCGCGACCCGACACGCGGGGCATGGGCAACAACCATGTCGATCCGCCAGGGGAGGGATTCGAGAACGAACGATCGTGCTTTCACCCTTTGGGCATCAAGGGGGGTATGCTAGGCACATGCGGACACTCCCCCGATGCCTCCTCGTGCTCGCGGTGTGCGGCGGCGCGCCTCGCGCGACGGCCGCGCAACAGACGGCCCCGCCCGACCCGCGAGTCGCCTGGCGCCCCCACACACCGCTCCAGGGATCCCTCCTCCTGCTCGGCGTGCGCGCGCCCGCCGGCGACAGCGTCGTGGCGGTGCACGGCGAGCTCGCTGGGGAGCCGCTCCACTTCGAGCCGATCGCCGGCTGGTTCCGCGCCGTCGGCGCCGTGCCGCTCGGCGCGCGGGACAGCGTGGTGGCCCGCGTCGTGATTGAGCGCGCCGCCGGCGCCAGCGATACGATCACCGCGTCGCTCCCCGTCGGGCGGCGCCGGGCGCCGCGCGAGCGCCTGCGCGTGGCGCCGCGATTCGTCCAGCCGCCGGAATCGCTCGCCCCGCGCATCCAGGCCGAGCACGAGCTGGTGGCCGACCTCAAGCGGCGCGCGCACGACGCGCCGCGGCTGTGGCACGAGCCGTTCGCACGCCCGCGCGCCGACGCGGTGATCGACCGCTTCGGCGTGGCGCGGGTGTTCAACGGCATCGTGCACAGCCGGCATCTCGGCGTGGATTTCGCCGGCCGCCGGGGCGCGCCGGTGCGCGCGACGAACCGCGGCGTCGTGACCTTCGTGGGCGATCTGTATTTCAGCGGGACGACCGTCTTCCTCGACCACGGCGCGGGACTCGTCACCGCCTACCTCCACTTGAGCCGCGCCCTCGTCGTCCCCGGAGACACGGTCGCCCGCGACCAGCTCATCGGCCGCGTGGGCGCCTCGGGGCGGGTCACCGGGCCGCATCTTCACTGGCTCGCCGCCTACGGGAGCGTCACCGTCGATCCGCTCGGTCTCCTCGGGCTCGACCTGGCGGCCCCCTTCCCCGCCGCGGCGCCGTAGCGCCGCCGTGCCCGCCGCGCACGAGTTCCTCAGGTCTCTCACCGTCGTCCTCGCCGTGGCGGCGGTCACGACGGTGTTGTTCCAGCGACTGCGTCAGCCGGTGGTGCTCGGCTACATCATCGCCGGGCTGATCGTCGGACCCCACGTACCGATTCCGCTCGTCGCCGACATGGGCGTCGTGCAGACGCTCTCCGAGCTCGGCGTGATTCTCCTGATGTTCTCGTTGGGACTCGAGTTCGGGCCCCGCAAGCTCGCGGCGGTCGGGCCCACGGCGGGCCTCACCGCCCTGCTCCAGTCCAGCCTCATGGTATGGCTGGGGTTCATGATCGGCCGCTTGTTCGGCTGGACCAGCCTCGAGAGCCTGTTCGCGGGCGCCGTCATCGCGATCTCGAGCACCACGATCATCGCGAAGGCCTTCGACGAGCAGGGGATCACGGGCAGGTTGCGCGAGCTCGTGGTCGGCATCCTGATCGTCGAAGACCTGATCGCCGTCGTGCTGATGGCCATCCTGACGGGCGTCGCATCCGGGAGCGGCCTCGCCGCCGGGCCGCTGGCGACGACGCTCGCCCGGCTCGCGGCGTTCCTCGTCGGCCTGCTCGCGGTCGGCCTGCTGCTGGTGCCGCGGGCGATGCGCGCCATCAGCCGCCTGAACCGCCGCGAGACGACGCTCGTCGCCAGCGTCGGGATCTGCTTCACCATCGCGCTCCTGGCGCAGGCCTTCGGGTATTCCGTCGCCCTTGGGGCCTTCATCGCCGGGTCGCTGGTGGCGGAGTCCGGCGAGGAGAAGCAGGTGGAGCGCCTCGTCGAGCCGGTCCGGGACATGTTCGCGGCCGTGTTCTTCGTGTCGGTCGGCATGCTGTTCGACCCGGCGCTGATCGTGCGCCACTGGCCGGCCGTCGTCGTGCTGACCGGGGCAGTGGTGCTCGGCAAGGTCGTGGGCGTCTCGCTGGGCGCCTTCCTGACCGGCAGCGGCATGCGCACCGCGGTCCAGGCCGGGCTGAGCCTCGCGCAGATCGGCGAGTTCTCCTTCATCATCGCCGGGCTGGGGCTTTCCCTGCACGCCACCGGCGCGTTCCTCTACCCGGTCGCGGTCGCGGTCTCGGCGTTGACGACGCTGTTCACCCCGTGGCTGATCCGGGCCTCCGGGCCGGTCGCGAGCTGGATGGATCGCACGCTTCCGAAGCCGCTCCAGACGTTCGCGGCGCTCTACGGGAGCTGGCTCGAGGGGCTGCGGTCGGCGCCGCGTCCCGACACCGCCACGGCCGGCATCCGCCGCCTGCTCCGCCTACTGGTGCTCGATGCCGGACTCATCGCCGCGATCGTCGTGGGGACGGCGGCCGCCATGCGGGCGCTGGTCGCCTTCGCGCAGAACAAAGTGGGGATGTCGCCGATCCTGGCGCGGTGGCTGGTCGTCGGCGGCGCCCTCGCCCTGTCCGCGCCGTTCTGGATCGGCGTGGTTCGCGTCAGCCAGAAACTGGGCCTCACCCTGGCCCGCCTGGCGCTCCCCGCGGAGAAGCACCGCCGAGTCGATTTCGGGGCCGCGCCGCGCCGCATGCTGGTGGTCACGCTCCAACTCGCCGGCGTGCTCCTCGTCGGCACGCCGCTGCTCGCCCTCAGCCAGCCGTTTCTTCCCGGGGTGCCGTTGGCCGCGGTGCTCGCCGCCGCGGTGGCGGCGCTCGGCGTGGCGTTTTGGCGCAGCGCGGCGAACCTCCAGGGGCACGTCCGCGCCGGCGCGCAGGTCGTGCTCGAGGCGCTCGCCGCGCAAACGCGTCGGCGCGCCACGCCGGCGGAAGGCGACACCCTGGAGCGTGTCCACCAGCTGCTGCCGGGCCTGGGAGCGCTCGCCGCCGTGGCGCTCGACCCGGGCTGCGCCGCCGTCGGGAAGACGCTGGCGCAGTTGAACCTGCGGGGGCGCACGGGCGCCACCGTGCTGGCCGTCACGCGGGCCGAGGGTGGCGTGATCGTGCCGACGGCGGAGGAGCTGCTCCGCGCCGGGGACGTGTTGGCACTCGCTGGCACGCACGAAGCGATCGAGACGGCCGAGGCCGTCCTCCGGGACACCGACCCGGCTTGTGCGCGCCGCACCGCCGGGGTCTAATTACGGAGCCACGCGAACCCAGCACTCACTAATGAGGCGCACCATGAAAGCCTGGATTCCCACCCTCGCCCTGGCGCTCGGCGGCACGGCGTTCCTACCCCTGCCCGCGCCGGCGCAGGCCGGGCGCGCAAAGGTGAAAATCACCGCGCCTCGGAACGGCGCCACAGTGAGCGGGCCCGTGAAGATCACGCTCCAGGCGACCGGGGTGGAGATCGTCCCCGCGACCGACGAGCGGGCCGGGACGGGACACCACCACCTGTTCGTGGATCACGACCTGACGCCCGTCGACGACACGATACCGCGCGGCGTCACCGGGATCCTGCACCTGGGCCGGGGGCAGACCGAGTTCGTGCTGGACTCCCTCAAGCCCGGCCCGCATCGCGTGATCGCCGTCGTGGCGGACTGGCGGCACGTCCCGCTGAAACCGCTGGTCGTCGATACGGTGCGGTTCACGGTCAAGTAGCGAGGGGGTGAGCACCATGAAGCCGTCGCCCGATCAGTTGGCACGCCTCAAGGCCTACTACGAGGCCAAGGTCTTCAGCGAAGTGGAGATCAACGCCGTCAAGAAGAAGGTACAGGAGGGAAAGGGAGCGTTCGTCGTCCTCGACGCCCGCCCGCGCGACGCGTTTCTCGCCGGTCACATCCCGGGCGCCCTCAGCGTGCCGCTCGAACAGGCCGGTGACGCGCTGAAGGTGCTCCCGTCCGAGCGTCAGTACGTCACGTACTGCTGGAGCCACACCTGACACCTCTCGGCCCGGCTGGCTCTACAGTTGGTAGAGCACGGATTGTTCGCTCGAGAGGCGAACGCGGGATGGGCTGAGTGGGTGGCCGACAAGCTCCCAGTCCACTCCACCGACGCGGTGAGCGACTACGCTTGTAGCTGTTCCGACAAGCTCTAGCGAGGAACCGATGTCCCACTCCGACCTGGGCCGGCTCATCGTCGGCGTCGGCGCGTTCCTCTACTGGCGATCGGAGGCGACGCACAGCTTTGCAGCGAGACCGCGACAGAACCCTCTCCTCGCTCGCCGCCAGTGGTTGCGCCGCCGCAACACCATCTGAGGACAGCGCGGACCGGCTGACTTCTCACAACATCCAGCGCGATAACCGATTACCCGGAGCAACTGTGGTCCGCCGGTCTGCTGGTCCGCTTGTTGCCCCAAGGTTGTGCAGACTGTATGGCCACCGCCACCAGCACACCCCCGGTCGTCCTGATCGCAGCAGTTCGCGAGCAGTCGCTCGCGAGCGTATTGGAGGGCAGCTGGTGCGCGGTAGTCCAGGTGCGCACGGGCACCCTCGCCGTCGCGTGGGCGCGCGACCTCCGACCGGATACGATCATCCTCGAGGCCGGTCTGCCCGACATGTCCGCGGTCGACGCGTGCCGGATGCTGCACGGCGATTTGCGCATCGGCCACAACGTGCCGATCCTCATCCTGTCACCCGACAAGCCCACTCCAGAGCAGCGCGTGGCCGCGCTGCGCGCCGGCGCGTGGGACTTTCTCCTCCAGCCGGGCGACCCTGAGGAGCTTTCCCTCAAGCTCCAGGCCTACGTGCAGGCGAAGCGCAACATCGATGTCGCGCTGGCCGACGGCCAGGTCGATCCGACGATCGGGCTGCACAGCCGGCCGGTCCTCGCGCGCCGCGCGCGCGAGCTCGGCGCTCTGCTGGCCCGGACGCACGGAGCGTTCTCCTGCGTCGTGTTCGAACTGGAACCCGACGCGGCGGACCCCCAGGCGGGAAGCCTCGTCGCGCGCGCGGCCCGGGTGTCCGACGTGGTCGGGGCGCTGGGCCCGAGCGAATTCGCCGTGCTCGCCCCGGCCACCGACAGCCCCGGGGCGCTGAAGCTGGCGCAGCGCGTCGCCGATTCCTTGCGCGACGTGATCGGGGAGCGCCCGCCCGGTGCCCCCCCGAGCCTGCGGGCCGGCTACGATGCCGTCGCCAACTTCAAGTACTCGCCGATCGATCCCGTCGAATTGTTGACGCGGGCGGCGGCGGCCGTGCGAACCGGTAAACCGGAGCCCGACCATCCCTGGGTGCGGCGCTTCGACACCAGCAGGACATCGGGTCCCGACTGGGGGGCGGCGCCGCGCAACACACCCCCCGGGGTCGTGGCCGACCTGAGGAGAACCAGCTCATGAACGCGACCCGTTTCTCGCTCTCGGCGCTGCTCGGCGGTGCCATCCTGGTCGTGCTGAGCTGCGCAGATCCCTCGCCGGTCGGCGTCAGCGCTCAGGCGGCCGCGCCCCGGGCTGACCTGATCGGCGACTTGGTGCCGCCGCCACTGCCCACCGGCCTGCTCTGGTGCTCCCCGCTCCCGTACGCTTCCAACAGCGCGACGATAGGACCTGAGGGCGGCTTCCTCCAAGTCGGTCCGCATACGCTTGTGGTCCCGCCCGGCTCGCTCGATTCGGCGGTGACCATCACCGCGGTGGCGCCGTCGGACACGGTGAACCGAGTGAATTTCCAGCCGGAGGGGCTCACCTTCCAGCAGCCAGCGGCGCTCATCATGAGCTACGCGAACTGCGACCTGCTCGGGTCCACGCTGCCGAAGAAGATCGCCTACACGACCGACCTGCTGCAGATCCTCGAGTACCTGCCGTCCCTGGATGATCTCGGGTCCCAGACGGTGAGGGGCTGGGTGAAGCACTTCTCCGACTATGCGATCGCCTGGTGAGACGCCGCTGATCACGCCGGTCCTACCCGGCGCGTCCCCGAAGCACACCGCGGCGTCCCCGCACCGCGCCGCGGACCTGCTCCACGAGGCGCGCGGGCGGGAGCGCGCGGGGTGCATCCCGGAAGCGATCGCGTGCTACGAATCGACGATCGCGACGGCGGAGCGAGGCGGCGAGCACACGGTGCTGGCCGAAGCCCTCCGGCGCCTCGCGATCGTGCGGCACCACCGGGACGAGTCCGCGCAGGCCCGCGAGCTCTGCCGCCGGAGCTACGAGGTGGCGCGGCAGATCGGGAACGACCTGCTCGCGGCCGAAGCGCTGAACACCCTGGGGGGCCTCCATCTGGCGGGCGGCTCGCTGGAGGATGCCCGCACCATGTTCCTCCAGACGCTCGAGCTCGGCGGGTCGAGCCGCGAGTTGCGCGCGCGGGTGGAGCAGAACCTGGGGATCCTCGCGAACATCCAGGGTGAGCTGGATGAAGCCCTCCTGCGGTACGGACGCTCGCTCGAGGCGTACCGCGACTCCGGGGACCAGCACGGCTGCGCCATCGCCTATCACAACCTCGGCATGGTGAGCGCAGACCTGGGAGTGTTCGACGAGGCGGAGCGCTACTTCGGGGAGAGCCGCGCCATCGCCGAGCGCGCCGGCGACGCGTACCTGCTGGGCCTGTGCCTGGTCAACGAGGCGGAGGTGGACGTGGCGCGCCAGCGGTTCGAGAACGCGAAGCAGAACGGCGAGGACGCGCTCGCCCTGTTCGATCAGCTGGGCGCGCGCGGGCCCAAGGCCGGCGCATACCGGGTGATCGGAATGGTGTACCGCGAGACGGGCCGCCTGGCGCTCGCCGAGTCGCGGCTACGCTCGGCGATCGAGCTGGCGGTCGCCGCGGGCTCGGTGCTGAACGAGGCCGAGGCCCGCCGCGAGCTGGCCCTTCTGTATCAGGCGATGGGTCGGAACCAGGAGGCCCTGCGCCTGCTCAACGCCGCGTACCGGCTGTTCCGGCGGCTGGACGCCCGGGTGGACCTGGTGCACGTGGGCGGGAAGGTGGCGGAGCTCGAGGCCACGTATCTCGCGGTGGTGCGCTCGTGGGGTCAGTCCATCGAATCGAGCGACAGCTACACCTTCGGCCACTGCGAGCGCGTGGCGCGCAACGCGGTGGCCGTGGCGCGGATGCTGGGGCTCGAGGAGCAGGAGGAAACCACCATCCTGCTCGGCGCCTATCTCCACGACGTGGGCAAGGTGCAGGTTCCCCACGAGATCCTCAACAAGCCCGGCCCGCTCACCCGCGAGGAGCGCGAGGTGGTGCAGATGCACCCGATCTTCGGGGTCGAGCTGCTGGGGGACGTCGAGTTTCCGTGGGACCTGAAGTCGATCATCCGCTGGCACCACGAGAAGTACGACGGCAGCGGCTACCCCGACCGGCTCAAAGGGGACGAGATCCCGCTCGCCGCGCAGATCGTCGGGATCCTCGACGTGTACGACGCGCTGACCACCACGCGGGCCTATCAACCGGCGCTCGCGCCGGACCAAGCGCTCGCGCAGATCACCCAGTGCCGCGGATGGTGGTCCGACCGGGTCTTCGAGGCCTTCCTGAAGGTCGTCGCCCCGACGGCAGGAGCAACGACGCCCGCCTAGGGGGCCCGCTTCGCTGTAGTGATGCGGGCGACATGGAGCGAGACCCCTTGCCGGCGTCTAGGGTTGGAGCCATGTTCGGCCCCCGGCCACCCCACACCGGAGGCAAACCCATGCGTCTCGCAGCGCCCCTGGCCCCGCTCGCCATCCTGTCGCTCGTCCTGGCGGCGTGCGCCGACCCATCCCCGTCCCCAGCGGCCCCCGCGCCGGACCGTCCCAGCTTCATCATCAACGGCGTGCCGACGGGGAGCGATTTCCCGAGCGTCGGCGCGCTGCTCTTCGATTACAACCGGGACGGGATCATCAACGGGGACGACGAGTGGTGCACCGGAAGCCTCATCGCGCCGACGGTGTTCCTCACGGCAGCGCATTGCGTGATCAGCTCCTACACGCCGCCCGGCTCGCAGTTCTACGTCTCCTTCTCGCCCGACCTGTACGCTGGCTCGTTCAGCTACATCACGGCGAAGAGCTACACCTACGACCCGCTGTACGGGCACGATGAAGCGAACCTGCACGACCTCGCGCTCATCGTTCTGCCCAAGGGATCGACGAAGGGCTTGACGCCGCTGCAGCTGCCGCCCGCGGGATACCTCGACCAGTTGGCGGCTCAGGGCGGCCTGGTGGACCAGGTCTTCGTGAACGTCGGGTACGGGACGTCGTCGACCCTCATCGGTCCGCCGGGCTTCCCGTACGACGGGATCCGGAAGGTCTCGCAGTCGGAGTTCATGGCGCTACAGCCCTTCTGGTTGGGACTCCTGATGAACAGCAACGCGACCGACCTGGGCGGTGACTGCTACGGCGACTCGGGCGGGCCGAAGTTCCTGAGCAGCAACCTGACCATGATCCTCGCCACCGTGACCACCGGCGACTATCCCTGCCGCGCGACGTCCTGGGACTACCGGACGGACACGCAGTCGGCGCGCGATTTCCTGGGACAGTACGTCACGCTGCCGTAGGGGGCGGCAAGGGCGGCAGAGACGGCAAAGACAGCACGGTATCGTCGCCGCTAGCCCTGCCGCCCTTGCCGTCCTTGCCGCCTCTGCCGCCCATGCCCGCCTTCAAGGATCACTACTCCGCCGGCGCCGCGGGCTACGCCGCCCACCGGCCGACCTACCCGGACGCGCTCGGCGACTTTCTGGCGACGGCGGCTCCGCGCCGGGAGCTGGCGTGGGACGCGGGCTGCGGCTCCGGGCAGCTGTCGGTGCTGCTCGCCGCGCCGGGCCGTTTCGCGCGCGTGATCGGCACGGACGCGAGCGCCGAGCAAATCGCGCACGCCCCGCCCCATCCACGCATCGCGTACGCCCGCGCACCGGCGGAAGCGAGCGGGCTGCCGGACGCCGCTGCCGACCTCGCGGTCGCGGCGCAGGCGGCGCACTGGTTCGACCTACCCGCCTACTACGCCGAGGTGCGCCGGGTGGCGCGACCGGGCGCGATCGTCGCCCTGATCACGTACGGGCTCTTGAGCGTCGATGGTGAGATCGATCCGGTCGTGCGGCGCTTCTATACGGAGGTGCTGGGGCCCTACTGGCCGCCCGAGCGACGGCACGTCGAGGACGCCTACCGCTCGCTGCCCTTCCCGTTCGACGACATCGCGCCGCCGCCGCTCGAGATGCGGGCGGCGTGGGCGCTCGCCGACGTCGTGGGATACGTGAAAACGTGGTCGGCGGTGCGCGCCATCGAGCGGGCGCACGGTCGCACCCCGCTCGAGACGTTCCGGCGCGCGCTCGGCCGCGCCTGGGGCGCCGCGGAGACGGTTCGTCCGGTGCGCTGGACTCTCGCGCTCCGCGTCGGCCGCCGGTGACGGAGCGTCAGCCGGTCCCGATGAACCATTCCTCCCAGGCGACGCGAAACGCTCCGTGGCACCGCGGGCACCGCTTGCTTTGTGGGGCGCCCCGCACCGGAGCCCGGTTGCGGCAACTCGGGCACACGACGTAGCGATCCTTCCACTTCGCCGCGAGGCCTTTCGCGTCGCGCGGCAGCGGCACGACGGTCCATGCCTGGGGTGCTCGCTCCACGACCTGGAGGGATGCCAGAGGCAACGCTCGCCGGCGGCGATTGACGTCGAGCACCGCCTCGCTCGGCGTCAGCGCCAGGATGCGATACCACGCCCCGCGGCGCAGTCCGTGGTTGTCATCACCCTTCTGCCTGGCCCACTGGAACGTGGGAGCGTCGCGGCGCATGCGATGCGGCCTCAGTCGAATGCTGCACGCGCACGCTCCCCGGCGGTAGGGCGATTTTGCGGCACGGGCGGGTGGGCTTGCGACACCCCTGCGGCGTTAATGCTCCGTCGCGCGTGCGCGACACCACCTGCCTCTCCATGTGGCGATGTCACCTCGCAAATACGCCGCCCGCGGACTCCTGCCAGGCGTCCTGAATCGCGCGGACCTGCGCCGTCGGCACCCCGTACGTCGCCAGCCAGAGCCACGCCTCGCCGGCGCCATCCTTGCCGGACAGCTCGAGGCGGAACAGGGCGTCGTTCCAGCCATCGACCGTCCCCGAGAACTGCAGCGGCGGCCGCCAGAGCTGGACGGCGCCCGTGAGTGTGTGGCCCGTGGCGGTCCGCGTGGCGTAGGAGGCCCCCTCGACCAGGCTCGAGATACCGCCTTGCCCGAACCAGCCGCGCGGTCCCGTCAGACGCGCCCACGCCTCCTGACGGCTGCATCGGTAGGCGGCGCGCACCCACGCGACCGCGCGATCCCGCCCGCGATGGCGCTCGAGGTAATGGCGGAGCGCAAGCAGCTCGAAGTCCCAGCCGCGACTCACGCCGCCGTACTGCGCGTCCCAGTCGTCGCCCGCGCCGAAGCCCGAGGTGACGACGCGAAGCACGGTGCCGCCTCCCTTCCCTTCCAGGTAATAGTCGGTGGCGAGGTGGAACGCCCGCTCGTTCGGGAACCCGATGCGCAGGTGCCGCTCCGGCTCCCAGATCTCGATGCGCGACTCGGCGTCGTACACGCCGTCCCACCTCATCCAGATCGCGCCGCCCGCCCCCCCGGCCCCCGGCGTGACCCGTGCCTCGAGCGGGAACCAGCGCACCAACTCGGCGGCGTCCGTGAGCGCCTTCCAGACCACCGCGACCGGGGCGTCGATGGTGATCTCGCGCTCGACCTGGCGTGTGCTCATGAGCCCTCCTTGGCAGGGGCGGGATAGGCGCCGGCGACGACGCGGAAACGGCGGCCGCCCGGCGCCGCCGCCGCGTGGTACTTGGCCGCCAGCTGGGCGACGGCCCGCGACAGCTCCTCTGCGAACGCGTGCTGCGCCGCTTGCGTGGCGAAGCGCACATCGGTCTGCAGCGTGAGCGTGGGCAGACGCTTGCCGGCGCGATCGGCCCGGTCTCGCAGGGCGGCGACCTCCCGGATCACCTGAGCGGCGACGGCGAGGAGGTATGCGCTCGAGACGCGGTCGCGCACCGCCGCCGGATCGGTCGCGAGGGCGCCGAGGGTAGCGGGACTGATGAGATACGAGCGAGCGACGGCACGAACCAGGCGCTCGGTGCAGCCGCGCTTCTGGCGCTCGCCCGTCGCCGTGACGAACCCCTCGGCTTCGAGCTGGCGCAGGTGGTAGTTGAGCTGCTGGCGGGGCAAGCCGAGCCGGCGCGCGAGCCCGGTGGCTGAGTCGGGCTCGGCGAGCTCGGCCAGGATCCGGAGCCGCAGCGGATGCAGCACGGTCGCGGCGCGGCCGGCGTCTTGGATCACGTGGACGGGTGCTGCGGCGTCCATGAGAGCACCCCGGTGACGGTCATCCCAACGCTATCATTGGACAATATTATTTGTCAATATGGGCTGCCGGCTGCGGAGCCAGCGCGGCATTCTGCAACCCGTCACGCGAGAGGCCAGAGGGCGCAGCCCGCTCACCGGACGGCCCTCACTCGTAAGCGGCGGTCCCGCTTGAGGTAGCGGGCCGGTCGTCCGGCGGCACACCGCTTGCCTCTCGGGGACCAGCCTATGCAGCAGGCTCCTGCCCCCACCGCGCGGAGCCCCCTTCTCTCGCGAGGACCAGCCCATGGCCGCCTGGAAGCTCTTCGGCAAAGAAGTCACCACGGAGCAGCTCCCCGCCGAGCTCCGTTCCGTTCTCGCGCAGATGCAGCGGGAGCGGGTCGCCTTCGAGGCGTTGACGAACGCGGCGCGCGAGTCCGCCCAAGGCCTCTCCCAGCTGACGCAGCCGCTGGCGGAAGCCCAGAAGACGGTGACGGAGCTGCAGGGGCGCGTGAAGGCGCTCGAGCGGCTGGTCCCTGTGCTGGCGACACTGGACGAGCAGACCGAGGCGGTCTCCAAGGGGCAGCGGCGCACGGAGACTCAGCTCACGCACACCTCCGACGAGGCCAAACGGCTGCGCACTGAGCTGGAGGAGCTGCGCGGCAACATCGAGCAGGCGCTGGCCCTGAAGCACGAGCTGGCCGGCTTCCTCGAGATGGGCGGCGGCTTCAAGGCGCTGCGCATGGACGCGGACGGCGCGACCGCGCAGCTGCGCGAGCTCACCCAGAGCGTCGAGCGGGCGCGCGAGCGTCAGGAAGATCTGCGCCGGGGGAGTGAAGCGGTGGCCACGCGGCTCGGCGCGTTCGAAGAGCGGCAGCAGCAGATCACCGGAGGCGTCGCGGCGACCGAGTCCCGCGCGGCCGCGATCGGGCAGACGCTCGAGCAGCTGACCCAGGCCGCCGCCGAAGCCGCCCAGACCAAGCGGCAGCTCACGACGCTCAAGTCGCTCGCCGACTACGTGACGCAGAAGGTGTCCGCGCTCGAGCAGCAGCGCGAGGTGGTCGATCGCGCCACCGGCCAGGCAGCGCGCCTGCACGATATCATCCGCGAAATCGACGGCAAGATCCGCAAGCACGAGGAGAGCGCCAAGGCGCTGAGTGGCCTCGAGGCCAAGGTCGCCGACCTGAACGCGTCCCACGGCGAGGTGCTGGCACGCTCCGAGCAGATCAGCGCCCACCACGAGGAAGTCAAGCAGGCCGATCAGGAGCTGCGGACCCGCCTGGCGACGCTGCGCGACGAAGTGCAGCGGAGCGTGAAGCGCTTCGAGCTCGAGAACCAGGGTCTCGACGCCGTGGCGCAGCGGATTCTCGACCTGCGCGGCGGCCTGACGGACATGGAGGTCCGGTTCCGCTCGCTCGATGAGACGGGCAAGTCGATCGCCGACCTGCGCTCGCGCACCGACGCCCTGGTGTCGCAGCTCGAGGGCATCACCGAGAACGTCGGGCAGCTCCAGACGCAGGCCGAGCGCGTGGGCGCAGTCCAGGCGAACGCCGACCGGCTCGGGCAAACGGTCGAGGAGATGACGCAGCGGGCGGCACGGCTCGAGAAGGCGCAGCCGGCGGTCGAGGCGGCGCTGCAGGACGTGGCGAACCTCAAGGGTACGCATGAGGCGGTCAAGGACGCGATCGAGCAGGTGCGGGTCGCCGAGAGCGAGATGAGCCGCGCGCGCGAGACCCAGGCGAGCACGAAGGCGTGGCTCGCGAGCGCGACCGAGTCGGTGGACGCGCTGCGCGGCGAGCTCGCCGCCGTCGAAGAGATGAAGCCGACGGTCGAGCTGGTCCGTGCCGAGGCCGACCGCCTATCCCAGTCGATGGCGCAGATCGAGGCGCGCCGGCAGGTCGTGGACGACCTCAACGGACGGCTCTCCGAGCTGACCGCCCTCGGCGCCCAACTCGACGAGCGGAGCCGCGGGCTGGTCGACCGGATGGACGGCGCCGACGAGCGGTTCAAGGCGCTGGCGCAGCACGCCGCGGAGGCGGAGCGGATCGAAAAGCTCGTCCCGACGACCATCGCGGCGGCGGAGCGTGCAGAGCGCCGCGTGGCCGACGTGGACGCCACCGTCGGGTCGCTCGAAGCCCGCGCCCAGAACCTCGAAGGACTGGCGGAGCGCACGCGGGCGCTCGGCCAGGAGCTGGACCAGCGCCAGGCGGCCCTCGACAAGGCCGCCGAGCACCTGGAGCGGGCGTCGCAGCTGCGGGAGCAGGCGGCAGCCGCCGCCCAACAGCTCGAGGAGCGCACCACGCACCTCACCGGCGCGCTCGCGACGGCCGGGGCTCGCACGACCGACCTCGCGGCCACGCTCGACGAGCTCGACAGCCGGTCGGAGAGCCTGCGCTTCGCCCAGAAGGGCATGGCGGCCTTCGAGGAGCGGCTCGCGAAGTGGGACGCCGCTGGCCAACGCGTGGCGCGCGGGCTGGAGCAGGTCGCGCAACGACAGGTGACCGTGGACGCCATCCACGCCGACCTGCAGCGCCTGTTCGAGGTGGCCGAGCGCACGGTGGACGACGTGCGATCCATCGCGGCCGCGCGCGAGGAGGTCGGCCAGACGCGGACCATGCTCGAGAACGTGTTGAGTCTCGTGACGCAGACGCACGAGGCCGCGAACGGCCTGGACCACAAGCAGCGCCAGGTCGCGCAGGCCGAGGAGCGGCTCGGCCGGGTCGAGGGGCTGCTGGCGGACATCCAGACGAGCCTCGAGGCGCTGCACGGCCAGAAGGCGCTCATGGATCAGGTGGTGGAGAAGTCCGGGTCGCTCGAGTTCCACAACAAGCAGGCGGAGGCGCTGATCGCCGCGCTGCGGGAAGAGCGCGACCTGACCGACAAGGTCCGGGCCGCGGTGGCGCAATTGCGGCAGGAGGGCCCGAAGGCCAAGAGCGCGTAACGGCGGCAGGGACGGCAAAGACGGCAGAGACGGCACGAGCTCCGTGCCGTCTTTGCCGTCTTTGCCGTCTAGTTTTCTCCCATGCGCCTCTCCGACCTCGTGGACACCTCCCAGCGCGTCGCCCAAACCAGCCGGCGCCTCGAGAAGATCGCGCTGCTCGCCTCCCTGCTTCGCCGCGTGCCGCCGCAGGAGCTCGAGATCGCGGTTGCCTTCCTGTGCGGCGCCGTGCGGCAGCCGAAGCTCGGCATCGGGTACGCGGCCGTGCGCGCGGCCCTGCCCGACGCCTCCGTCGAGTCCGGCACGCTGGAGCTTTCCGAGGTGGACGCGGTCTTCGAGCGGGTCGCGCAGGCCGGCGGCAAGGGCTCGGTGGAGGAGAAGCAACGCCTGCTGCGGGGGCTGTTCGAGCGCGCGACGCGCGAGGAGCAGCGCTTCCTCGCCGCCCTGCTCGTCGGCGAGCTGCGCCAGGGCGCGCTCGAGGGCCTTGTCCTCGAGGCGGTGGCCCAGGCCGCGGCGGTGCCGCCCGAGTCGGTGCGGCGCGCCTTGATGGCGGCGGGCGACCTGCCGCGCGTGGCGCGCGTCGCCCTCGTCGAGGGCGGCGCGGCCTTGTCGCGCTACGCTGTTCAGCTGTTCCGTCCCCTCCTCCCGATGCTGGCCGGCTCGGCCGAAGACGCACCCGATGCGCTCGCGCAGCTGGGGGAGGCGGCGCTCGAGTTCAAGCTCGACGGCGCGCGGGTGCAGGTCCACAAGGAGGGCGACCTGGTGCGGGTGTATTCGCGCCGGCTCAACGAGGTGACGCCGGCGGTCCCGGAGCTGGTGGAGGTCGTGCGCGCGCTCCCCGCCCGGTCCCTCATCCTCGACGGCGAGGCGATCGCGCTGCGGCCGGACGGCCTGCCGCATCCTTTCCAGACGACGATGCGGCGCTTCGGCCGCAAGCTCGACGTGGAGCGGCTGCGGCGGGACCTGGCGCTGACGCCGTTCTTCTTCGATCTCCTGTATCTCGACGGCGACCCGCTGCTCGACGAGCCCGAGTCGCGCCGCTTCGCCGCGCTCGCCGGGACGCTGCCCGGCGGGCTCGTGATTCCCCGGCAGGTGACGGGATCGGTCGAGGATGCGCAGCGCTTCCTCGCCGCCGCGCTGGCGCGCGGCCACGAGGGCGTCATGGCGAAGGCCCTGGACGCGCCGTATGAAGCGGGGAGCCGCGGCCGGCGCTGGCTCAAGGTCAAGCCCGCGCGCACCCTCGACCTCGTGGTGCTCGCGGCCGAGTGGGGACACGGGCGCCGCCGCGGGTGGCTGTCGAACCTGCACCTCGGCGCCCGGGACCCCGAGCATGGCGGCTACGTCATGCTGGGGAAGACGTTCAAGGGGATGACGGACGAGATGCTCGCATGGCAGACGCAGCGGCTGCTGGAGCTCGAGGTCGGTCGCGACGCTCACACCGTCTACGTCCGGCCGGAGCTGGTGGTGGAGGTGGCATTCAACGACGTGCAGGCGAGTCCCCGCTACCCCGGCGGCCTTGCGCTCCGGTTCGCGCGCGTGAAGCGCTACCGCACCGACAAGACGGCGGCCGAAGCGGACACGTTCGCGGCGGTGCGGCAGACGGGCCCGCTGCCGTAGCTTGCGAGGTCCGCCGGGGGGCTCTACACTAGCGCATGGCTTTCCTCGATACCAATCACCAGCGGGCGGCGCTGCTGGTCCTGCTGCTCGGCGTGGCCGTGGTGGTCGGCCTCACGCCGTACGCGACGGGCCTGATCGGGATCCCCGTCCTCTACGCCATCTTCGCGCCGGTACACGAGTGGCTCTCCATGCGGATGCGCCCGCGGCTCGCCGCGAGCCTGGTCGTCGCGCTCGCGCTGTTCCTGATCGTCGTGCCGGGGGTGTCCTTCGCCGGGCTCATCGTCAATCAGGCGCAGCAGATCGCCGGCGGCGTGATCCAGAACCCGCTGCTCGGCCGCCTCAAGCAGCTGGAGCTCGGCGGCATCGACCTGGGGCCGCGGCTCGCCGACCTGGGGACGAAAGTCGTGACCTGGATCGGCTCGTCGACCTTCGGTCTGATCGGCACCGCCACGCGGCTCGCGCTGAACCTCACGATCGCGCTGTTTGGCCTGTTTTACCTGCTGCTCAAGCCGCAAGACACGTGGGAGGCGGTGCAACCCTACATCCCCTTCTCCGCGAAGAACACCGAGAAGCTGCGCCAGCGGTTCCGCGACGTGACGACGTCCACCATCATCGGCACCGGCCTCACCGCCGCGATCCAGGGGGTGCTCGTGGGGATCGGCTTCTGGCTGACCGGCCTCCCGAACGCGGTGTTCTGGGGCGTGGTGACGATGGTGTTCGCGATCCTGCCCGTGGTGGGTAGCGGGTTGGTGTGGGGACCGGGCGCGCTCGCGCTGGCGCTCGGCCACAACCCGGGCGCCGCCTGGCTGCTGCTCCTCCTGGGCGTCGTGGTCGTCGGGAACGTGGACTACGTGATCCGGCCGCGGGTGTTCCGCCGCTGGGCGGACATCCACCCCCTCGTGACGCTGATCGGCGCGCTCGCGGGAGTGCCCTACTTCGGAATCCTCGGCTTACTGATCGGTCCGTTGGCGCTCTCGTACTTCTTCGAGCTCATTAAGATGTACCGAGAGGAGTATCTCAGTTAAGCGCCGTCGCGTGCTTCGCAGTCTCTAGCTCGGGCCGATCGCCATCCGCATTGGCCATCAGCTTCAGGAATTCCTGATATCTCGCTCTTGCCGTTTGGACATCCCCCGCCAGCTCCGCCGCCCGCGCGGCCCCGAACAGGCTGCGCGCCCGCCCCGGCTCGCGTCGGAGCGTCGCTTCGTACGCCGTGCGGGCACGGGCGGGCCGCCCGACCGCGAGGAGAAGGTCACCCTCGAGCTCGCGGGCCGGCAGGAGCTCGCCGGGCGTCACGGGATGCTTCTCGGTGACGTCCTCGCGATCCGCCGCGGCCTTCCCCTCACGCAGCGCGCCCGCGGTGTCACCGGAGGCGAGCAGGAGCCATGCCGTCACCGCCTGCTGCTTGATGCCGACGATGCGCGACCAGTTGTATCCGGGCTGCCCAGCCAGCGCCGTCGCGATGGCGGCGAGGGCGGCGACCTCGACGCGCGCCTGGGCCGTGTCACCGCTGCGCGCCGCCCCCAGGCCGCGCGCGAAGTGCGCCAGGGCCGCACCGATGCCTCCCTGCCCGGCCGCGCGCACGGGCAGGCGGGCCGCTGCGGCCCAGTCGCCGCGCTCCAGAGGAACGCGCGCTTCCATCGCCACGCGGTTGTAGCTCGTGACCAACGCGTCGCTCGAAAGCACCGTGGTGAGTGCCAGGCCTTCGGCGACCCGCTGACGCGCTGCCGAGTCCCGTCCCTCCTGCAGGTAGCCGTAGACCATGTAATCGAGCGCGTGGAACTGCTCCGGAGCGACGCCGCGCTGGTGCTGCGCATGCGCGTACGTGACACCCGCCTCGAGCGACCGCTGGTTCGCCGCGATCGTCTCGTCCCACAGCCCGAGCCGCACGAAGATGTGCGACGGCATGTGTTGCGCGTGCGGCGCCGACGGCGCGATGCGCGCGTAGCGGCGGGCGGCGTCGAGTCCGAGCGACGCGAGCTGCGGCGAATCGTTGGCGTGGATGATGTAGTGGGCGAGGCCGGGATGCTCCGGAAACCGGCGGAACAGCGGGTTCAGGATCGCCGCCGCCTGCTTCTGCCGGGCGAAGGTCGTGTCGAGCGGCGACGCGGTCGCGACGAGCGACAGGGCGTAATAGATCGCCACCTCGGGGTCGTCGGAAAAGTCCCGGTACACGCGCGCCAGGGTGTCCGAGTACGCCTGCAAGCGGCGGGCGTTCGGCACGCCCTCGGGGTCGCGGTACAGCGCGCCGACGGATGCGAGGAACCCCCGTTCCCGCGCGGTGCGCCCGCCGAGCGCGAGCGCCCGCGCGGACGCCGCCGCGCCCAGCCGCAGGTTGTCGCCCGACGGACCACCCACGAACGGGTTCCCCCAGAAGTTGAGCGCAGCTCCCCAATACGCCATGGCGCAGGTGGAGTCGGCGGCGGCCACCTCGCGGAACGCGCGGCCGCCTTCCTCCCACCAGAAGGAGTGCAGCAGCGCCATCGCCCGCTCGAAGTGGGCCTCCTGCGCGGCGAGCGATCCGGGCAGAACACACCAGAGCGCCGCCGCAATGACCGGCTTCAGGACGCGCAACATGGCAGGCTCCGATCGGGGCACGGCCGTAATCTGGGCCGCCCGCGCCCTTCGGCCAGGGGGGCGGGGGGCGGGGGGGGCACTATCTTCCTCCCATGCGCCTTTCGCTCCGGTTCCTCATTCCCCTGCTCCTGGTGCTCGGGGGGTTCGCGTACGCCGTGATCCCCCTCGTCGACAGGCTCACGCTGCAGTGGTTCGTGCGGGATCTCGACAGCCGCGCCAGCCTCATCACCAACACCATCCAGGAACCGCTGCAGGACTTGGCGCGCGCCGGCAACCGGACTCGACTGCTGGAGTTCTTTACCCGCATCACGCAGGACGAGCGCCTCTACGCCATGGGGTTCTGCCCGTCGCCCCAGGGTCAGCCGCTCGCCACGCCGACGCTGCCCGCCGAGATCGACTGCGCCGACCTGCGGCGGTTCTCGGGCTCGTCGGAGCACCTGCTCAAGAGTGCCGACGGCGCGCTGCTCGTGACCGTCCGGCCGCTGGCGGTCGGGGACGCGCCCGCGGGGCAGCTGGTGCTCGTGCACGACATGAGCTTCATCGCGCGGCGCAGCGCGGAGACGAGGAAATACCTCTTCTACTTCTTCGTCGGCCTCGGCGTGACCGTCTCGCTCATCACGGTGGTCGTCGCACAACTGAGCTGGCGCGGCTGGGTGCACGGCCTCCGGGCGGTGCTGCGCGGCGAAGGCCTGTTCCGGCTGGCGGACGCGCCCGAGGCCCCGGAGCTGCGGCCGATCGCGGCCGATCTCCGCGCCCTGATCCGCGACCTCGAAGCCGAGCAGCGATCACGCGACGAGGACCAGCTCGCGTGGACGCCCGAAACGCTGCGCGGGATCCTCCGTGCCGACCTGCCCGGGCACGAGGTGATGGTCGTGTCCAACCGGGAGCCGTACATCCACGTCCGCCGGGGCGACACGATCGCGCTGTGGCGGCCCGCGAGCGGCTTGGTCACCGCCATGGAACCGATCATGCGGGCCTGCTCGGGCACGTGGATTGCGCACGGCGGCGGCTCGGCGGACCGCGAGGTGGTGGACGAGCACGCGCGGCTGGCGGTGCCGCCGGAGCACCCGGCCTACCAGCTCCGCCGCGTCTGGCTGACGCCCGAGGAGGAAGCGGGCTACTACTACGGCTTTGCGAACGAGGGCCTGTGGCCGCTGTGCCACATCGCCCACGTGCGTCCGATCTTCCGCACCTCCGATTGGGAGCAATACGCGACGGTGAACCGCACGTTCGCCCGCGCCGTGGTCGAGGAGGCGAAGTCTCCCGACCCGATCGTGCTGGTCCAGGACTACCACTTCGCGCTGCTGCCGAGAATGATCCAGGAGGCGCTGCCGGCCGCGACGATCGTTTCCTTCTGGCACATTCCCTGGCCCAACCCGGAGGCGTTCGCGATCTGTCCCTGGCGGGAAGAGCTGCTCGACGGATTGCTGGGCTCGAGCATCCTCGGGTTCCACACGCAGTTTCACTGCAACAATTTCGTCGACACCGTCGATCGCCTGCTGGAAGCGCGGGTGGACCGGGAGATGTTCACCGTTTCGTACCGGGGAAAGCTGACCGCCGTCAAGCGCTATCCCATCTCGATCGAATGGCCGCCGTCCCCCGCCCTGATCGGCAAGCCGGCCGAGCAGTGCCGTGCGGAGGTGCGGCGGCGCCACGACCTGCCGCCGGATCACAAGATCGGCGTGGGCGTGGATCGGCTGGATTACACGAAGGGCATCGAAGAGCGCTTCCGCGCCGTGGAGCGCCTCCTGGAGCTGGAGCCGGCGTGGCTCGGCAAGTTCACGTTCATCCAGATCGGCGCGCCCACGCGGACCCGCATCGATCACTACCAGGAATACGAGGCCCGGGTGCGCGCGATGGCGGCGCGCATCAACGAGCGCTTCGCCGGCGTGCCGCACCCGCCGATCGTGCTCCTCGTGGAGCACCACCAGCCGCAGGACATCTACGAGTACTATCGCGCCGCGGAGCTGTGCATGGTCACCAGTCTCCACGACGGCATGAACCTGGTGGCGAAGGAGTTCGTGTCGTCGCGGGACGACGAGCGGGGGGTGCTGATCCTGAGCCAGTTCACGGGGGCGGCGCGGGAGCTGCCGGAGGCGCTCATCGTGAACCCGTACGACACCGATCAGTGCGCCGCGGCGCTCCACACGGCGCTGGTGATGCCGGCGGGCGAGCAGCGCGCCCGCACCCGGCTGATGCGCGGGTTGATTCAGGAGTTCAACGTGTACCGCTGGGCGGGGCGCATGTTGATCGACGCCGCCGGCATGCGGCGTCGCGGTCGGCTGCTGGACCGGGCGGCGACCCCGGAGCGCCAGTCGCGCCGTCCTGCAAAGGCCGCCACGAGCCGCGGCAGATGACCCGCCGCCGCGATGGGCGACCCTCCCGCCCGCCGCGGCGTCGGGGCCCGCTCCCGGTGCCGCAGCGCGACTGGACCTACTTTCTGGACATCGACGGCACGCTGGTGGACTTCGCCGACTCGCCCACGGGCGCGTGCCTCGACCCCGCGTTCCGTCAACTGATCGAGGAATTGTATCGCGCCGCCGGCGGCGCGGTGGCCTTGATCAGCGGCCGGTCGATCGGCGACATCGACCGCCTGTTTCCCGGCATTCGCTTTCCCGCGGCCGGACAGCACGGCATCGAGCGGCGCGACGCCACCGGGCGGATCTCCCGCCATGCGTTTCCGTCCCAGGAGCTGGACGGGGTGCGCCGGCGGCTCGCTGAAGCCGTCGCCCGCCACCCTGGCCTGCTGCTCGAGGACAAAGGTCTCTCGGTCGCCCTGCACTATCGTCGGGCGCCGCGGTTGGCGGGGTACGCCCATCGCCTGGTGCACGCGCTCGTGGCGCCATTGGGCGCGCGGTACCACGTGCAGACCGGCAAACGGCTCGTGGAGCTCAAACCCGCAGGCAAGGACAAGGGAGGGGCGGTGCGCGAGTTCATGCAGGAGGAGCCGTTCCGCGGGCGCACGCCCGTGTTCGTGGGCGACGACGTCACCGACGAATACGGCTTCGCGACGGTCAATCGCCTGCACGGCCACTCGGTGAAGGTCGGACCGGGACGGACCGTGGCCCGGTGGCGCCTCCCGGACGTCCGCGCCGTGCGGGCGTGGCTCGAACGGGGGAGCGAAGCGGAGGCGACCCCATGACGTCCCTGGACCTGGCCTTGATCGGCAACGGCACGGTCGGCGCGCTCGTCGATCCGCTGGGCGAGGTCGTCTGGGCCTGCTTCCCGCGGTTCGACGGCGACCCCGCGTTTTGCTCCCTGTTGCGCGAGCGGACCGGCGACGACGACTTCGGATTCCTGGCGGTGGAGCTGCTCGACTGCGCCAGGCAGGAACAGGAATACCTCGCCAACACGCCGATCCTGATCACCCGTCTCTACGACCGCGCGGGCGGCTGCGTCGAGATCACGGACTTCGCGCCGCGCTTCCGCCACCACGGCCGCATGTTCTGCCCCATGATGCTCGTGCGGCAGATCCGGCGCGTCGCCGGCAACCCGCGCGTCCGGGTACGCGTCCGCCCGGCCCGCGACTACGGCCGTCGCCGCGCGGACATCACCTGCGGCTCGAACCACATCCGCTACGTGGGCAGCGAGCTCGCGCTGCGCCTGACGACGGACGTTTCCATCACCGCCGTCGTGGAGGAAAACCCGTTCTTCCTCGAGCACGCGGTCACCCTCCTCCTCGGACCGGACGAGACCGTCCAGGGCGCCGTGGCCGACGTCGGGGGCCGCTTCCTCGAAGACACCACGTTCTACTGGCGAGAATGGGTGCGCTCGCTCGGCGTCCCGTTCGAGTGGCAGGACGCCGTGATCCGCGCGGCGATCACGCTCGAGCTCAACGTCTTCGAAGACACCGGCGCCATCGTCGCCTCCGTGACGACGTCGATCCCCGAGGCCGCCGGCACCGGACGCACCTGGGATTACCGCTACTGCTGGCTCCGCGACGCCTACTTCGTGGTCAACGCCCTCAACCGGCTGGGCGCGACACGGACGATGGAGCGCTACCTGAGCTACATCGTCAATCTCGTCGCGGGCGCCGACGACGGGCGCCTGCAGCCCGTGTACGGGATCAGCGGACGGGCCGTCCCCGAGGAGCAGGAGATCGACTCCCTCCCGGGCTACCGCGGGATGGGCCCGGTGCGGATCGGCAATCAGGCGCACCGGCAGGTCCAGCACGACGCCTACGGCTCCGCCATCCTGGCCGCCACCCACGTGTTCTTCGACCGGCGGCTGCTCCGTCCGGGCGACGAGGTCCTGTTCCGCCGCCTCGAGCCGCTGGGCGAGCGCGCGGCCCAGCTCTTCGATCAACCCGACGCGGGCCTCTGGGAGCTGCGCGGCGCGGCGCGCGTGCACACCTTCTCGAGCCTCATGTGCTGGGCGGGCTGTGACCGCCTGGCGAAAATCGCCGCGCATCTCGGCCTCGCCGACCGCGCCGCGTATTGGCGCACCCAGGCGGCGCGCCTCCACCAGGTGATCTGCGAGCGGTCCTGGAACGCCAAGCGGGAGAGCTTCGTGGCCACGATGGACGGGGAGACGCTCGACGCCAGCCTGCTGCGCCTCAACGAGCTGGGCTTCCTGGCCGACGACGACCCGCGGTTCGCGAGCACGGTTCGCGCCATCGAGCGCGAGTTGCGCCGCGGCGACTTCGTGTTCCGCTACGTCGAGGAGGACGACTTCGGCAAGCCGGAAAACGCGTTTCTGGTGTGCACCTTCTGGTACATCAACGCGCTCGCCGCGCTGGGACGACGGGATGAGGCACGCACCCTGTTCGAGAACGTGCTCGCCTGCCGCAACCGGCACGGCCTCCTGGCCGAGCACATCGATCCCCAGACGCGCGAGCAGTGGGGCAACTTCGTGCAGACCTACAGCATGGTCGGGCTCATCGGCTCGGCGATCCGGCTGTCAGTTCGCTGGGATCAGGCCTTCTAGTCCTCACCCCCTGGCCCCCTCTCCCTGCGGGAGAGGGGGAACTCACGACGTCCCCCCTCTCCGGAACGGAGAGGGGGTCAGGGGGTGAGGCCCTCGAGAGCCAGCGCGACGCCGTTGGTCCACCCAAACCCGTCCTGCGTCGGGTACTCGCCGCCGCCGGCCCGCCGATTCAAGTCGGTGACGTCGTACTTCTCCATCATCTTGCCCGTCGCGCGATAAGTGTGCCGGTTCAAGGCGAGCCAGCGGTCGCGGGCGGCATCCGCCAGGTCCGCGCGGCCGTAGCGACGTACCCCCTCGATCGCCAGCCACTCCAGAGGCGGCCATCCGTTCGGGGCGTCCCATTGCTGCCCCGAGGTGATCAGCGTCGTCACGAACCCGCCGGGCTTCAAGAAGTCCCGCTCTAGCCGGGCGGCGACCGCCCGGCCCTGCTCGGGGGTGGCGAGCCCGAAGTAGAGCGGAGCCGCGGCCGCCAACGTGGGGCGGTCCGTCACGCGCTCGCCGCTCTTCCAGCGGACGTCGTAGAAGAACCCGTCGGCGGAATCATATGCGGCGGAGGCTGTTGAGATCCACCGGAACGAGGTCCGTCGTTTCCAGCGTCCGCAGATCCCTCGGGTCGCGCATCCAGCGGCTCGAGAAGTCCCAGCCGCTTTCCGCGGTGGCTCGGACGTTTCGATAGAACGCCTCGCGTCGCGCGTCGGGGAGCGTCTGGCCCACCTCGTAGTCCGGGCGGTAGGACTCCGGCCTGGGGTCGGACCGGTCGTCCCAGTACCGATTGAGGATCGACCCGTCGCGCAGCCGCACGACGCGGCGGTACGCCTCCCCCCCTTCGGGTGCGAGCCGCTCCACTCCATCCATCCAGAAAGCATGCTCCGCCTCCAACGCGTCGAGGTAGCGGAGCGCCTCCGCCGTATCCGTCGCCGCCGCGTACAGCCCGACCATCGCGGCGAAGAACGGGGGCTGGCTGCGGCTGAGGTAGT
>WNFV01002262.1_pt1 | contig 27224 bp, 26 predicted proteins | sample 5400101 | NCBI WGS metagenome assembly WNFV01 (sample SAMN13153361, study PRJNA577476) | soil metagenome | isolation source: 115 cm soil or saprolite under grassland replicate 1 | place: USA:California | collected 2016-06-15
GTGCGCCGGCGCCGCGCCTCGTAGGGGGCTAGCCGGCGATCCGGTAGAGCGTGCCGTTCGTCCCGGAGACCGCGTAGAGCCCGCCGCGAGCGTCCTCGCCGAACGACGTCAGCCCCGGGATCGTGAATTGCTCGCGCCGTAGGCCCGTCGCCTTCCCCTTCTTCACCCGGAGGCTCCAGATCGTGCCCGAGCAGTAGTCGCCGTAGAAGTAGCGGCCGACGAGGTCGCGCCGGGCCTTGCCCCGATACACGAACCCGCCGGTGACCGAGCAGCCGAGCGCATGGCCGTACACGGCGATCGGGAACACGAGCGTGCCGCGCTTGTCAATCGCCCGGTTCTGGTCAAACGGCGAGCGGCCCTCGTAGACGGCCCAGCCGAAGTTGTTCAGCCTGCCGAGGTTCGCTCGCGCGACGTAATCGATCTCCTCCCAGTTGCCCTGGCCGACATCGCCGATGTAGAGGTCGCGGGTCGCCCGGTCGAAGGAGAACCGCCAGGGGTTGCGCAGGCCGTACTCGGCGATGATGGGCTCGGAACCGGGCTTGTTGACGTCGAGCTTCCAGATCTTCGCCAGCTTGGTCGTGAACGTCTGACCGTTGTTGTTCGGGTCGCCGCCCGAACCGCCGTCGCCGAGGCCGATGTAGAGCAGCCCGTCGGGGCCGAACGCGAGCTGGCCGCCGTTGTGGTTCGGGAACGGCTGCTGCTCGAAGAAGAGCTGCCTCGCCGTGGAGGGTATCGCGCGTGTCCCGTCGGAGCGGTACTGGACTACCCGCGTGTTCCCGTCGGTGTCGGTGTAATAGACGTAGAAAAGGCGGTTCGTCGCGTAGCGGGGATGGAACGCGACCGACAGCAATCCGCGCTCGCCACCGCTCGAGACCAGGTTGTGGATGTCGAGGAAGGGCTGCGCCCGCACCCGTCCGCCGTTGACGACCTTGATCACCCCGGCCTGCTCGACGACGTACAGGCGGCCAGGCTCGCTCGCGGGAGCGGTGACGTGAGTGGGAGCGTCGAAACCGCGCGCGACGACCGTCGGGCCCGCGAAAAGCGAAAGCGCAACGCCGAAGACAGCGAGCAGCACGCCCTATTCCGAGAGGGGGTAGACGGTGCCTTCGAGCGAGACCACGAAGAGCTCAGCTCTTGAGCAGGACACGACGAAGCTCGTCCTCTTTCCCCGGCTGGAGGATCGCCAGCACCTGGTCGCCGGGCAGAAGTTTCGTATCGCCGTCCGCGATCTCGAACTGGCCGTCGCGCTTGACCGAGATCAGCCGCGCGCCCTCGGGCAGCTCGAGGCGCTCGATCGGCAGGCGCGTGCAGTCGGCCCCCGGCGGGATCTGCACCTCGACGATCTCGACGTTCTCCTTCGGCAGCTCGAGCAGGTGGATGAGGCCGTGCTCGGGCACCTCGTGCTCGATCAGCGCCATGATCGACGAGGTCGCGCAGACCGTCGGCGAGATGCCGAGCAGGTCGAAGTGCACCTGGTTGCGCGGGTCGTTGACGCGGGCGATCACCTTGTCGACGCCGTACTTCTCGCGGGCGAGCTGGCAGATCACGATGTTGTCCTCGTCGTCGCCCGTGACCGCGACGACGATGCTCGGCGGCCGCTGGATGCCGGCGCGCTCGAGCACGAACAGCTCGGTGGCGTCGCCCTGGACGACGACGTGCTCGAGCTCGTCCTGGAGCCGCTCGAACCGGTCGCGCCGCTGCTCGACCAGCGTCACCTCGTGCCCGGCGCGGAGCAGGCTGCGTGCGAGGTTCGCGCCGATCAGCCCTCCGCCTGCGATCAGGACGTACATCAGACGGGCTGCGGGATCTCGCAGCTCCGGACTGCCTCGGTCAGTGCGGCGATCGCCGTCGACGTCGGGCAGAACGTGCGCATGCCCTGGGCCGCGTAGAACTCGGCCCGGGCCGGGTCGAGGATGCGGACGACGACGCAATCGATGCCGAACCGCTTCTGGGCAACCTGGGCGACGACGAGGTTCGTATTGTCGCCGTTCGTCGCGACGACGACCGCGTCGGCCTCTTCGACCCCGGCGCGACGAAGGACCGAGGTGTCGATTGCGTGCCCGACGACGAAGCCGCCGTCCCAGTGCTCGCCGAGCCGGCTGAGCGCCTCTTCCTTCTCGTCGACGGCGACGACGTCCCAGCCGTCGCTGCGCAACTCGTGCGCCACCGACGAGCCGACACGACCGCAACCGATCACGATCACCTTCATGTGTTCAGGGTATCGGAGGGATTCACGATAGGGCCGCCTCCTCTTCCAGCACGCCCTGCGGGTAGGCGAGCACCATCACCTCGCACGGCGCCCGGCGGAGCACGTAGTCGACGGTCGGGCTGAAGAAGAGTGACTGCCGCCGCCAGCGCGGGGCCGAGCCCATCACGATCAGATCGGCGCCGATCTCCTCGGCGCTGGCGACGATCGCCTCTCCGATCGCCCGCGCGCGGACGACGTCCGTCTCGATCTCCACTCCGTGCTCCGAGCCGAGCAGTTTCGCATCGATCAGCGAAGCGCTGGCCCGTTCCTCCTGGTCGAGCAGCTCCGCGTCGAGCGGCAGCGACATCGGGACGCGGATCACGTGCAGCGCGTGAATCTTCCCGCCGCGCTCCTCGGCGAGCTTGATCGCGGTCGCAAGCATCTCCTCGCCGATTACGCCGATCTTGACCGGGACGAGAATGCGCTCGTACGCGCCCTCGGCTGCCGGGACGAGGTCGGGCACCGGCGCTTCCACGCGCTCGAGCAAACCCGATCCGCGCCGCACCCGTGCACCCACGTAGAGCACCGCGCCCAGCAGGAGCCAGGCGGGACCGCCGATGCGCCCCGCCTGGTGCGTGGCGAGCGACGCGACCCAGAGCGCAGTCACGAGCGGGATCCCGACGAGCGCGGCGACCGGCACCGGGCGCCCGCGAATGCGCAGGTTGACCGGCGCCGTGAACGGCCGCTCGAGGTCGGGCTCGGTGAAGCGAAGGCGAACGACCGAAGCCTGGGCGATCGCGAACGTGATCAGGACGCCGAAGCTGTACAGGCTCGCGAGGAAGCGCACCTCGTTCCCGACCGAGGCTGCGAGGACGACCAGCGCGATCGAGACCGCCGCGGCGCCCAGGATCGCCGCGGGGGGCAAGGTGCTCCGGCGGCCGAAGGTTCCGAACGCGTGCGGCAGCATCTGGTGGCGGCCGAGCGAGTAAACGACGCGGCCAACGCCGGAGATCGAGGTTGTCGCCGCGGCGAGTAGGATCCCCGCGCCGCTCACCCCGATCAGGACGCGGAGCGCGTCGACGAGGAAGCCCGGCATGTGTCCCTCGAGTGCAGCGACGATCCCGACCAGCGGGGCGCGTACCCAGTCGGTGCCCAACTCCGACGCACGGCCCAGGGCGGGGAAGGCGGCGATGCCGATCATCCCCACGATCACCGAGCCGACGACGGCCGCCCCGAGCCCCGCGAACAGGCTGCGCGGAATCGTCTTGCCGGGCTCGCGGGCCTCCTGCGCGAGGTTCGCGACGGTCTCGAGGCCGGTGTACGCGAGCATTGCGGCCGGCAGGGCGAATGCGATCGCGTGCCAGCTCGGGGCGACGCCGAGGTGCGTCCCCTTGCCGAGATCCGAGAACGAGAAGACGAAGGCGAAGCCGAGCACGACCAGTACCGCCTGCGAGACGATCGCGACCGCGGCGACGACGACCGCGATCTTGTAGAGGCCGGGCCGCCTGATCAGCCGCAGCACCGTGATCCCGAGGATGATGAAGACCGCGGCCACCACGTCCCACGGATGCCGGGTGACCCGCTCCCAGCCGACAGCGTGCCCGAAGTAGTGGGGTGCAAAGAGCGCCGCGAGCGCGATCACGATCGAGTAGTCGAGGAGGAGCACCCAGCCGGTGAGGAACCCGATCGGATCGCTGAACGCACGGCGCGCAAGCATCGCGGCGCCGCCCGTCTCCGGGATCGCCGCCGTGCCCTCGGCGTAGGAGAGGGCGACGAGCATGAACAGCGCCCCGACGGCGAGTAGCACCCAGGGGGTCAGCCCGAGCGCGAAGAGGGCGACGATCCCGAGCGCGAAGTAGATCGAGGAACCGACCTCGCCGTAGGCGACGGACGCCAGCGACCCGCCGCTGAGGGAACGTACGAGACCGGGCAGCCGACGGGGCATCAGCGGGTCGCAAGGTACAGCCGCAGGAACCCGGCGGCGACCAGCATGCCGCCGAGCAGAAGGCCGAGACCGCCGCCGACGCCGGCCTGGACGGTGCGCGCGATCACGACGATGCCGAGCACGATCAGCAGGAGCGAGATCATCCCGGTCGCGCGGCGCCTCATCAGGCGGCCGCCTCCGTCGAACCGGTTGCGATCAGCACCCGGCAGGGCGCCTCACGCAGCACGTAGTCAACGGTCCCGCCGAAGAGCCGCCGCCGGCCGGCCACCGCCCGCCGCGGGGCACCGACCACGATCAGCTCCGCATTCCGCCGCCGCGCCTCCTCGACGATCGCCGGGCCTGCGCTGCGGGCACGGATCAGCCGCGTGGCGGCACGTACGCCGTAACTCTCGACCAGGGCCTGCGCGTCGTCGAGGAGATCCTCGGCCTCGTCCTGCTCCTTCGGCAACGGCGCGTCGAGCGGCAGTGAGAGCGGAACTTCGAGCACGGTCACGATCACCACTGTCGCGCCACGCTCGGCGGCGAGCCGGGCGGCCGCCACGAGCGCTTCCTCCGTCTCGCCGGTGCGCACGACCGGGACGACGACCGTCCGGTATTCGATCGTCAGGGACGGCCCGAGGACGAGCGCCGGGGTGCGAACGGTCTCGCGAAGCGGGCGCTTGACGACCCGGTGGCGGTAGACCCAGTAGACCGCGAATCCGAGCGCGAGCCAGCCGAGCCCGGCCCAGCGGGTGGTCGATTCCTGGATGACGACGACGAACCAGGCCGCCGCCGTCGCGAGGCCGCCGAAGATCGCGAACAGGGGCCAGTCGATCCCGCGCAGCCGGAGGTTCGGCCGGGCCTTGAACTCCAGCTCCTCCTTGGACTTGCGGACGCGCAACGCGATCACCGATGCGTGCGCGACGGTAAACGAGAGCATGGCCCCGAACGAGTACATGGTCCCGAGAAAGTCGACCTTCCCGGGCAGGATGACGAGGATCGAGAAGAACCCGGCGAAGACGATCAGCGCGAGCCAGGGCGTCTTGAACCGCGGGTGCAGGCGGCGGAAGATCTCCGGCAGCTGCCGGTAGCTCGCCATCGAGTACGTGATCCGTGACGCACCGATCACGCCTGCGTTCGTGGCGATGAACAGGATCGTCGCCGCGAGCACGCCGACGTAGAACTTGAGCCCGTCGAGCAGGGCCCCGCTGATCCCCATGTTCTCGACGAGTCCGAGCACCGGATCGTTCTGGAAACCGCCCTGGTCCGGCGGCAGTGCGAGCAGCGTCTGGTACTCGCCGTCGACCCGGTGCACCGGCAGGGCGGATAGCGCGATCAGCGGCATCGTGAAGTAGATCGCGAAGACCGCCCCGGCGACGAGCTTGATCGAAGCCGGAATGCTGCGCACGGGGTCGCGCGCCTCTTCGGCCAGGTTGGAGACCGTTTCGATCCCGGTGTAGGCGATCATCCCGACCGGGATCGCGAGCAGGAAGTTCGACCAGGTCGGGGCCGAACCGAAATGCACGTTGTCGACGAGCGTCGAGGGGCTGAAGATCAGGACGAACCCGAGCAGGACGAGCAGGAGCTGCGTCGCGAAGTCGACCAGCGCAAGGAAGATGTTGAGCTTCGCCGACTCCTGGATGCCGACGATGTTCAGAGCGACGAGGACGAGGATCACGACGGCGCCGCCGATCACGTCCCAGGGGTTGTCCCTCAGAGGGCCCCAGAAGATCGAGAGGTAGTGGGGAACGAAGAACGCCGAGATGGCGATCGTGACCACGTAGTTGAGCATCTGCGCCCAGGCGGCCCCGAACGACACGAGCTCGTTGAACGCGTGGCGCGCGAAGCTAGAGGAGCCGCCGGCCTCCGGGTAGCGAACGGTCCCCTCCGCGTAGGTCGCCGCCGTGGCGGCGAAGAAGACGCCGGCGATCAGAAAGACGAGCGGGGTGAGCCCGAGCGCGAAGACGGCGGTGACGCCGAGCGCGTAGTAGATCGAGGAACCGACGTTCCCGTAGGCGGTCGAGAAGAGCGCGGGCGTCCCGAGCACGCGCTCGAGCCCCTGCTGCTGCCGCCGACGCCTGTGAGGCACCGGCGAACTCTATTGCGCCGGGCAGAGCGCACCGAGCGGCGCCGACTTTGCACCGATTCTCCGACATCGCTCTTCCGGAGGGCCGATCGATGCATGGTGACCGCCGCGACCCCGGAGTAGCTCAATCGGCAGAGCACCCGACCGTCAATCGGAGAGATGCAGGGACAGGGACAAGTGGTGGGAAGATATGGATCGGGTGGAAACCGGGGAGGGCCCGGAGCGGAAGCCGCCTGAGCTTCCGAAACGGCCGCCGAGCTAGCCATTCGCCGCCGCGACCGGCGTGACGGGCGCGGCTCACCGCGGCCGATGGAGAACAACGTCGGAATCACCCGACGCTAGGCCGGCTCCGCAGGCGTTCACGCCAAGCGGGCGCCCGCGAGGAGGGGGCACACGGGGGAACCAGGGGTTCCCCCGTGTTACTAGCCGTGAATGGAGACGATCAGGGGAATGATGAGGATCGCGACGATGTTCGCGATCTTGATCATCGGGTTGATCGCGGGGCCGGCCGTGTCCTTGTAAGGATCACCCACCGTGTCGCCCGTGACCGCGGCGGCGTGGGCCTCGGAGCCCTTGCCGCCGAAGGCGCCGTCCTCGATCAGCTTCTTCGCGTTGTCCCAGGCGCCGCCGCCCGAGGTCATCGCGATCGCGAGGAAGAGGCCGGTGACGATCGTGCCGATCAGGAGGCCGCCGAGCATCTCGGGCTTGATGATCCCGACAACGATCGGGAACGCGATGGGAATCGCCGCCGGCAGCATCATCAACTTGATCGCCCGGCCGGTGACGATCCCGACGGCGCGCGAATAGTCCGGGCGCGACGTCCCCTCCATGATCCCGGGGTTCTCGCGGAACTGGCGCCGCACCTCCTCGACGACCTCGCCGCCGGCACGGCCGACCGCGGTCATCGCCAGCGAGGCGAAGAGGAACGGCATCAGGCCGCCGACGAACAGGCCGGCGATCACCCACGGGTCGTTGAGCGTGAACACCGACTTCAGCCCGGAGTCCGACAGCCCGCGCGTGTACTCGTCGAAGAGGATGAGCGCGGCCAGGCCGGCCGAGCCGATCGCGTAGCCCTTGGTCACGGCCTTCGTCGTGTTGCCGACCGCGTCGAGCGGGTCGGTGATCGCGCGTACCGACTCGTCGAGGTCGGCCATTTCGGCGATGCCGCCCGCGTTGTCCGTGACAGGGCCGTAGGCGTCGAGCGCGACGATCAGGCCGGTCATCGAGAGCTGCGCCATCACGGCGACGCCGATCCCGTAGAGCTCGTGGCCGGCGGCGTAGTACGCGCCAACGATCCCGATTGCGATCGTGATCACCGGCGCGGCGGTCGCTCGCATCCCGACGGCGAGCCCGGCGATGATGTTCGTCGCGTGCCCGGTCCGGGACGCCTCGGCGATCGACTTGACCGGGTTCCAGCGGGTGCCCGTGTAGAACTCGGTGATCGCGACGAGCAGGAACGTGATGCCAAGCCCGATCAGCGCCGAGCCGTACAGTTGCCAGAAGCTGAACTTCCCGCCGTCGAAGGCGAGTGTGACCGGGATGAAGCCGGCGGCGGAGAGGACGACGGCCACGATCACGGCCTTGTAAAGCGCGTTGATGATCGCGTTCGGGCCGCGGCCGACGCGCGCGAAGAACGTGCCGATCACCGATGCGAGGATCGAGATCCCGCCCAGCGAGAGCGGGTACAGCCAGAGGCCGCTGCTCGGGAACGCGTTGCCGAGCAGCATCACCGCGACCGCGGTGACCGCGTAGGTCTCGAACAGGTCGGCGGCCATGCCGGCGCAGTCGCCGACGTTGTCGCCGACGTTGTCCGCGATCACCGCCGGGTTGCGCGGGTCGTCCTCGGGAATGCCCACTTCGATCTTGCCGACGAGGTCGGCGCCGACGTCTGCGGCCTTGGTGAAGATGCCGCCGCCGAGACGGGCGAAGACGGAGATCAGCGAGCCGCCGAAGGCGAGCCCGATCAGGTCGTCGATCGCCGACTCGTGGCTGTGCCCGAGCCAGTCGGTGAGCGCCCAGTAGTAGCCGGCGACCCCGAAGAGGCCGAGGCCGACGACGAGGAGCCCCGTCACCGACCCGGCGCGGAAGGCGACGTCCAGCGCAGGCTTGAGCCCTGACTTCGCGGCCTCCGCGGTGCGCGAGTTCGAGCGCACGGCGACGTTCATCCCGATGAAGCCCGCGGCGGCCGACAGCCCGGCGCCGATCAGGAAGCCGACGGCGGTGCCCCAGCCGAGCTTGTTATAGAAGCCGAGGACAAGGAAGGGGACGATCGCGACGATCCCGATCGTCGTGTACTGCTTGCGCAGGTAGGCGGCGGCGCCCTCCTGGACGGCGCGCGAGATTTCCTGCATGCGCTCGCTGCCCGCGGGCCGCGAGAGCAGCCAGTAGACGAGATAGATGCCGTACACGACCGCGACGCCCGAGCAGACGAGCGCGAACAGCACGGCATGGTCCTTGAAGAAGTTCACTCCGCTCCCTTTCACTCACAAAGTCGGCGCCGAACTGCGTCGGCGCGCCCGAGCCTGTCGCAACAGCGCGAGAGCCTATCCGATCACGGTCGCGACCCGAGCCGGGGTCCGCGCCGGTGTCTACACGGCGGCAGCCTTGGCGTACGCGAGCTGCATGTTCGCGACCAGCTGCTCGAAGTCGTTCATCACCTGGTCCGGCACTGCCCCCTTCAGCACGGGCACCAGCGCCCGCAGCGCCTCGATCGCCAGGTGCGCCTGGCCGAGGTCGCGCTGCTCCTCGCCGAGACTGCGGTAGCCGAGCGACGAGACGGTGAACACGGTCTGGACGAGGACGTCCGCGACCTTGACCTTCGTCAGCTCCTCCTGGAGCTGCTCGAGCAGCTCCTCCTCCGTCGGCTGCTGCTGCTCCTCGTCAGCCACGCACAACCTCGCCGGCTGTGTCGTCCGGCAGCGACGCCGGGCTAAGCCCGTCGCCGCGCCCAAAACCCGTGTCGTCCGGCAGCGACGCTGGGCTAAGCCCGTCGCCGCGCCCAAAGCCCGATTTTACCTGCTCCGCATAGATCTCCTCCAGGCCCCAGCCCTCCTCAGCCCGCGCGATCTGGCGCTCCGCTGCATTCGCGGCCGGGACCGCCAACGGCACACCGAGCTCGTCGGCGACGGGGCCCATCCACTCGAGGAGCCGCTCGAGCTCTGCGCGCGCAGAACGCACCTCATACGTGCCGGGATCGAGCAGGTTTCCGGAGAGGCCCCAACGGATCGCGCGCCACATGTTCTCCTCGATCATCCGCGGCGGCGGCGACGGGAGCGGCTCGCCCTCGTCGAGCGCACGCGCGATCCGCGCCGCCAGACCGTAGGCGAAGGCGGCGACGCCGCGGGATTCGCCGAGGTCGGGCTGGCCGTCGCAGATGCGGATCTCGACGGTCGGGAAGGCGAGGTGCGGGCGGACGCTCCACCAGAGCTGGGTGTGCTCGGCGATCGACTCGGTCTCGTAGAGCAGGCGCACGTAGGCCTCGAACTCGGCCCAGCTGCCGTAGGGGTCGGGCACGCCGCAGCGGGGGAACATGCGGGTGAAGATCTCGGTACGCGCCGAGTGGAGCCCGCTGTTCACCCCCTCGACGAGCGGCGAGCTGGCCGACAGCGCGAGCAGGTGCGGCAGGAACGCGCGCAGGCCGTCGTTGACCGCAATCGCGCGGTCGGCGCCGCGGATGCCGACGTGGACGTGGAGCCCGAAGGTGTTGTTCCGCCAGACCACGTAGCGAAGGAGCTCGTCGTTGCGGCGGTAGTGAGGCGTGTCGATGATCCGCTGGTCCTGCCAGCGACTCCAGGGATGCGTGCCGGTCGCGCCGAGGGCGATCCCGAGCGCGTCGGTGAGGTCGGCGAGCTGCCCGCGGCGCTCACCGATCTTCTCGGCAGCCTCGGCAAAGCTCTCGCAGCGCCCGGTACGGACCTCGACCTCGGACGCGATCAGCTCACCGACGAGGTGTTCCTCGACGGGAGTGCCGGCCGCGGAGGCCTTCACCTCCTCGAAGCGGTTGACCAGGGAGAGCGTCGCGGGGTCGAGCAGCGCGAACTCCTCCTCGACCGCGAGGGTCAGATCGGTGCCGTCCTCGTACGCCTCGCGCGCCTGCCGGAGTAGCTCGTCGTGCGGGATCGTCTGCGCTTCACCCATTGAAGTGCGAAGGGTACGCGACGTGACTAACAGGCTGTTACAGGGGTTGGAACGGGTCTAGGAGGCGGGCCGCGACGCCCGCCCACGACCACTTCTCGACCGCGACCCGGCGCGCGGCATCGCCCAGCTCGCGGCGGCGCTCCGGCGGCAGCGTGAGCAGATCGTGGAGCTTGTTCCCGAGGTCGAGCGAGTCACCCGTCTCGAAGCTCGCGAGCCGCCGCAGCTCGGCTGGATAGGCCTCCTGGAGCCCGAGCGCGATCTCCTCGAGACCGGAGTGGCGGGCGACGAGCGGCGCGCAGCCCCCCGCCGCCGCCTCCGCCGCGACCATCCCGAACGCCTCGGGGAAGATCGACGGGACGACGGCGGCGTCGGCGAGTGGGATCAGGTGCACGAGGTGGCGGTGCTCCAGCTGCCCGGTGAAGAGCGTGCGGGGCGGCGCGATCCGCTCGAGCTCGTGGCGGTAGTCCCCGAAGCCGACCACGACGGTGCGCACGTTCATTCCGTGCAGCGCCTCGAGGAGCACGTGGACACCCTTGTTGTAGAGGAGCTTGCCGACGTAGAGGACGGTCGGTGCGTCGCCGGCGAGGAACTCTTTCAGCCGCGCCGCGTTCCCTTCGTCGGGCAGCCGCTCCTGGCGGTTGCCGGCGTTTGGCGGGTCGGCGCTGCACTCGGTGAGGAGCGCTGCGAAGGCCTCGGCGCGGGCCTGCGGCACGAACTCATCGATGTCCACGCCCGGAGGCACCTCGTGAACGCGGTCGACGTGGCCGACGACGTCCTCGAGCACCGAGCGGATGTGCGCCGACCCGACGAAGACCGCCTCGGCTCCGGCGAGCGAATGGGCACCCCAGGCTTCCAGCTCGGCGTTGCCGCGCATCGAGTACTCGAGCTCCGAGCCGTGCGCCTTGACGGCGAACGCGGCGCCGGTTGTCGCCGCCACCGGCGCGCCCATCAGCACGTGGTTGGCGAAGACGAGGTCGGCGGGGAGGTACGCGGCCAGTGCGCCCGCGTTCAGCGCGACGTATGCCTCCCGCTCCCCGCGCGACATCTCGTGGAGCAGGATCGGCTCCAGTCCCTCGTACCGGTCGAGCACGAAGACAGGTAAGAGGCCCCCGATCAGCGGCCGCACGACCTCGGCGCCTGCCAGGTCGAACCGCTCCGGGTGCGGCTCCTGGCAGAAGACGACGACCTCGTGGCCGGCTCGGCCCCACTCGCGGGCGACCGCCCGCGTGTAGACGTTCGAGCCGGTGCCGTCGAGCAGATACCCGTGCCAGAGGAGGATCCTCATGTTCGGACGAGCAGTGACAGGCTCGAGCCTGTCACTGCATTACGCCAGGTGGAAGTAGAGCGCGTGGAGCAGCTCGACGGCGGGGTTGGACGTGTGCACCTGCACGTCGCCCGGAACATCGAGCAGCCCTTCGCTGTAGTTGAAGATGATGCGCACGCCTGCGTCGACGAGGTCGTCCGCGACCCCCTGGGCCGCCGTGGCGGGCACGGCAAGGACGCCGACGATGATGTTCTTGTCACGGACGGCGCCCTTCAGGTCGCCGTAGGGCTGAACCTCGATCCCGCCTGCCTGGTGACCGACGACCCCCGGGTCGCGGTCGAACACAGCGGCGATGTTGATGCCGTGCTCGGCGAAGATCGACGAGCTCGCGATCGCCTGGCCGAGGCGGCCGGCACCGACGAGAGCGATGTTGTGCTGGCCCTGGGTGCGGAGGATCTTGCGGATCTCGCCGAGCAGGCTGTCGATGTTGTAGCCGACCCCGCGTTTGCCGAACTTGCCGAACGCCGACAGGTCGCGGCGGATCTGGGTCGCGTTGATGTTCGTGTAGTCCGACATCTCCTGGGAGGAGATGCGCTCCTTGCCCATCTTCTTGGCCTGCGTGAGAACCTGGAGGTACCTGCTCAGTCGCGCGGCGACCCCAACCGTCAACCGATCCGCCACACTCGCTCCTTGAGTCGCTGTTTGTAACACCGCCGAGCATTCTGCCTGCGGCTTCGGTTCCATGCGTCAGCAGGTCCCGGTCTCTCGCCGTTGCGCACCGACCCGGCGGAGAAACGCATCGGGGTCGAGGTGGTAGACGAAGGCCCGCTCGCCGTCGATCTCGACGACCGGCAGCCACTCGCGGTAGCGGGTCTCGAGCTCCGGGTCGCCGCCGATGTCGATCTCCTCCAGCTCGAACCCATGCTCGGCGCGGAGCGCCGCGAGCGTGCCCAGGGCACGCTCGCAGAGGTGACAGCCTTCGGCGTGGTAGACAACAACCTTAGGGATCGAGCCCCTGTTACGGATAGAGCCCCCGCGTCGTGGTCGCCTCGGCGACGCGCTGGACAGCGAGACCGTAGGCGGCCAATCGCATGCTCACGTCCCGAGTCGTGTGGACGTGCCACGTCTCCTCGAACGCCTTGTCGACGATTTCCTTGAGCTTGGCGTTGACCTCCTCCTCCTTCCAGAAGTACTCCTGGAGGCCCTGCACCCACTCGAAGTACGAGACCACCACGCCGCCCGCGTTGGCGAGCACGTCGGGCAGCACGAGAATCCCCCTGTCCTCGAGGATCTCGTCGGCTGCCGGCGTCGTCGGGCCGTTCGCGCCCTCACAGACGAACTTCGTCTTGAGCTGGCCGGCATTCTCCTCGGTGATCACCTGCTCCAGCCCGCAGGGCGCGAGCACGTCGCACTCAAGCAGGAGCAGCTCCTCGTTCGAGATCGGCTCGACGCCCGCGAGACCCTTCAGCGTTCCGCGCTCCTGCTTGTGCGCGATCGCGGACGGGATGTCGATCCCGTTCGGGTTGTAGACGCCGCCGCCGGAGTCGGAGACGGCGATCACCTTCGCGCCCTCCTCCTGCATGAACAGGGCGTAGTAGCTGCCGACGTTGCCGAAGCCCTGCACGACCACACTCATGGAGGCGATGTCGAGGCCGAGCTTGTCGATCGCCTCCAGCGTGCAGTAGAGCCCTCCGCGCGCGGTCGCCTCGAGCCGGCCGAGGGACCCGCCGATCGTCAGCGGCTTGCCGGTGACGACGCCGAGGACCGAGTGCCCCTTGTTCATGGAGTACGTATCGAAGATCCAGGCCATCTCGCGCGGGCTCGTGCCGACGTCCGGGGCGGGGATGTCTTTTTCGGGACCGATCTCGTTGATGATCTCGCTCGTGTAGCGGCGGGTCATGCCTTCGAGCTCTCGCAGCGAGAGCTTTTTCGGATCGCAGACCACCCCGCCCTTGGCGCCGCCGAAGGGGATCCCCATCAGCGCGCACTTCCACGTCATCCACATCGACAGTGCCTTGACCTCGTCGAGCGTGACGTCGGGGTGGTAGCGAATGCCGCCCTTCGAAGGACCGCGTGCGACGTTGTGCGTCACGCGGAAGCCCTCGAAGACCTCGATCGTGCCGTCGTCCATCGTCACGGGGATGGAGACGGAGACGGCTTTCTTGCAGCCGGAGAGCACTCTGACGAGGTTCTCGTCGATGCTGAACGCCTTTGCCACCAGGCGAAGCTGGGCGCGGGCGATCTCGTAGGGGTTCTCGCGAAGATGCGAGACCGACTCTTGCGCTGTGGTCACGGTCACACTCCTTGTGGGAAGTCCCGCGGTTACCGCGGGAGTCTAGGCCGCTTCGAATCTTCGCTCGTTCTCCTCGGCGGCGCCTCCGTGAGTTACCTGATCGAGAACGGGATCGACCGTTGTCCCGGCGGGCCGCCGGCCGTCGGCCAGGCGTAGACGCGGAGGCGGTACCGGCCCGGCTCCAGGACGGCGCCGCCGGGGCCGCGCCCGGTGAGGCCGAACGCGTAGCGGCCGGGCAGCAGGTCGCGAAGGCGCGCAAGGAGGCCGAGACGCTTTCCGTCAGCCGTCCACAGCTCGACGTCGAGACGCAGGATCGGGACGACCTCGTTCCCACGCGGCGAGCGGAGCACTCGGCCGGCGCGGACGAGCACCACGGCCGGCTTGCTCTCCGACGGATCGAACGACCGCCGCGAGAGCGTGAGCGGGCCGAGCAGCCCACGCGGCGCACGGAGGACGACGGCCCAGGGAACGCGTACGGCGGCGCCGGCGACAGGCGTCAGCGTCAGTACGCCCGAGGCCGCGTCGCCCCGGGCGATCGTGATCGGCCGTGTGCGGACGGCGACCTCCGCGGTGCCGCCGGGCTCGATCTCCACCCGCGTCGGCGAGACGAGCAGCCGAACGCGCGGGTTTTTCCTCTGGCCGGTGGCCACGAACAGGGTCAGCCGGCGCGTCGAGACGTTGCGGAGGCGCAGCACTCTGCGTCCCTGCCAACCCTCGCCGGTGCCGCGTCCGAAGGCGATCGTCGGCGGATCCACGACGAGCTCGGACGCGGCGGAGCGCCCGAGGTCGAGCCGGCCCGTGCCCTGCGCCGGCAGCGGTAGGCCGGCGACCGTGTCGCTGCCGCCGATCAGCAGGGAGCGAAGCGTTTTGGCGTTCGCGTCGGGACGCGCTTCGGCAAGCAGCGCGGCGGCGCCGGCGACGACCGCGGCGGCCGCGCTCGAGCCGTTGGCCGTCCCGAAGGCAGAGCCGCCGTCATCCGCCGCCCCCGGCTCGGCGGTGACGAGCCCGACACCCGGAGCGAGCAGCTCCGGCTTGATCCCGCCGTCGAACGCCAGCCCCCAGGACGAGAAGGGCGCGATCCGATCGGCGGCGACCGGCGCCGTTCGTGGCGCGGCGATTGCAATCAGCGCACCCGGCCGCTCGAGCAACAGGCGGGCGGTCGACTCGGGAAGGGACAACACCGGGACTCCCGTCCGCTCGTCCAGCCCGATCGCGCCGGGCGCGATCGCACGGCCGTGAAGCACGACCGCAGCCGCGCCCGCGTCCGCTGCCCAGCGCGCGGCCGCGGCGGGGTCGGCACCTGCCGGAACGACTGCCGCTCGACCGGCTACGAGGCTCGCCCCGCCCTCGAAGAAGTCCTGGAGCGTCGTCGCCGATCCGTGCGGCGCGGCCGGGGAGAGCAGGAGCGTCCGTTCAGGCGTGACCGCGCCGGCAAGGGGGACGACCCGGTCGAGCAGCACGCTTAGCCCGGCACGGACGACCACGCGCACCTGCTGGGTGACCCGCCGGGCGTCGGCCGCACCGACCGAAAGCGCGGCCGGCGCGCCGGCCGGCCCGCCAATGCTGCCGAACGCCGGCCCGGCAGGGCCGTCGTTTCCGGCGGCCGCGACCACGAGCGTGTCGAGCCGGAGCGCCCCCGCTGCAGCGCGCGCGAGCGGGCTGTCTCCGAACGCGGCGAACGGCTCCACCAGCGGAATCAGCGCGATCCTGGCCGCGTCGTGCGCATCGCCGTCGCCGTCCGGGTCGACCGCGCGCTCGAGCCCGGCGAGGAGCTGGTCGGTCCGGGCCGAGACGGTGTACCCACCGCGCTCGTCCGGCTGCCAGCCTGCAACGCGGATCGGCAGGACCGTCGCAGCCGGCGCGACCCCGGCGAGCCCGGCCGTCCCGCTCGCGCCGACAAGCAGTCCCGCCATCTCCGTCCCGTGCCGCTCGAGTTGTGCAGGATCCGTCGGTTTGGCCACCGCGCGTGCGTCGGCGCCGCCGCCGAGGACGTCGAAGCCGTCGAGCACGTGCCCGTGGAGGTACGGCTTGCGCAGGTCGACGCCGGTGTCGAGGAGGGCAATCGTCACCCCGCGGCCGGTGATGCCGGCGAGCCGCACGTCCGGGCGCTGCCCGAGCCCAGGGGCGAAGGCGGCAGTGCGCAGCACCCGCGAGGAGACCGAGGCCGGAAACGCGACCCTGACCGGGTAGACGCCCTTGACCCCAGGCGTCCGCTCGACCAGGGCGATCGCGCGCGGGTCCAGCAGCGCGGAGAAGCCGTTCAGCGTGCGCGTGAAGCGGAACTCGGGCTTGACCTGGACGCCCATCCGGCCGAGGCTCGCCATGAACTGCTGCTGCGCCGCGTAGGCGGCGGCCGACCAGCTGCGCTCGTCGCGGTCGCTCGCGAGCCCGCCGGCCCGCGCGACCCGGTCGGCAAGCGAGAAGGCGCTGAGCACGACGAGCACCCGCCGGCCCGTGGCCACCGGGGCTCTCGGCCCGCCGACGAGACCACTCCAGGCAGCAGCCCGGCTGAGACGCGAAGGTGCCTGCGGCTCGGCGCCTCCTCCGCGCGGCGGGACGGTTAGTACGGCCGCACCGCCGACGGCGGCGAGGATGCCGAGGGCAACGGCGCTACGCCACCGCATAGGCGTCCAGCCGCAGTGGATCGGCGGCCGGCTCGAGGTACCGGCCTGCGGAAGCGATCATCGCGGCGTTGTCGGTGCAGAGGGCGAGCGGAGCGGCCGTCGCGCCGGGCAGGGCCGCGCGCAACTCGGAGTTCGCGGCCACGCCGCCGACGATTGCGATCGTCTCCGCGCCGAGCGTCTCGGCCGCCTTGTGCGTCCGCTCGACCAGTGCGCGGACGATCGCTTTCTGGTACGACGCGGCGAGATCCGCGCAATGTTCCTGAAGCTTGCCTGGCGGGATGTCTCGCACCGCATAGAGCAGCGCCGTCTTCACTCCCGAGAACGAGAAGTCGAGGCCGGGCACTTGGGCGACGGGAAAGTCGTACGCCTCGGAATCGCCTTGACGGGCGAGGCGGTCGATCTCCGCGCCGCCGGGATAGCCGAGGCCCAGCATTCGCGCGCCCTTGTCGAAGGCCTCGCCGGCCGCATCGTCGAGCGTCGTCCCGACCACACGGAACCCGACGTGGTTCTGGACGTCGAGCAGCAGCGTGTGCCCGCCGCTCGCGAGCAGGCAGAGGAAGGGAGGCTCGAGTGGATTGGGCTGGAGGTAGAGCGAGGCGACGTGCCCGTGCAGGTGGTCGACCGCGACCAGCGGCAGGCCGCCGCCCCACGCGAGGCCCTTGGCGGCCGCGAGGCCGACCAGCAGGGCGCCGATCAGGCCGGGCCCCTGGGTGACGGCGACGCGCTCCACGTCGGCAAGCGGGACCTCGGCCCGGCCGAGCGCCTCGCGCACGACCGGCGCGACGAGCTCGAGGTGCCGCCGAGAGGCGACCTCCGGGACGACGCCGCCGTAGCGCGCGTGGAGCTCGGACTGCGATGCGACGACGTTCGAGAGGATGCGCCCGTCGCCGGTGACGACCGCGGCCGCGGTCTCGTCGCAGGAGGTCTCGAGACCGAGTATCACGCGCTTTCGCTCCGCGAAAGCGCTAGCTGTTGCTGATTGGACACTTGTTCGTGAGCACTCGGATACGATCGGTCGGCCACGCTGTAGCCGACGTGCTGCGTGTCGTCGCTGATACCCAGGAACGCCGAAGCGGCGTGCCGCATCTGCTCTGCGAGTTCGGTATCGCCGTGGAGTCCCGGCGCCTTTCGGCTGGGGACTACATCGTCGGCGACCTCGCGATCGTCGAGCGGAAGACCGTACGTGGACTTCACGCAGCGGTCATCCAGGGCAAGTTCTGGCCACAGCTTGGCCGTCTTCGCGAAAAGGCTCGCTTCGCGTATCTCCTGATCGAGGGAATCGACCTGGACGACGGGCCGCTGACTGCCGCGGCTGTCCGCGGCGTCTGCGTAGCAGTGATGGACCTGGGCGTCGACATCCTGCGTTCGACTGACGCGAAGGACTCCGCCTTGTGGCTTCACCGCCTCGCTGAGCGCCGAGAGCGTGTCAGGTCTCGAGATCGCCCAGCGTACGCTCAACGCCCGAAGCGGGAAGCCGGCGCGCCGGCCTCCGAGGCAGCGCTTGCGAGCGTTCCCGGTATCTCGCGGGTCTTGGCCAAGGCATTGCTGGGTCATTTCGCAACCCTGGCGGCGGTCGTCGGAGCTGAACCGAGCGACTGGCAGCAGGTCCCAGGTATCGGTCCTGTCCGTGCAAAGGCCATGGCGACCACGTTCCACACTCCGCACCCAGCTAGCCGTTCGCGACGGAGTCGCGAACGGCGTGATTTCTCCACATGATCAGCGCGTCCTCGCGGTTGTCGGTGTAGTAGCCGCGGCGGACGCCGCGCGTCTCGAAGCCCGAGCGCTCGTAGAGCGCGATCGCGCCCGCGTTCGAGACGCGCACCTCGAGCGTGTACCCGCGGCGGTCGTCCTCCCGCGTCAGCTCGAACAATTCGCCGAGCAGGGTCGACGCGATCCCGCTGCGCCGGTCCGGAGGCGCCACGGCGACGTTCATCACGTGCCACGCGTCCACGTACCGCGAGACGATCAGGTACCCGACGAGACGCTCCTCGCCGAACGCGCCCAGGCAGATTGAGGACGGCTTCGCCAGCTCGCCCGCGAACATCGAGCGCGACCACGGAGTCGGGTAGGAGCTGCGCTCGATCTCCTCGATCGCGGCAAGGTCGCGAAGCTGGAGGCGGCGGACCTCGATCACAAGAGCGCCTTCTCGGCGTCCGGGACCCGCAGGTAGACGGGCTCGACGAGCTCGGCGGGCCCACCCGCTCGGGCAAGCTGGGCGAGGAAGCGGGCGCGTGGAACGTGGAGCTCGCTTCGGTCGGGCGGGACGACGCCGCCGCCGCCCTCGATCACCGTGCGGTAGCGGCGTGCGCCGTCGCCGACGTAGGTCCGCCCCGCCTCGATCTCGAGCTGGGTAGGTGTCAGGCACCGCGGTTCGCCGCCCGCGAGCGTGAAAATCTCGCGCCGGCGGGCGTCGATCACCGGCACCGCGTCCGGCGCGCCCGCGGCGAGGGCCTCGAGGGTTGAAACCCCGGCGACGGGCAGGTCGAGGGCGAGCGCCAGACCTCGCGTGGCGGCGAGACCGATCCGCACGCCCGTGAAGCTCCCGGGCCCGACGCCGACCACGAGCAGATCGAGGTCGGCGGGGATGCAGCCCGCCCGGCGCAGCAGCTCGTCCGCATCCGCCAGCACCGTCACCGCGCGCGAGCTGCGCTCGCCGAGGACCTCCCCGTCCCGAACGAGTGCACTGGTGGCGACATCCGTCGCAGTGTCAAACGCCAAGGTCAGCATCGCCCTCGAGCACGATCAGCCGCCGCCTCTCGTCCACGTGGCGTAACCGTACCCGCAGCCGTGGCGGGGGCAGGGACGCGCCGGCCGCCTCGGGCCACTCGACGAAGACGATCGCGTCCTCGAAGTACGGTTCCAGCGCTCCCCAGTCGGCCTCATTCACGCCCGCGAAACGGTAGAGGTCGAGGTGCGAGACGGTCACGCGCGCCTCGTAGCGGTGCCCGATCGTGTAGGTCGGGCTCGTCACGGGCTGCGTCACCCCGAGCGCACGGCAGGCTCCTCGAACGAAGGTGGTCTTCCCCGAGCCGAGCTCGCCGGAGACGGTGACGACGTCGCCGGGCCGCAGCTGCCCGCTGACCCGCGCGGCGAGCGCCTCCGTCTCCTCGGGCGAGGTTGTCTCGACCTGGGTCAGAACAGGCCGAGCTGGACCACGACCGGCGCCGGCTCGGGCTCCGCAAGCGGCTCCAGGAACGACACGGGCGGGCCGACCTCGCGCTCGAGCAGCGTGGGGATGCGGGCGAAGTCCTCCTCCAGCACCTTCAGCATCGCGGGCGTGTACAGCGCGGCGGCCGGGTGGTAAATCGGGTAGAGCAGGACCCGGGAGCCACCGATCGTCGTCTCCTGCTCGACCCCGTGGACACGCGTGATGCCGGTCGGCTTGCCGGAGAGCAGCTTGGTCGCAAAGTTCCCGAGCGTCGCCACCACCCTCGGCCGGATCAGCTCGATCTGGCGGAAGAGGTACGGCTCGCACTGCTCGATCTCGTCCGGCTGCGGGTCGCGGTTCCCAGGAGGCCTGCACTTGATCACGTTGCAGACGAAGACATCCGTGCGCGTGAACCCGATGCCGTCGAGCAGCCGGTCGAGCAGCTTCCCGGCCTGGCCGACGAAGGGAATGCCCTGCTGGTCCTCGTGGAAGCCCGGCGCCTCGCCGACGAACATCAGATCGGCGTTGGGGTTGCCGTTCCCGAACACCACCTGTGTGCGCCCCTCGTGGAGCCGACAGCGGGTGCAGGCCGAGGCTTCGGTCCTGAGCGCGTCGAGCATCGACGCAGGAGTGTAGGCGCTCGGCCGGATGCTCAGCCGCAGCCGCAGGAGCCGCCGCAGCACCCGCCGCCGGCCGCGGTCTGGCCGAAGCTCGGCGCGGACTCGGCGCCGTGCGTCGCAAAAACGGAGAACTGCTTCTGCACCTTGGCGGCGCCGCAGTCCGGGCAAGGCGGCGTCTCGCCGTTGCGGACGAGCTCTTCGAAGTGCGACTCGCACTTCATGCAGACGTACTCGTAGATCGGCATCGCAACGAAGTCTAGCGACTCCGTTGCGATAGATATACGCGTGGATGTGGGAGCGGCTCGGAGAGCGGCTGGAGGGGACGATCGTCGTCCTCGAGCCGCTGGGGCCGCAGCACGTCGAGGCGCTTCGCGCGGCGGCGGCAGACGAGCGGATCTGGACCTGGATGGTCACGCGCGACGTCGAGGCCTGGATCGCGCGGGCGCTGGCAGCGACCGACACCCAGCACTTCGCCGTCCTGCGTGACGGCGTCGTTGTCGGCTCGACGAGCTACCTCTCGATCGTCCCCGAGCACCTGCGGCTCGAGATCGGGAACACGTGGAACAACCCATCTGTCTGGGGCACCGGCGCGAACACCGAGGCCAAGTACCTGCTCCTGCGCAACGCATTCGAGACCCTCGGCGCACGCCGCGTCGAGTTCAAGACCGACGCGCAGAACGAGCGCGCCCGGGCGGCCCTGGCCGCCCTCCCTGCCGAGTTCGAGGGCATCCACCGCAAGCACATGGTCGTGCGGGGCGGCGAGCGCCGTGATTCCGCCTGGTACGCCGTGATCGACGACGACTGGCCGCGGGTGAAGGCCTCGCTCGAAGGGAGACTCGGGGCCAAGCGGTAGACTTTCGGCTGCCCGGTATCCACTACGGAACTGGAGCGTCGATTGGTACAGAGCGTTCGAGTCATCGGCGCCGGCCGCGTCGGGTCGGCGGTCTCGGCCCGCCTCCGGGAGCGGGGTGTCGAGTTGCGCGACGACGACGGCGAGCTCGTCGTCCTCTGCGTGCCCGACCAGGCGATCGCCGAAGTCGCCGCCGGCATAGAGGCAGGCCCCTGGGTCGCGCACGTGAGCGGCGCGACGCCGCTCGCCGCGCTCGACCCGCACAAGCGCCGTTTCTCGATGCACCCGTTGCAGACGTTCACGCTCGACCGCGGGCCGGATCAGCTCGACGGCGCCTGGGCCGCCGTCACCGCCGAGACGGACGAGGCCCGCGGGCTCGGTCATGGGCTCGCGGAGACGCTCGGCCTGCGCCCGTTCGATCTCGACGACGGCGCGCGCACCCTCTACCACGCCGGGGCGGCGATCGCCTCGAACTACCTCGTCACGCTCTACCGTGCCGCGTCGCGGCTGTTCGAGGACGCCGGCGCGCCGCCCGAGGCGCTCGTGCCGCTGATGACGCGGACGATCGAGAACGGGTTCCAGCTGACCGGCCCGATCTCCCGCGGGGACTGGGCGGTCGTCGACGCCCACCTCGACGCCCTCCACGACGCGCACCCGGAGCTCGAGCCGATGTACCGCGTGCTCGGCTCTCTGACTACGTCAGAGAGCCGAGGGAGGGCGTCGTGAGAGTCACTCGGACGATCGCCGAGACGCGCACGGCGCTCGCAGGCTTGGACGACGTCGGGCTCGTTCCAACGATGGGCGCCTACCACGCGGGCCACCTCTCCCTCTTCCGCGCAGCGCGCCAGCGGTGCGAGACGGTTGTCGCCAGCCTGTTCGTCAACCCGGCGCAGTTCGGGGACGACGGCGATCTCGCGCGCTACCCCAGAGACGAGGCACACGACGCGCGCTTCGTGGAGCAGAACGGCGTCGACCTGCTGTTCGCCCCCACCGTCGACGAGCTCTACCCGTCCGGGTTCGAAACGTGGGTCGAGGTCGAGGAAGCCTCGCGCAGGCTCGAGGGCGCGCACCGGCCGGGGCACTTCCGGGGCGTCGCGACGATCTGCCTGAAGCTGTTCAACATCGTCCGCCCGCGGCGAGCGTACTTCGGCCAGAAGGACGCGCAGCAGGTCGAGGTCGTCCGCCGGATGATCCGCGACCTGAACCTCGACGTCGAGCTGTGTGTGCTGCCGATCGTCCGCGACGCCGACGGCCTCGCCCTCTCCTCGCGCAACGCACTGCTCTCGCCCAAGGAGCGTGAGCGCGCCCTCGCTCTCCCCCGCGCGCTCGCCACCGGCGACCCGGCGCGCGCGCGCGAACTGCTCGGCGATCTCGACGTCGACTACGTCGAGCTCGCGCCCTTCGACCCGCCCGTCCTGGCCGCCGCCGTGCGCGTCGGCTCCGTGAGATTGATCGACAACGCCCCGATTCGGGAAGGAGGCACCACATGAGCGCTGTGCCCGCCGGCAAGCTGCCGCTGCCCGAGCTCGCCGCGATGAAGGAGCGCGGCGACAAGATCGTGATGGTCACCGCCTACGACGCGCCCGGCGCGCGCTTCGCCGAGGACGCCGGGATCGACATCATCCTCGTCGGCGACACCGCCGCGATGGTCGTCCTCGGCTACGAGGGCACGACTGTGCCGGTGACGGTGGACGAGATGCTGTTCCTGACCCGCACGGTCGCGCGCCATTCGCACCGGCCGATCGTGGTCGGCGACATGCCGTTCGGCTCGTACCAGGTGTCGGACGAGGACGCCGTTCGGAATGCGATCCGCTTCGTCAAGGAGGCGGGCGCCGACGTCGTCAAGCTCGAGGGCGCGGGCCCGATGGTCTCGCGCGTCCGCAGCATCGTCGAGGCCGGGATCCCTGTCATGGCGCACGTCGGCCTGACCCCGCAGTCCGCGACCATGCTCGGCGGGTTCAAGACCCAGGGCAAGACGGCGGAGGGGGCGCGGAAGCTCGTCGCCGACGCGAAGGAGCTCGAGGCGGCAGGCGCGATGTCGCTCGTGCTGGAGGCGATCCCGGCTCCGGTCGCAGCGCGGATCACTTCCGAGCTCAGGATCCCGACGATCGGGATCGGCGCGGGGCCAGACTGCGACGGGCAGGTGCTCGTCTACCACGACCTGCTCGGTCTGACCGAGGGCCACCTGCCGAGGTTCGTCAAGCGCTACGCGAACCTGTCGCGCGAGATCCGTGACGCGCTCGAGGCTTATGCGGCCGAGGTGCGCTCGGGCGCCTTCCCCGGCCAGGAGCACACCTACGCGATGTCGGAGGAAGATCTCGACGCGTTCTCGGCCGGGCTAGATCAGGCCGTACGCCCGGGCTAGCGCCGCGGCGGGGACGAGCGCAGGCACGGCCGTCGCCGCGAGCCCCCGCGGCCACGTCCAGCCGTTCGCCTGCTTGATCCCGAGGGCGAGCAGGGCGACGCACCAGACGATCACGGCGGCCTCGATCCCCTCGAAGACGGAGCCGCCCGTGCCCGAGTCGCTGCCGCCGGTGCGGAACGAGTCCTCGCCGTACAGCGCCAGCCGCACCGGCCAGGCCACGATCGAGAGCGCGAGCGGAGCGCAGGCGAACGCGAGCAGGTGGCGCGAGCGGCGGTACGAGCCGAGGCTGCCGGCGAGCTGCTCGCCCAGGTACGTGAGCGCGCCGAAGGCGAAGTACCCCGCGACGCCGTAGATGAGCGCGGCGAGGAAGACGATGACGGCAAGGTCGACCCCGCCGAGCTCGAAATCGTCGAGAGCGTGGCCGATCGTGTTCGTCGAGAGCACGCCAGCGAGGCCGGCGACGACGCCGACGAGCAGCACGGGCTCCTGCCGGGCCTGCGCGGCCTCGTCGGTGTCGTCCCTCAGCCAGGCGAAGACCGTGTGCGGCATCTGGAAAACGAGCCCGAGCCGCAGCCACCAGTCGCGCTCGAGCGAGGTCGAGCTCTCGGCATTGGCGCTCACGGGCGCAGGGTATCGCCCGACGGATCCTCGCCCGCCCCTAGGCCCCCCACGACCGTCGAATCGCGCGCCAATCCACGGGTTACGAGATGATTGGGACGTGGACGGCGGCGTCACCTGCCCCTCGTGTCAGACGGTCAGCGTGCCCGGCGGCAAGTTCTGCAGCGAGTGCGGGACGCCGCTCGCCATGAGCTGCCCCTCCTGCGGCGCCGTCGCCGCCCCGACGGCGAAGTTCTGCGCGGAGTGCGGAACGGGGCTTGCCGGGGCACCGCCCACAGCTCCCGAGGTTCCGCGCGCCCCCGCACCCGCGGCGGAGCGGCGGCTCGTCACCGTCCTCTTCGCAGACCTGGTCGGCTTCACGCCGCTCTCCGAAAGCCGGGACGCGGAGGAGGTGCGCGAGCTCCTCTCGCGCTACGTCGACACTGCCCGACGCGTGATCGGAGCGCTACGGCGGCAGCGTCGAGAAGTTCATCGGCGACGCCGTCATGGCGCTGTGGGGCGCGCCGATCGCCCAGGAGGACGACGCCGAGCGGGCGGTGCGCGCCGCGCTCGAGCTCGTCTCCGCGGTCCAGGCGCTCGGCACCGAGGTCGGTGCACCTGAGCTTCGCCTCCGCGCGGGCGCCCTCACCGGCGAGGCGGCGGTCACCCTCGGAGCCGAGGGTGAAGGAATGGTCGCAGGCGACCTCGTCAATACCGCCTCCCGAGTCCAGTCGGCTGCGGATCCCGGCGGCGTGCTCGTCGGCGAGGCGACCCGGAGGGCGAGCGACGCCGCGATCGCCTACGAGGACGCCGGCGAGCACGAGCTGAAGGGCAAGGCCGAGCCGCTACAGCTCTGGCGGGCACTGCCCGTGATCGCCAATCGCGGCGGAGAGGGCCGCTCGGCCGGCCTCGAGGCGCCGTTCGTCGGCCGCGACCGCGAGTTTCGCATGGTCAAGGACCTCTTCCACGCGACCGCCGACGAAGGCAAGGCCCACCTGCTCTCGGTCATGGGTGTCGCCGGAATCGGCAAATCTCGGCTCGCCTGGGAGTTCGAGAAGTACCTCGACCGCCTCGTCGAAAACGTCTGGTGGCACAAGGGCCGCTGCCTCGCCTACGGCGACGCGATCGCCTACTGGGCGCTCGCCGAGATGGTCCGGATGCGTGCCCGGATCACCGAGGACGAGCCGGCAGACTCTGCGATCGCGAAGCTGCGGAGCGTGGTCGAGGAGATGGTCACCGCTCCCGAGGAGCGCGCCTTCGTCGAGCCTCGCCTCCAGCACCTGCTCGGCCTCACCGAGCGGACCGCGCCGGACCGTGAGGACCTGTTCTCGGCGTTGCGGCTCTTCTTCGAGCGGATGGCCGAGCAGGGGCCCGTCCTCCTCCTGCTCGAAGACCTCCAGTGGGCGGACACCGCTCTCATCGAGTTCGTCGACTACCTGCTCGAGTGGTCGCGGAATTTCCCGATCTTCGTGATCACGCTCGCGCGTCCGGACCTCGCGGAGCGGCACCCTTCGTGGGGCGCGAGCACCCGCAGCTTCACGTCGCTCTTCCTCGAGTCGTTTGCGCCGCGCGGCCTGGCCGCGGTCTCGGGACTCTCCGAAGAAGAGCTCCAACCCCTGCTCGCGTCACTCGTGCGCAAGGAGGTGCTGGTCGCCGTGACCGCAAGGCGAAGCACCTCGCCGCGGCGTCCTACCTCTCCGGCCAGGCTCGATCCCGAGGAGATCGCCGAGGTGATCGCGGCCCACAATCTCGACGCCTATCGGGCGGCTCCCGATGACCCGGACGCAGGCGAGATCCGCGCGAGCGCGCTGGGATGGCTGACACGCGCCGGCGAGCGCGCCGCCGCGCTCGCCGCGACCGAAGAGGCCCAGCGCGCCTTCGACGCTGCCGCCGAGCTCGCCGACGATCCGCTCGAGCGGGCCGACCTGCTCGAGCGCGCGGGGGGCCTCGCCCTCGCCGGCAACCGCCCGGAGGCGGCAGAGGACCGGCTCCGCGCAGCGTATGCGCTCCACGAGGAGGCAGGGGCGACTCACGACGCGGGCCCGGGTCGCGGCCGCACTCGGCATGCCGATGTGGAACCGTGGCAAGCTCGACGAGGCGATCGAGCTGATGGAGAACGCGTTCGCCGTCCTCGCGAGCGACGAGCCGGATGCCGACGTGGCAACGCTGACCGCCCAGCTCGCGCGCCTGCACTATTTCGCGGGCAACCTGGACACCGCACTCGAGCGCATCGAGCTTGCCCTGGAGACCGCCGAGACGCTCGGCCTGCCCGCCGTGCTAGCCGGAGCACTGAATACGAAGAGCCTCGTCCTCCAGAACCGGCCTCACGAGTCACATGCTTTGCTCCGGGAGGCGCTGGCCGACGCGGCCGAGGCGGCTCGACAGCTGGGTGATCCCGAAGCTGCCGTGTCGATCGCCGAGCTCTTCTCCGAATGGCCACGTTCGTTGCGCACCCGCCTGTTCGAGGCCGAGCTCGCCCGCATCCGGGCCAACGCGGCCGCCGCCCGAGGTAACGAGGCGGAGGCGGCCGACAGTTTTGCGCTCGCGCTCGCCAACGCCCGCAACGTCGCCGAGCCGATCTGGCTGGCGCCGATCCTCTTCGGCTACGGCTTGTGGCTCGCCCGAGCCGGCCGGCAGGACGACGCCGAGCCGCTCCTCGCCGAGGCACGCCAGCTCTTCACAGAGCTGAAGGCGGTTCGCTGGCTGGCGCAGATGGAGGAGAGCCAGCACGCCCTGGCCCCGCCTGATCGCCCTCAGCCCGGGAACTCGACCTCGACGAGCGGGCTGCCCGCGATCCAGGCCTCGAGGTCGTAGGCGCTACTGAGTACGCGAGTGAGTACGTCGCGTCGTTCCGCCGGATCCTCGATCGTCCGCGCCCGCGCGGGCAGATCGAGCCGGAGTCCGCGCTTGACGTGCAGCGTGAATTCCGGGTTCGCCTTCAGGTTCGCGTACCAGTCTCGGCGTCCCGGCGAGCCGGTCAGGTAGACGGTTCCGTCCGCGACCCAGGCCCAGATCTCGATCCGCTGCGGCTCGCTAGACCTGGCGCCCGTGGTGGTGATGTCGATCGTCCGGTCGCGGGCCAGCGCCTCGAGCACCTGTTTGTCCATGGCTCGAGCGTACGCGTCCCA
>WNFV01002708.1_pt1 | contig 27220 bp, 25 predicted proteins | sample 5400101 | NCBI WGS metagenome assembly WNFV01 (sample SAMN13153361, study PRJNA577476) | soil metagenome | isolation source: 115 cm soil or saprolite under grassland replicate 1 | place: USA:California | collected 2016-06-15
CGCCACCTCCGGAGCCGCCACCCCCGCCACCCGAGCCGCCACCCCCGCCACCCGAGCCGCCGCCTCCGCCACCGGAGCCGCCTCCGCCACCTCCGGAGCCGCCACCTCCGCCGGAGCCGCCGGTCCCCACGGGGTTGCTCGAGCCGCTGCCGCTGGTCCCGGAGCTGTCGCCGCCGAAGCTGGTGTCGCCTCCGCCCAGCGGGCCCCCGAGGCCTCCGTTGTCCAGGCTGCCGTTCCCGCCCGGGTTCGCCACCGTGCCGTTTCCGTTGTTCCCGGCGACGCCGGCGTTGCCGTAGGCGCGCTCGTGCACGTTCGGGTACTGGCCGCAGGCGGCGGCGATCAGGGCCACCGCGGCCACGACGATCAGCGGGCGGGCGGTGCGTCTCATGGTTCCCAGCTCCCTCGGTTCCCTCGTGTGGGTGCGTCGAGTCGGTCTGGTCGTCTCGTCATGTCCTGGCCGTTCCCCGGGCCATCCCCTCGCGGGCGGCCTGACGCATGCGCTGCAGCACCCCGCCGCCGGCACCGGAGCCTCCGGAACCGGCCGGCTCCCCGCGGGCCGCCGCGTTGCGGGCCCGGATCGCGGAGATCACGCCGCCGGGGCGGACGCCCTGGGCCTGTTCGAACAGGATCGAGCGCACTGCGGCGAGCGCCAGCAGGGCCACGGGCAGCACCAGCCAGGCGTACCAGGGGAACCTCACCGGCAGGAACCCCGACGGCGCCGACTGCTCCACGGGCGTCGTGCCGGAGTTGCCGCCGCCACCGAAGTCGGTGTTGCTCCCGCCGGTGACCGGCCCGGTCCCGCCGCCGGTGGAGCCGCCGGTGTCACAGCAGCTCGAGCCGCCGCCGGTGCTGGAGCCGCCGCCACCGCCGCCCACGGGAGGCGGGGGAGGAGGCGGAGGCTGCGTGGTGGGCTTCGGGGGCTTCGGCGAGTGGGGGGGCTCGGGCTTCGGCGACTGGGTCGGGGGCGGGGACGGCACCGCCTGCTGGTAGCTCACCGTGACCAGGGTCCGGCCCTTCGTCGAGTCGTACTCGTTGACGGTGGGGGTGGTGCTGTCGTCGCGGCTCGGGATCTTGAAGTTGATCTGGTAGTTCGAGTCGGCCGGCCCCCCGGAGCTCCGGGGCACGAACACGACGCCGTTTGAGGTGAACGGATCCGACGCCCATTCGGTGGCCAGCGGCGTGAGGTCGAACGTCCACGTGGGCGCCTCGGTGGAGTCGTCCACCTCGCCCTTCACGCACCCGGTGTCGGACCAGGTGGGCTTCGTGTCCCACAGCTCGGCCGCCCCCGCCGCCCAGATCTTGGTGGCCGGGCAGGCCTCGACGATCTGGCCGGAGGCGTTGTACTCGGGCTGCTCCGGACCGGTGGGGGCGGCCCCCTCCTGGATCTGAAGGACGAACTTCGTGATCGTCGCCCCGACCGGGACTCCGTGGCCGACCAGGTTGAAGTAGATGGCCGAGACCCGGTCCAGGTCCGACTGCATGATCGTCACCGGGATGGTGTCCTGCGCCTGGGGGTCGGGGAAGGTCAGCTGCTGGTTCACCGGGCCGGGGTTGACGTTCTGGTACTGCTGGTCCTTCCAGTACCACGAGGTGCGGTCGAACCCGTGCTGGTAGCAGAACTGGATCGTGGTGCCGGTGACCTTCGGGCAGTCCGTCGTGGGACCGGTGGGGAGCTCGGTGGGCGTCCCGCTGGGCGAGGGGGACGGCGACGGCGACCCGGAGCCCGCCCCGCCCGGGATGGGGAGGGTCGGGAGCGGCGAGGGCAGCGGCGGGAGCGCGGGGAGGGTCGGGTCCGGCGCCGGAAGAGGAACCTCGGCCGGCGCCGTGGGCGGCGGCGGGATCGGGTCGGCGGCGGCGGATCCCGCTCCGGCCAGGCCCACCAGGCCGAGGCCGAGCGCGACGATGATCGGTGCGGCGAGCAACGGCCGTTTCATGCTCCCCCTCTTCATGGTTCCCCTGATGTGCCTGATTGCGGGCCCCTGATCAGGCCGGGGGAGACCGCGCGGGCTCACGCGGGCACCCGGCTTCCTACGCTCGAGTAGCACTTTTCCCATCTCCGCGGCCCACAAACCGCCGTCCGAACGACGTCCGGCGGCCGCCCCGGACGCGCCCGAGGTTTCGGCGCCGGCCCGGGCGGGAATCGTGACCGCGCGATGTTCCGCCTGACCCGAGCGGGACGGGGGGGCGACTCCACGAGGGGGCCCGCCTTCACCGTGTCATCCGAAGCCCACCGCCAAGAACGGATCCGGGGCGCGCATCGGCGTGCCCGGGGCCGGCTGGCCGGCGCCGCCGTCGCGGCCGTGGCCGTCGTGCTCCTGGGGTCGGCCTGCGGCCAGTATGCGTACGCGCACCGTGATCAGACCACGCCCGTGGCCCAGGTCACGGCGCCGAGCACCGACCCGCAACAGCCGGCCACCCCCGCCACCACGTCCTCTCCGGGGACCGCGGACCGGTCCGCCGGGGCGACCGGCAAGACCCGCATCCCGCGCGCCGACGACGGGAAGACGGGGCCGAAGGGGGCCGACATCAGGGGCGGCACGAAGACCGTCGACCTCAGCAAGCGCTTCCGGTCCGGCAGCAACGTGGGAGTCCGCCGGACCGGCAAGGATTCGAAGGGCGGTTCGACGACGAACACGCGCGACTCCCGCAGGGACAACACCCGGACCGGGAAGGGAACCGGGACGAAGCGCGGCGACGGCGCGCATCCCGGGGCCGGCGACATCCAGGGACAGGTGCCCGGCCCCCTCCCGACGGGGTCCCTCGACCTGGCCCAGCTCATCTCGCAGGAGACCGAGCAGGGTGCGAAGTACAACTCGACGATCCTGCCGGAGGGCTTCCCGTTCACGATCTGCCCGGTGATGGGGCAGTACTCCTACTCCGACGACTACGGCGCGCCGCGCTACGCCGGCGGGTACCACCCGCACGCCGGCAACGACATCTTCGCGGACATCGGGACGCCGATCGTGGCTCCGTTCGCCGGCTACGTGGAGAAGGACGGGAACACCCTGGGCGGCAACGCCGTGAAGGTGACCGGGGCCCAGGGGTACGTGTACATGGCCCACCTGGTGGCCTACGGGATCACGGACCAGAACGTGAAGGCCGGCGACGTCGTGGGGTTCGTCGGGAACACCGGCGACGCCCAGGGCACGAGTCCCCACGACCACTTCGAGTGGCACCCGAACGCCGTCGCCTCCTACGACCGGCAGCTCGCCGGGACGAACGGGGCGGTGGACCCGTTTCCGTACCTCCAGGTGGTCTGCCCGCCCGACTGATCCCGCCGGCCGTGTGATCCTCCGGCCGGATTCCCCTCCTCCCGTGCGCCGCCTGCCCCGCTGCTACAGTCGCCGGACGTGAGCCGAAGCCGGTCCCGGCCCGCGCTATCGGCCGATCTCGCGGTGGCCTGGGCGATCGCCGCCGTCGTGGCCGTCGCCGTGGTTGCCGGGATGGATCCCTCGCCGTTCAGTCCGCCCCTGCTCGCCGGCGGCGGGCCCGTCGCGCCGCTCACCGGCCTGGCCCAAGGTCTCGGTCTGGGTGGGCTGTCCGGGCACGGCGCCGCGTTCGGTGGACTGGCGGTCATGGCGTTCGCCGTGGGGGGGTTCCTGTTCGGGCTGCGGGAGGCGTGGCGGGGTCGACTCTCGGTGCGGTTGGTGCTGGGTCTGGGGATCGCGTTCCAGGTGGCCGCTGCGGCGCTGCCGCTGCTGCTGTCGCGCGACGCGTACAGCTACGCGATGTACGGACGGATCGACGGTGTGTACCACGCGAACCCGTACGTCGTGACGCCCGTCCACTTCCGACAGGACCCCGTGTTCCCGTTCGTGGGCCCCGCCTGGCGGGACACGCCGGTGGTGTACGGCCCGGCGTTCACGCTCCTGACGGGGACCCTGGCCCGGGTCATCTCCAGCCCGGTGGGGCTGGTGTGGGCCTTCAAGGTCGTCGCCGGCCTGGCCGGGATCGCCACGCTGCTGCTGGTGGCGTGGGTGGCCCGGCGACTCTTCCCGGGGCGCGCCGCGTTCGCCGTGGCCCTGTTCGGGTGGAACCCCGCGGTGTGGGCCTACGCGGTCGGCGGCGGCCACAACGACATGCTGGTGGCGGTGTGCATCGCCGGGGCTCTGGCGGTGCTGGTGCGAGGGGGCGTGTTCGACTCCCGGGGCGAACGTTCGGCGGGACCGGCCGTCCACGAGCTGGCGGCGATCGGCCTGCTCACCCTCGGCGCGCTGGTGAAGGTGGGCGCCGGCCCGGCGCTCGTGCTGGCGATGGTGGGGACCGTTGCCCGCCGGCCCCGGGGGCAGCGGGCCCCGCTGCTGGCGGCCGAGGCGGCGGTGGTCCTGGTCCTGGTGGCGGTGTTCGCGGGGCCGTACTGGGACGCGGCGAACCCCACGCTCGGGCTGGCCGAGCTGTCGAAGCACCGTGAGTGGATCAGCCCGGGGAGGCTGCTCATGGCCACACTGGGAGGGCTCGGTGAACGGCTGTGGGGGGCCGGAGGCCGCACGGCGGTGGAGGCGGCCATCCGGGCGATCCTGGCGCTGGCGACCGTCGCCGCGGTGGTCGTGGTGGCCACCGTCGTGGCCCGGCGGGCGGCATCGGACCGCCCGAGCGTGGCGGCGGCCGGCGCGGGGTGGGGGTGGGGCCTGCTGGTCACGCTCCTCGCGTCCCCGGTGCTGTTCCCCTGGTACATGGCCTGGGTGCTCCCGGTGGCCTGGCTCCTGCCGAAGGGGGGGCGGCCGGTGGTGATCGCGATGTCCGCGCTGCTCGCGGCGACGCGCGCCGTGGCGGAGCCCCAACGGCTCCCCGACCTGTACCGAACGATCCTGCTCGTCGGGCACGACGTGATCGGGCCGCTGTTCCTGCTGGCTCTGGTGTGGACCCTCCTCAGGGTCCGCCGGATCGGGCGGGGGGACTCACCCCTGGAGGACCCCGCGCTCCCGGCCGGCGCCGAACCGTCGCCGCGCCAGGTAGCCCCCGCCGGCCACGGCGGCTGACAGGATCACGGGTACCGCGCCGGTCAGACGGACCCCGAAGCGGTCCACCAGCGTCCCGGCCAGGACCAGCGCGGCGATGCCGGTGGCCGGCGCGGCGGCTCCGGCGGTGGTCGTGGCTCGGCGGCCGGGCCCGAGCGCCGCGGCGGCCCATCCGAATCCCGCGACCCACAGGAGCGCCAGGGCGGCCAGCGACGAGAGGGCGATAACCCAGGGAGCTGTTGGCAGGACGGGATCGGGTGCCGGGGGGAGCGGGCCGGGGTGGTGGAACGGGTTGTGCAGTCCCAGGGCCGCCACCCCGGGCGCGAGGAAGGCCAACTCGGTGCCGGGTCGGTGGAATCCGCGCTCGTTCATGGGCCGGAGCATCAGCGCCACCGGTGGGCGGGCCGCGTCGCGCAGGGCGGACCGGAGGTCATCCAGGTACTGCACCGACAACGCGTTGTGCAGCGGATTCCCGTTGAGGCTGGGCCGGCCGGCCACGTAGTCGGCGGGCCTTCCGACGAACAGGTGGACATCCCGGATCCGATCGGGCGGCAAGGCGGCGCGGATCTCGCTCCCGAACCGCGGGATCCCGAGCGCCGTGTGCTTCGGGTCGTCCACCACGAACACGATGGGTGTCCCCGGGGGCTGCTGCTGGACCACCGCCGCGGCAGCGGTGGCGGCGGCCATGTCCTGGGGGCGGATCGACTCCGCCGGATGCCACCAGGTGAGGATCGAGAGCGCGGCCACGGCGGCCGCGACGAGGACGGCGGCCGGGCGGCCCCACCGGGGACGAGCGCCCGGCCGTGCGGCTGCCGGCAGCCGTAGGGCGCCGCGCCACAGGCGGGCCACGCCGGTCGCCGCGAGGATCGGGATGGCGAAGCAGAAGGCCAGGAACCGAGCGCCGGGCAGGAGCCCCGTGGCCAGCGAGAACACGATCCCGGCGGCGGTCACGGCGAGCCAGGCCAGCAGGATCCTCCGACGGAGGCCGAGGGCCGTCTCCCCGGCCGGCGGGGCACGTTCCGTGAGCGCCCCGATCGCCGCGGGGAGCACGGGCGGCAGCAGCCGGACGGAGTTCGACCAGAACCTGCTGCGATAGAGATCGTGCAACTCGCCGGAGCGCCCGACCCGGCGGAGGAACGCGTCCTTCGACGTGTCCGGGTGGGCGATGGGCTGCACGCCCAGCCCGATCGTGGCCAGGAGTCCGGCGCCCGCCACGGTCGCCCCTCCGATGACCGCCGACATCACCCGGCGCCCCTCCGAGCCGGGGGCCGCCACGGCCCGGAGCCCACCGGCGCTCCCCATAGCGCCCATCGCGACGGCGGCGAGCAGCACGAGGATCGCCAGGAGGAGGAAGGCGACGTGTGTCACCCCGGCGGCGCCCAGCAGCGCCGCGGCCAGGACCGTGCCCTCGGGCCGGCCGGCGACGAGGGAGGCCATCGCGGCCAGACACAGGACGCCCGCGGCCAGGCTGGCCAGGTAGCCGTTCGCCAGGGTCGCCGCGAACAGGCCGGCGAACAGGCCGGCCACCGCCCACACGGGGATCGCTGGCTCTGCCGGCCTGGCCTCCGGAGTGCCCGCACCCGTCGCCGCGCCGTGGCCTCCCGCCATGGCCAGGGCGGCCGCAGCGAGGCCCAGGGCGGAGGCCAGCGCCGCCCCCGTGGCCGCCACCGCCTGGGCCGGAGAGAGCCCGAGCGTCCCCTGCAGGAGCAGGATCAGGGCCGGGACCCCGGGCCGGTACCCCGTCGCGGACAGCCCGTCGCGGCCGGCGATGCGGGCCCACCACAGGTAGACCGGCGCGTCCGCGCCCACGGCGAAGCGGTAGCCCCGGATCACGTACGGGGCGACGTAGACGGCCAGCAGGACGAGCCCAAGGCCCGCGATCAGCCACAGGGAGCGCGCCCGGCCTCCGGCGTCGCGGGGGGACGCCCGGGCCGCGGCGGGTGAGGGATGGTCGGCCAAGCGGCCGTCATGCTACCGGGGCCCAGAACCCCGGACCCGTCTCGAAGGCGCCCGCCGGCGGCCCGGGGTGCGCGGGTGCGGCCGGACTTCGCTTGCCCCGGGAGCCGGGGGCTCGCATCCTTGGGACCGTGACCGAACGGATCCGGCCGCTGGGACGGCCCACCGGCCCCGCCATCCATCCCGCTCCCGGGGGTCACGACCCGGGGCCGTCCGCGGGGAGCGAGCCCATCGGGACGCGGCGCCTGGCGGCGGTGGCCGGGCTCTCGGCGCTGTGCACGGCGCTGCTGTGGCTCCGCACCGACCATCTCACGCCGGCCAGTCCCTACTTCGGGCTGCCCTGGGACCACCACATGTACATCTTCATGGCCACCCACGGGCCGCTGTCGTTCCACGTGGCGCCGTTCAACTGGCGGATCCTCGGTCCTCTCGCGGCGTGGGTGCTGCCGGGAGGGGTCGAGGGGGGGTTCCAGGCCCTCACCGTGGCCTCCGTGGCCCTCACCGGGGTGGCGGTGTGGGCCCTGTGCTGGCGGCTCGGGTTCGGCGCTGCGCTCGCCACGACCGGGATGCTCCTGTACTTCTCGCTCGGCTACGCCACCAAGTGGACGCTCTTCGATTTCTGGCTCAGCGACCCCCTGGCGTTCCTGCTGGTGGTGACCGCCGTACTGCTGGCGCTGTCCGGCCGCGATCTGGCCTTCGCCGCGTGCCTGGTGGCCGGGGTCCTGGCCAAGGAGAGCGCGGTGTTCGCGGCGCCGCTGTTCTACACACTCCGGGCCCGCCGTCCGTGGGACCCTGCGCTGGCCGCGCGGACGGTGGCAGTGTCCCTGCCGGCGGTGGCGGCGCTGGTCGCCGTCCACCTCGGCATCCCGGCCATGAACTCGGACCCGGCCTACGTCGCTTCGCTTCCCCGCCCGATCCGCCTGAACACGATCCATCACTACACGTACGGCGCCGTCCTGCACGACACCGTGATCCGCCGCCTCCACCACTGGCCCAGGACCGTGATCGGCTCCCTGTCGGCGTTCGGCGTCCTGGTCCCGGTGCTGGCCGTGGTCGGCCTCCGGCGCCCGGCCGCCCGGTCGTTCGCCCTGCGGGGCCTGCCGTTCCTGGTGCTGGTGTACGTGCAGCTGCTGTTCGCGTTCAACACCGAGCGGCTGCTGGTGCTGGGCTTCGTGGTCCTGGTCCCGCTCGCCGTGTGGGGGGTGGCCGAGCTGATGGAGGTCCGGGGCTCGGGCCCGGCGGCGTTCGTGGCCCTGGCCGGGGTGTTCTTCGCCGCGCAGCTCGTGGGCGTCCACGAATGGGAACCGAATCCGCTGATCCAGCTCGCGCTGATCGGGGCGTTCGTCCCGCTGGTGGGCCCGTGGAACCCGTGGCGCCGGCCGGACAGCGGCGCCGCCGTCCCCCAGCACTAGAATCGCGGCCTCGTGGAATCCGACTCTCTCCTGGTCGACCCCACCCTGGCAGCCGACGTCCTGCGCGCGGCCCTGGCCCGCGGGGGCACGTTCGCCGAGCTGTTCGTGGAGGAGCGCGAGTCTCTGGGGGTCCGGTTCGACGACGGGAAGATCGAGGAGCTGGACACCGGCCTGGACCGGGGGGCCGGGGTCCGCGTGGTCCGGGGGACCTCGGCCGGCTACGCGTACTCGAACCGCCTGGACCGGGAGAGCCTGCTGGAGGCCGCGTCGGCCGCGTCGGCCTCGGCTCGCGACGGGGGGCCGACCCAGCCCGTGGGCCTCCGGCGAATCGAGCCAGAGGTCCGGCACGTCGCCGAGCGGTCCGCCGGACAGGTCCCCCAGGACGTGAAGGTGCAGTGGCTCCGGGAGGCGGACGAAGCCGCCCGCGCCGTGGACCCCGCCGTCCGCCAGGTGGTGGCGGGCTACGGCGACTCCGTGCAGCGCGTGATGATCGCGGCGTCCGACGGTCGTCTGGTGACGGAGGAGCGGCCCCGGATCCGGCTGGTGGTGCAGGTGGTGGCGGCCCGGGACGGGATCATCCAGACCGGGTTCCACGGGCCGGCGCTGGTGGCCGGGGCGGAGTTCGTGGACCGGTTCCCGCCGGCCGGGATCGCCGAACGGGCGGCCCGCCAGGCTGTGGCCATGCTCGACGGGATCGCGGCGCCGGCCGGGGAGATGCCGGTGGTCATCGGCCCGGGCGGCGGCGGGGTCCTGTTCCACGAGGCCTGCGGCCACGGGCTGGAGGCGGATCTCGTGCAGAAGGACTCCTCGATCTATCGGGGGAAGCTGGGCGAGCGCCTGGCGTCGCCGCTCGTGAGCGGCGTGGACGACGCCACGGTGGCCAACGAATGGGGCTCGTTCTCGTTCGACGACGAGGGCTGGCCGGCGCAGCGGACGGTGCTGTTCCACGAGGGGGTCCTCGAGGGGTATCTGTACGACCGGATCCGCTCGGGGCGCGACGACGTGGCCTCGTCGGGCAACGGGCGGCGGCAGTCCTACGCCCATCTCCCCATCCCGCGGATGACGAACACGTACATCCTGCCGGGGGAGTCCTCCCCCGAGGACGTCGTCGCCGACACCTCGCGGGGGTTCTACGCGAAGCGGCTGGGCGGGGGCCAGGTGAACCCGGCGACCGGCGAGTTCGTGTTCGGGGTCACGGAGGGCTATCTCATCGAGGACGGCGAGATCACCCGGGCGGTGCGGGGAGCGAATCTGGTGGGGAACGGGACCGGCATCCTCCAGGCCATCGACGCCGTGGCGAACGACTTCGACACGTTCGTGGGGACCTGTGGGAAGGAGGGGCAGGGCGTGCCGGTCGGCAACGGCAGCCCGACCCTGCGGATCGCCCGCATGACGGTGGGAGGGACGGCGTGACCGTGGTCCTGGACCTCACCGACCTGTGCGCCGAGGTTGTCGGAGCGGCCTCGGGGGACGAGGAGGTGGAGGCGTTCGCCCAGGAATCGACCCGGACCGACGTCCGGGCCCGGGGCGGGGAGGTCGAGGCCCTCACGTTCGCGGAGAGCCGGGGGGTGGGGGTGCGGCTGATCGCCGGGGGGCGCATGGGGTACGCCTGGGTGGCGGACCCCACGTCCCAGGAGGTCCGGGAGGCCGTGGTCAGGGCCCGGACCAACGCGGCCCTGGCCGGCGAGGACGAGCACAACGCGCTCCCGGGCCCGGCCCGGCCGGAGCCCCTGGAGGGCCTGTTCCGGGAGTCGCTGGTGAGCATGCCCACCGAACACAAGGTCACCCTGGGCCTGGACCTGGAGGTGGCGGCGACCCGGCTCGATCCGCGGGTCCGCAAGGTCCAGGCGGCCGGCTACGGCGACGCGGTGTCGCGGGTGGCCATCGCCAGCACGCGCGGGGTGTCGGCGGAGTACCGGCGAACCGACTGCTGGTGCTCGGTGTCCGCGCTGGCCGAGCAGGACGGCGAGACGCAGACCGGTTCGTCGTTCCGCCAGGGCCGGGACGCCGGCGACCTGGACTGGGTGGCCTGCGCTCGGGAGGCCGTGGAACGGGGGACCCGGCTCCTCGGGGCCCGCAAGCCCGATTCGGGTCGGGTCCCGGTGGTCCTGGATCCGGCCGCCGCCGTGTCGTTCCTGGGAGTGCTCGCGGGGGCCCTGTCCGCGGAGTCCGTCCAGAAGGGCAGGTCCCTATTCGCGGAGCTGCTCGGCGAGCCGGTCGGATCCAGCGAGGTGCACCTGGTGGACGACGGCCGGCTGCTCGAGGGCCCCGGCGCATCGCCGGTGGACGACGAGGGCGTGCCCACCCGGCGCACCTCGCTCATCGACCGGGGGCGGCTGTCGGCGTTCCTGCACAACACGCGCACTGCGCTGAAGGGCCGGACCCTGTCCACGGGCAACGCCGGCCGGGCCGGGTTCCGGAGCCCGCCGGGCGTGTCCCCCTCCAACCTGTTCCTGGTCGCGGGGAAGGTTCCCCCCGGGGAGCTCCTGGCCGGGGCCGAGGGCGGCGTCTACATCCAGGAGGTCTCGGGGGTCCACTCCGGCGCGAACCCGATCTCCGGCGAGTTCTCGGTGGGGGCGTCGGGTCTGCGGATCACCGGCGGCGAGCTGGGGGAGCCCCTGCGGGAGATGACCGTGGCCAGCACGCTCCCGGAGATGCTGATGGCGGTCTCGGCGGTGGCCTCGGACCTCCGGTTCTTCGGTGGGACCGGTTCGCCCACGGTCCTGGTGGGCGAGATGACGGTGGGAGGCACGTGAGCGGCCAGGTGGGCGACCAGTTCCAGGGCCTGTCGGTCGAGTACCTCCTGCTGTGCGACGCCGCGCAGGTGTCCGACGCGAAGCTGTACGTCCTGGGGGGCGGGTGGGACCGCGTGGGGCTGCCCTCGTACCCCGTGACCCTCCCCACCGGCATCGCCATCGGCGTGCGCGTGGAGTGGACGGAGACCAATCGGAAGCACCGCCTGGTTGTCCGGGGCCTCACCTCCGACGCCGACCGCGAGCTGTTCCGGGCCGAGGGCGAGTTCGAGGTGGGCCGGCCCCCCGGCATGCCCCACGGCGCCAGCCAGCTGTTCCAGCTGGCCATGAGCGTCCCCCTGCACGTCCCCGCCCCCGGCTCGTACATCATCGAGGCAGTGGTCGACGACGGCGCCGCCGTCCGGTCCTTCCCCTTCCTCGCCGTCCAGACGCCCAGCTGACCCGCCCTGATCACGGGGATTCGGAGGGGGGTTCGATCGCGATCGACAGGGCCGCGAACGCCGTGGCGTAGGCGAGGCTCTCGGCCTGGCTCGGGGTGACCAGGAGGACCAGGGTCCGCGTGCCTTCGGTGGCTGCGGCGTCGGCGACGCCGGCGGACGGGTCGGTGGCGCCGAGGACGGCCAGGACCGGCAGGGCCACGGCCACGGTCTCGGTGTGGCGGCGGCCCGTGGGGTAGGTGGCCAGGAGGTCGACGCGGTCGCCGGGCCGGAGGGCATCGCCGGGGAGCTGGACGGGAACCGTGACGGCCCGGAACCCGTCCGGGACCAGCGCCGCGATCGGTCCGGCGCCGGCGGAGGCCAGGCGGGTGTCGGTGAGGACCTCGCCCTCCGACAGCCCGGCCAGGAGGATCCGGCCCGCCGCCCGGGCCTCATCCCGGACGGCGCCCCGCGGGGCGAAGTTCGACGGGACGGTCTGCGCGCGGAGCATCCCCGGCTCCAGCGTCGCGCCGCGGGGGAGGTCGGCCGCGGCGACCAGCACGGCGGCAGGTGGTCCGAGCGACGGGGCCATGGCCCGGACCCGTTCGGAGTACCCCCGGACCACCAGGAACGCGGCCAGGCCGAACACCACGGCCAAGCTCGCGAACAGCTTCGACGAACGAGACCACTTCCTGCCCACTGCGGCTCCTCTCCGGCGGCGCCGCAGCCACATGCGGCAACGGGCGGCGCCGCTGTCACGGGGGAGGGTGGCCCGACGCTATCCCGGCTCCGGGCGGCTGTCAGTGAGCTTTCTCACAGGCCCGTCAGCGGCGGCGGGTCTGCCTCTGCTCGAGCGGGAGACCCCGCCACCGGAACTCCTCGAGGGCCTCGGTGCCGACGATCATCCGGACCGATTCCCGGATGCGGTCGGCCAGCTGGCCGGGGTCGTCGGTGGTCTTGAAGCGCAATTCCACGGTGATGAGCTGGAGCTCGGCCATGCGACCGATCCTACCCGCGCCGGCGAAGAGCCCGGCCCGAGGCGGTCAGGGCTCGAACCGGGCGCCCTCGAGCGCCGTCGCGCAGGGGCACGCGCGGTCCTTCGGCACGGCCGGGATGGCCGCGAACAGGAGGTCGCGGAGCCGGGCGTTGTTCTCCTCGAACACCCGGATGACCTCCTCCTGGGTGACCGGCGGGGTGTCGCCCACTCCCACGTCGTAGTCGGTCACCAGCGAGATGTTCGCGAAGCACATCTCGAGCTCCCGGGCCAGCGGCGCCTCCGGGTACTGGGTCATGTTGATGACCTCCCACCCCTGGCGCTGGAACCACGCCGACTCGGCCCGGGTGGAGAACCGGGGTCCCTGGATCACCACCACCGTCCCCGTCTCGTGGAGGGCGATGCCGACCTCACGGCCCGTCGCGATCAGCGCCGAGCGCATCTCGGGGCAGTACGGGTCGGCGAACGAGATGTGCGTGGTCTCCGGCCCGTCGTAGAACGTGTCGGCCCGGCCCCGCGTTCGGTCCACGAGCTGGTCGCAGATCACGAACGATCCCGGGGCGATGTGCAGCTGGAGCGACCCCACCGCGTTCGGCGCGAACAGCCGTTCCACGCCGAGCTCCTTCATGGCCCACACGTTGGCCCGGTACGGCACGACGTGCGGGGGGTACTCGTGCTTGCGGCCGTGCCGGGGGAGGAACGCCACCCGCACGCCGTCCACGTCTCCCAGGGAGATCGGCGCCGAGGTCTTCCCGTACGGCGTGTCGAGCTCGACCTCCTCAACGACGTCGACGAACGAGTAGAAGCCCGATCCGCCGAAGACGCCGACCGTCGCGGTGCTCAGCCCGACTGCCCCTTCGATCCCCCGGCCGGCGCCGGCTGCTTGGGCCCGCCCGAGCTCTCCGACCCACGCGAGCCGCCCGAGCCCTCCGAGCCCTCCGACCCACGCGACCCGCCCGAGTCCCTCGAGCCCTTGGAATCCGACTTCGAGTCCGACTTCTTCGACGAGGAAGACGAGGACTCGCCCCCGTCCCGCGCCCCGGACTTCGCGCCCGACCGGCTGTCGGTCTTGTAGAAGCCGGACCCCCGGAACAGGATCCCGGCCGGGTGGAACACCTTGCGGAGCACACCGCCGCAGTGCGGACACGTCGACAGCGGTTCCTCGCTGAACGACTGGTAGACCTCGATGTGCCGTTCGCACTGCAGACAGGCGTACTCGTAGGTGGGCATGCTCCCCCATTGTACGGGACGGGTTGTTCCGCCCGGCCCGGTCATGCGCCCCGACCTGGGCGGACGCCGGCGGTCAGTTCCTCCAGCTGATGTTCGTGGAGTACCTCAAGGGCTGGGCCGTCCGGGGGTCGCCGTTCAGCGCGTGATACATCTGGCTCCAGGCCCTGTTCGGCGAGTTCCGCATCCCGCGGCAGCGGTCGTGGGAGTCGATGCACGACTGGAGCTGGCTCATGACGCCGGCGATCTCCATCTTCTGGTGGTGGCGCTTCACCGAGTACAGGCTGAGCTGGTGCCACTGCTCCGCATTCGAACCGGTGGGCGAATAGATCTCCGGCAGCGGCACCGCGACGCCCGAGCCCCAGGCCGCGTACCAGATGTCCTCGACCGTCCAGTCCCCTTCGCAGTAGCCGATCGGGGGGCACCCCGCGGCGCCGCCGAAGTTGTAGTAGGGCGTGTCGGTGATCGAGGCGTACCCGCGGATCCACCGGCGGGTCACGTCGGGCCCCCGCCAGCCGGGCTCGATGTCGTTTCCTCCCGCCACCAGGACGTCGTCGGCCATGCCGTGGTTGCGGAGGTACCGGTTGGCCCGGTTCACCATCGAGCCCCAGATCCGGCCGTGCCTGTAGGTGACGTCGGGCCCGAAGTTGCTGGTCCCGGCGGACAGCGTGAGGTGCCCCGGCGCACCCCGCAGGCACCGGGCGAACCCCAGGCCGTAGGCCTGTGCGGCCCTCCCGATCTTCATGGTGTTCGCGAACCTCCCGAACAGCGAGGCGCCGAACCGGCCGCGGTGATGCTCCGGGCGTCCGTACGCCAACACCACCAGGGCGTCGCGGCGCTCCCGGCCCGTTCGCACCGCCGAGCCCAGGTCGCACCCCAGCCGGCGCATCCGGTTCCGGTTCACGTGCGTCATGTAGTGGCTCCAGGTCGGCTCCAGGGCGCCGTGGGAGTGCGCTCGCGTTGTGTGCGGGTGGGACGAACCGTGGTGGGACGAACCGCGGTGGGACGAACCGTGGTGGGACGAACCGTGGTGGGACGGCCGGCTTCCGTTGTGGCCCGCGACCGGCGGGCGATGAGTCCCGGGCGTGTGGGGCCGGGCCTGCGGTTGGGGCGGCCCGGCGGGTCCCACACGGAACCCCGCCAGCAGCGAGACGCCCACTGCAAGCACCAGCCCAATCGCACCCGCACGAAGTCGCGCGGGCGCCCACGCGTCGAGCTCTTCCGGATTCCACATGGCGGTCGACCCCCCTCGCCCCAAGTCGTTGCCGTCGAGTGGCAGGGCGCACCATGCCACAGCTTCCCGCGCGGTTCAAGACCTTTCGAAGACCGGGACCGTCAGGCGGTGGGGCCGGCGGCGCGATCCCGGGGCGGCCGGCAGTCCACGGTTCCGGCTTCGGTCACCACCACGTCCACCCGCTGGTCCATCTCCCCCGCCGGGACGGCCTCGGCGACCTGCACCGCGAATCCGACGCCCACCCGCAGGGTCCCGGGCGCCAGGCGCACCAGGTACCGGTCGTAGTGCCCCCCGCCGTACCCCAGGCGCCGGCCCGCCCGGTCGAACGCGAGCCCCGGCGTGATGACCACGTCCACCTCGGCGGGATCCACCGCCACGCGCCGGGCCGGTTCTTTGGGCCCGTACGAGGTGTGGACCAGGGTCTCGCCGGGGCGGACCTCGGCGGCCTCCATGGCCCCGCCGTCCAGGAACGGGAGGAGCACCCGGTGCCCGCCCGCCAGGAGGCGTTCGATGAGTCCGGAGGTCGGGACCTCGGATCCGAACGAGTAGAACACCAGGATCGTGCGGGCCCCCCGGACCGCCGGGTGGGCCAGGACCGCCTCCTCCACGGTGGCCGCCGCGGCCAGGCGCTCGGGCGCCCCCAGCGCGGCCCGGCGGGCCCGCATCTCGTGGCGCATCGCTTCCTTCGCCGCGTCGGCGTCCCCGGCCATGGCGTCATTCCACCACCCCACGGTGATCCCGCGGTAGGCTCCCGCTGCCCGCGGGGGCGCTCCCGCGGATCGCCGGAGCCATCCCCTCCGGCGGGAGGAGCGACGAGCCGATGAGGGTCGCATGAAGGTCAGCAAGGCGGTCATCCCCGCGGCGGGCCTGGGGACGCGGTTCCTGCCCGCGACGAAGGCCCAGCCCAAGGAGATGCTCCCGATCCTGGACAAGCCGGCCATCCAGTACGTGGTGGAGGAGGCCGTCCGGGCCGGGATCACCGACATCCTCATCGTGACCGGCCGGGGCAAGCGGACCATCGAGGACCACTTCGACCGTTCGTTCGAGCTCGAGTACTACCTCCAGCAGAAGGGCAAGCACGATCTCCTGGAGGAGCTGAAGCGGGTCGGCGAGGACGCGGTCATCCACTACATCCGCCAGCGCGATCCCCAGGGGCTGGGCAACGCCGTCGCGGTGGCCGAGCCCCATGTGGGCGGGCACCCGTTCGCCTGCCTGCTGGGGGACGACATCATGGCCGAGACGAACCCCCTGCTCCAGCAGATGCTGAAGGTCCACGAACGTTACGGGCGGAGCGTGATCGCGGTCCAGGAGGTCCCGAAGAGCGAGATCTCGCTGTACGGATGCATCCAGCCGGAGTTCGTCGAGGACAACGTGGCCCGGATCGTGTCGATCATCGAGAAGCCCGATCCGGGCGACGCGCCGTCGAACCTCGCGGCGATCGGCCGGTACGTCCTGACCCCGGAGATCTTCGACGCCCTGCGCGAGATCGAGCCCGGCGTCGGCGGCGAGGTCCAGCTCACCGACGCGCTGAACCGCCTGGCCCAGGAGCAGGCCGTGTACGCGTTCGTGTTCGAGGGCGGGCGCTACGACATCGGGAACAAGCTCGACTACCTCAAGGCCACCGTGGAGCTCGCGATCGACCGCGACGACGTCGGCAAGGAGTTCCGGGAGTTCCTGGCCGACCTGGTGCAGCGGCGCAAGCTCCTGTAGGGCGGCCGCTGCGGCGGGTCACGGGGTCGCGAGGTGCTCCACCAGGCGCCGGGCGTAGGCGTCCTCCCACCGTTCGCTCGACGGGTTCGCGGTGACGTCCTTGTCGCACTGCACCAGCAGCCACACCAGCTCGCTGCGGACGGGCTTCGCGCCCAGGAGGTCGGGGAGCTCGGAGAGGTCGATCAGCCAGTCCGCGTACCACGACGCCCAGTCCGGGTCGTCGCCGTCCACGATCCGGTACACGGTGTGGTGCGTCTCCCCGGCCTCGTGCAGGAGCTCAGCGATCCTCGACTCACGATCGTCCACGTCCGCCTCCTTTTCCGGTGAGGTCCGCGCCGGCCGCGCGGCGTTACATCGAACGGAGTCAGGATCCGCCATGCCCGACGGATAGACTGCGGGAATGGCGCAGGCGCGATCCGGGGACGAGCACGGCCATCACCACGGGCCCGCCACCGGGATGCTTCGGGTGGACGAGGCCAGGCAGCAGATCCTGGACGCCATCCAGCCGCTGGCCCCCATCGACCTGCCGCTGCAGGAGGCCCACGGATGCGTGGTGGCGGCCGACGCCATCGCCCAGGGCCACCTCCCGGAGTTCTCGTCCTCGGCCATGGACGGGTACGCCTGCCGGTCGCACGACGTCGCCGAGGCATCGCCGGAGCATCCGGTGACGCTCCGCGTGGTGGGGCTGGCCCGGATCGGCCGCCGGCCCGACGCGACGGTCGGCGGGGGCGAGGCCGTTCGCATCGACACCGGCGCGCCCATGCCGGCGGGCGCCGACTGCGTGGCTCCCATCGAATACGCGGAAGCCACCGGGGACGGGGTTCGGATCGTTCGTGAGTTCGCCGAGGGCCGGAACGTCCGGTCCGCCGGGGAGGACGTCCGGTCCGGGCAGGTCCTGGTCCCCGCGGGCCGGCGGCTGTCGGGCGCCGAGCTGGGCCTGCTGGCCATCTCGGGTCATCCCCACGTGCTGGCCCACCCCCGCCCCCGGGTCATCGTGCTGTCCACCGGCGACGAGCTGGTGGAGCCGTGGCAGAAGCCCGCGTTCGGGCAGGTCCGGGACTCGAACTCGTTCACGATCTTCGGCGGCCTCCGCGAGGCCGGGGCCGTCCCCTACCTCGGCGGGATCGTCCGGGACGAACCCGAGCACCTCAAGGAGGCCATCCTGTCGCACCTGGTCCAGGCCGACGCGTACATCTCGAGCGGGGGGGTGTCGGTGGGGGAGCGCGACGTGGTGAAGCGGGCCTTCTTCCGTCGCGGCGAGGTGGAGTTCTTCCGGGTGGCCATGCAGCCCGGCATGCCCCAGGCATTCGGGATGATCGAGGGCAAACCGTTCTTCGGGCTCCCCGGCAACCCCGTGTCGGTCTTCGTGTCGTTCGAGGTGTTCGTTCGGCCGGCCATCCTGAAGCTCATGGGACGGACCGACCTCCTCCGGCCGGAGGTCACCGCCCGGCTCACCGGGGAGATCTCGGGGCCCCGGGACCGCATGCAGTTCGCCAGGGTGGTCGTCCGCCGGGGCCCGGACGGCTGGGAGGCCGAGTCCACCGGGGGCGCCGGGTCGAACCTGATCTCGACGGTGGCTCGGGCCAACGGGCTGGCCATGATCCCGGCGGGACAGGAGACGGCCCCGGCGGGCTCGGAGGTCAGGGTCATGGTGTTCCGGGCCCTGGAGGCCTGAGTGCCGCCCGACGACGCCGCCCGCATGGTGGAGGTCGGCGCGAAGGAGGTCACCGAGCGGGAGGCCGTGGCCGAGGCGGTGCTGCGAACGACCGCCGACGCGGTGCGGCACCTCATGGAGGGGACCCGCAAGGGGAACCCGCTGGAGGCGGCCCGCATCGCCGGGGTGATGGGCGTCAAGCGGACCCCGGACCTCCTGCCTTTCTGCCACCCCCTGGCGGTCACGGGCGCCGAGGTCGTGGTCGAACCGGACCCCGACGCGGGATCCGTTCGGGTCCGGGCCACCGTGCGGGCCCGGGACCGGACGGGGGTCGAGATGGAGGCCCTCACGGCTGCCGCCGTGGCGGCCCTGTCGCTGTACGACACGGCGAAGGAGTTCCACCGTTCGGCCGAGATCACCGGCATCCGCCTGCTGTCCAAGCGCGGCGGCAAGAGCCGGGACTACTCGGCCGGCCAATCGTCGTAGTCGCGCAGCGGGGCTCGGCCGGCCCGGCCGGACCAGGGACGCCGTCGGACGGAAATTTCATCGATGGTATTTCCCGGCCCCATATGTTGTGTTACCGTCCATGCCCAGCCCACATGTTGTGGCCGACACCGGGGAAACGGCAGACAGGGGGCGGGGATGGATTGGATATTGATCGGAGCGTTGGTCATCATCTGGACCGCGTACTTCTTCCCCACTCGAGACCGGCGTGGTCGCGCGCGCTCGAGCGTGGACCAGTTCGAGAGGGATATGGGGTTGCTGGAACAGACAGAGAAGGCCACGGGGCGCTGGATCGTCGCTCCGCGCAAGGGCGAGCCGTTCGTGGGGAGGCAGGAACGCGCGCTGGCCCGGGCCCGTGGCCGTCGCCGCAAGATCCTGGTGTTCCTGCTGGAAGCCCTGACCCTGACCCTCCTCATCGGCATCTTCCCGCCGCTGCACGGGATGTGGATCGCCTCGGCGGCGCTGTTCCTGATGCTTTCCGGGTACGTCTGGCTGCTCGTGGAGTTCAAGGGCCGCGAGGCCGCGAGGCCCAGGGTGGACCGGTCCGGGCGAGCGACGCTGGTCGACGTGCCGCTGGGGCCGGCGGCCCCCGACCCCGACAAGGAGCTCCCGTGGCTCCGCGACGGCGACATCGTCCACGTGCGGGTCCATTCCGCCCACGACCTCGAGCTCGCCGGCATCACCGTCTAGTCGGTCCCCGCTCGCCGGCTCGGCGTCCTCGCCACTCGTCCTTCGTCGGCGCCCCGCCCGCGACACCGATTACCATCCCGTGACGTGGATCTCGAGCACGTGGCCCGGGAGTTCCGGGAGGCGTTCGACCGGAAGATGACGGCGCGGGAGCGCGCCCTGGCGGCGTCCCGGCGGGCCATCCGCAGCAGCGCGAACGCCATCCGGGCCCTGCACCGCGCGGAGCGCGACCGGGCCCGGGAGCTCATGGAGGAGGCCCGGGCGGCCATCGCCGACGGGATGGCCGCGGTGGCCGAGCACCCCGACGTGGCGAACGCCGGGTTCCTCCAGGACGCCCAGAAGGAGTACGTGGAGGCCCGGTTCACGGAGGCCATCATCGACGGCGCGACCGAGCCGCCGTCGCCCCAGGAGATGGGCGTGGCGCCGGCCCCCTACCTGAACGGGATGTCCGAGGCGATCGGGGAGACCCGCCGCCACATCCTGGACCTCCTGCGCAAGGGCGACGTGGCCACCAGCGAACGGATGCTCGAGTCCATGGACGACATCTACTACGTGCTGGCGTCCATGGACTCTCCCGACGCCATCACCGGGAACCTCCGCCGCTCCACCGACGTGGCCCGTTCGATCATGGAGAAGACCCGGGGCGACCTGTCGCTGGCCCTGGTCCAGCGCGACCTCCGCCAGGCCCTCGACCGCCACACCCGCGCCGTGCTCGACCGGGGCTCGCTTCCGGACGCGGTCTCCCCGGACGTCGAACCTTCGACCTCGGGCCCCGGGCCGTTGACCGCCGGCGAGGCCTCCGCGTAGCCTGGGCCCGCCCGCCGACCGAGGGGATCGAACGCGCAATGCGTAGAGGGGGACGCGCGGCCGTCACCGCATGGGCGCTGGCGGTCTCGATCACACAGGTCGTCACCGGCGCCGTGGCGCACGCCGCACCTGCGTCCGTGGTCGACATGCCCCGCCACGGCGACATCGAACACGGACCGTGGACCCTGGGCTACCGGTCGTACGGGTCCGACGGCCTCAGGGTCTTCCGTATCGACTACCGCGAGCAGCGCATGGCCTCCTCGGTCTCGCTCCCCCAGATCAGGGTGGACTACCCGGACGGGAAGCAATTCGACGACCAGCTGGGGCTCGGGGACCTCCCCGCCCGGTGGGTTCACATGCGGCCGCACGGCGCCGGGTTCGACCTCCGGGCGCTGTACCTCGACGACGAGTGGCCGCAGGAGTGCAGCTACCGCTACGTCATGACCTACCGGTTCACGGCCGGCGGCGAGATCGATCCTCGCGTCTGGATCTCGGGCCCGGGGTGCGGGCCGGCGGCGCACTACCACCTGTCCTGGCGGGTGGACCTCGACGTGTACGGGTCCGAGGCGGACGCGTTCCGCTACTACCGGTCGAGGTGGCGCCTGCCGCCGTCCGAGGGCCTGTTCCCGGAACGCGAGCGGGGGGAGCACGGGCGGGCCCAGTGGAAGGTGGTCGACCTGGAGAGCGGGACCCGGGCGGTCCGGGTGGTGCCGACGTTCCCGGGTCGGGGGTTCGTCACCGCGGTGCACTACGTGGAGGGCCAGGGGGACCGGGACCTCCATGCGGTGACGTTCCCGGCGCGGTTCGTCGACGGGGAGGGTGTGCAGCAGACCGACGTGGTCGCCTGGTACCGGCTCGAGGTTACGCTCCGCCGCGCCGACGGCTGCCCGACCCGGTGCCCCGACCCCACGCGCGTGGGGTTCCGGCTGGTGTCGTCCGGTTTCGTGTCCTAGGGTCCGGGCCGCGGGCCAGTCACACCACGCGCAGCGGACCGAGGAAGGCGTCGGCTGTGGGGCGATCCCCTTCGACGGTGATGTCGCCGCGCGCCTCGGCTTCCGCGAACGTGGCCCGGGCCGCGGCGGTCAGCACGAACGCGGGGGCCGGGCCGGAGATCGTGGCCTCGGGAACGGGGCCGCCCGGACCGTCGGGCGGCGGTTCGCCGAAGCCGGCCCGCCCGGAGCGGAAATCCGCCCACCACGGCTGGAGCGGGACCCGGGAGAGGTCGATCCTGATCCGGCCGGCGCGACCGGTCAGGGAGGGGAGGACCGAGGTCTCCGCGGCGAACAGGACGAACCCGGCCACCGTGGCGAGATCGGCCGTCTCGTCGGCCATGCCCAGCGCCCGCCGGATGTCCTGCCGGTGCACCCATTCGTCGAACGGGCGGGACCACGCGAACATCGCGGCGGGTCCCTTGCCCCACATCGTCGGGACCCTCAGGCGAAACGTCGCGGCGGGGGCGGCCTTGAGCAGGGCCCGGAGGCGCCGTCCCCAGGCGTCGAGCGCCAGGAGGATCTCCGGGATGGGTCGGTCGGCGAACTTCCCCACCACGCGGTCGTTCCACCGTTCGAGCTTCTCGCTGGACGTGAAGATCTTCGGGAAGATCGCACCGGTCACCGAGGCCCGGTCGACGGTGATGAGGTGCGCGGCCACCTCGCGGATCCGCCACCGCGGGAGGGCCTCGACCTCCCACTGGGCGGGCTCGAGCGACCGGAGCAGCGCGAGGGTGCGGAGCCGCTCCATCCGGGTGCCCCGGAGGATCTCGTCCTTGGTCACGGGAACGTCCACGTGGGAACGAGGATACGGATGGCGCGCGCCCGGCGCTTCGCTGCTACCCTTGCCCCCGGCCGTCCCTATGAGAAGAAGGAGGGGGATATGGCGTTTCGCAAGGAGAAGATCAAGGAGCAGTTCAACGCGGTGATCCCGCCGGCGCTCGAGCCCGGCGAGCAGGTCCTCGGCGGTGTGTACTGCCAGACCGGCCCCAGCCCGTGGCTGCAGGGCGGCGTGGGCCTGCTGATCATGCTGCTGATGGGGGCGAAGTGGTACTACCTCGTGGTCACGGACCGCCGTCTGCTGTGGTTCCGGGGCAGCATGTGGACCCAGCGCCCCAAGGGCCAGGTGGAGGCCGACCCGCGGAGCCAGGTCCAGATCCACGACGTGGACGTTGACAACGTGATCTGGAGCAAGTTCCGGGTCCAGCGCCCCACCGGCAAGGACGTCCGCGTGAACATCCACCGCATCTGGCGCGACGAGGTCCAGGCCCTGATGCCGCTCCTCACCGCCCAGCCGGCCCAGCCGGGGCAGCCCGGAGCGCAGCTTCCCCCGCCGCCCCAGGCCCAGCCCGGTCAGTTCCAGGCCTAGCCGCTGGAAGTCGCACGAGGGGTCCCCGGCCGCGGTGCCGCGGGACCCCTCTGCTACCCTAGCCTCGACCCTTGGGGGTGTAGCTCAGCCCGGTAGAGCGCTGCCTTCGCACGGCAGAGGTCAGGGGTTCAAATCCCCTCACCTCCACCCACGGAAGAGGCCCGGTCACCGGGGCCTTTTCCTGTGGACGGCGTCGTCGCTCCTAGGACCCAAACTGGTCATCTGGCGGCGAATCGGCGGCGAAGCCGCTCCAATCACGTCCAGGGAGTGAGCCAGGGCCTCGTCCAGGTTCGGGAGTAGATGTCCGTATGTGTCTTCGACTTGGTGGAGCCCGCCTTGAACTGGCCAGCGACCTCAACGAGGCCGCGGCTGATCGAGATCCGCCGGTGCATGATCGACACGTCCTCGACCTGTAGTGCGACCAGTTCGCTCCATCGCGGTTCCCACATACGCGGCCGTAAGAATCACGGCCCGGTAGCGATCCGGGTGCGCGTCGGCGAGGAGATGCACCGTTCACCAGTCGGATCCCGCCTGTGCTCGGCTCGCTGTACCCGCGCCGTCCCTGATCGCCCTCCCGCCGTCCGAATGCTCCCCTGCCGAGCGCTCCGACATGGAGGGCGAACTGCGAATGGAAACCGCATGGGATTGCAGATCCCGCGCGGCTCGCTGTACCCGCGCCGTCCCTGATCGCCCTCCCGCCGTCCGAATGCTCCCCTGCCGAGCGCTCCGACATGGAGGGCGAACTGCGAATGGAAACCGCATGGGATTGCAGATCCCGCGCGCGCTCTCCTGACGGTTCGGGCATCGTGAGCGGCGAAGCCTGCAACGACAAATCCTTGGACCTTTTCGGCCTTGCATGTCATCGGGCGCGCGGATACGATTGGCCAGCCAGCCCCCCCCGGAAAGGAGCAGGCGATGCGCCCGTCATGGTGGGCCGACTTCGCCCGTCGACGTCCGACTCTCATGTGTATGGGATCCCTTTTCGAAGCCCGATCCTAGCCTGAGTCGCACGACATTCAGACGAGACCTCAAGGGAGCAATCTCATGTCGGACGATCCGGTCGTCAGTTCAAAGGCTCACCGACACACATGGATCGGCATCGTCGGCACGCTGCTGGGCGGAATCCTCGTCGAGTTGGGGATCGGCTTTTCGCTTCCCGTGTTGGGCGTCGCCGGAATCGTCCTCGCAACCGGAGGCCTGTACGGCATCGACCGTGGGGTCAAGGCGACCGTGAAGGATCACCGAGGCACGTTCCTGGCCATCGGGCTCGTGCTGGTGATCGGAGGAGTCGCACTCGTCGTATGGGCGTTCCAGGTGGTGTCGGTCGGGCTCGTCGCTGCTGGAGCGGGCCTGGCCATCGTGGGGTGGCCCTTCCTCAGGTATGCGACCCTCGGCGGCGGACCGAAACGAGCCCGTCTCTGGATCGTCGCGGGGATCGCCCTGGCGGCGCTCGGCCTCGTGGCTGCTGGGTTCGGGCTGCTGCTCGACGCGAAGCTGCCGTCGGTCGCGGGGCTTGGGCTCATCGTGATCGGGATCGCCGTCTTCAGGGTCGGCATTCGCGAGGCGTTCGCCGGCGCGACCAACGGGACGAGCACCAACGTCGTGATCGGCGGGGCGGCTTCGGCGCTTGTCGGAATCCTCACGATCACGATCGGCGTCTACGGTCGCTGGGCGTATCCGGCTCTCCTTGGTGTCACCCTCGTGGTGTTCGGATTGTTCGCGTTCAGCCTCGCGTGGCCGGCGATGACCTCGAAGCCGCTCGCGTGGTGGCAGGTGTTGGTCATCGGCCTCGCGTGCATCACAGCGGGGATCGTTTTCTGGAAGGGTCTCGGGCCATTCGATGTCGCGATAGTGGCGTTCCTCATCCTGTTCGGGGCGTCGTTCGTGGTGCGCCGGGAGGGCTACGCCGCTGCGGTGGTCATCGCATTCCTGTTCGTGTGGGTGCTGGTCGACCGGACGGATCACGTCCCCCTGGACCCCTACCCGACGGCCCCTGATCGCATTCTGGCCCTTGGCGACTCGTATTCCTCGGGAGAGGGTTCGACGGTCTTCTTTCCCGGTACCAACGCGGCAGGAGATCACCCGAATCAATGCCGGAGAAGCTCGACCGCATACCCCTATCTCATCGCCACTCATTTCAAGATGGGGCTCGACTTCTACGCGTGCTCGGGTGCGAAGGCGGCTGAGGTTTGGGCGACGGCCCAGATGCCCGACTCGCCCGCGGGGGTTCCCGGAGGGCTTCCTCAGCTCGGGAACGTCACCGACACCTCCCGCATCCGGGTCGTCCTGATCAGCATTGGCGGCAACGACGCGCTGTTCGGCAAGATCGGCAAGGCGTGCGTCCTGCCGGGAACGTGCGCGGTCTTCCACGATCAATGGCTTGCGAACGTCGCCCGCATCGGAGGGGACATCGAGAGGGTGTACACGGAGATCAAGGCGAAGCTCCCGGGCGTTCCGGTCGTGGCGATCCCCTACCCGCATATCCTGACGCCGCGAGGATGCGGCTGGTCTGCGCTCGAGCGGAGCGAGCACGCCTTCCTCTCCGAATTCATCACCGTCCTCGACGACCGAGTCAGGGCCGCGGCCGAGAGGGCGGGAGTGAATTTCTTCACCCCCGGGCTATTCGCCTTCGAAGGGAGAGAGATCTGCGACGGCAACGGCGCGAACGACACGGACATGAACTTCTTCAACCTCCACCCGATCGAGGGGAGCCTCCTCGACAGGGTGAACCCGGCGAACTGGGTGCATGGCACGTTCCACCCGAAGCCGTCGGGCCACCGAGCGATCGCGGACAGGTTGATCCCGTGGTTGCAGAACCTCTTCGACGAGATCAAGGCGGGCGGTCCATCGAATCCACTCCCGAACCCCGCCGCGCCCTTCATCATCCGCACGGTGAGCCTGGACCAGACGGTCCTTGCGAACCCGGACGACCTGCCAGAGGATATCGCCTGCCCCGTCGACGAGGCGTCCCCGTTCGCCTCCATCCGAACCCTCGTCCACGAACAGGAGGGGGACGAACCGACGGTCGCACTGGGGGCCGACCCCGATGAGGCCGTGTGTTACACGCGACCGGACGGGTCGTGGGCCGTCGGGCCCGACAATCGCGTCGTGGTCCAGGACGGAACCGTGAGCGCACACCTCGAGGCTCCGGAGGACGCGACCCAGCAGCTGTTCATCTACCAGGACACCGCGGGGACGTGGCGGCAGCAGATCTTCGTGTTCTGCAGCAGGGAGAACGGGTGTCTCAAGGATCCCGACAAGTGGAGTCGCGACCAGCTCGCTGCCGCCGCTCGTGCTCGATACGCAAACGCCGTCCTGTTCTTCCTCGGCGGCTGGCTCGCGTTGCTCGGCGTCCACACGAAGCTGAAAGGGTGATCGGAGCGGCCGGATCCTCGGCCCGACCTGGAAGGCCCCCGCCACTTCTGACTTGCAGGGTGGCGCAGGCGGCGAACAGGCGGCGGAAGGGGTGCGAAGCGAGCCGACGGGGCGCAACGACATGAGAAGCAGACGACCGGCGTAAGCACTCTTCCTCGGCAACTGTGCTGGTCGCAGCCCTAGCGAGAACGCTTGCGCACGGCAGAGATCCGGGGTTCGAATCCCCTCACCTCCACTTTCAGCCTCTTATTCGAACTCGGGCGAGAGAAGAGAGGTGCGAACACCTCCGAGAACTCCACCCGCGCGATCTTCCGGTCCTTCACGTAGACGGCTTCGAGAACCGCCTCGTTGAACCGACGACGGACCGAAGGCCGCGCCTTGAGGTACGCGGCGTAGCAGTTGCCGGCGAGCCGTATCGCCACGCTGAGGACGTCTTGCCAACCTGCGAGATCCTGTTCGGTTACGTCGAGCTCTGATCGCGCGGCCTGCTCCTCGCGGCTGATCCGGTCCTGCTCGGCCTTCAGGAGCTCGAGTGGGATCGCGTTCGCGTAGAAGGCCCGGATGAGCTTCTGTCGCTCGTCTGCGAGGCGAGCGAGCTTCTTGGTCAACACGACGCGCCCCTCGGATGCTTCGGCCTGCCGCTCGACGATCTCGGCTTCCATCTCCTCGGTGAGCTTCTCCGTCCAAGAGGGCGGAAGCTGCAGGCGGCGGTACAGGTCCTGCACGAGCCCCTCGACGTCGCCTGCGAGGACGTACGGCTCGCGGCATCCGGTCCTGGCCTGTCCCCGCTGTCCGAGACAGTAGAAGTACAGGTACCTGCCTTTGGCGAGCGTGAGCGAGAGGCGCCTTCCGCACTCCCCGCAGGTGAATTCGCGCCCTTTCGAGCGATGGGTTCGGACAGTCGACTGCGGACAGTGAACTCGTGACAGTCGACTGCGGACAGGGAACTGCGGTCAGGCAACTCCGGACACCGCGGCTGAAGGGCGCATCCTGTTCTGCCCCGCCGTCGCGGTGTGTCCGTGGTGATGGCCCGAATCCGCTCACCGACTCTCTGAGTAGCGAGAGGAGGCCTCCCATGTCAGGGGTCAGAGAGGAGGCGGTTGGCGAACCCTTCCACCAACCTATGGGACCCAACTCGATCCGGTGAAATGGACTGCCGTATACGAAATCTTCGA
>WNFV01002798.1_pt1 | contig 27174 bp, 20 predicted proteins | sample 5400101 | NCBI WGS metagenome assembly WNFV01 (sample SAMN13153361, study PRJNA577476) | soil metagenome | isolation source: 115 cm soil or saprolite under grassland replicate 1 | place: USA:California | collected 2016-06-15
CAGCACGCGCATGGCAGCGCTGCCAACGCCGGCGCTGTTGCGGATAAACCCCGCCATCGTCAGCCGACCGAGTGGTGTTTGCGCATCGTTACGGAACAGCAGCCGGGTTTCGATTGCTTGCGGCATATGTATACCAAAATGTACATTTTTCTTGCCAAAGCCACTATTCTTTCTGCATGTTGCATGGCATATCATAGCGGCATTCATCTATTGTTCGAGCCGGCCCCCGTGGGCCAAATGGAGGATCTGGATGAGCAGGGATGCCACTATTGTACCATGCCTGACCGCGTCGGGACAGGCGATTGATACCTCACCGGAGCGCTTTGGCGCGCTCGAAAGCTCGATCGATCTTCTGGATGATCCGATGGCGCTGCGTGAGCGGATGCACGCGGAAGGCTACCTGTACCTGCCCGGCTACCTGGATCGCGATGAAGTGCTGGCCGCGCGCCAGGAGATCGCCGAGCGGCTGGCAGCGGCCGGCCACACCGAGCCAGGCACACCGCCGATCGATCTGGTCGCGTGCGCCGCGCTTGATATCGCATTCATGCCCGATCTGGCGCTCGACAACCCGCCGCTGCACCAGCTGCTGTACAGCGGGCGGATGATGGCGTTCTTTGCGCAGTTTCTGGGCGGCGAGGTGCGACACTACGATTTCACCTGGCTGCGCACCGTCGCGCCTGGCCGCGGCACCGCGCCGCATATGGACATCGTCTTCATGGGCCGTGGGACGACCAATCTCTACACCACTTGGACGCCGCTAGGTGATATTCCGCTGGAGCAGGGCGGTCTGATGATTTTGGAGCGCTCGCACCAGCACGAGCGGCTGAACAATGGCTATGGCCGCAAGGATGTCGACAAGTATTGCGTGAACCATGTCGGCGAAGGCTACACCAAGATGGGCGGCGGCGGCAATATCGCGCCCGGCGGCTGGCTCTCCAAGAATCCAGTCAAGCTGCGCCAGAACCTTGGCGGACGCTGGCTGACCACCAACTTCCGCGCCGGCGACATGCTGGTCTTCAGCATGTTCACAGTGCATACCAGCCTTGATAATCACTCCAACCGCATTCGGATCTCATCTGACACGCGCTACCAGCTGGCCTCCGAGCCGGTGGATGAGCGCTGGGTTGGCGAGCAGCCGCCGGGGCACGGGCCATCGATTAAGCAGGGGATGATCTGCTAACTGAGCAGCCCACGGATTTCTTAGCTTGTGTGTCTGATCGGAACTCCTTGTGCGATTGATGGTGGTCGCCGGCGCGGCGCGGCGGTATGGTCCCCTTGTGCGAACGCGGCTGGTCGCGCCGGCGACCAGCCGTTCAAAGAATCTCACTTGACATCCATCTGCGGTTATATTAGAATGATTATTGATAATCGTGATGAGCACAAATGAACCAGCTATCATCAAAACTCAACCGTCTGCTTGCCCAGCTCGAAGCGAGCGGTCGGCGGGTCACAACCCAGCGGATCGCTGTCTGTGAAGCGTTGCTGGCGCACAGCGGGCACCCAACGGCGGCCGAGGTCTACCAGCATGTTCATGCTGCGCATCCGGCGATCAGCCAGGCGACCGTCTATAACACCTTATCCGCGCTGGAAGAGCTGAGCCTGATTCGTGTGCTCCATATCGTCGGCGACGATCACGCGCACTACGATCTTGGCGTTGACCCGCATGTGAACGCGGTCTGTACGCGCTGCGGGCGCATCACCGATATTCATACCGACACGCTTGAGGCGTTGCTTGGTTTGGTCGCGACGCGATCGGGCTACCAGTTGAGCCCCAGCGAGGGCGTGATCGTCTATGGCTTGTGCCCAGAGTGCGCATCGATACGGGCTGCTGAAGTATCATCTTTTTAGAATGATTATTAGTATTTACGAAGAAATCAGGGTTGCAGCTATGAAGTGATGATCTTCGACGCTACGAAGAATGAAAGGCGTATCCCTATGAGCGTCAACGAGCGTAATCTGAGCATCACAGAGCGGCCGGTCGATCTCAAACCGTTCAGCACTGCGGCTGTGCCCACTGCGCATTTCACCGAGGAAGACGAGATCGCCCAGCTGCCCTGGATGATCCGCCTGACGGCGATCTGTCTGCTTGCTACGGCGCTGGGCTGGCTGCTCTCAAGCGCGCGCTTGGCTGCGCCGGCCTGGCTGCCGTGGATCTTGTATGCGATCGCATATGCCAGCGGCGGCTTCTACAGCATTCAGGATGCCTGGGATATGCTCAAGCAGCGCCAGTTCGATGTAAACTTCCTGATGATCATCGCCGCAGTTGGCGCTGCGCTGATCGGCGAACCGCGCGAGGGCGCGATCCTCATGTTCTTGTTCTCGCTCTCGAATACGCTCGAGACGTATGCGATGGGCCGCACGCATGCTTCCGTCCGTGCGCTGCTCGATATGGCGCCGAAAGAGGCCGATGTCTATCACGATGGCCAGATCGTGCGCATACCGGTCGAGGATCTGCGGGTTGGCGCGGTAGTGCTGGTGCGGCCGGGCGCGCAAATCCCAGCCGACGGCCAGGTAGTCAAGGGCGAGTCGGCGGTGGACGAGGCCTCGATCACCGGCGAGTCCATGCCGGTCGAGAAGCGGCCCGGCGCGCGAACTTTCGCCGGCACGCTCAACGGCCAGGGTGCGCTCGACATGCGCGTGACCACGCCGGTGGGCGACTCGACGTTGGCGCGGATCGTGGCGGTGGTACGCGAGGCGCGCGAACAGAAGGCCCAGAGTCAGGATTTCACCGACCGCGTGATCGGCCAGTACTACGCCTATGCTGTCGTCGGCATCACGCTGCTGGCGCTGGCCGTGCCGCTGCTGTTTCTGGGCTGGAATCTGCCGACCACACTGTACCGCGCGATGACGCTGATGGTCGTGGCTTCGCCCTGCGCGCTGGTGATCTCGATCCCGGCGGCGCTGCTCTCGACACTGGCGAGCGCGGCCCGCGGTGGTGTGCTGTTCAAGGGCGGCCGGCATTTGGAAGCGGCGGCGCGCGTCAAGGTGGTCGCCTTCGATAAGACTGGCACGCTGACCACCGGTCGGCCGGGCGTAGTCGCGATCATCCCGGTCGGCGGCCCCGGTCGCCTGCCCGACAATCTACCCTGTCTGGCCTGCTCCCCGACGCCGCCGGATGATCAGCTGGGCGACCTGACACCTGATCAGATGCGGCTTTTCGCGGTTGCGGCGGCGATCGAGCGCTTCTCCGAGCACCCGCTGGCCCGTGCGATCGTCAAAGGCGTCGAGGAACGCGAGATCGCCATTCCGGCGGCCGATGAATTTGAGGCGCTGACCGGCGCTGGCGCGAATGCGACTGTGCTCGGCCGGCGCATGCGAATCGGTCGCCCTTCGCTATTCGGCCAGCTGACGCCCGATGTTGCGATCGAGGTATATGCCCAGGAGACTCAGGGCCGCACAGTGGTGGTGCTGGGCGACGACGAGCCCTGGGGCGTACTAGCGATCGCCGACACCGTGCGCCCCGAGGCGGCCGAGGCGGTCGCGCGGCTGAAAGCGGCAGGCATCGAGAGGGTGGTGCTGCTGACCGGCGACAACGCCACCGTTGCCAACACACTTGGCACCGCGTTGGGGGTGGACGAGGTGCGCGCCGAGTTACTGCCGCATCAGAAGGTTGAGGCAATTAAGGATCTGCAAGCGCGCTATGGCCCGGTCGCGATGGTCGGCGACGGCGTGAACGACGCACCTGCGCTGGCGACCGCCGCGCTGGGCGTGGCCATGGGCGCGGCCGGCACCGATGTGGCGCTGGAGAGCGCGGATGTGCTGCTGATGGGCGACGACCTCGGGCGGCTACCGGGCGCGCTCGCTCTGGCCCGCCGCGCGCGGCGGATCATCCGCCAGAACCTGGTCTTCGCCTTCGCCGTGATGGCCACGCTGATGGTGCTGGCGATCGCCGGTAACATCGCGCTGCCGCTGGGTGTTGTGGGCCACGAGGGCAGCACCCTGCTGGTGGTGGCGAACGGGCTGCGGCTGTTGATGCGGCGGTGGTAGAGGTTCTAGAATATCGATAGAACGTACGCATGCCGCGGATTTTCACTCCTTGTCGGTCTTTTTTCGCTACAGGGCGAAAAAACGACCGACAAAAAAAGTACCATGCTGCCGAACTTTCTGAGCGTGAGGAAGCCACGTCCTGAGCGTGACGAAGGGGGCAGGCGAAAATCGTGGTATAACTTTTGCACATGTCGAATGTAGCACTATTGGATAGAACAGGCAGGGAAAGGAAAGCGATTATGAGCGATAAAGCCTATCGCGGAATCTACTACGATCAGCCGCACGTGCAGGCGGAATTCGAGCGGCTGGTACAGCGCATCCGCGACGCTGAGCGCGATCGTGCGCCAATCGCTGAGCGCCAGCGTGCCGCCGCGCGCGAGGCCGAGTCCGGTGCTATCTCCGAGAAGCAGTTTCGATCCGCCGACGCCGCCTTCATCGCCGCTAACAACGCCATCGCGGCAGCCCAGCGTGCGGTCGATGAGTTCTTGCGCGCGAACAAGAACTACAAGACAAGCTAAACGCAGGCGTTGACAGACATCAAAGGAGGCCGCTGAAACAGATCCTGTCTCAGCGGCCTCCTTTATTCATCAAGAAATGATGAGTATACATCCGCCTATGTCGTGCTGATCTTACTCGTCACTCGTCACTCGTGGCTAGTTCGCCTCGGCCATCGCCATATCTTTGCGCTTCTGCTGGCGCTTGCGTTCATCGATGCCGAGAATCTTCTTGCGCAGCCGGAAGCTCTTGGGTGTGACCTCGACCAGTTCGTCGTCGCCGATATACTCGATCGCATCATCCAAGCTCAGCACCCGCGGGGGCTCCAGTCGCAGTGCATCGTCGGCGCCCGAGGAGCGCATATTGGTCAGGTGCTTCTTCCGGCAGACATTGACCTCCAGGTCGCGGCTGCGGATATGCTGGCCGATCACCATGCCCTCATAGACCTCGACGCCGGCACCGATGAATAGCTGGCCGCGCTCCTGGGCACCATACAGGCCAAATCCGGTGGACATGCCGGCCTCGGTCGCGATCAGCGAGCCGTTCGTGCGGGTGTTGAGTTCACCACTTAGTGGTTCGTAACCCATGAACAACGCGTTAACAATGCCCTCGCCGCGCGTGGCTGTCAGGAAGGTCTGTCGGAAGCCGAGCAGCCCGCGCGTCGGCACGTGGAACACCATATGGACGGTGCCGTCATCGCGATAGCTCATATCGCGCATAATGCCGCGGCGCGCACCCATCAACTCGATCACGGTGCCCTGATACTGCTCGGAGACCTCGATCTCCACCTGCTCGATCGGCTCCATCCGCTGCCCATCCACATCCTTAAAGATCACCTCCGGGCGCGAGACCTGGAACTCATAGCCCTCACGGCGCATCGTCTCGATCAAGATAGTCAGGTGTAGCTCGCCGCGCCCGCTCACTGCAAAGGCATCGTTTGTATCGGTGTCCACCACGCGCAACGCCACATCGTGCTCTAGCTCGGTGTAGAGCCGCTCGCGCAGCTTGCGCGAGGTGACGTGGGTGCCCTCGCGCCCGGCAAGCGGGCTATTGTTGATGCTGAAGGTCATGCGCACCGTCGGCTCCTCGATCGCAATCGGTGTCAGCGCCTCGGGGAACTCGGCGTCGGCGATCGTATCGCCGATCCCGGCCTCACTAATCCCGGCGATGGCGATGATGTCGCCAGCCTCGGCGTGCTCGACCTCGATTCGGTCGAGGCCCTGGAACACGAATAGTTGGTTGAGCTTGGCCGGCTTGACGGTGGCGTGGCGATCGATGTGCGCCACCGTCTGGCCGCGCAGGATCGAGCCGCGCAGCAGCCGTCCGATTAGCAGCTTGCCTTTATATGAATCGTGGACCGTGTTGGTTACCAGCAGCTGCATCGGCTTATCTGGCTCGACTTCCGGCGGCGGCAGCTGATCGAGAATGGCCTCGAACAGCGGCTCCAGCGTATCATACATTTTGAGCGGCGAGCGGCCGGCCTGGCCCGTCAGCGCGTTGGTATAGATTGTCGCGAACTCGGCCTGCACATCGCTCGCGCCCAGATCGACGAACAGATCGAAGGTTTCGTTGACCACATGGTTGGGGCGAGCATTCGGCCGATCAACTTTGTTGACTACCACGATCGCACGGTGGCCAGCCTGGAGCGCCTTCCTCAATACAAAACGCGTCTGTGGCATAGGGCCGTCCATGGCATCGACCAGCAGCAACACGCCGTCGACCAGGTTCATCACCCGCTCGACCTCGCCGCCGAAATCGGCATGGCCGGGCGTGTCGACAATATTGATTTTGATATCTTTATAGACGACCGCAGTATTCTTCGACATAATGGTGATGCCGCGCTCACGTTCTAGGTCGTTCGAGTCCATCACGCGCTCGGCCACCAGCTGGTTTTCGCGGAAGATATGGCTCTGGCGCAGCATGGCATCCACCAGCGTAGTCTTGCCGTGATCCACATGCGCAATGATCGCAATGTTCCGTATATCGTTTCGTTGCATGCCACCCACACAAAACGCCTCGACCGCAGCGGGCCGAGGCAGCGATTGTTTCATTTCAGTTGCCGGCAGTCTACCACAGTCAGGCCTGGAGCGCAACCGCGCCGACTCATCTGGGTGGGATGCACGTTCGTTACATGCACTCAGCCGCTGGTTGAAACCGCAGCGCCTAGAGACTATTCAAGAGAGTTTCCGTCTGCTCCGTTGCGTAAATCCTAGATTTGAAAAGCTCTGCCTGAGCGAGCCGAAATATCCCTCTTGAGACTCATAACTTATCTCATACCTCTTGCGTTATATCATATAACCTATCTTTAACATGGCGCTAATCAAAGCGGCGCGGGCTTTTGTAACATCCTAATGAGATACTATAAATGGTGAAACGCTCCGATCCACAAAGACGCCGTCGCCTTCGGTCTTTCGCGTTTCATTACCACCGTGCAATAATGTGAGACTGTGCGAGGCCTCCAATGATGGTGCAACCGACGTGGCATAACAGGAATGTCATATTCAGCGGACGCGCCTGGAAAACTCTGTGCATCGGCAAAAGGCATTCTGAAGGTTGATCATGCATTGTACGCGCGCGTGTGGCCCTGGAGGCTGCGATACACTCGCTAAGGCCGGCTTGGTTGGATCAATGAGCCATATCTGAGGCACTGAGAAAATAACAAATATGTCATTTCGACCCGCTTGTGCTTCATTCGAGATTTAATTGTTAATCCTATGATAAGCAAGAGTGTGTGTCTTCTTAATATTTGGCTGATGCATCCTTGTCGCGTGCGAGCACTGCGCTCGTCGGGCGCTTGAAGATTGAACGACTAGCATACACGTGGAAGTGGAGCCTGCGGACAAACCGTTTCACCATGACGTCTTGAAGCAAAGGGAAGATAGTTATGAAGTCAATGCGCTGGAAAGTTACCGTGACGGTGCTCTGGTTGAGCCTGCTATTTAATATTGAGCGGCTGGACTTTGACAACGGCACCACGTTCAATCTGGCTTCATCCTTTTATGTTCTGGCCGCTGTATCGGCGGCCCTGTTCTTACTGGTTCCGATGAGCCGCCGGATTGCATATATCGCTGGCAGCGCTATATTTATTGCGTATGCGTTGCTCAAGGTTGCCAGCCCAATTCCAGTGTTTCAGGGTTTGCATAAGTATTTGACGATCACCGAGATGGTCGCGATCCTGATCACAATGTATTTGACTTGGCTGGTGAATCAGAGCTTGCAGGATTTCGAGCATGCGGTCGAGGCGATCTCGCTGCCGAAGGGCCGCGCTGGGTTGCTTGAATATGACCAGATGCAGGAGCGCATTCGGGCCGAAATGGGCCGCGCGCGGCGCCATCAGCACTCGATCAGCGTTGCTGCAATTGAGCTGGATCCGGTGACATCCGAGGCGGCCTTGCACCGCGCGGTGCGCGATGCACAGGCGGCGCTTGTTAAGCGCTATGTCGAGGTGCAATTTGGCGTATTTATGACCAAGCACATTCGCGAGACTGATGTAATCGCGCATCAGGATGCGGATGGTCATTTTCTTTTGCTGGCGCCCGAAACGCCCGGCGAGCAGGTTGAGGGGATGCTCTCCAGGCTTTCAATACAGGTCGAAGAGAGTTTGGGGCTACGTTTTCATTACAACGTCGCCGATTTTCCAAAGAACGCGCTTACCTCTGAAGAGTTGGTGCATAAAGCCACCGAGAAATTGCAACGCCAGGCAACGACGTCGGAAGACCGCCGTGCCCAGCGCGAGCCGGCAGTGGCCACGAGTAGTGCTGATACCTAAGCTCTTGAAGTTGGTGCGACGGTAGCGAAGAGAAGAATGAGATTGCTCATGGGGAGAGGTGGGCAATAAAGGAGAGCCACAATGGTACAGGACTTCACAACACCAAATCGCGCGCGAAATGCTGGGCCTTGGTATCTCACAATTGATCCCCAGAATCGCCTCATTCGTGGCAAAGCTTACCGCATGTTGAAGCGCGCCATGGATATTACGGTTTGTCTGATGGTCGCACCGTTGCTGGTGCCGCTACTCTCTCTGGTAGGATTGCTGATTTATATCGACTCGCCGGGCAAGGTGATGTTTACGCAGCTGCGAACTGGTAAAGGTGGCCGCCGCTTCAAAATGTATAAGTTTCGTTCGATGGTGCCTAATGCTGAAGAGCTGAAAATTAAGTATGCGCACCTGAATGAGTTGACCTGGCCGGACTTCAAGATTACCAACGACCCGCGCATTACTCGCATCGGCAAGATCTTGCGCAAGACCAGTTTGGACGAACTGCCACAGCTGTTGAACGTGCTCAAAGGCGACATGAGTCTGGTAGGGCCGCGCCCAACCTCGTTTGCGCCGGAGACCTACCGGCTGTGGCATACTGAGCGGCTCGAAGTCGTGCCAGGAATCACCGGCCTGTGGCAGATCAGCGGCCGTAGCAACCTTGATTTCGATCAGCGTCTGAAGCTTGATATTGCATATATCGAGCGCCAGAGCATCTGGATGGATATCTGCATCATCGCCCGCACGGTCGGGCAAGTCTTTATCGGCGAGGGCGCATACTAACGTTCGGTTGGTGCGTCATCGGATTGGTGTTCCCCTGTAGGACAGATGCCAATTTGTCCTATATTCAACACAAGGCGAGGGTTGGTAGGTCGCTGCTAGCTCTCATCTCTACGGGAGGAAGGACTATATGGAACTCAAGAACTATTTCGCGATCCTGCGGAGGTGGGGATGGATCATGCTGCTCTGCACTGCGCTGGCAGGGATCACCGGCTATCTCTATACATCGAGTCAGCCGCCGGTCTATCAATCGCGGTCGCGCTACCTGATCGGCCCGGCGCTTACCCCGAATGTGACCAGCAATGATCTGCGCGCGAGCAGCCAGATTGGCCAGACCTATGACGAGTTGGTCACCAGCCGGCCGGTACTGCAAGCTGTCATCGATAAGCTGAAACTAGGCACGACAGCTGATATGTTGAAGCTGCAGGTCGGCGGCACCTGGATCGATACGACACAGATCCTTAGTATTCGCGCCAACGCCGGCGACCCAATGATGGCCGCCAATATTGCGAACGCGATTGGCGATGAGTTGATCCAGCGCAGCCCGAGCAGCCCGACAAGTAAGGCTGCCCTGCGGCGCCAGCAGGCCGAGGCCCAGATCGTTCGCCTGCAGGATACGATTCGCACCACCGACGATGAGATCGAACAGCTTGCCAATCAGATCCAGCAGACCACCGACCCGGTGGCGCAGCGCGCGCTGATTATTCAGCTCGACCAGCGGCGCTCGCAGCTTGCGGCGGCGAACCGGTCGTACACCGATCTCAATGCGCTGCTGCAGACCAGCGATGTCAACCAGATCACGCTGGTCGAGCAGGCTGTTCCGGTGCCCGACGCGCCAATCGCGCCTGATGTCTCGCGCACTGTGCTAGCTGCTGTGATCGCTGGATTGGTGCTGGGCTTGGTCGCGATGATCCTGCTTGAGTACTTCAACGATGTGATCTATACGCCCGAGGCGCTGCGCAAAACTACCGGCCTGACCTACCTGGGCGGCCTAGCGCGCCACAAGCGGCTGCGCGGCGCGAATGGCGCCCAACTCGTGACAGTGTCCAAGCCCGAGACGCTGGCGGCCGAGAGCTACCGCATCCTGCGCACCAACCTGCAGATCGCCGGAACCGACCGGCATCTGCCCTCGCTACTGATCAGCAGCCCCTCGCGCGGCGATGGCAAGAGCGATGTCGCCGCCAACCTGGCGGTGGTGCTGGCGCGCGCTGGCAAGCTGGTGATCTTGGTGGACGCGAACCTGCGCCGGCCGCAGCTTGCCACGCTGTTCGGCGTGCCCGACCAGAACGGTCTGGCGCAGCTACTTGACAGCGATAGCCTGCCCGAGCCGGTAGCGGTCTCGCCAGTTCCCAACTTGTTTGTGTTGCCGGCCGGCGGAGTCGCGCCGAACTCATCCGAAATTCTTGGGTCGCAGCGCATGTATCGACTGATTCAGGAGTACAAGGCCCGCGCCGATGTCGTCCTGTTCGATAGCCCGCCACTGTGGTATTCCGATGCGCTGGCGCTGGCGCCGCAGGTCGATGGTGTGCTGTTGGTTGTCAGCAGTGGCACCACTGGGCGCGAGAATACTATCAACGCGGTCGAGAGCCTGCGCCTGGTCGGCGCGCGAATCATTGGCACGGTGCTGAACCGTGTCAAGGGTGGGCCGGCCTACTTCTACTACCCGACTTACGCGGCCAATCGGGTTGCGCTCGATAGCTCAGGCACGGTCGCCGCGATCTCGGCCGGGCCTGCGCCACGCTCGCTGGTGGCCGCGCCACGCGCCCACGAGGCACCAGCGCTTGTCGATCAGGTGGCATCTGAGCCGCCGCAGGTCGGTGCTTTTTCGGGTGGGCTGGTGGCGCCGCCGGCCGATCAGCCGGTGGAGTCGGCGCTGGATGTCGGTCACGGCGCTCAGGGCGCCCCACCGGCCGAGTCAGTGTCGCCGTATGCTACCGCGTTTATCGACGCGATTGCGCCGGATATGACAGTGGCGTCGGATGCGCACGCATCGCTTGCGATGCCCGGCAAGGATACAGCGGCAGTCGATGACTCAGATCTGGGCCATGCGATTGGTGAGGCGGTGGCTGCATATTCCAAGAACGATGACCAGGGGATCGACACCGATAGCACGTCGAAGCACTCGAATGGGCATAGCTCGACCTCGCATCGGCGGAGCAAGCAGCGCTAGCCGGTAGCGCTGGTGTACGCCTGTGTCGGCAGGATTTCGTTATCTGGGGTGAAGTTTGATCTGGCGATCTGCGCCCATCTAATTTCACCCCTCAAACTAAAACGACCGCTTGGTTTGCGTCCGCTTCAGCAGAAAATGGGGTTCGTGCATGCAAGAGCTATTGCTGCATGTCTTTCGCACTATTGAGCAGACAAATATCTGCTATTGTGTTCTGCGCGGTTATGAAGAGCTTGAAGAAATGGAAGACGGTGGCGATGTCGATCTGCTGGTGCAGGCCGATCAGCTCGATCATTTTCGGGAAGTTCTGGCGCGGCTTGAGTTTGTAATGTTGCCGGTCTGGGGTCATGCGCCGCATCTATTTTTTGTCGCGTACGATCAGTCGGCCGATCGCTGGCTCAAGCTTGATGTTGTGACCATTGTGGCATTCGGTAAACCAATTCACGCCATCCAGACCAGCCTGGCGAGCAACTGCCTTGATCGCCGTTGCCGCCGCGAGCCGACATTTGTGCTTTCGGCCGAAGATGAACTGCTGACGCTGCTGCTGCACTGCGCGCTCGACAAGGGCATGTTCGCACCACATCGGCGTGCGCGCCTCCAGGCGCTACGCCGCGAGGTGACCGACGCGCGCTATCTCTCTGAACAGTTGCATGCCTGCTGGTCGCCGGCGATGAGCTGGCAGCGTCTGGCAGGGCTGATCGATGGCGAGCGCTGGGCCGATCTGCTGGCGGAGCGCGCAGCTGTAGCGGCGTGGCTTGCGCGCGGCCAGCAGCTTGGCGTGCTGGGCCGCCGCTTCGGCCGCCGGCTGCTGCGCAAGCTTGATCGGTTTGCAGGCGCGGTGCAGCCACGATCATTGACGGTGGCTCTGCTTGCGCCGGATGGCGGTGGAAAGACCACGCTGGCCACCGAGCTGGCGCGCAGGTTCTTCCTGCCGAGTTGCTATATCTATATGGGCAGTAACATTGAGGCCAGCACGGTTGGTCTGCCCACCACACGCTGGATTCTGGCCCGCTCGAAGCGGCCGAAGCAGGCCGGTCAGATGCCGGCCTGGGCGCTGGCGCGCTGCCTACGCTTCGTCAACAATATAGCCGAGCAGTGGTATCGCTATGGAATCAGCTATTATCATATAATCTGCGGGCGCCTGATTCTGTTTGATCGCTTTGTCTATGATGGGCAGCTGAATGCCTCGCGCAAACGATCGCTCAAGACGCGTGTGCGCCGCTGGTTGCTCTCTGTTGGTGCGCCCAAGCCCGATCTAGTCGTGTTCCTTGATGCGCCGGGCGAGTTGCTGTATGCGCGAAAGGGCGAGCATAGCCCGGAGATCCTGGAGCAGCAGCGCCAGCATTATCTTGGCCTGCGCGAGTTCATCCCACAGATGGTGGTGGTTGATGCGACGCGTGATGCCGAGCAGGTTCGCCGAACTGTCACCGCGCTGATCTGGCATAGCTACGCCAAACACCTTTGTGGTGGATCAGTTGCCCGTGGAGATCTATCGGAGATCGCGCATGAGCGAACTAGCACTCCCTAATGAGTTGATTCAGCGAGTGATACGACGCGTGCGCAAGCCATGGACACGCCATGCCGCTCGTAAGGAACTTGGCCGCCAGACTATGTTTGCCGAGCAGCTCTTGGCGCGGCTGGCACGCGACGGTCAGCTAGGGGCGGATGCTGAATCGCTCCATATTACGTCGACGGTGCTGACGCGCAGCGATGTCCTGCTGGTGCTGATCGGTGCGCGCGCGCCTGATGCGCCGCGCCTAGTGCTCAAGCTTCCGCTCACATCGGATGCCGCGCGCAGCACCACCGACCATCGGCAAGTCGTCGCCACACTGCACACGCTGCCTCAGCTGCACGCATTCTGTGAGTTCGTGCCGCGTGTGGTCGCCTGGGGTGATCAGCTGGGCCGCCCGTACTACTTGGAGACGGCCTTGCCTGGCGTTGGCGCAGCTGATCTGGTGCGCCGCCAAGCTGAGCCGGTTTCCATGATGCAAGATGCTGCGCATCTGATCGGGCAGCTGCATTTTGGCACATTGCGGCGCCGGATGGTGGACGAAGCGCTCTTCGCGCGACTGGCGGGCGACGACTTGGCGTTGTTGCGCCAGCTTGTTGTCGGCTGGCCCGAGGTCGCGCTGCTGCGCCAAAAGCTAGAGCAGCTGGACGAGTTGCTGCGCAGCCAGATTGCTGGCCGCGTGCTGCCGTTCTCATGGACACATGGCGATTTCTGGCCGGGCAACCTGCTGATCCAGCCAGCTGTTGGGCGGATCGGTGGGGTGGTCGATTGGGATCGCGCCTCGGTCGATCAGATCCCACTGCATGATCTGCTACATCTGCTTGCCTACACGCGCAAGCTGCAGCGGCGCTCCGAGTTGGGCGAGGAGATTGTGTCCTATCTGCTACCGGCTGCGTTCGACAAATACGAGCGGTCGTTGGTCAAAGAAGCGATCGAGCAACTAGAACTGCCCGCGAGCGTCGATTTTTTTCGGTCGATCACGCTATTGTACTGGCTGCGCTTCGCCGCTACCAATCTGTCGCGCTACCCGGCATTCCAGCGCGATAGCCGCTGGTTGAAGAACAACATCTTTCTTGTGCTGAAGCGAGGCATTTGAGGCATTTGATGAACATTCTAGTCATCGATCGCGCGCCGCCCTGCGATCTGCTCCAGGGCAACGCGTTGATTGGCCAGCATCTGTTCCGCAGACTGCGACATCATCACCTAACTATCGTCTGTCCGGCGCCAGCCAGCGCACACGAGCGCTACCAAGCTGAGTTGGAGCCACTGTTCGATACCATCCATTTGGTTGCGCGCGAGCAGCCGATTCCCGCACTGATGGGCGCGTTCGAGCCAACGCTGGCGCGGGCCGGGCTGCGGATGGGTGGGGCCGATCTTGCGGCGGCGCGCGCGCTCCAGGCGCGCGTGCGCAGCGTGGTCGCGTCCGGCTCGTTCGATGTCATCCATACGCGCCAGCTGCCGATGGCGGCGATCACGGCCAGCATCAGGCATCCGGCCAAGCTGCTTGAGCTGATCGATTCTGAGACACTGCAAGCGTCGCGGCGTGTGCGCTCGAAAGCACCGCAGACTTGGTTGCGCGCTGCTGCCGCACGCTTGGTGGAGCGCCATGCTGCACGCCAGTTCAATGCCTGTACTACGGTTGCCAGTGCCGATGCCCAGGTTGTGCAGCAGTTGGCGCCCGGCGTGCCGGTGCATGTCACGCCGAATGGTGTAGATGCGGTCTACTTTGCCCCGCTCGATCTGCCCGAGCAGCCTGAGACGATCATCTTTACCGGCGCGATGTCGTTTCCGCCGAATGTCACTGCGGTGCTGCACTTTTACCATACGATCCTGCCGCTGATCCGGCGCGAATTGCCGAATGTGCGTTTCGTGATCGTCGGCCGTGACCCATCCCCGCCGATCGCGGCGCTAGCGAGCGATCCATTCGTCACTGTCACCGGCTTTGTCGATGATCTGCGGCCCTGGCTGGCGCGTGCGAACCTAATGGTCTGCCCCATGGTCATGGGCAGTGGGATCAAGAACAAGGTGTTGGAGGCGCTGGCGATGGCTCGGCCGGTTGTCGCGACGACCATGGGTGTGGAAGCGCTGGACGTAAGCAGCGGCTACGAGCTAATGATCGCTGATACCGCCGAGGCGTTCGCGACGGCGACGCTGGCGCTGCTGCGGGATGCCACTGCACGCCGCCGGATGGGTGCAGCTGGCCGCGAGCTGGTGCTGCGGCGGTATACCTGGGATGCCTGCGCGGCAAGCTACGATGCGATCTATTCGCAGCTGGCGGCACGGCATGGCAACGCAACGCGGCTGGCGAACCTGTGTGATGAGGCTGTTTCAAGATAGCTTCATTGTCACACAACGTATCGAAAGGAGCACCCTCTTGCAAAGGATCATGAACAGCATGGCAGCTTCGGCACAGGAGTGGGGCATATCGCCGCGAGTCGCATGGATGATCGCCTGGCTGCCAATCATTGGCGCGTTCGCCGTGTTTATGACATACTTCAACCGACCACTCTATCGGTTTGTCACCAAGGATGATGGGCCGGTCGAGTGGTCGCAGTTTGTCTGCTATGCGCTGGCCTGTATTGCTGGCGCGGGGATTGCGTACAAACGTTTCAAGGCCGGCCATCCCTGGCAAGCACTGCTGTTCCTTGGATTCGCATTCGCGAACTTCTTCATCACTGGCGAGGAGATCGCATGGGGCCAGCGCATCTTTGATCTGCAAACGCCGGATGAGCTGAGGGCGATTAACCACCAGGGCGAAATCACGGTGCATAACATTCAGATTGTTCAGGACGCCTTCAATTTCGTCATGTTCCTGGCCGGCGTTTATGGAAGCGTCGCGTACTTTGCCAATCAGAAGCTCCGAATCGAGCGCTACGGCGATCAGGCGAACTATTTGCTGGTGCCACCGCTGTTTCTCGTGCCCTCATTCCTGGTCCTGTTCGGCTATAAGTTCATTCGCTATACTGTAGTGCGGAAGCCGGGTTTCATTGTAACAAAGTATGCCGAGTGGCCGGAGCTATGTCTCGCGTTTGGGTTTTTTGTCTTCGCATGGTTGAACTATCGGCGTCTAGCGGCTAAGCCTGTCCTTGCGCTGGCGATGCAAGAGGCGAAGCTAGGTGACAAAACTGCGTAGCCGCCTTCAAGCTGATCTTTTGCTACTTGTGTATCGCTTTTTCGCTCCGCGGGGCGAAAAAGCGATACACAGATAAAATGAAAAGTACCATGTTGCCGCAGGCTATAATGCTGGGAGCAAACATGCTCGTGATGACAATGTACTAATGATCGTAACTTTAAAAGGACATTAAGATTTCCTATATTATAGGCGATAGTAAATGGTAATTGGTGAATGGGCATATCAGGAAGCGAGATCATGGCGACAACTGAGCAGATCATCGAGCAGCGCGTCGCCGATCAGCCGGCACGATCGCTCAATACCGACAGGCTCAAAGTAGCCTATATCATGTCGCGCTTTCCAAAGCTGACTGAGACTTTTGTGCTTTACGAGATGCTGGCGCTCCAGCAGCAGGGCGTGGGCGTCGAAATCTTCCCGCTGATCAACGAGCGCGCTCATGTGATGCACGAAGAGGCCAAGCCCTTCGCAGCGCGGGCGCGCTACCAGCCGATGCTGTCGTGGCCGATCATCAAGGCGCAATGGCACTTCTTGCGAACGCAACCGCGCGCTTATGTGGGGCTGTGGTGGGAAGTGCTACACGGTGCGTGGGGCAGCGCGAATTACGTGATTGGCGGCCTGGGCATTCTGCCTAAGGCGGCGCGCTTCGCCGAGCAGATGCAGGCGTTGGGCGTCACGCATATCCACGCGCACTTCGCCAATCACCCCACAGTCGCAGCGCTGGTGGCGCATCGGCTGACCGGCATTCCGTTCAGCTTCACCGCGCACGCGCATGATCTATATGTCGATCGGCATATGCTCAAGCAAAAGGTACGCGCAGCGGCGTTTGTGGTGGCGATATCGGAATACAATAAAGCGCTGATCATTCAGCACTGCGGCGAGGATGTGCGCGATAAGATCGTTGTGATTCACTGCGGTGTCGATACCAGCCTGTTCCGCCCGCGCCAGAAAGCGCCTAGCGGTCCGTTTACCATCGTGTGCGTCGGCGCGCTGGAAGAGAAGAAAGGCCAGACGCATCTTGTCGAGGCTTGCCGGATACTCAAGCAGCGCAACCTTGATTTTGTCTGCCACATGATCGGTGAAGGCCAGACTCGTGCAGCTCTGGAGCGGCAGATTCAGCAGGCCGATTTGGCCGGCGTGGTGCGGCTGGAAGGCGGCCGACCGCGCGCGGAGGTGCTGCGTATGCTCGAACAAGCCGATGTAGTGACGCTGCCGAGTATCCAGACCAAGTCGGGCAAGATGGAAGGCATCCCGGTGGCGCTGATGGAGCCGCTGGCCTGCGAAGTGCCGGTTGTCTCGACCCGCATCTCGGGCATCCCCGAGTTGGTCGAGAATGGCGTGACCGGCCTACTGGTGCCGCCAGCCGATCCGGCCGCGCTGGCCGGCGCGCTGGAGCGGCTGGCGCACGACCCCGAGCTGGGCCGCCGGCTGGGCTGCGCTGGGCGGGCCAAAGTGCTGCGCGAATTCGATCTTGCCGATAACACAACCCAGCTCGCAAATAAGATGGTAGGAGAAGTGCGATGATTGCAGTGCTTTTCTGGGCCGCAGTGGCCTTGATCCTATTTACATATCTGCTTTTTCCGGCGATGATCTTCCTGCGCGGGCGGCTGCTGTCGCGGCCATATAAGACTGCCGAGATCACTCCGCCGATCAGTATGATCATCGCCGCGCACAACGAGGCCGACGGCATCGGCGCAAAGATCGCCAATATTCTTTCGCTCGACTACCCGCGCGTGCAGCTTGAAGTGATCGTCGCATCGGATGGCTCGAACGATAGCACCGATGAGATCGTGCGTGGCTATGCGAGCCAGGGCGTGACGCTGCTGGCGCTGCCGCGTCAGGGCAAGGCTCCCGCGCTCGATGCAGCGGTGGCGACCGCGCATGGCGAGATCTTGGTATTCTCGGATGCCAATAGTATGTATGGCCCCGGCGCGCTGCGTGCGCTTACGCGACCATTTGCCGATCCCGAGGTGGGTGGGGTGGCCGGCAACCAGCGCTATCTTGCGAAGAAGAGCGAGAGCCTGAGCGGTGACGGCGAGAAGAGCTACTGGAGCTTCGATCGTAGGCTCAAGCAATCGCAAAGCCGATCGGGCAACGCGATCTCGGCCACCGGCGCGATCTACGCCATTCGTCGATCGCTGTTTCGCGGTGTGCCAGTGGGCGTGACCGACGATTTTGCAATCTCGACCGATGTGATCATGCAGGGCCGCCGGCTGGTGTTCGCGCCGGACGCCGAGGCATTTGAGCCAGTGGCCGGGTCGGGCGGGGCTGAGTTTGGCCGGAAGGTGCGCGTGATCACGCGCGGCCTGCGCGGCGTGCTGGTGGTGCGGCGCGAACTGCTCAACCCGCTGCGCTATGGCTTTTATGCGTTTCAGCTGTTCGCCCACAAGGTGCTGCGCCGGCTGGTGGTGTTTCCGCTGCTGCTGCTGCTGCTGATTAGCCCGCTGCTGTGGAGCCAGGGTTTGATCTACCAGATCGCGACCGTGGCGCAGCTGGTGTTCTACGGCTGCGCGCTGCTGGGCTTGTTGCTGGCCAACACGCGGCTGGGTCGGCTGAAAACATTTACAATTCCGTATTTTTTCTGCATGGTGAACGCCGCGTGTATGATCGCGACATTCAATCTTATTCGCGGGCACCGCATCGACTTCTGGGAGCCGCAGCGGCAGGCCGACAGCGCGGCGGCTAGCGTGGAACAGGCCGGGCAGCCGGGCACAGTGACGGATGGCGGCCAGGTGGTATCAAACTAGGGCAGCGTTCCACGAGGCTACGAGAGGAGATCGCTCATGTTTCAAAATCTGATTGAGAGGCGCGGGCTGGGAAACGGCGGCCTGATCGTCTTTTTGCTAGGATTGGCCACACTCATCCTGGGGCTGATCGCCATCAACCAGGCGACGATCGCGATTGCTATTGGGCTAGGGCTGTTGGTTATGCTGGCGATTCTGGCCAAGCCGAACCTGGCCACGCTGATCGTCGTATTTGTTTTGTATACCAACGCAGCCGTGATCGCTGTGCATTTCCACAACGTGCCGAGCCTGATTGGTGGTGCACTGCCGGCGCTGCTGGTCTTCCCGCTGGCCAGCTATGTGATCGTGCGCCGCGAAAAGCTGGTGATGAGCCCGATCTTGCTGCCGATCTTCTTGTTCTTTGCTGTCCAGGTAGCGGGGACACTGTTCGCCGATTATCGGTATGAGGCGACCAATAACCTAATCACATTCATTCTCGAAGGTGTTGGGATCTTCTTTCTGATCACCAATGTTGTGCGAACGCCGCGCATGATGCGCCAGGTGACCTGGGCGCTGCTGCTTGCAGGTGGCTTTATCGGCGCGCTGTCAGTCTATCAACAATTTACGCACACGTTTCAGAACAACTATTGGGGCTTCGCGCAGATGAGCTTCGCACAGATCAATACCGGCGTCGAAACAATCAATGGCGCGATCACTGCACCGCGATTGGCTGGACAAATCGGCGAAAAGAATCGCTATGCGCAGATCATGCTCATGCTAGTTCCAATCGGGATATTCCGATTTTGGGGTGAGAAAAAGAACCTGATGCGTCTCCTGGCAGCCGTGATGACCAGCTTGATCGCTATGGGCGCGGCGCTGGCCTACTCGCGTGGCGCAGCGGTTGGGTTCGTGCTGATGCTGATGATTATGGTCTTTATGCGTTACATAAAGATTTGGCAAGTGGGGATCATCGTGGTTCTACTGGCTATCGTTTTGGCGGCGGTGCCCACATATGCGACGCGCCTGAATTCGCTCCAGACTCTGGCGGCATCCTTCTCTGATGATTCGGCAGGCGTGGCAAGTGCCGATGGCGCGACACTCAGTCGCCTGACCGAGATGGGCGCGGCAGGTCTGGTATTCCTCGATCACCCGATCCTGGGCGTTGGGCCAGGATTGTTCCCCTTATACTATCAGAGTTATTCCGATTTGATCGGCCTGCGGACACTAAATGAGGATCGGCAGGCGCACGATCTGTATGTAAGCATCGCGGCGGAGACCGGCGGGCTAGGCCTGGCCTGCTTCCTGGTGGTGATTTACATGACGCTGCGTGGCCTGGCGCGCGCTCGCAAGCGCTGGCTCCAGGATGAGCCGGAGATTGCTAATATGGCGACTGCGTATATGCTGTCGATTGTGACCTACCTGACCACCGGCATCTTTCTGCACTTCGCGTTCATCCGCTACTTTTGGCTGATCATGGCGCTGGCCGCTGCAGTGATCTATATCGCCGAGCAGCGCGCTCTGGCCGAGCAGAAGCGTACCCAGGATGAGCTGGCGCCGGTCGGTCGTGAAGGGTTTCTGGTTCCGGGCGGGACGCGGGCATACTAAAGCGCTGTCTATAGCCACGAGCAAGGTAGTTGATCCACGCTCTTTGGAGTCCGGCAGCTATGCTGCCGGACTCCAAAGGATCAATACATCTGCACAGCGCTAGAGAGAACAGGAAATAGCATCATGGAATCGGCTACAACGCCCCCACTTGACGCGACCCCGATCGACGTGGGGCAGCGCGTCAAACATAGCTCCACCAGCCGCCAGATTCGTGGTTCCAGCTTAATGCTGGTCGGCCGCTCGCTGTCCATGGCCGTAAATGCCGTGGTACAAGTCTTTATTATTCGCTACCTGGCCAAGCCAGAATACGGCGCATTCGCCTACGCGCTTTCGATTGTCAATGTCGCCCAAATGGTGGCATCGCTAGGCCTCGACCGCTCAATTAGTAGATTTGTACCAATCTACCATGAGCAGCACAACTACAACAAAATGTTTGGCACCATCCTACTGGGGCTTGGTACGATCCTATCACTAGGTCTCGCAATGATCGTGCTGGTCTACGGGCTGCAGGGCTTCATCGCTCAGTCATTCATAAATGATCAACTGGCAATCGCGCTGCTGCTGATCCTGATCGTACTGGCGCCTGTGCAAGCGCTTGATGATTTGCTCGTTAGCCTGTTTGCGATCTTCGCGAGCCCGCGCTCGATCTTTATCCGCAAATATGTCCTGGCACCTAGCCTTAAATTAGTAGTTGTGGTTCTGCTTATTCTTCTGCACAGCGGGGTCATATTTCTCACATTTGGCTACCTTGCTTCTGGCGCGCTCGGGGTGGCAGTCTATAGCGTCATTCTTTTTCGCGTTCTCAGGAAGCAGGGACTTTTTCAACACTTCAATCTTCGTGACATTAATGTGCCGGCGCGGGAGATCTTCGCATTCACTATCCCATTGCTCACCACCGACTTGCTTTATGTGGTGATGAATTCAATGGATGCTGTTCTGCTTGGCCATTATGGTGGCGCTTCAGACGTCGCGGCCTTTCGGAGCGTTCAGACTGGGGCGGGCCTGAATCAGCTAGCGATGATGAGTTTTCAAACGCTCTTCACTCCGGTGGCTGCGCGCATGCTCGCGCGGAAGAATTATGATGGAATCAATGACCTGTACTGGCAGACTGCGATCTGGATGTCGGTGATCTCTTTTCCGATCTTTGCCCTCACTTTCGCGCTTGCGCAGCCACTCACCATCCTTCTCTATACTGAGAAATACGCTTCCTCCGCTCCAATTTTGGCGTTGCTCTCGCTCGGCTACTATTTTAGTACCGCGTTGGGATTCAATGGGCTAACAATCCGCGTCTTTGGTAAAATGCGTTATATCGTTATTATTAATATTCTTGCGGGAGTTGTTAATCTAGCCATTAATCTGTTGCTCATTCCTCGTTATGGTGCGTTGGGTGCAGCAATTGGCACTTGTGGGACAATGATCGTCCACAATATTCTTAAGCAACTAGGCTTACGGTCGTGTGAAGGTATGAAAGTGTTCGAGTGGCGCTACCTAAAGCTCTATACCGTCGTCGCCGTCAGCGCCATTGGCCTGCTGTTCATTCAGAGCATTACCTCTGCGCATTACTATGTTGGGTTTGTGCTGGTAGCGCTCGTATCACTCTTCGTGATGGTTATTAATCGCAAAAGCCTGAACGTTCAGGAAATGTTTCCTGAATTGCTGCGTTTTCCTCTGGTACGCAAAATCTTCGGTGAGTAATCACAGTTTACTTGGCGGGTAAATAGACAGCAATATGCTCGACCTAACGCTGGAAACTGAGTTTATTCCTGGTGTGAATGTACGAGGCGAGGTGGCCGGTGCGAACTGGTCGTTTCTGCTGCCGAGCCTGGAGCTTGAGCGAATCGTCTGTTTCGGTGCGCTGTCGTCCAAGAGCTATCCGGCGCGGTTGATCAGCCTGGCTCGCCTGTGCAGCGAGCTAGCGGTGATCTGCGTAGATGAGCGGATGGCTCAGGCGGTCGATGATACTGGCCGGCGGTAGGGCGTGGCGAATGTGCGCTCGATCAGCTTCGTGCGAACCTATGGTGCCTGGGCCATGCGCGCGGGCAGTTCTGGTGATATCATGAAGGGGTTCGTCGGGCAGTTCTTGAGCGCATCGGCGTTTCAGCGGCTGCTGATCGAGGCGACTGCGCATTATTGGGCGCGGGTTGGCATGCCGGCAGAATTTGTCGAGCCGCTGTTTTACACATGCTGGATGTATCGCGCGCTGAAGGAATCGACTCGGCTAACCGCCGGCAACCTGGAGCGTGGCCATTATTTCAGGGTACTGAACGCATGCATTGAGCAGCGCGAGGCGCTGGCGCTGCTCTTTTCGCAATAGACCTCGTCCAAAGTTTCTTTCCTGGGATATGCGGGCAGCGAAGCCGCCCGCATATCCCTACTGGTGAGGAGATTTGGAGCGATCGAAAGCCCCTCCAAACCTCTCCAGCAATGCGCTGGATTGTACAGCCTGGTTGCTTCTCGGTTGGCTTCCCGATGTGATAGCGATGAACAGCTTATCCCGAACGTATTCACGCCGATCCCGTGCCGCGCGCCTGGGAATCGGCTTCATTATCGCTGGGCTGCTCGCGGCTTGTGCGCCGAGCCAGACGGCTCCGGAAGCGCCATCGCCCACGACAGCCGCTCTTCCGATCGCGCCCACGGAAGCTGCGAGTGCCCTGCCCATGCCGATCCCGGATTTCCTAGCGCTGCCGACACTCGCGCGCGGCTACCTGACGACGCCGAACGAGCTGCCGCCGGCACCGATCTGTACAAGGCGGCGGTCAAAGCCGAGCTGGGCTACGCGAGGGACGCGCTTGGCCAGGATGCGCCGCGCGTGCCCGATACGCTCAAGTTCGATGATGATATCAACACGCCACCGTACCTTTCGACTGGCTCGAAATATGTCTATGCCTGGGCGCTTGCCTATAACCTGCTGCGTGATACCGAGCCGGAGCAGGCTGAAGCATATGCCCAGCGCGCCCACGACCTGATTATGGGTATGCCCGATCAGGGCACCCAGGTGCGGAACTATGAAAATAACACGCGTCTGAATATTTCAGTGTATACACAGAACTTCGTCTATGCGGCTGACCTGCTGGCGGATTGGACACCCCGTGGTCAGCAGCGGCCGTTCGCAAGCAGCGCGGATGCGCGGAAGTTCAAGCAGTGGCTGGGTGCTGAGATTATTCGTTACCCATACAACGCAGCCCATACTCGCGTCAACAACTGGAGCGCATGGGCGCGCCTGACTACAGCTGTGATCGCCGATTATGTCGGCGACGACGCACCGCTGTATGTGCAGGGCATGCTCAAAGACGCCGATGGCGCGTACCAGGTTGATCCTGAGAGTCCGTGCGACTCAGGCGAGACTCAAACCTGCCTGAAGATGGCTGCGCATGTGATGTACGCGGATGCTATCCAGCTGCACTTCGATATGGTCGATGGTAAGCTGTACGAGTTCAGCTTTTCGAGCTGCGACGGCAATGGTTCCAAGTCGATGATTCGGCCCGATGGCGGCATCCCCGACGAACTGCGGCGGCAGTACGATTGCGACACGACCACGATCGCGGACTCGTATGGCGCTGCGGCGCGCTACTCACAGTTCGCGCTCGAGGCCATGACATCGCTGGCTGAGCTGGCCTGGCGGCGTGGCGACGCCAGCATCTACACCCACATCGACTCTGCGACCAGCCGCGGCGCGCTCTGGCGCGCGATCCAGTTCCTGATCGACAACCGTGTGACGCTGACGCGTGGCTCGATGCTGGAGATGATCAACCGTTTCTACACCTATCAGGCCGGCGCCGAGCAGGATGGGGCCAAGCGCGCAGAGTATCAGAAGCTGCTGAGTCATGATCTGCCTGGCATCCTCAGGCGCCAGGGCGATTGGCCGGTGGGCGCAGCATTTGTGAGCTTTGGGACGCTGACGCATGGCTTCGGTGCGATGGAGATGCCTCAGCCGCCACCCAAGGCGCCGGCACGCTGACGGTTGGCTACCAACCCACATGCTAGCAAGTGGCCCTGCCGACTGGCACTCAAATGGCGCTTGTGTGGGCTGCGCTGCCAGGGCTCTAATGAAACTTGCTAAGATAAAAACCAACGGGCGGCGCTATCTAGCGCCGCCCGTTGGTTATGTGAGTGCGTTTATTTGAACGGGATGCCGTTCGTCAGGGTCGTCCAGCGCACTGCCGAGTGACCAGCTACGCCGTATGGTCGGCGCTGGGAGATGATTGGCTGATAGTCTGCCGATTGCCAGTGCTGGTAGGCCAGCTCCCACAACGGGTGGATGCTCGCGCTCGCGCCGGTGGCCCACGGCCAGGTCGACGGATTTAGGACATATGGCGCCACATAGTCCACCGCTTGCTTGAAGCGCCCGTAGCTCCACAGGTCGATCCCACGGCGCTGCGCGAGCACGGCGACCGCGATTTTGTAGTCAAGCGCCTCCTGGGTGTAGTTGATGCCACTGGTGCCGCGCCGAGTCTCTTCGGGGATGTGGCCGTCGCTCGCGATTAGGTCGACTAGCGATTTCCATTTGGCGATCGCGGCGTTGAAGCCGGTCGAGTCGCCAAGGTAATCAGTCACAGTGGCGCGCAGGAAGGTGCCCGCGTCGCCCCAGTTGTTGATTCGCACTGAGGCGGTTGGCAGGATGACGTTGCGCAGCCAGGCGCGGAATGCCTGGTCATCGGCCACTGAGAGCGCGCCCGAAGGCATAATGAGCTGTGCTGCGAAGACGAAGCCGGGACCGGCGCGCCCGATGATCAGCGAGGTCTGGCAGGAGCCACTGTCGGGGCATGTGTTCTGCGTGCTCTTGGTCTTCTGCACCCAGGCCATGATGAAATCGCGTGATTTCTGAGCGTATTTCACATTGCCGGTGATATTATAGGCCAGCGCCAGCCCGTAGGCCGTCGCGGTGTCGTCCACAAATGGGCCTTCGGTGCCCGGGATGTTCAGCGGCTCCTGCGGCGCGGGCGTACTACTGAGCTTGCCGTTGGCGAAGCCGATCGCATCGTTCGCGGCCGATCGGTACGGTTCCACACCTTGCGCCGCCATTTGCGCGCGCTGCGCCAGCTCGGCCGAGCTGCCTAGGTAGCCAGAACCGGCCTGCACCGCTAACGCGAGCGCTGATGAGCCATTTGTACTCGGTGGAGTCGTCGGCTGGGGCTGAGCAGTCGGCTGGGGCTGAGCAGTCGGTTGCGGTTGTGTGGTCGGCTGGGGCTGAGCAGTCGGCTGAGTTGCACTCGTGTCGCCCTGTAGCACGATCACCAGCTGCGGCCGCGTTGCCACGTCGCTGCTTTCGCGCGCGGCATACGCCACGGTGTTGGTCACGCCCGATAACGGATTGATTGCGAAGCTATAGGTGCCATTGCCCTTGATTGCGGGCGTCACATCGGCCTCGACGACCTGCGCAACTGCAACCGCGCCGATCTGGGCTAGCTGCGGCCCGTCGATCGCTGGATGGGCGCTCCAGGTTATATTCTCGGGCCAGCTTGCATTGGTTATGGCCGTGATAATGCCGCCGCTAGTTGAGTCATTGGTGACGACCAGGCGCAACTTGGCGGATTGGATGCCGGCACCACTCGGAATGCCCGCCACGGTAAAGCGCAGAAATGCGATGCGCGTATCGCTGCCGCCGACGGTGGAGATTTGGCTGCTGGTAGGGTAGGTGCTGTCCGGCGTCGACTGGCGAACGTAGGTATCCGCGTCGGGTGTGAATGCGATCGAGCTGCTGGCCGCGCTGGAGCCATTCGGCAAGATCACCGTCAATGCGCTGGCAATCAGCGCGGAAAAGATGAAAAGCACACCGAAAAATCGTGCGATGCCGTGTTTACGCTGAGTAGCGAATGTGTCAGTCTGCGCTGTCATGAAGATCTCCTTGTGCTATGTGCGTTGAGCGTATGATCACGATGCTTCTGCGCTGTTTGGTGTTCTGTTTGTAAACGTGCCGGCGATCTGGTTAACCTTTTGTTAACCTTGACATGAACGATAGCATAGGTGCAGCGTGGGCGTCTATGCTGGAATGCTCGGTGTATGGTCATTTGGCGCGTGCCGTACATTCAATTGTTAAAATATTGTAATAAAGTGATGGCAATCGATTCTCATCACCCAATGCGCCGGGCGGCATGGAGTGCAAGCGTGCCAAACTTGTTGCCGGTTGTGCCAGAAGCTGCTTCCGGGGCTACACTCCACCGTATCGCGATCCCTATGCTATGATGAAGTCTTGGTGGCTTTGATCCGCCATCGTGTACGTGGTGCCAGTCAAAGCATCGCACAAGCGCACGATTCGCGGCCTGGTTCACGATCAATCGGCCAGCGGCGCGACGCTGTATATCGAGCCGATCGCGATTGTCGAGCTGAACAATAAGTGGCGTGCGCTGCAATTGGCCGAGGAGGAGGAGGTGGCCCGCATTCTGGCCGCGCTTTCCGACCGCGTCGGCGGCGATGCGACGGCGATCGTCGCCGGCGTTGAGGCGCTGGCGGGCCTCGACCTGGCCTTTGCGGTGGCCAAGTATAGCCTGGCGCTGCGCGGCGTCGCGCCCGAAATCGTGGAGGCTGGCGACGGGCGGCGAGCGGCTGGTGCGAGCGCTCCAGCCGCCAGCCTCCCGCCGCTCGCCCCACTCGTGCTGACCCGGGCGCGCCACCCGCTGCTCGATCCAGCGACCGTGGTGCCGACCGATCTGTATCTGGGCGGCGCCTTTCGCATGCTGCTGATCACCGGCCCGAACACGGGCGGCAAGACGGTCGCGCTGAAGACCACCGGCCTGCTGGCGCTGATGGCGCAATCCGGCCTGCATCTCCCGGCCGCTGCGCCGGCGCGCCTGCCGGTGTTCGGCCAGGTCTTCGCCGATATTGGCGACGAGCAGAGCATCGAGCAGAGCCTGTCGACCTTCTCATCGCATATGAGCAATATCATTCGCATTCTGCGCGCGCTCGAAGACCCAAGCGGCGCGACGAAGGACGAAGGACGAAGGACGAAGGACGAGCAGACACACGCACCTGGCGCCGAGGAGATCGAGCGGCTCAGCAATTGGCGGAAGCCACATCCCGGTG
>WNFV01002133.1_pt1 | contig 27172 bp, 31 predicted proteins | sample 5400101 | NCBI WGS metagenome assembly WNFV01 (sample SAMN13153361, study PRJNA577476) | soil metagenome | isolation source: 115 cm soil or saprolite under grassland replicate 1 | place: USA:California | collected 2016-06-15
GTCGCAGGCGCGCGAGCGCCGTTTGGTAGTCAAAAATTGCCTGGTAGAGCGCAAACCTCTGCGCCGCCAGAGTGGTCATTGCGTCTGTAACTTCAATTATCTGCGCTTCGCCGGCGCGGTAACGTGCAATCGACGCGTTGAGATTGCTTTGCGCTTGAGCGACACCTGTTCCCGCCAGTCTGACGCGCAAGGCAGCGGAACTTACCTGTGCCTGCGCTGCATAAAACTGCTGCGAAAAGCCACGCAATGCTATGGTGCGTTCGTTCTCCGTAATCTGCGCGCGGAAACGTGCCTGTCGCTCTTTGCTTCTACTTATTCCCCAATCAAATATCGGTATTGACAGGCTGAACGCCGCCGACATGCCCGTATGTGCTTTGAGACGTATTGGCCCGAGTGAATCCGTATCGAACCCGCCGAGCATAGAATAAGAGAGCTGCGGCAATCGTTCCGCTCGTGCGACACGAACTTCCGCTTTGGCAGCGCGGAGTTCCGCATCAAACTGCGCAAACTCGGGCCGACGAGAAATGTCGTTGACTTTGAACTGCTGAAACTCTGAATCGACCGGCGCAGCCAAGGCGAGATCTGTGGTACTGATAGGCCGCGTAAAATCATAACCGACGAGTACGCGCAGAGAGCCGGCAGCGACTTCTTCATTTGCGCGCGCACGCTCCAACTCATCGCGCCGCCCAATCGTTTGCAACTGTGCGCGGGTGAGATCCACGGAAGCGACCTCGCCCCCGCTGAGAAGCAAGGAAGTGATGTGCTCAAACTCTTCTGCAGCGGCCAGATTTTGTTCGGCCGCGCCACGCTGCGCTATTGCCAGTGCCAGCCCGTAGTAGGCTTCAACAACTGCCTGGGCCAATGCTCTTCGCGCCACTTCGGTGCCGGCATGCGCCGCTGTGGTGCGCTGATACGCGGCAGAAATGCAGCCTCGGCTTGCCGAACGTCCTCCCTGGCTATTTTCTCGTTTAATCCCGCTTGCTGGAAACTTGACGCCAACCCGGATGCAAGACGCAAAGCCTCATCAAGAGTAAGCGGTCCCGTACTGTTAGGGCTCTGGGTGATCAGCGACACGGACGGCGAAGGAGAGGTAATCGGGACCTGCATGACCGCAGGAGCCGCAGAGGGACCAGGCAAACTCGGCATCGCAAACGGCGTAGCCTGCGGCGAGGGTGATGCTTGCGGCGACGCACTGGCTTGTGCAGGCGCTGCAGATATTGGCGGGGTTGGTTGAGAAGCCGCTGGGTTCTGCGCCGCGGTTGATGAACTGGGCTGCTGTGCCCGCGCGGCATACCCGCCAGACAAAGTAATTACGACGACCAACGAAACAAATAAAGGGCTGGATGATTGATGTTGGCCCACGCGAGTCAAACAGCTCAAACGTTTCATCACGAGAGTCGCCGTTCTCAGGTCCGGAGTTTTCGCAGCAGGGGGTTTGTGAAGTTTAGCATCCATGGGCCAGGATTCTAAACCCTATTCAGGTAGCCGAATTCGGGCGCCAACTAAAAGTTCCACATGAGTTTGCCGCCATACACATGCGCTCGCGAGTAATAAACTGGAATAATGCGCGGAAATAATTTGGATCGCGCTGAGTCAGCATGGTCGTCATTCTCTCTTTCGCTCCCAGCGTCGAGCGCCGAATCGTGGTGTTTATGGTAGACATAACGGCCGATGCCGTAACCCATCGCGCTTCCCACCAACACGTCAGAAAGAAAATGGTTTCGTCCCGTATACCGCGAAAGGCTAACCGCAGTGGCGATGCCGAACGCGCCTACCTGCACCAACGGGCGATGATGGCCATACTCCTGAGTAATCACAGCCGCAAGCGACCAGGCGTTGATTGCGTGACCGGAAGGGAATGAGGTGCCTCCATCAAAGAATTCTCCACTCGAGTGATCCACCGGCGGTCGCTGCCGCTGTGATGCGATTTTCAGCGCGCTGACGATAATGTTGCTATCGATGAGGGCTTCTACGCCGAGCAGGCCAGTTTCTCGCAAGCGATCGTTGCGTGTTGCTCGACCGGCAAGGTACATCACACCGGCGGCTCCAGCAGTGGTATAAAGCGCACCCAGCTGACTGATGCCCTTGCTGATTCTTAGTCGATTCAGGTTGTCTCCATGCTCGATCAGTTCGGCAGAGGTGCGCCGGTCGGTTGCAAGCAGTGTCACTGTCGACAATCCAAGCGGAGCTAACCATTTCGCGTCGCTTTGGTGCAAATGAAAAGGAGAAGTCCAGATAGCGCGTTGGTCGTCGAGAATGCTTGCGAAGAATTCCTTTTCCAGCTTTAGTTTTAGCGAAGATTTTGGTTTGACCTGATCGTTGGTCCGGGGAGTTTGCGCCGGAATGTTAGGCGAGAAAATGAGAATGAGAAAGAACAAGAAAGTTCCGGGCCGGGTTGCGCAGGTCAGCGCAGAAAAAGTAGTCATAGTGCGTCCTTACCGAATTTAGGATTGTATTGATTGACCGGAGGGGAGCCCCGGCCAATTATCCGTCCGGCGAACGCATTAGACAACGGCAGAACGAGCAGGGAAAGGAGCACGTGTCCGACTGTTTAGTGAGCGGGAGGAAGGCTGGAATGACAAGTGTGACACAATGTCTGGTTACAGTAAGTAGTAGAATGTTTGCGATCTGAAGTCGCGGACGGTTCGACTCCCCACATTACAGGCACACAAAATAACAAAGGGCATCCTGAGATGCCCTAAACCTATTTGAAGAATTGGTGGAGCCGAGGGGGATCGAACCCCTGACCTCATGACTGCCAGTTGTACGCAGCGCGTCCATTGCGTATCACCGAATGCTCTCACGTCAATAAATACGAAGGCCGTGAGCCAATTTATCCGTTGAGTATTGTCGAGTAGTTTGCTGTCTGCTGTCAGGGTTGCTGTCAAAAGTTGCTGCATTTTCAAATTGCTGTGGAGCAGCAGACTCATAATCCCAAAGAGGCTTGAACATGCAGTTGCACTGAATGACATGGAGTAGCAAATACAGGGAAATCTCTCTTACTCTGCTACTCCATATCACTCCATCTAAGCAGGTAGTCGCTACAATTTCCGCTACATTTTTTTGGCAGGCTACAGCAGGGAATTCGTGAGACGTTCTAGGAAGGCATATGACTACCCAATATGGTCGTGAAGGTGCGCCGGACCTCTTCCGAGCGCAAACTTTTCTGTGATTGATTGAACTGCCCGTAATTTGTTGAGTAGATTGAAGGCGGCGATCGGAATCGAACCGATGAATAAAGGTTTTGCAGAAATTTTCAGCCACCTTTCACGGAAGGACACAGAATATCAAGTAGGGACAAGGACAACAACTTAACTTTTTTCGTGTTCTTCCTTGGCCTTCAGTGAATGCAGGTGTTTACTACAGTGGACGTCGCCCGTATATATTCCGCCGTTTGCACACTTCTGCGCACAACTGATCTTGTCATCGGCGCGCCGTCCGGTTTGGCACAAGTTACGGCACAAGTTAAAGCATCGACCACTGGCGCATTCAGATTGTCTTTTACGTTGGCGCGTCTGTGGTGAAAAATCGAAGACTCATCCTGGTACCGATAAGTGAAGACTCAGATACTTCGATAGAAGCATCTGTAGGTCTGATACGGGTAGGGTTTGCTTTTGAATGTCTTCGCCATGAAACAACTTGTCGCGGACGCGCTTGATATCCCTAAAGTGTCCGACGTCTTCTTCATATGTCTGCTCGTCAGACAACAGTCCCGCGATTACGCCGAACTTGTCCGAGAGTCTATATTTACTTTCCATGACGTCCCGCACTCGCTGAAGATAGTTACTTACGGACGGATGTCCAGGCTTCAAGCCTTCAATGAATGTGCTTTCGTAGTGTTTGAAGGTCTTGTTGACGAACATCTCCAAAGCCGCCCATCCGAGAAGGAAGGCCCGGAGTTGATCATCGCCCTGATTGAGCATTTCTGCATAGAGTCGATAAATGTTGTTTAGCTCCGTCTGCCTCAGCATTCGCGTCGCGCGTTGGGATATAGAGCGCAGATTGTCGGTTGTAATTGGGCTCGACACATAGGCACGTGGCGAGCCGACTTTCGCAGTGAACGAGTATACAACTCGACCTTGTTCATCACGGAAATATACGCCTCTGGTAACATCCTTGATATTGCATATCGATTTAGACTCAAGACAAAAACTTGTCGCAATGGCTCGAACAGCGAGAGCGTGGCTGGCCATTACCTTGTCCTTGTCTATTGCGTCAAAGCATGCAACAAAGTCAGCTCTCTCGGCCGTTGCGCCGGTTAAGTCGAGATCGGCCTCACCCGTGAACTTGATCACCAAAGCAAGACTTTGTCCAATTGTCTGTCTACGGGTCTCCCGTATGGTCCTCACTTCATTGTCAAGCGCCGCGTCGAAGTCTTTATATTCTTTCCGGTTAAACATTCCCTTGAGCATTAGGGCGGCGAGCCCGACGCCCCTATCAAGTTCTAGGCAGTGTTTGTCAACTGAACGCGCCAACAATGCCTCTGTTGTCGCGTCGCGAATCAATTCATATTCATCCTCCCCTGAGGAAATCGAGAAGCCGCCAACTAGCGCGAAAACGGAGATGAACGTGTATTGCATAGAAATTAAGCGTCGCCCACCGCCACGCTTCAGCAGCGAGCGATTCCACTCCGCTTCAAGATTTAATAACCATCACTCTCAGCCCGGTCTGCTGCAAGCGCTAGTAGCTCGAACGTGTGATTTCGGACCAAAGATCTTCTGGTCTTCGCTGGGAGCCATCTGGACCAAGACCTGCGACTACACGCTCACCGAACACAGACGAGATTAGAAGACGCTCTCGCTCGATGTTGTCCATTTGCCAATCGAAGAGCTGAGGATCAATTCCTCCGCGCGCAATAAATGCCGCTCGCGCCTGAGTGCGCTCCGCATGAAGCCACCACGCCTGAACTCCCTCGGCCTGCAGCGCGCTGACAATGTACAGGTAGCGCGTCGGGAAGCCCCAATTTATGACCACTGGTTTTGCGAGTCGACGGACGGCAGTGAGAAAGCTCTTCGCCCGACCGGTTTCGATTAGCTCGTTCCACTCGTCATGCGACGCGGAGAGAAATGGTGGATTCGATTTCGATCGCGCTGGAGTGCGATGTGCACGTATCCGTGCTGTTCGGCGAGCCAAGTTCCGGGCCATGACTTGCCTACGGCGGGCACACCTGCGAGAAAGAGGTTATGGTAACATTCTTCAAAAGTCGGTTATCCAAAAGTAAAGCGATCGGTTAAGCTGAATGGCTCGCACTTGAAGCGCAGTGGTCGCAGGCTCCGCCGATTCTGTCACGCGTTTTTGAAAGCTTGGGTTGGACCCAGCCAATTCTAAAAATATATACATTCCGATATAAGCGATTCTAAGATAAAAGATCGGACATTTGTCGGTAGAACGTGAAAAGCGACGCGAGAGCTTACCGGCTTTTGGTTGGACTCTCGCATCGCCTAGGTTTGTTCCGTGGACTATTCTCCCGATGAGTTCACGGTGTCCCCAAGATCTCTAAACGGCTAAACCCGGTCCGCTTCCTTAAATCCCGTCGCGCCCTAAAGAGATGCAAAACTTCTCCCCCTTTTTCGCTCAACAGAACTTTCACCGCCGCATCGGAATCTCAAAGAAACCCGGGCGCTGAGAAGGCCGGGCATCCCCTTTAGGGGCCTCCCCCCACCCCCTTGACGGCGCCAGGAAACTCAAAGGCGAACTCGGTGGATGTCGATTTTGATAAGGAAATGGACGATTTTGGACAAAAAGAAAAAGAAAGGGTTTATCCGCACGGTGCCACCATGTCATTTCAAGCTTGGCGCGTTTGTTTTCCCCTGGCTGGAAGAGCTTGGGGGGAGGCAAATGCGACCCCGCGACGGACACCCTGAAAGCCTATGTCACCGTTGGACCTGCGCTGGGAAACCGTCGGAGCCATTCCCTTTCTTTTGTTTTTTGTCCAAAATCGTCCACTTACTCGATGAAATCGACAGACACGTGTGTCAAAGGAACCCGGGTGCTTTGAAGGCAGGACACACCTCCGGGGGCCTTCCCCCACCCTCTTGCGCCACCAGGGAAATTCCAAAGGCGAGCACCTTCACTTTCTTTTCTTTTTGTTCAAAATCGACCATTTACTCATTGAAATCGACAACTCATGTGACGGTCGATGCTCTTATCTCAAGCGGACAGTTTTCCGGAAGGTCGCCTTTATTGTGAAAGATTGGGAAATTGCCAGCCGCAGGCGTGACAGCGAACCGCTAAGTAGCAATCATCTCTGATCCATTCAAGTGACATTTTCAGTGGATGCAAATAAAAGTCGATTTGCGCTGGCTGTTTATTGCGAGACGATCCATTGGTCGAATGCGGTCCAGACTGTTTCATTATCAGCACCGCAACCGGCAAGAGTTGTATTAGTGCAAACATCTATCGAGTATATGGGATGAATCTCCCAGTCGGAGCGGCGTAAGGGATCGTGACCAGTCATATCTAGGTCTCCGCACGGATGATGACTGGCGTCGAAGAATAAGTGACCTTTCAACCGCAGCGGATGCCGTTTGATTTCTTCATAATGTTCAGCGTAGTAGAGCTTGGGCCAAGAGTTTGGTCGGAAGTGTGGAATAATCTCTGCGCCGATGCTCCTGCAAAGATCGGCATTCTTGGTCCGCGCCAGTGATATGTGAATGTCAACAAAGCCGACGGTTCCATTCTGACAACTCACGCTTTCTTTGCTTGTGGGGTGTGCATCAAGCATGAATCCCACAAAGACAATGTAACTACCTTCGCCAATCGAGACACCGCTCGCATTGGTCGCAATGTTCTTCAAAGCTTCACGATCCTCAGGCAAGTTTGCACTGCCACCAAACATAATGCCGTCTTCAACTACCTTTTCTTGGAGGATGTCGAAAGTTGTGACCGTCGTAAGTATTGGATCAGTGCCCGTAGTACCATTCGCCCCTTCAGCGCAGAAGCTATTCTTCGCTCGGTTCTGTGCCCGATGGGCATCAGTAGCATTGCCTTCGAAGGTGCCATCGTTGCCGCAAGACACGTCAACCGCCCTGGGACTAGCGGATGGAAACGGCGGTGCGCAGTCGGGAACGAATGCGTTTTGAGGGGCTGTCGCAGATGTTTCACGAGACAAACCTCTCCACGAGGTTAATGTCAAACACACAAAGACTATTAGCAGCGAAAGCAGAGTGATTCGTTTCATTTGAAACCTCCTGGAGGTTAGAGGTCTAAGAACTTGCGAGGAGCACGAACCTTATGAGAAAGCGGACGTAGTGTATTCGCGGTGCCCAAACCTGTCAATGAAATGGAACTTTCGGTAGTGCCCTAATTTGAATTTCACTTTTTCACCAGTGGCACGTTATTTGATCCCCGTGAGCCAAGTAGACTTCAACATCCTTCAGTCAATGTATATCCACAATTGCTCCAATTGAGTCACGCCAATTTGGGTTGGGTTTGATAAGAGATCGAACACTGTGGCGAACTGCTTAGCTACTTCCGCTGCCGAGACAGCTTGTCCCTCCCAAGTCCCTACTGCCACGCTCTCTTTAAGCCCGCAGGCGACTAGGTGCTTCGCGACACGATTGCGAAGTGATGCGTGTGATCCACGCCCAGTGAAAGACATCCGAACGATAACTCTCCAAGTCATAAAATCTCTCCTTCTAACTTAGCGGCTTTCTGCGTTCCCGGAAGCCACGTCTCGTAGAGTTGAGCGCATCCATTCCGACAATGTTTGTTTAGTGGCCTTGGCTGCTTTCTCAAACAGTTTTACGTCTGCATCGTGTAGACGCATCGGAACGATCTTCGCTTTAACGTGTCCTTTCGGAAGTGGAGGGCGTCCGCGTTTAGGTGTTTTCTTGTTGCTCATGGCTTTCTCGATAGTCCTGAATGATTGATGCTCTCACGGCCAACTCTGGCGATACTACAGGCGGCACATCCAAGACTGTAACACTGCGCCGGGGTTGGTCTGCATCGTCTGTCTCATGCGTCCAGGCGTAAACTCGGGATGCTTGCGGATGATCATGTAGATCAAAAACTTCAACCTCACCCTCCCAAACTGTCTGATCCTGAAACGATTCTTTGACGGGCACAGTCTCTACATAACTCGCTTCGCTGCCATGCAGCTTGCGGATCACTTCCGCTAGTTCAGCTATGTAGTCTGCGCTCATGCCGCCTCAACTAAATCTCCGACCGTTCAAAAACTTTTCTCAACTCCTGCGGCCATTGCCGGAGTGGATCTGACCGCGCTATGCGTCTTGACGAAATTGTAATACGCGAAGTGAAGGGCAACCGCCGCTTCAAAGTTTTCCAACTTCTTTGAGAATGCGTAGGTCAGGCGCGTCAACCGTCGCATGTGGAGTCGAGTCGTTCCGTTTAATCGCTCAATGTGGCTAGTGGAAATCAGGTCGCGTTCCGGTCTGCCCATCACTTCGATCTTCTGCATGGACGTTACTTCGGGCGCACTGTAGCGGCGCTCTTGATGATGCTCGCCTTTGTCAACGCCGTAGCTCTTAATGATCATCCCGAAGTCTACCCCCAAGCCGAAAGCGTTCTCTATGGCTTCGATATAGGTGCGTAGACCATAGCTGGAAATCTGCGGGCGATTGTTTAAGCGCGAGGCCACGTCACTGACAAAAGCATTCGCAGTGAAGTGATCGCGCTTGCCAACTTTGAAAGAGGGAACTAGCTTGGTTTCGGCATCAATGGCGCAGAATGTCCAAACGTCGCCGAGTGTCGGATCGTCGTTGAAAGAGACGTGCTTTTCCTTCTTGCCGATGAATCCCCAAATCTCGTCAAACTCAAGGTAGTGGCATTCCAGATTGCGCAGCCGTTGATCCATCATGCGAGCGCAGGCTTGCCCAACGCGCACACCTAAGCGGCAAATTGTATCTTGGTGAACGCCGGTGACCCGCGCTAACGCTCTCATGCTCATGCCTTCGGCGAGGCCGCTGATTATCGCTATTTGCTTGTCTTTTTTCAGGACGTTTGGCATTGATTCTTATCTCCTTAACTTGAGATAAAGTGTATTACGGAATATCTATTCTGTCAAAGTCTTTTTTCGTGTTACGTTTAAGATTATTTACAGGAACGTATTGGGATTCCGCTGGTATTCTTAAGGGTTTAGGATCGACCTTTTGGGTGTCATTATTGAGGGGGTTGTTTACAGAGATCGGTATAATCATACCGCCGATCCAAAACTTTGCGTCGTCATCCCCAAGGCATCTGTTAATCTTTTCGACCTCGAATTCTCTAAGGGGTTGTTCGAGTACCAGCCACCCTTTTTGCATCGGCTTAAGATTCTCAATTTGTTGGCGAAAGTCGTCTATTAGAACCCCGGCTGGTTCCTTCATTGGCACACGATTTAGACTGAACTGCCCGGCAATGTCTTGAGGGCGAATCGTAATATCAAAAACCGATTCATTCCTTATCGAGAGGCCAACTATTATGCACAGTTGATCTCCGACTAGTTCTAATTCGCCCGATTGTGGGTAGGTGGCGAGAGTTGCCTTAACATGTTCGGATATGTCCTTTGCTTGATCTTCTTCTAAGCGCCGCAACCATGCCAAATCGGCTACCTCCCTTTTGGATTCATCGTAGAGTTTTGATAGACCATCTCTTTGGCCCCTTATGTCGTTTTCCCTTAGGCTGGCTTCTCTCGCCTCCGCTGTCGCTTTTTTCGCCCTGTCCCAGGCATCCTGCCGTTCCCGTTTAAGATTAGCCACAAGAGTTGTGAGGTCTGATACTTCCGATGTGAGGCGCTTGTGCCTCCACCGCTTAGAGGCGACGATTAACAGTGCAATCGTTGTCACTACGAAACTGGAAACAAAGAAGACTGCGGGCAACCATTCGGGCATCACGACGCCGCTTCCTGTCGGCGGGACGTTTGATGTATCGGATGGCTTTGAGAGCCATAAGTAAACGAATGGCGAAACGATCTGAATAATTGTAAGAACGACCAGCCAGCGCGTGAGGCGCGTGTTCTGAATTTGGGCAAGGTTGGCGGCTTCTTGGTTGGAATCCATGCCAGACAGCCTACGATCCGGCCTCTGAAACCGTCAAGGATTAGTCGTATTACGATATAATCAGCCATCAGTTTCTCCGATTCTTACCCAAGTAGAGGTCTAGACCATGCCAAAAGCCACGCAGACAGATAACGAGCACAACAAAAAAGCCAAGATAAAAAAGGGAGTCCATGGAAATAACCCTCTGCTTCAAGTCAAGCCAGTAGGTTTGCCAGTAAGTTTGCTCAAGATTGTTGCCTTGGGTGGGATTCTGTTCGCGGCGCTGCTGGTGGTTAGTGTTTTCGCCCCGAATATGTCCGAGCGTATCAAGTTCTTTACGGTAAATGCTCTGAGCCTGCTCGTGCTTTTGGCCATTGTTGTTCAATCTTTTATCTATCATCGGCAAAGGGACGTGATGGAACGGCAACTCAAGGCGACAGAGGAAGCCGCTGAAGCGTCTTACATCGCACAGCGGGCGTATATCGGAATAACAGATTTGAGGCTGAAAACCACGGGACTGATCATGAGTGCCCAGTTGGTAGTAGGACACGCAACGCCGGCGGCTTGAGACGAGTAAATGGACGATTTCGGACAAAAAGAAAAAGAAAGCAAATCTGCTCCAAAGTTTTCCCAGCGCTGGTCCAATGTTGAAATAGTTTTCAGGGTGTCTGCACGAGTTTGTCTTTGAAATTTCCCTGGCGGCCCGCGAGGGTGGGGGGAGCCCCCTGAAGCCCGTGCCGGCCTTCAACGCGCCCGCGTTCCTTGATCGGTTTTTCTTACCAGCCTTATCCATTCGAGGGAAAACAAGTTGGCATCATTAGAATTCCTCTTCAAGAAAAACCCTTCTTTATTCTTAAAGACTTTGGCAAAGTGAAGAAGGGTGTAGTTTACATTCGCCGAGGAAGTTCTACGGATGAAGCCGACCCGTCCGAAATAGCAAAGATGGGAATCGCCGTTGTACTGGACCAACCACGACCTCTATTTGAACTTGAATTTGCGAATTTAACAGGCCATAGTCGGCTCGGTAGAGATATAACCATAGTCTCAACAGTTGTTAGATATGACGAGAAAGATGTTCCGTTACTTGGATACTCTCAATTTTCGATTGAAGCAATGCTAAATAGACATGACGAAAACTACTTCCGCAATAAGGCACGTTATATTGCTAAAACAGAACTCCTTTCGAAAGTCGCATTTTACATTAGAAACACCGGACCAGTTTTGGCTTCGAATGTCCGCATGGAAATTTCAGGCACCGTTGACCCAGAAGTATTAATCTGTGACTCTTGGCACTATCCCGAGTACCCAAGAAAAGAACTTTACGGGCTCTCACCAATGTCTTTGTACAATCAAAGCAATATAGGCTACTCAGTGCACGATAAGGACTGGACCATTACAGTTCCATTTGGTCACATTCAACCGAAAGCTTCAGCATCGTCAGACGGTAGTTTCTACGTGGGAGCGAGCAAAAAAAAGAAACTTGCCCTTTCGGCGGTAACCTACGCAGATAACCTATCGGACCCATTTACCGTTCCACTTTCAATTACGATTGACGTGAAGGCTAGGCCACTTAACTTCAATGAACTAGATTAAGAGCTTGACGTAGACGATGAGTAGATAAACCACGGCATACGAGAAAAGCACTATATGAAGTTCAGTTTAGAGTGCGATGTAGGAGGTTCTTACACCAAAGTCGAACAGTTTAAAGCCGTATGTAATGGAAAGGAGTACGAATTCACGCCAGACGAAAACGGGTTTCTAAGCAAAATTAAAATCACAGCTACAGCGGAACGTCCTGAAGACTTCATAGTGAAGTTTACTCCTAACGAAGATAACGATGGAAAAACACTTAGCTTTGAATACGACGGAAGACAAATCAATGAAATCCTAACTGGCGACTTTCAATATTTAGAAGGTATGTTCGCTTGGCGAGGAAACATCAGCCGTATTAACTGGCAATCCGCAACGTTGGAATACCTTCCCGAAACAGACGAAGAAAAGACTCGGATTGCGACCGAATTATTAAAGATAGAAGCACTACCCAATACGACAGAGTTTCAGTTTACCGCAGAGCAAATTGCTCAATTCCTTTTGAGAAGAAATTTTCACGGGAAGCTATTCAATCAATTCTTTAGTTTCTATAGACAGGGCCAAAACTATCTACGCGAAGAGCGATTCATCAGCGCATTCCTTTGCTTTTACTTATTTTTGGAGGGAGCGTATGCCAAAGAGGGCCATTGGAAGAACTTCCGAGTCAAAAACGACTTTTTAGCTTCACCAGAGTTTCAACAGTTTATCCAAGAAACCATCAATGGACACCTACCGCCGACAGGCGGACTCACATGGTCCATTAACAAGATGCTTGCAGAACTGAAGGATGCGAAAGGTAACCCAACGCCAAAAGCACTTAACGCCGAAGGCATAGCATCACTACTCATCAGTACACGAGGAAGTCTGTTTCACTTCAGATTAGAAGAAGGACTGGACCAACCAGTAAGAGTTGATAGTGACTATGAGGCAATCGCCACTGTGGCATACTCACTAACCCAAAAGACGTTGGCCCATATTTATGATGAAGCAGAAAACGTTCATCGTGAAATCATCTTAGAACAACGAAAGCGCAAAGCGGAGGAATCACAATCTCGGGATAAATCAGACCAATCCGATAGCACTGATTGAGCCGACTAGGACTCGACAGCCGAAAACAATTCCTTTTGGAGGCACGGTTTCGCACGCTGCAAGCGCGGCAGGAATCTCTCGCATGACGGATTATCGCTGGCGGGAGAGGATCGTGAGTTTGCGGCGCTTGGGACGAGGCGCACGAGATAGGGTTGACTGGGATCGAAAGTGCGCTGTAGCGAAAAGCTAAGAGCGGCGAGACTGTTCCCATGATCTTCTACCTCAGGCCCACCGTGCGATGTATCGCGAGGCTAAACATCAACATACCCTCCTATGGGTGGGCTGCCGAAGCGTAAACTAGGCAAGGCAGGAGGGGAGTAAGAAGTAGGAGGGAAGAAGTGAAAGAATACGTTGCGGTCAATGACTCGATGGTTTTTTTCAAGTTGAACGCTCTCAAGAGACAAGCGTTGATGTTCGACCGCATCGCCGTGCCTTTTTTCAGCTCAATTAGTGCGAAATTGATGGAAGGGCGCTCTCGGGCACCGCTAATAATGACGGAAGTCGAGTGGTTGATGGGCGAGGGGATAGCTTTCGAGCCAGAACTCAATTTCGATAGGGAAAAACTGGCTGCCCACGAAGAATTCCGAAGCTTTGTGGAAGCAAACGTCAGTGAAAGTGAGTATATCGAAGCTGAACTTGGTAAAGGTATAGATATCAGCCGGATTGTGGAGGGCGTCAGCGAAGAGACTTTTGCTCAGATACTTAATAAAGTTAAAGCCGGCCTTGCCATGATTGGCTTTAACGCCAGATATATAAGCGCGGCCATGAGGGCTCTAGACAAGTCGGATGCATATGCGGTTCTGTCTACCACCATCCCTACGAGTTGGGCGGGGGCCGCCTCTCGCAGCGGTGATGTTCTACAGATAGCCCTGAACGCACTGCCCGTGCCGGATGAGTCAACGCCTTGGGAGCAGATTATCGAGTACCGCAGCGACGAAGACTCGCGCCACAAGTTCCTGGACTTGCGCAACTGGATGAGTGAGATGGCGCGCTCCGAACTCACACCCGCCGAGGCCGAGCAGAAGCTCGAACACCTGATTAGCCAATACCAGCGCCACTTGAAACTGCACCGAATGAAGACCAACACGGGCACGCTGGAAACCATTGTCACGACGGGTGCGGAAGTCTTAGGAGATTTGGCGAGCTTCAAGTGGGGCAAAGCAGCGGAAACGTTGTTCTCACTCAGACGCAGGAAGGTCGCCTTGCTGGAGGCGGAGTTGACCGCGCCGGGTAACGAAGTGGCTTACATCTTGAAGGCGCGTGAGACCTTCATAGAAAAGTAAAAGGGCGCGTTGAGGTTCCTTTTATGGCTAGCGATAAGAGGGAAGAGGACTATTTCTTTGATGCGACGGTCAAGTCGGCCACAATTATCGTCGAAGGCGTGCGATGCAAATTGCATTTGCCGCCTACCCATGTTGACCCGATTTCCCTAGTTTTTCATCCGACTGACGAGCAGGCGCGACTGCTCGACGCGATTGGGTGGAAATTCTCTGTTCACGGTGAATTACATCATCGCGCAGATCAGGTAACTACCTTCGATGCCGAGCAGGTTTTGAACCGAGGGCTTTCCAGTAAGTATACGGCCAACATTAGTGAAAACACGTTCGCAGGTGAGCCCATATTCTTGGAGGTGACTGAGGGCTTCGGCTCTGTAGATTATCCCCAGGCCGAACATGACATTAACGGTAGTCTCTGGCTCACACCAAATCAACTACTCTCCCCAAGCCAGCGTGTGGTCAAATCCTATACGGGTAACATTAATGTAAAGACGGATTGGATGCTCGGCTTCACGTTGCCGAGCGACGTTCGGCTGACTTTTACGAATCATTATCGCTACCAAGAGGATGACGGCAGAGCTTTAACGTCATTCCACGAGCTGGTTGCGGAGTTTGAGTTAAAAAGCAAGACAATCGGATGTGCTGACGTTCGCCGCGAAATGGCGAGGGATTTGGAAGACTTGCTTACACTCGCCTCATTTGCTGCAAGGCACCGTTGCGTCTGGATGGGCTACGCGGTTACCAGCGCGGAGGGATACACAAGGTACTATCGGAGAGACATCGGCATACCCGCTCCTATAAAGCGTCGAGGAGATAGTCTTATTGCAAAGGCGGACATCAAAGACTACTTAGACCTAACTTACCGAAAGCTTGTTGAAGTAGGCCGCAATGAACTTTTACTAAAAGCGATCAACTTCGCCATCCCCAAGGAGGGCCAGATATTCGAAGGAGCATTCATGGCCGTGTACTCAGCATTAGAAACGCTGGTGCTGTCTTTCCGCAGGGCGCACAATCTGGAGATGATATTCTCCGACGACAAAGATGCGTGGAGGAGTCTTGAAGCCGATCTTAGGCTGTGGCTGAAACGGCACCCGCAGCTCAAAGATGACAAAAGTAAACGGACGTTGCTTTACGAAAATCTTCCCGCCCTTACTCGGGTTTCCTTCAGAACCGCTTTTCACAAATTCTGTGAGTTCTACTCCGTTAACTTGGACGACCTGTGGCCTGTCGTCGGAAGCGCTGACGGATGGTCTCTGGCGATCATCAGAAATAAGTTAGTACACGGAGAATACTTCAATCGGCAGCAGCTAAGGGCACTCCTCAGCGCGAGCGAGCACTTGCGGTGGACTGTGGAAAGGATGATTCTCTCCATACTCGGCTGGGATGTATCTCGGTCACAGGTTAGTCCTGATAAGCTGTATAACAGAAATCAGTATAAATATTGGCGGGAAGACCGTAAATTACTGTCGAGTTAGCCCTAGCACACGCCTTATCCAGTGTATCGGGTGACATGGGCACCTCAGTAGCGATGATAAGTTCGACCTATGGCACGTACCGTGAGCGGTCGCACTAGGCTGCCCTAAGTTATTGATGCCATTGGTGAGTGGAGCAGCCCTAAAACCGTGGAGAAACTTATGGCTGGCCTAAACATGCTTCGTGGTCCCATTGCGCATTGACTCCGCGGAACCGAACATAAAATTGGCTGAATGGTGGCAAACCAGATTGTAGTGAAAGGAGGAATTCACGATGAAGCGTTTTTATTAACGATGAGTAACATTGCGCTTGGTCCAAGTTTGTCCCGTAGTTGTCCCGCAGTTCTTTACAAACTGGGCACTTTAAGCACTTCATTCAACCAATGCTCATGTGTTTTCGGTTAGGCTTTTTCGTAGCTATTGAAAACAAAAGGTTCGTGAATCGGACTCCTAAGCGGAACGTCGCGCGTTGGAAATCGCGCCGCCGCGTCAACTCACCATTTAGGTGCCATAGAATCACGGAGGACTATGAAATGCCGACACTTGCCACAGTACTGAGTGTTGCTGCCTTTGCGCTATCCGTCACGAGCTTTATCGTCACACTCGTGTTCACAATCAAACGGGACATTGGCCCTATTCGACCAGCTCTCGTTTTCACGTACAGGAGTGGAGTAGGGCGCGCCCTTGGAAACTCGTGGGAGCAATTCCCTTTCTTTTTCTTTTTTGTCCAAAATCGTCCATTTCCTCATCGAAAAGTGTTATCCATTCCTTTGCTTCTGGGAACAATTTGGAGGGGACCGCCTTTCGGGAAGTGAGAAGTAAAGATTAAGAGAAACGGAAGTCTATTGGCTTTGTCCTTGCGAGGCAAGAGCGAGCCGGGGCTGGGCTTTCGCTTTTAGATGTTTCAGAACTAGGGCGTGTTTGAAAACCTTGACGCTGGCAATAACCAGCTTTATCCTATGACGAGAGTATCCCGAATTCTTCTGACGCTCTGGGTCTGCGCCTAGCACTACGCTTTCGCTCTTAAAATAGTCCCGCAGCGTAATACACCGGCGTCAGTCGTAAGCAGACCCAGAAAGGTGTGTACGTGTCTGCTGGACTTCAATCTAAGTCCGTTCTTCCCACTCAACGGGAATCTCATCCGATAATAGATTATTACTTCGACGCCGCGATACACGTCGTGCGGCGGAGTAAGGAGCTGGCTTGGGAGTCTAAGGAGCTTGTGGTAGCTCTGCTCATCCTAATCCTGCTGATTCAACACTCTTTCCACGTGTTAATGAGGTAACAGGCTGGCCTAAAAGTTCTAGGCTAACTGTGGGGCAGTTTTTTCTTCGATTTATGGTAGGTTATCGACGTAAAGGGGAACCTCATTCAATGTCTGAAGAAAGTAAAGGTGCTTGGGCCATTGTCGGTAAGATTGCAGCTGTTATCGCAATAATTATTGGCCTCATTACAATATATAAAAACTTTTTCACCGATGGACCAGTCCTTCGCGCCCAAGGAGCAAGTTATCCGGTTTTATATTCACCAAATGTTCTTGAGCGACCTAAGACTTCACCAGAATCTGTCAGCTTATACTTGCCATATGGACTTAAGGACGCTGACGAAATTGCTAAACGTATTTCAGACAGAATAGATGAAGACCTAGCCTACAAAGATTTGTCGAATTCCCGACATTCTTATGATGATAGAGTAGTCGAGATTAACATTTCCAATACAGGTAACCGTGAAGCCCAAGACCTCGCAATCGAGTTTGATACTTCAGGATATTACGAACTAAGACGTGTCGGGGAGTCGCCAAAACGGGAGGCTTTTGCGCAAGTAATTAAGCTTGGAAATGTTCGTCCAAATACCGCTATATCTCTAATTGTTTGGCCGCACTTCTTCAGTAAGTACAACGAGGGAGACACTGTAAAAATAACTCATACGTTAGGTGCTATAGGTGTTGAATTTGCCACGCCAATAAATGGCTGGTCTGCCGTCCCCTACCGCTGGCCTATAGCCACGCTATTCGTAATATTTGTCGCTATTGTATGCGCCTACTCATTAGGTGGATATGCTGCACAGAAGAAAATGTTAACTCCTAAGGTGTCAGCAGAAAATGAGGAACCTCCGAAGGAAGATAAGGCTGTAGAGACACCTCCTTCGGCTTGACCGTAGCTTGTGTGTCTTCCTGCTGGGTTGGTGGCTTGCGGAAGAAGCAGCACAGTGCGCGTGAGCGCCCCAGCTCAGTTAAACTACCCCGCCTTCGATTAGCTCAGGTTTAAGGAGAAAAGAATGCTACAGATACTTGGATATTTGGGATGCGTCTACTTGGTCTTTAAAGGCTGGGAAATACTGCTAATAGCGAGAGCAAAAGAGCCTGAGGGCATCCTGACTTCCAAGGGACGAATTGAATTCAGTCTTTCAATTATTATCGCCGCCATCTTCGCTTGGTGGCTAACTAATCAAGGGTCTTCAATGAGACTGCCGCGCTAGAATTTTTCAGCAGTCCTCAAAAACTACGTAGGAGCTTAGGCAGCGCATCGCGCATCATAGAAGCGTAAGGCCCACAAGTTTAAGCCGCCTCACTTTCCAGAAGTTCGCCTTCTAATTTCTTAAGGCGAATACATTCAGGTGAATCAGCCTATCCCTACTTGCTTCGCTCTGGTTCTTAAACTTAACGGCTCGTGGTCTTGAGTGATAGTTTCTGAGCGGCCAACGCTCGGCCTTTCTCAGTGCCACTCAGACGGCTGCCTCCGGTGATAAAACGCAGTTACATCATAAAACCAAAAACGGAGCGTTTAGGCTGCGAGGTAATTCGCACCCGATTTCGCTGTCTTTTCTGGCGGTAAAGCAGCTCAAAAACAGTTTGAAAAACAGCAGCGAATTTACCGAGCATTTCTGCAAATCTTGCATTAGAGGCTCTCTAAGGCGTTTTTAGTCTCATAGATGCACTAACCACGGCTAGGGCCTTTTTAGCATCAAAAACACGCAAAAATACTGAGCAAAAGTGAAGGTTTTTGAAGCTGTTTTCGGAGGTTAGGAGTTTTGACTAGACTTGAAAGTTAACCAACTAGGAAAGAGTTCATGCGCTCGGCGTTAAGGGGAAACGGCAAATTCTCTTGCTTCTGAAGAACCCAAGAGGGACTATAAGCAGATTATTAGGAGCGCACAGTGTCGGCTGCCAATCCCAAGACCGATTACCTGCTCGTATCTTCCAACCGTCACTTTCCGCGTTTGACACAACTATCTCTATAGCCCTCCGTCTTACTGTGAGCTTACCAGCGCGGGTATTAGCGATGTGCATTTAATGAGCCAGTGTAATCACCCGCTTCATGGCCGGAGGTTTTGCTAATACAGTCGCCATGCGAAACAGACGCAATAGGAATACGCAGAGAAAGAAGGCCGCCGCACCAGTCACTAAAATGGGCGACTCAGTAAATGTCCCAGTTCATACTCCGGCTGACTCCCAATCGGGGGCAGGATTACTTCGGCTGCGCTCTTATCTATGGCGATGGTCCGCAAATCTTACTTCGGCTGTTAACCAATTGCGGGCAGGATTAGTTTGGTTGCACTCATATCTGTGGCAATGGACCGCGATTCTTCTTATTGCGACTCTCGTTTATGGTTTCGGCGTAAGTGCGATGTACGGTAATCAGTATGTTGCTGCTTGCGTTCTCTTTTTTGTCGCTATAACTGTGGTGACTGCGAGAGCAATCGCGGCGACTAAAAAACAGGAACAGAGGGCGGGTGTAATAGTTATTGTTGTAGTTGTTGCCGTTGTTATTTCCGCTCTTTCGCTGGGTTGGGTTCTGTACACTAAATTTCAAGTGGACAATCCTACGAACCAAGCAATTATGGAAATCACGAATATGGATTTCTCAGCAGAAACTGCGCTGCCGTTTCAGCCCAGTCAGCCAATCTTCATCAATTTATTCTTTCGCAACGGGGGCAAAATGCCAGCACATAATGTCATAATTCATTCTCGCGTGACCTTTGTGGCTGTGCCAAATGGTCTTGAAGAGCACGAGAAGGAAATCGACCGCCTATTTAAGCAGCTCTATAAAGAATTTAATGATTTTCTGGAAACTGGCCGTAAAGGCTTTGTACTGTCGCAAGGCGAAAGACAGTTCACGACCTCATTTCTTGAGTCGCCTTCGCGTGAGGATATAGAAGCTTTTAACGAACGTAGAGCAGCGGTCTGCGTCATTGCTCGAGTTGAATATGATGACATTCACTGGTACGAGCGTTGCGCTTACTTCATGATTGAGAATTTGGCACAACTAAAGGCAGAAGAGCGAATGCATTGGACTTTTTGTAGTTCGCATAACGATTCCGGAACCCATTTGAAATTTTGAATGTTGGGATGACGGTACTGGAACAGTCCGATTCTTTATGTGGTTTTCGATTGCATTCGTGGCACTTTTTATTGCAGTTAACATGAATAAAGGCCTTGATATTATTTCAAAGCCTTAGAGTTTTTCACAGGAGAATGCCGGATGGACTGTCTGAGTGAAGAGGTACTTGGCAGGGAATTTTCAGATGATTCTCAGGTTTGGGTAATACTAAATGAAACCGACCAAGGAAGGTATCTGCTGTTTCCAAAGGATGAGGACACCTTGGCGCTATGGGCGTTCATGAAGCATGAAGACGCAGAGCACCTTGTTCACCTATTGAAGACACTGGCACCGCCTTACAAGGATATGAACCTTGTAATTGTGGGTGATTTATTAAAGGAAGTAAGGGCCGGTGCCAAAGAACACAATGGCGAGCTGTGCGTTTGGTCGCCTGTGGACTCTTTGGAGTTCTTTAGAAGGTATGAAGAATTATTGGGGCATTACTATGGGTTCTAAATAATACAGGTGGTTCTTCGTTAATGCGCGAGGCGCGGCAGGCGAGTGCACGACCATCTGCTTTAGCGTAAGGTAAGAAAAAGTTCCTCAGGCCAACGACCCAAACGGCACTGTGATGTGGGAATTGGATTGCCAACTCCTAAGCTGCCTGCTCATAAATACTCTCACCCGCCCCGAAGTAAGCGGAATAGATGTGCTTGTATGCCAACTCGCGTTTCTCATCAAAAAGCTCTTTGGTGTAAGTGGTGGGAAGTGTATCAAACACTTCTGCAATCGTCTCTTGCACTTCGGCACAAGCTTGCTGTTTCAAGCGCCAATCGAGCACGAGTTTCTCCCACTTCAACGTTTGAAGTAGTCTCTTGGCAACCTTCTTCACGGCCACTTCTTGTTGCTTAGTTAGTTTGGGCTCCGGCTTCGTCAGAATGTCAAAGATGGCAAGTTCTTCTTCACTCAATTCTTCGGCTATATGACGTTGCTCCTCTCCAGAGAGGCTACGAGCAAACTCCTTCAGCTCAGCAAAGAAACTTTCAATGTTCTGACTACCCGAATTATATTCGTCAATCATTTCTTGGAACCGCTCCAAAAAGTCTATGCGTGAGTGATTCAGTTTGATGAGCTGCTTCAGCTTCTTCTCAAGTAACCCGGTAAGCCTTTCGACTTGAGTTCGCTTGTGGGTAGATGAAGTGAAACGTTTGCTTAAAGCTTCAAAGTCAAGTTCGCTTAGATTGACCAATCCTGCGGATTCGAGGTCTTGTCCAACGGGTGCTGCGATGATGTAGCCTTCAGTTGCAATGGATTCGTCCAGAAGCTGTTCGACTTCGGCCATGACAGAGGAGATGTCGGCTGGCTTTGTGAGCGAAGCAATCTTTTGTGCTAACACCGCAAACACAACGGCATCGTGCCCGACTTCGTTCGCAACCTTGTCTGGCAAGATAGCTTTGTAAATGCGAACAACTTGACCCTGCCGTCTGCCGCGATTTCGATGAATAAATGGACGATTTTGGATAAAAGAAAAAAAGGGAGTGCGTTGTCGTCTTTGAGTTCCCCATCGCGCGCCGCCAGGGAAATTCAAAGGCGGAACTCGTGCGGACGCTGAAAACCTATGTCAGCCGTCGGAGCATGTTCCCTTTCTTTTTCTTTTTATCCAAAATCGTCCATTTCCTCATCGAAATCGACTCGGCTGGCGTGCGAAAAGGAATCAATGAACAAGAAACTGTCGACGAGTTCACAGCCTACTGGATCGGTTTGGAAGTAATAAAAAGCATTTTGAGAAGGATGCTCAAGATGCGAGCTAAAGATCCGGGAGAGTGGGATGGCATAAGGGACATTTACGAGAACGAACTACACTTTAACGAATTTGATAAAGTCGAAGAAGCGCGAAACAAACTTCTCCATGGCTATGAAGTACTTAGCACAGATTTTATTAACGAAATAGGTGGCTATGTTGAGCCCACAAGAAGAACCTTAGTGGCATCCATTGCGTGTGTGCTTGGACTTCAAAACACCACGGAGGGTTCGCTCCAGGCCAAAAAAGTACGGCGGTTAAGAAAGAAGCCCTGGCACGTTGTACAGGGCGAACTCGAAAACCTGCCGCAAAATCTGGATGAAATGGCTAATAATTTCCCGCGGATAGACGCAAAAGTACAACCCACTTATGGCATAAGCGATGATGGAAAGCTCAACATGCAAATCAACATCACTCATCATTTCTCTGGGCCCCAAAGATCTACAATGGCACCTGACGGGAACGGAACTTTGGGGAGACAATGACTCTGGTATAGATAGAGTCGAGAGTAAGGAAAACTAGCCTCAGGCGGCAAGTTGTTCCGCCCTGCCAGCATTACATTTTCGGAACGCGAGCTTCAATCGATGCGGAGTGATCTTCACTGGCGCCTCACTTATTTCTTCATCCTTCACAAGCAAAGTCTTCGCATAAGAAATTAATTGGCTTAACAATCGGGAAAGTGTTCGAGTGTGGCCCGACAGGGTCTACCAACACTAGTAATTGATAGAGCCCTGAAAAGGGGGCGTTTTTTATTGAATGCCTACGGGGAAGCTTACGCTCGTTCCTCGCCTAAGCGTCGCAAAGGATGGCCGACACTCATGAATCAGTATGGGTGACATCGATCCCGGCCTTGGAGGATCGAAGTCCGGAATTTCGATCGCCGCGGGAGGGCCCAGACCTCAAAGAGTGGGGGACACATTCTCGAGGCCGGTTTCATTATCTCGTTCTTTGAGGTGAGCTTCTGCCGGACGCCATCGACCGTTTGGACGTGGGCCGATCTGTTTGCCAACTAAGTCCCTAAACTCCGATAATTCCTAGTTCGAAGCTCAATCGAAAGACCCTTCGGGGTCTTTCCTTTTTCTTCTCCATGCCCAAATATCCTACTTGTACGTTCTGCGGCAAGAATGATTCCAAGCCGAGCAAAGAACACGTCATACCCAAGTGGCTTGCGCGAGAGTTCCCTAACGCTACATGGGAACTCACCAACCGTTTGACCAAGCGCGTCCGCAAGAGCAAGAAGTACATCCACATCATCGCGCATTATCCTTGCGAGCGATGCAACAACGGTTGGATGCACGAACTAGAAGACGCCGCTAGTCCGATTCTCATCCCACTTATACACGGACAGCCAGCAACGCTAAGCGTACATGACCAGCTTACTATCAGAACGTGGTTCTTTATGAAAGCCGTCATGTACGATCTTCACTCCGAAAGAGAAAAGCCGCATCCTCGAAGCCCTGAAGGGAAAAAACCACGTCCTCGGTATTTTGAAAACGGCGAGCACCGCGCTCTCATGTCCACATTGTTTATGCACCCGGCATACATGGTTTTCATCGGACGATACAAAGGCAACCAGCACGGGGTAATTCAAGAAGATCACTCAGGCGTCAGCGTCGGGAAACGGGACGACCTGAAGCCACTTGGTGACCCTGTCCGGGGCTATGCTGTTACCTTTATGATCGAGCATCTTGTACTTCAAATCTTTTGCGCAAAAGTCGATCCCGCCTTGCCCTTTTATCTTCGAGACTTTCGCCCGTTCTACGCCGAGATTGGCAGATCGCCGGACGCCGTCAGGTGGCCGCCGCCGCGAGACTTCAACGATGCGCTTCTCGATAAGTTCATTAACAGATGGTCGGAGGACGCGCCTCTGCCTTGATTCTTTCTTCAAGCGCCATAGTTAACCTCTCCATGGCCGCCAATTTCCAAACTCTTAAAGGTGGTTTGGACTGATAGAAGCTAAAACGAAGGCACGAAATCGTCTCCACACGGTTTCCGTACTTCGCCGAATTTTCCTTAGACTTGACCAACGGTCAATCTCAATTCAAGGGATATGCGTTTCTATCGGAGGTCTAGTTCGAGTAACTCACGCAAGCGTTCTTTCAACACGGCATCTCTAGGAGCCTTAGCCCCTCCCTTCAACCACGAATGAATTCTCTTCAGCGTAACCGTATGCGTTATTGACGAACGGATCTCAACCTCGAGCGGACTCAATGCTCCTGGCTCACAATCGTGTTGTCTGAATGTCCGAACTGCCAATGCTGCCGCTTCATAGAGGCTTTCTGCCTCGATTTCCACGGTATGGCGCAATCCCTCAGTGTCCAAGTAAGAAACAATGCACGTCGCCATGCCGCCGGAGTTTAGCACAGCGTTTCACAGATGATACAAGAACACTTTGCCAGCCAAACGAATTTCCGGAGGCGACCCGCAAGAAATCTAAACGGCCGCCAATTCGGTGGCAGCGCGGACGACCAGTGCGCGCATACCGCTCAAAGGAGCCCGGGCACTTTGAAGGCCGGCATGCCCTTCAGGGGGACTCCCCCGTACCCTTCTTGCGCCGCCAGGGAAATTCAAAGGCGGAACTCGTGCGGACGCTGAAAACCTATGTCAGCCTCGGAGCATGTTCCCTTTCTTTTTCTTTTTATCCAAAATCGTCCATTTCCTCATCGAAATCGACAGGATGCTTAACTGCGCCTGTTGTGCAACATGTGCAACATTGTGTAATTAGCGGGTAAGGAGTGATAAACTGACCTTCGTGGCATGGTGTGTCGTTTCTTAATTAGACACTGAAGGCTTGCCCCATACAGTCGTCGGCTCTGTGGCGTTGTTCAGATCGATGTGGTTGCCCTGGAACGCATGAAGAGACAAATCAGAACTATTAATTCGAGTAAGCTTAGAGCGAGTAGCAACCAAGAAACAATTGTGGGTCTGCCTATGTGATCAGTAAAACTGTTGTCGATATTGCGAATACCTAATCCAATTCCATACAGTTTCGCCGCAACTGTAGCTATTATTGAGAGCCCGAAAAAGAGAGCCGCTATTTTTAGAATCACATCAACCAAGGTTAACTTTGTCTTCCTTCAAAGGATTCAGCGCAAGTCAACTATAGCCTGCACTGGCCGCTGATGTCACCCCAAAGTTTAAAAGGGTAAGGGCAGATGGACATAACCATCAAAATCGGCGCAATTTATTGGTGGCGTGGGATAGACAGCGTTTACGTTTGAACATCTGTAGCCCGCAAGGTAGACCCACGGAACTACAGCTAGAATGTATTGTCCTCGGTCGTAGCTCGACAAGAATTGGTCCGTCGGACAGTGGACATTACAGTCGGTTATCTTAGTGTACCAGTTGCTCGTCGCAGCTTTTGTCAACACGCTTACTGAGATTCCAACATTGATCGGAATGTCAGTTGTCACCTTAGGTAACTCCATTGTGTAGTACGGGCAAACACCCTCGTGTACGGATGATACCAAGTACGCACCGTTGAAGTAATCTCCGTCACCGGTTACCAACGACAGGGACACATCGGCCCGTGAACACTGAGAATTTCCTGTCATACAGCTACCGCTGCCGCCTTGGCTGGTTGAGCTACGGTCGTCAGGGCTCGTTATTGTGGTAGTTACAGTGTAGTCGTGCCCATAATTGGTGTAGTTTTCATCTGTTATTCCGCAACCGGCCACAACCGCGGATGTTTGGGATACAACCACGAGCCAGCCGTCAGAATAGTCGATCCTTTGAGCTGAAGCTGTGATCTCAATAGACAGACATAGAACCACAGCGCATAAGAAAAGAGCAGCATACTTAAGTGACACACATCCTCCTTTCGGTACGCAGGAACCTAATGGTGAGAATTGGTTGGTTTCCAGTCAGGACCTCCCGGCAATGAACTGGGCTGAGGTGCAAGCTTTATCTTTGACTTGATGTAGGGGAGCGCTTGCGCGGTAATCGTCTGCAGCCCGGAAGCACTGATTCTTAGATAAAGAGATTTCCTTACTTCATCAACGAGTGCATTTTTTTGTGCTTGAAGTTGCTGTAGCGAAACGAATACTCCAGGGTCTGGGTTAGGCCACGACATGTCTTTGATCAGCTTGGCTTCCTTGTTGAAAACGCTGACACGCTTCTGGTATTCATCTGCCGCTGAAAGTAATTGAACAATATCAGCCTCACTGAGAGCTGGATCAAAGCGGCTGAGATATGCGCGAGCCTTTATTTGCTCTTCCGTTGTGCTTCTATTTGCCAAGACAAGGAACAGAATTGTATAGGCAGCCCGGTCTGATATTAACTCCGGATGTTGTGAGCCATTTATTGTGCCTGGCGGATCTTGAACCTGAGGCCGCGCCTGCCCTGAGCCTAGCGACCTGGAGACTGCGCTATTCCTTTCATTGTGGTCGTTGCTGCCTCTAGGTGCTGTTATAGGTATAAGTGCGAGGCCGAATACAGTTACGAATAGAAGAAAGAGAACTTTTTTCATATCGGAGCCTCCTGCTGTAGTGGACGGAAAACTACTGCTGAACATACCGCAAAGGCAAGAGCTTTTCGTTAACCAATCTGGCTATTCGCTAACAAATTTGGTCGCTGGTTGTCGGTACACTGCGCGCAGATTAGATAGCCTTGTCTATACTTGGCCGGTGTCACTCCATAGGCCTTTTTGAACTCACGAACAAAGGACACGTCATAATCAATACCCACCGAGATTGAAACCTCTTTGACGCGCAGGAATGTAGTCTCTAACAACACTTTTGCCCGCTTCATCCTGAGCATCCGAAGATACTGGGCAGGCGTGACGCCTGTTTCTTCTTTGAAAATATGTCGTAGTCGCGAAGAGGATACATTGACCAATTCAGCTGTATTATTGAGGGTGACTTTGCGATGGAAATTCGATTCCATAAACCTCATAACAGTGAGCGTTCGTGGGTCCACTTGTCGAGACCTCCGGAAAAGATGAAAGGGAGTAAGGAAGTGTAAAAATAGCACGAAATAGCATGAAGGCAAAAGGTGATCTCAAGTGTAGGAGAAGTCCAGTTTGATCGACGACCAGAAAAAATGACTGCTGATTGCGGAGAGGTAAGGGAAATGGAATGCGCCAGAACAGGCGGTCTTTCGCGCAAAGATATAAGTTGTTGGGTGATGAGCTGCTCATTCAAGTGAAACCTTGGGTATACTTCAAGCTAATGGCCCAGATGATCTCAAACACTCCAGCGATAGTCAGATAGAGCCAAGCCATGCGAAGAGCTACGTACAGAAACTAGCGACGGTCATAGGGGTTAGAGTAAGAAGAAACTAAATTCTTGGGATCTGCGTATTCCGGTGAATGTGGGCAGTGATTCCGGAACCAACGTGGGCAGGCATTCCGGTTGATTGTGGGCAGTGCACCGTCGCCTGATGCTGGCCGGCTGAGTATTTACTGCTTCGAGGCATAGAGATTTACGTCGATTTCGATGAATAAATGGACGATTTTGGATAAAAGAAAAAAGGGAGTGCGTTGTCGTCTTTGAGTTCCCCATCGCGCGCCGCCAGGGAAATTCAAAGGCCAACTGTGCGGACACCATGAACACCTATGTCATCCTTGGACCTGGCGCGCCCTTCGAAACTCGTGGGAGCAATTCCCTTTCTTTTTCTTTTTTGTCCAAAATCGTCCATTTCCTGTCTA